>JGI24702J35022_10000888_pt1 | contig 18542 bp, 12 predicted proteins | sample TergutTh196P4_FD_35022 | JGI IMG/M metagenome (IMG submission 35022)
ACTAGTTTGGAAAAGATTGCTTTCTATACTGATCGCAATAGTGATGAGCTGTTCAGCTATATCCATATCTGCGATCAGCGTGTCAGACACACCTGCCGCATGGGCGGCAAAAGACATAGAAAAAGCTATCTCCCTTGGGTTTGTACCCACGTCATTGCAAAACGCATATGCCCAACCAATAACGCGCGCCGAATTCTGCGCTCTAGCTGTAACTTTTTATGAAATAATGATGGGAGCGATTGACGAAGAAGATGCCCTGATTTATGGATACAAAGATACCTTTGATATGAATGTGAAAAAGGCGGCTTTAATAGGTGTAGTCAACGGCGTTGGCGATGGGAAGTTTGACCCTGACTCCGGAATAACACGGGAACAAGCGGCTACTATGCTATCCCGCCTCGCTGGTGCAACTTCAATCTCTCTTCCGGAATCAGAAGTAACTTTTTCAGACATCAGTGACATTTCGACATGGGCTAACGATGCGGTTGGCCAAATGCAGGCTTCAGGTATCATGCAAGGGGTTGGCGATAATTCTTTCGCCCCTAAAGAACGCTACCAAAGGCAACAGAGTATCGTCACGATTCTGAGGTTATTTGAAATGGTGAATCCTGACGTCGATCCGTATTATTTATCCTGGGCTTTAGGTTGTTCGGCAATCATAGCGACCAATAACAGGGCGGATCCGCATCAATTTGGTACGCTTATAAGAAGCCCCGCAAATGCTGCTATAATAAAAACTATGCTGTCTCGTGACTGGAACTGCGGAAGCCGCGAAGATATAATCAATACGATTGGACAAATGACAGATGATGGCCATAATGCCTCTTTCGCCGAAGCGTATGAAATTGTAAATTCTCTGACAAAATCAGAATATGAAGCATTACTCGCGCTTTCCAGCGATATGGACAAGTATATGTGGCCATTGACGAAATCTATTGGCGATAAATGGGGAGATAAACAAATTAAAGCCTGGGATTGGTTCCGTATGGTTCATCTTGCGGGCTGGGGTTACGTGGCTGGGTATATTCAACTTGAAGAGGCATATGAACTTATGCAACCGATCATAGACAAGCTGCGCAGCACATTTTCATCATGGGAGGAAGCCTGCGATAACTATATGGATGGCTACGCATGGTGGTCACGAACAGATGTAAGCCAGACGGTTTCAGAATACAAGAACAGGCTTAAAATATATCAGGATATTAAAGAAGATTTGACGCTTTTTAACCCTTCGGTTTGGGAATGAAGCAGAGTAAACAGGGGAACAACTGATTTGGAGGAAGAATAAAATGGCTATCAATCGAGTTGAAATCAAGGATTTTCTCGTGTTCAAGGGCGAGTTAGCAATGGTCTTCTGCCCTGGCGTAAATGTGATTATCGGCGGGAACGGTACTGGGAAGACGACTTTACTTAAGTGCCTATACGATTTGAAGCGATCATATCTACTATATCCGAGAGGTACTTACAATTTTGATAGAGTTGGCTCATTTGAAGAAGGCTTAGTCGTAGTTAGCGAACCAAAAAGCGAGGTGCAGGAACTAGAATGGGGAACGGCATACTTGAGCGGATTAACTAAAAACTTCGTGTACATACCCGAAAAGGATATCCTTGAACACGCAAAGGGACTCCTCCCCTTTATTGAACAAAAGCCAACAGGGTTTAGTCCAATATACAAAGATGCCTTAGTAAATGCACAGGATATACCGACTAACAAGCAAAACGAACTGCAAAGAAACACCGGGGGTACTATTGCCGGGATTATCGGCGGTTATATCGAATGGGTGCAAAGCGAAGGAACTTTCTACACAGTTCGCACAGATGGCATGCGTATACCATTTTCTGTTGAGGCAAGCGGTTTTAAGAAACTTGGATATTTAGGATTGCTTATTACAAGCGGTCAACTTGAATCTGGCACAGTTCTCTTCTGGGATGAACCAGAAAACAGCCTCAATCCCGAACTTGTGCCTATACTTGTTGATGTTCTGCTTGAACTTTCGCGCAATGGTGTCCAAATTTTTATAGCTACTCACAGCTACGATGTTGCGAGGTGGTTTGAACTAAACAAAGCAGAAGGCAACATTCTCAGATATTTCAACATGAGAAAAGAAAACGTTGGAATAGTCGCTGATGTCGCGGATGATTATGCATCATTGCCAAACAGCGTCATTGAGGACGCAGGTAACAAACTCCTGCGTCGAGTTACCGAAGTTGCGGCAGAAAATGCGGGGGTGAAGTGGAAATGACACTGACTGATGATAGCGGGACAATGAAGTTTGACTTTTTCGGATTCATTACTGCGTTTTATTACGACATTCCTGATAACCAGTGCAGTGGGCTGAAACTTGTTGATTTTATCGCAGAAACCGAATCAGAGCAGATTTTTATTGAGGCAAAGAACTATGTAAACACATCCGATTCTCAGGTAATTCAGGCTGCAATGGAAAAGCGCCAGGAAATAGATTATCGTATGCTTACTGATCCTGTGGCAACCTTCCCCCTTGAAATTGGCATGAAGTTTAAGGACAGCTTATTCCGTTGCCTTGTATCCGGCAATGAATTCAAAAAACCGATTGTTCTCCTGCTTATAATCAATCCGCCTCCGGAGCTAAAAGCACGCGACCGGGAGCGGTTGATATCGACTATCAGAAACGGGTATATCCCAAGCAATATGCATAAAAAGCCGAATCAATACCCAAAGATGCAACCACTTTTTTTCGATATGCCAAACATAACAGAAGTGTTCGATCGGTACGGATTCAGAGTTTCAATATTGTCTTAAGGTGGGCCTTGCCCACAGCAGTTAAATGGGTAATCAGACACGACGCCTTGCACTACACACAATTCCTAAAGGCGCAAAACTCTTCAGGAGTTTCAAATTCAATAGTAGCGTGTTGTATTTCTTCCTGTTTCAACTTAGCGCGGATACTGTTCTTTACTTCAACTAATTGCGCTATCGGTATGGTTTTTAATATGACATGAACCGTAAGGATGTTGTATTTCTCGTCCAAAGACCAAATATGTAAATCGTGTATATCGTCAATCTGCTCAATGCTTCTTAGCTCGTTAACAATATGTTCGCGTTCGATTCCCACTGGAGCGCCCTGTAATAAAATAGGCATTGCTTGTTTTATATTCTTTGCTACGTTGTATAGAACATAACAAGCGCTAAGTATAGATAGGATAGGGTCAATTATTGTCAAACCAGTAAAATACATTACAGCCGAGCCGACTAGCACGGCAGCCCATCCTAAAACATCTTCAAGCAAATGCAGCGAAACGACCCGCTCATTTATTGAACTTGCTTTTCGTGTTCGCAAAACGGCTACACCGTTAATCACAATACCAATCACAGCAAGCCCGAACATCCCTACTGCGTACGTTTCCTGCGGCGCAAACAAGCGACGGATAGCTTCAGTTAAAATGAAAATACTCCCCACTACCAAAACAATCGAGGTAATAATCGCCCCTAAGAGTGAATAACGCTTATATCCATATGTATACTGACTCGTGCTTCCTTTTCCTGATTTTTTTTGAAAATACCATGCAAGCGCAAGAGATAAACTATCGCCAAAATCATGCGCCGCGTCGGACATGATCGCGATACTGTTTGTTAACGATCCGCCGACAAGTTCAATAACTGTGAATGACAAATTCAGAAAAAAAGCTAATCCGATATTCCCATCATTACCATGCGAATGGCTATGGCTATGGCTATGGCTATGATTATGACTGCGATTGTGACTATCATTATGATTGTGATCCATGATTCTTCCTCCACCATTTGTCATACAATACGGGAAAACTGCTCAATTGCTGTTGATAGTTTTTTTATTGTTTCTTCTTCTTTCCCCTCTCGAATGCCGTCTAGAACGCAATGGCGCAAATGCTCCTCCAAAATCACTTGCCCCGTTTTATGGAGCGCAGCTTTCGCGGAACTGATCTGAATTAGTATATCCTCACAGGTTCTTTCACCTTCAACCATTTTAATAAGGGCGCGGACTTGTCCCTCAATTTTTTTCAGACGATTTAGAACGGCTTTATTGTCTATACCCTGCTTCACACACACTCACCTCATTTCGATTATGGGGTATACCCCCTACCCCCATATAATAGCTTAGATTTTTTTCAATGTCAATATTTTTTATTGAAATTTCAGGTATATTGCTATATAGTCACGTTAAGCCTATCAGCCTATCAGCCAATCAGCAGATCAGCCTATAAAATAAAAATGGAGAAGAAAACTTGGATTTAACGGAAATAGTCTTTATTGATGTCGAGGTCGGCTTCAAAAACAAGAAAATCATAGATATCGGCGCTATAACCGGGGCTGGGCGGGAATTCCACTCAAGTTCGGTGTCGGCTTTTTCTGCTTTCATTCGAGACTGCAAGTATATTTGCGGGCATAACATGATTAACCACGACCTAAAATATCTCGATAAAGATATTATTGGCAGCGGCGAGAAATTCTATATTGACACGCTATATCTATCACCGCTTCTATTCCCCAAAAAACCATATCACCGTCTAGTCAAGGACGACAAACTTGCTGTCGATGAAATAAACAACCCGCTTAACGACGCAAAAAAATCCCGCGACTTGTTCTTTGACGAAGAGGCGGAGTATAAAAGCTTGGACAAACGCTTGCGGCGTATATACTTTGGGTTGCTTTGCGGCGCAGCGGAGTTTAATGGTTTTTTCCGGTATATCGGCGATAAAAACCCGGAAAGCGATATAGACGGTTTGATTCGCGAAAGATTTGCCGGCGAAATATGTGAAAACGCCCCGATCAGTAATATAATAGAAAAACACACGATAGAAACTGCTTTCGCGCTTGCGTTAATCAACGTTATCAAACACGACTCGCTTACTCCCCCATGGGTAATAAAAACCTATCCACGCGTCGAGAGTGTCCTCCACTATCTAAGAAACCAAAAATGCCAATCATGCGCATATTGCGAACAATGGTTGGACGAAACAAAGGCGCTAAAGCGCTTTTTCCATTTTGACGGATTTCGACGCTACGACGGATATCCGCTTCAACAGGATGCGGTAAAGGCTGCGATAAGCGGTGCCTCAATACTCGTCGTTTTTCCCACAGGCGGCGGTAAATCAATAACGTTCCAGTTACCCGCCCTAATGGCAAGCACGAACGAAAAAGGCTTGACAGTAGTAATTTCGCCGCTCCAATCCTTGATGAAAGACCAGACGGACACCCTTGAAATACAGCATAATATCACCGACGCTGTGACGATAAACGGTTCCCTCGACCCTGTAGAGCGAGCTAAAGCTTTTGAGCGAGTGGAAAATGGCTCCGCAAGCATTTTATATATTTCACCCGAATCGCTACGCTCAAAGTCGATTGAACTGCTACTGCTCAAAAGGAACGTAGTAAGGTTCGTTATTGACGAGGCGCACTGTTTTTCGACATGGGGGCAGGATTTCAGGGTTGACTATATGTATATCGGAGACTTTATGAGAAATCTGTGGAAAAAGAAAGGCTTGACCCAAAGCTTGCCCGTATCATGTTTCACAGCGACAGCAAAACACAAGGTCATCGAGGATATTAGAAACTATTTCAAAAATAAACTGTCGCTCGACCTTGAAGTATTCCGCGCGAGCGCCGCGCGCCCGAATCTGAGTTTCCACATAATACATAAAGACGACCTGGACGAAAAAAAGGTTGTGCTCAGGCAGCTCCTGTCTGGCGCCGATTGCCCGACTATCATTTACGTATCTATTACCAGCCATGCCGAGAAGCTCTCTGCAATGCTGACCGCCGCTGGCTTCCCGGCAAAACCATACCATGGGAAAATGGATAAGCGCCTCCGGGTGGCCACACAGAATGAGTTTATGAGCGGGGAAATAAAGATCATAGTAGCAACCACGGCTTTTGGGATGGGCGTCGATAAAAAAGACATAGGTATGGTCATCCACTACGACATATCCGACTCAATTGAAAACTACGTCCAGGAAGCCGGTCGAGCTGGCCGGGACGAGAATATTAGCGCAAACTGTTATGTACTGTTTACCGACGAGGATTTGAATAAGCGTTTCATCATGCTCAACCAATCGAAAATTACACGCAAAGAAATCCAACAGGTGTGGAAAGCTTTGAGAAATCTTATGGCATCATGCTCATACGTTTCACGATCCGCGCTCGAAATCGCAAGAGCAGCCGGCTGGGACGACTCCGTACCTGAAATGGAAACAAGGATCAGGACATCTATCAATGCGCTTGAACAATCCGGTTTCGTGCAGCGCGGACAGAATATGCCAAGGATTTTTTCCGATAGTATATTAGTCAAGAATATGGAAGAGGCAAAGGCCAGGATAGATAATTCGGCGAGATTCGACGATGCTTCCCGCGCGCAAGCCGTACGTATTATGAGCAGCTTGCTTTCAGCAAAAAGCAAAGCCAGAGCTAGAGCCAAGTCCAATGCAAAAAACGATGATGAGGATGGAGAATCGCGAGTCGACTACATGTCCGACAGGCTAGGTATCGTAAAGGCGGATATCATAAGAGTGATCGGGCTTTTACGCGAGGAAAAAATCCTGGCCGACGCGAAGGATCTTGTAGCGTTCATTAAACGAGGAGAAAAAAGCAACCACTCGGAAGCCATTTTTGCCGCGCATAAAAATGTCGAGAACTTCTTGTCCCGTTATCTGTATTATGGGGAAAAGACCTACAATATCAAAGAAATGAACGAGGCGCTTGAGGAGGAATACCCTGAAACGTCAATCGCGCAGCTTCACACGATAATCAACTACTATGATATCAAACGTTTCGTGAAACGGACTCGCGAATACAATAAAAACCTACTGACGCTCAAGCCATATTTCCCCCTATCGGAAATACGCGCAAAGAGCGGCAAACGGCACAGGATAGCTGAAGTAATTATTGATTACTTGTATTCCAAGACCATCGACGAACCTCGTATTAAGGGCGCCGACGACGTTTGCGTCGAGTTTTCCATTCTAGAACTTAAGGAAGAATTCGCGCTCAGTATATATAACGAAGTGGCAGAGACAGCCGAGATCGAGGACGCTTTATATTACCTGCTGAAAATCGGCGCTATGAGAATCGACGGCGGTTTTCTGATTATCTATAACGCGATGCGCATCGACCGTCTGGAACACAGCAATAAGGCTATATACAGCAAAAAGCATTACGGGCAACTTGAGGAGTATTATAAGAATAAGCGGCAACAGATCCATATCATCGGTGAATACGCGAAGCGCCTGATAGACGACAATCAGAAAGCCATGGATTTCATGGACGACTATTTTATGATGGAATACGAAGAGTTTCTCGATAAGTACTTTAAAGGCAGGGACAAAGAAATCAGCCTAAATATCACACCTGCTAAATACAAGAAACTATTCGAGGAATTGTCCGTTTCACAGCTTCGAATTATTAAAGATTGTGAATCAAAGCTCATTGTAGTGGCAGCAGGCCCAGGAAGCGGCAAGACGAAGCTGCTGACCCACAAACTGGCTTCCCTGTATATTATGGAAGACGTCAGGCATGAGCAAATGCTTATGCTGACGTTTTCGCGCGCAGCCGCAACCGAGTTTAAAAAACAGTTGGTACGGCTAATAGGCAACGCGGCGAACTTTATACAAATTTCAACATTCCATTCCTATTGTTTCGACTTGCTTGGCAAAGTTGGCGACCTTGAAAAGTCTGATATCATCATAACGAGGGCAGTCGAAAAAATAAATGCCGGTGAAGTAGACTTCACGCGGTTGACAAAGGTTGTTTTGGTTATAGATGAAGCGCAGGATATGAACGACGCGGAGTATTCCCTTGTGGAAACGTTAATGGAGAAAAACGACGATATGAGGGTGATCGCGGTAGGCGACGACGACCAGAACATATATGAGTTTCGAGGATCTAGTCCCGCTCATTTTGAGTCGCTGTTGGATGTTCATGGCGCGAAGAAATACGAACTGCTAGAGAACTACCGTAGCAGTGCTAACATTGTGGAATTTGCCAACAGCTTCGCGACAACGATTTCTCATAGGATAAAAACAAAGCCAATAAAACCGATGAAAAAGAAAACCGGTGAGATCAGCATATGCAAACAGGTATCAAGGAACATCGTGACCCCTGTCGTCGACGCGGTTATCAGCAAACAGCTCTCCGGGACGACATGTATTGCTACTAGGACAAACGAAGAAGCTTTCAATACTGTTGGGATTTTGCTCAAGAAAGGCATTGCAGCCAAATTGATACAAGCCAATGATGATTTCAGTTTATACAATCTTACGGAAATTCGGGATTTAATAAACTCCGCTTGCGACACAGACGACAATTATATTATTAGCGACAAAGTTTGGCAGAAAGCAAAATCCGATTTGAGCGCAAAATACGAGGGTAGTGAGAATCTGCCCGGCACGGTCAAACTTATCGAAGATTTTGAGCAGACGAACAAAGAAAAGAAATATAAGAGTGATTTTAAACAGTATATACGCGAATCAAAGTTGGAAGACTTTGTATCAGGGGCGGAAAGCTCAATACTCGTTTCGACTATACACCAGACTAAAGGTAGGGAATTTGACAACGTCTTTCTAGCATTCAGCGGATACCCAAAAATGGACGACAAAACTAGGAGAGCGCTTTATGTAGCAATAACGCGTGCAAAGCAGAATCTGTACATCTACTGCAACTGCGACTGTTTTGACAGGATAAATACTGGAAATATTAAAAGAACTTTGGACAATACCAACTACCCTACCCCGTCGCTGATATGCCTACAGCTTTCCCACAAGGATGTAGCTCTCAGCTTCTTTATCGCGCGTAGGCGCGAGATAGACTCTATAGTGAGCGGTCAGGAACTATTGGTCAGCGAAGCCGGCTGCTTTTGGGGCGCTAAGCAACTTGTTCGTTTTTCGGCGAAGTTTTGTACACAAATGGCGGCATTGAAGGAAAAAGGATACAATCCGGTAAGGGCGTATGTAAGGCATATCGTCTTTTGGCAAGGCAAGGACATGAAAAAGGAGATTAAAATCATTCTGCCGAACGTAGAGTTCGAAAAAGACGAAGAGGTGGTTTTATGAACGGCAAAAAATCGGATAACTTCGTGATCCATGGTGATATTTGTTACAGCTTGGATCAAAATACACTTCGTTGTGTTGAGGGCGGATATCTGGTCTGCAAAGACGGCAAGTCGCAAGGCGTGTACCCATCGTTGCCCGATTGGTATATGAACCTGCCATTGCTAGATCATTCTGATAGATTAATACTCCCCGGCTTAGTGGATTTGCACATGCACGCACCGCAGTTCGCCTTTCGGGGGTTGGGAATGGACCTGGAGCTTCTGGAATGGCTCGAGGCTTACACGTTCCCGGAAGAGTCGAAATACCGCAATCTTGGCTATGCCCGCAACGCTTACGCAGCGGTAGCCCGTGACCTTGTAAACGGACCCAACACGCGCGTTTGTATGTATGCTACAGTACACTTGCCCGCAACGCGGTTGTTGATGGACATGATGGAAACGACAGGGTTGGTGTGTATGGTAGGCAAAGTAAACATGGACCGCAACAACCCACCGTATCTTTGTGAGTCTAGCGCAGCCCTTAGCGCCGAGCATACCCACATGTGGCTGGCGGCGTCAGCGGGGCGCTACAAAAATGTTTCCGCTATTCTGACGCCGCGATTCATCCCGGTTTGTTCAGATGAATTGATGGGTATGCTCCAAAAGCTGCAAAAGGAGTTTAATGTTCCTTTACAGTCGCACCTGTGCGAAAGCAGGGCTGAAGTCGAATGGGTACGGAAATTATGCCCTAACAGTAAAAACTACGCCGACGCCTACGACAGTTTTGGACTGTTTGGCGGCGATGTACCGACAATTATGGCGCATTGCGTCTGGCCTGAAGAAGACGAAATAGCCCTGATTCGCGAGAAAAATGTATATATAGCCCACTGCCCGCAATCCAACGCAAACCTGACCTCCGGAGTCGCCCCCGTCCGCCGATTGCTGAATAACGATGTGCAGATTGGCCTTGGTAGCGACGTGGCTGGCGGATGCCACACATCGATATTCAGAGCCATGGCGGACGCGATCCAAACGTCAAAACTCCGCCATCTCCTGGTGGATCGGTCAGAAGCGCCGCTTTCAATTGCTGAAGCGTTCTACCTCGGAACATTAGGCGGGGGTTCATTTTTCGGGAATGTCGGTTCTTTTGCCGCTGGATATGAATTTGACGCTATTATCATTGACGATACGTCGATATACGCCCCATTCCCTCTGACGGTCGAGGAGCGTCTGGCAAGAGTGATGCATTTCTCCGATGACCGGCATATCCAGGAAAAATATGTCCGGGGTAAATGCGTGAAATGCTAGCTCTTTGGCAACGCTAAGTCAGCCCACTGTTCTTTCAGCACTTCCAAAAATACCTTGAGATTATCAGGTATTGCGTATTTATATTCAGCATCGCTCAGCGAGTCATAGAGTTCCTCAAGCAGATTGTTGATTTCCTTTGGGCTTATGTTGTACGCGTCGCCAAGTATTTCTTCCTGCGTGGCGTTTGGCGCGGTCAGGATTATCTTGAGCAGTACCGAAAGGTAATCTCTTGCCTTATCAGAAAAATCGACAAAGTTGTTGTACGCAGTTGACAGCGAAGCGGCGCACGCTACCGCTAACGAATCTGTTTTTTTGTGAGCGCGGGTCATGTTTACCCATGTAATAGTGTCAAAGTGCTCAAGGCTCTCGTCAAAATCTTCGACCATTTCAGCAAGTGTACTTTCGTAATGAAAGTAATCACGATATGCCCCAACGGCTAGCTCAAGCGCTTGTTTCAGGTCTTCGGTTTTTGATAGGTCAAAAGATTCGGTTCTATGATCCATACCCAGATAATAGTTCAGTACTTCAATGTACTTCACACTATCATAATCATACATATGCTAATCTTCACCCCTTCAATTATTAAGGTTACAATACTCGCAGTCGAAAATATTTGCGGTATACTGCTTGGCTTGTTACAGTTTTGGATGCCGCCTGAACAGTAACCTTGCTTTTTCCGCTAAGCTATCAAGGAATTTTTCCGAGGAATTCCCTCATTTTGAGGGAATTCCTCATCGATCGGGTTTTATTCGGCTTTGCCGTCGCAACCAAGGACGTTAATCAGCTTATTTTTGACCAACGATTTGATGTTCGCGCGCCCGGGCGCGAGGTATTGACGAGGGTCAAAATGTGATGGGTTTTTCTTCATGTGTTCCCGGATGCCCGCCGTCATGCCCAGACGCAGGTCAGAATCTATGTTTATTTTGCATACGGCGCCACGCGCGGCTTCTCGGAGCATCTCCTCCGGAATCCCGATAGCGTCAGGCATTTCGCCTCCATTCGCGTTGATGATTTCGACGAATTCGGGGACTACAGACGACGCGCCGTGCAGCACAATCGGGAAATTTGGGAGTCTCTTTGAAACTTCCTCAAGGATATCAAACCTGAGCCTGGGTTTTTGGCCGGGTTTGAATTTGTACGCCCCATGACTTGTACCGATAGCTATTGCGAGCGAATCGACGCCTGTTCGCGACACGAATTCTTCCACTTCTTCCGGGCGTGTAAAGCTAGCGTCTTCTGCCGAAACATTTATAGCGTCTTCAATGCCGGCTAGCTTTCCAAGCTCGCCCTCGACTACCACTCCCCTATCATGCGCGTACTTTACAACCTCAAGCGTAAGCCGGACATTTTCCTCAAAAGAGTGTTTTGAGCCATCAATCATTACGGATGTGAATCCGCCGTCGATGCAAGACTTACATATCTCAAAGTCCTCGCCGTGGTCGAGGTGGACGCATATCGGCAGACCAGTGTCGATTTCCGCCGCCTCTATCAGTTTCATTAGGTATACATGTTTCGCGTATTTTCTCGCGCCTGCGGAAACCTGGAGGATAAGCGGCGCCCGAACCTCTGCCGCCGCCTCGGTGATTCCCTGGATAATCTCAAGATTGTTTACATTGAACGCTCCGATCGCGTATCCGCCCTCGTAGGCTTTTTTGAACATTTCTTTTGATGTGACTAAAGGCATTTTGCAATAACCTCCTCGTTATTCTGGAATTAGATTGAATTATATCACACAACGGTTATCATAAACAAGGTTTTTTTATTACATTTCGCCATTTCAAGTAGAGAAGGTGTTAATGTTCAGTGTCATCCAAAACGCAGTGTTACTGTTCAGCGGGTGTCCAAAAACTCGCAATGGTTACAGGCTCCGCACACAAGTTTTGAAAATTGTACAAGTTTTCACTGCAGTACCAGTGCGTTGCCTGTAACCAACCTGTGTTTTTGGGTGCCCACTGAACAGTTTCAACGCAGTATAATCTTCCGTTACGCTTTTAGCCATTTTTCGTTGACAGTACTGGAATGTATGATGTATAATGCATCAACGCGAGCAAGTATAGGCAGTTTTCTATCCTGGCAATAGCGCAGCCCAAGCAATATGGTTGCGTGTTGCCGGGTTGCGGACATAGCCAATAACTTATAGCTTATAGAACACTCTACATTTTAGATCTATAGGAGGAAACTGTGTGAACATTTTAGTATGCGTAAAACAAGTTCCGGATACGACGGAGATCAAGATCAATCCGGAAACAAACACATTGATCAGAGAAGGCGTGCCAAGCATCGTTAACACATTTGACGGATTCGCCCTCGAAATGGCAGCCCGTATCAAAGACAAACAGGGAGCAAAGATCATAGCGATGGCGATGGGGCCGGAGCAAGCGAAAAATGCCCTGAAGGAGTGCCTGTCAGTTGGCGCTGACAAAGCCTACCTTGTTAGCGACAGGGCGTTTGGTGGTTCAGACACCCTCGCTACCGGGTATATCCTATCCAAAGCAGTAAAGGCAGTGGAAGCTGAGGAAGGGCCTTTCGATGTCATATTCTGTGGCAAACAGGCTATCGATGGCGACACCGCGCAGACTGGGCCACAGCTCGCGGAGCATTTGGACTACCCCCAGATAACTTGCATTACCGAAATAGAGATCGGGGATGGCAAAATCAAGGCAAAACGTGAGACGGAGTATGGAAAAGAAGTTTGGGAATCGCCTATGCCAGCCGTCGTCACAGTAACAAAACCTGACTTCGAGCCGCGCTACCCGACTATCAAGACAAAAATGGCCGCTAACAAAGCTATTATCCAGGTCCTCAGCATCAACGAGGTGAAAGCAGACGCGGAAAGAAGCGGCCTTAAGGGTTCGCCCACTAAGGTAAAAAAGACGTATGTGCCTTCGCGCAATAAAAACGGCATAATAATTAAAGAAGACTTGGCGTCGGAGTCGGCCAAAAAACTAGCTGGCCTTCTTAGCGACGTCGGCCTTTTATGAGGGGGTAATTAAATATGGAAGGTTATAAGAATATTTGGGTGTGGATNGAAACCTTCGAAGGGGTCGCGAGGAGCGTNGGCCTTGAACTGCTGTCGCCTGGACGCAGGATGTCCGACGCCACTGGGCANTCGCTTGTAGCGGTAATCATCGGCTACAAAGCTGAACCTGCGGTGAAGTGCGCCGTTAAGTATGGCGCGGATCAAGTGATAGTTTTAGATGATGAGCGTTTTTCGCGATATAATACTGAAGTGTTTGCGGATGCGATGCTGCAGTTGATAAAACAGTATAAACCTGATACCGTGCTGTATGGAGCGACCAGCACCGGGCGGGATCTAGCGCCCCGCGTAGCGAGCAGGCTGAAGACCGGGTTGACAGCGGATTGTACGGAATTGGAAATCGACGTGGATACAGGAAACGTGCAGTGGACCCGACCTGCGTTTGGCGGAAACCTGATGGCTGTCATCGAGTGTCCCGCAACTAGGCCGCAAATGGGGACAGTGCGCCCCGGGGTTTTTAAGAAAAGTGCTAGCGACGAAGAACGTGACGCAGAAATAATCCGGGAAACAATCGACAAGCTACCCGAAGGCAGGGCAAAACTGATCGAGCTCATCGCTGATACGGCGGAGGGAGTGGTCAACCTGGAGGAAGCTGAGTATATAGTATCCGGCGGGCGTGGGCTTGGAAAGCCTGAAAACTTCGCTTTGATCAAAGATTTAGCGGACGCTCTGGGGGGAGTCGTAGGCTCGTCCCGCGCGGCGGTCGACGCAGGATGGATATCCCACGCTCATCAAGTAGGCCAAACAGGAAAGACAGTTGGGCCTAAGGTCTATATAGCCTGCGGCATTTCCGGAGCTATACAGCATTTAGCTGGAATGAGCAGTTCGGATACGATCATAGCAATAAACAAGGATCCCGAAGCCCCGATCTTCAGCGTGGCGCACTACGGCATTGTAGGCAACCTGCTGGAAGTGCTGCCAGCCCTGACATCGGAGGTCAGGCGTATTAAGTCGGATAAGCTCTGTGTTGACGCGTCAACACCGTGCTAAGAAACTGCTTATGTCAACTTTTGTTAAAAACGTAGCTGTTTGGGCGGAAATCCGGAAACAACTAAACAGTTGCGAAAAAATAAAATATTAGAAATGGGGTTGCGAAAATGGATTTCAAGCAGGACGAAATGCATCAGGACTTGATCGAGATGTACCGTGATTTCGCTCAAAATGAAGTCAAGCCTTTGGCAGCGGAAATCGACAAGACTGAGCGCTTTCCGGACGAAACCGTTGTAAAGATGGCGGAGATGGGGCTTTTAGGTATCCCGATCCCCGAAGAGTATGGCGGCGCTGGGATGGACAATTTATCATATGCTCAGTGCATCGAGGAACTCAGCAAGGTGTGCGCGTCTACCGGGGTGATCCTGTCCGCGCATACATCGCTATGTACTTGGCCAATCTATGCCTTTGGCACTGAAGAGCAGAAACAAAAGTATTTAATACCATTGGCTTCGGGTAAAAAACTTGGCGCCTTAGGGTTAACTGAGCCGGGCGCGGGTACTGACTCGGCAATGCAAAAGACTACGGCGGTCCTGGACGGGGACTACTACGTACTCAATGGGAGTAAATGCTTTATCACGAACGCAGGTCCCGCTGACGTATATTTCATTCTGGCAATGACCGATAAAGAGCAGGGAACGCGAGGTATTTCAGGCTTTATCGTGGAAAAAGGAACCCCTGGCTTTACGATAGGGAAACACGAAGAAAAGATGGGGATCCGCGCGTCCACCACGTCGGAGCTGATCTTTGAGGATTGCAAAATTCCGAAGGAGAACCTGCTTGGCCAGGAAGGCAAAGGATTCAAATACGTCATGATGACTCTGGACGGTGGCCGCATCGGCATAGCGGCGCAGGCAGTAGGCATTGCGCAAGGTGCGATCGACGAGACGATACCATATGTCACAACGCGCGTGCAATTTGGAAAACGCATCTCGCAGTTCCAAAATACCCAGTTCCAGTTGGCCGACATGCAAACCAAAGTTGACGCGGCCCGCATGCTCGTCTACCGCGCCGCGTGCGCCAAAGACGCCAACGAACCATACTCCCACATGGCGGCAATGGCGAAGCTGTTCTCGTCCGAGGTTGCAAGCGATGTCACAAGGCGTTGCCTGCAGTTGTTTGGCGGGTATGGATATATGCGGGAGTTCCCAATGGAGCAGAAGATGCGCGACGCGAAGATAACCGAAATTTACGAGGGCACCAGCGAGGTACAAAAGATGGTCATATCCGCCTGGATGGGGCTAAAGTAAAAGAAGTGTTAAGTGCTGTGAGTATAGCTTGAAATTATTAAGACCACAGAACTAGGGGGGCTTAAAGGTTTACGCCCCCCTAGTGTGTGTAAGCGCCTCATAAGCGCCTTATATTTTATTCTTTTCTATAACGGCTATGTATAACCTTAGATATTTCCGATACAGGGATGACTGTAATAGCTAAGCCTAAGGCGACCAGCATTTCCTCAAGGTTGACTGGGTCAAGCCCAAAGAGTTTGCTCAACATCGGGATATAAATGACGCCGCAAGTCAGGACGAATGTACAAGCAAAGGCACCCCATAGCCACCAATTGTGATTTTTCAGAGTGAAAATCGACCCGGTTAGAGAACGTGTGGTGAAAGCCCGGAACATCTCGACAAAGCATGTTGTCGTGAATGCCATGGTCATGCCGACGGTGTTCGCTTCGTCAAACGTAAATCGCCAATGCCCATACTCAATGCGGTAACCAAAGAAGTATGAAAAAAGGATCAGCAGCCCCATGAAGACGCCTTGGATTATCATAAAAAGGCCAACTCCTCCATCAAACAGCCCTTCGTCCATCGACCGGGGTTTACGCTTCATGATGCCGTCTTCAGCTTTTTCCATACCCAGAGCCAAGCCTGGGGTTGAGTCGGTGACGAGATTGATCCATAGTAGGTGCGCCGCGCTCAGCAACCTAAATCCCAAAATGGACGCAAAGAAAACCGCGACTATTTCCGCAAGGTTCGTAGTAAGCTGGAATTGTATGACTTTACGTATATTGTCGTAAACCTTGCGGCCTTCTTCTACTGCGTGTATGATCGTCGCAAAATTGTCGTCAGCCAGCACCATATCACTGGCGCCTTTCGTGACAGCCGTCCCAGTAATCCCCATTCCAATGCCAATATCCGCTGATTTTATCGAAGCGGCGTCGTTGACGCCGTCGCCTGTCATGGCTGTGACCATACTGTTAGCTTTCCATGCCGTAACTATACGGGTCTTGTGTTTGGGTTGCACCCTAGCGTAAACGCTGTATTTTTTGACTTCGTTAACTAATTCTTCGTCAGATATGTCGTCTAGTTGCTCCCCTTCTATAGCTTGCGAGGCGTCCGTGATTATTCCGATTTCCCGCGCTATAGCGAACGCGGTGTCTTTATGGTCGCCTGTTATCATCACGGGGCGGATGCCGGCTTCGCGGCACTCCTTGATAGCGGCGTAAACCTCCGGGCGGCATGGATCTATCATGCCCAGAAAACCGATAAACACCATGTCGCACTCAAGAAAATCAGGCTCAAGGCTATCAGGCATGGCATCGCGCACGCGATAAGCCGCAGCTAGTACCCTCAATGCCCGATCCGAAAAATCCTTGGTTTGCTCCAAGACAGAATCGCGATACGCGCCCGTCATTGGCCGCTTCTCGCCGTTATCGAGGTATTCGGCGCATCTGTCAAGCAATATCTCACACGCGCCCTTTGTGTATTGGTAAAAGCGACCATCTTCGTTGTGGATCGTGCTCATTAGTTTACGGGTTGAATCGAAGGGCGCCTCCCCGATCCTGGGGTAAGACTTGTCCAGCTCGCTTTTTACTAGGCCCATATCGAAAGCATGATTAACAAGGGCGCATTCCGTAGGTTCCCCGTCTGCTTCGGACATATCCATGCTACGCGCGGCGTCGCTGCACAAAGCCATCGCTTTAGCCAAAAGCTTGGGATCGTCAGTAACGGAATCTACTACAGTCATGCGGTTTTGGGTCAAGGTGCCGGTTTTGTCGGAACATATCACCTGCGCGCACCCAAGTGTTTCAACAGCGGTCAATCTGCGGATCAGCGCGTTGCGTTTTGACATGGCCGTAACGCCTATTGATAAAATAATCGTAGTAACTGCGGGAAGGCCTTCGGGTATGGCGGCCACGGCAAGTGCTACGGCAATGATGAAGGTATTTAGGACAATATCGAAAATGCTCGCGCTTTGGGCCGAAAAGGCAATATCACGTATGACGCCAAACAAAAAAACGAAAGCGCAAATATAGACGCACATTTTAGTGAGCGTAACCGACAGTTGACCCAGTTTCTTTTGCAGGGGCGTTTCCTCCTGTTGCGCCTGCGCGAGGGCGTCGGCTATTTTGCCCATTTCGGTGTCCATGCCCGCCGCTACTACAACAGCGCGACCCCTTCCGTAGACGACGACGCTGCCTGAATAAACCATATTGAAACGGTCGCCTAATGGAACGTCCTTCGACCCTTCCTTGAGCATGAGCAGGTCGATGATTTTATTGACCGGTATGCTTTCTCCCGTGAGAGATGCTTCGTCTACCTTCATGGAATGTGATTCCAATATCCGGCAATCAGCGGGTACAGCGTCGCCTGCTTCCAAGGCGACAACATCACCTACAACCAGGTCTTCGCTCTTGACAGTCACGATTTTACCGTCTCGGTACACACGGCTGGTCGCCGCCGTCATCTCCATCAGCGCTTCTATTGCTTGCTCAGATTTTGATTCCTGCACTAGGCTGAGCACCGTGTTGAGTATCAGTACAAAAACGATGATGAACAAATCGGCAAAACTCTCAGGTTGATCATGATGGGTTACGTTGTTGTAGATAGTGGTCGCTGTGGAAATGGCAGCCGCGCCCAGCAACAAGAAGATCATAGGGTCTGCCATCGCCTTAAAAAACCTCTTTAAAAGGCTGTCTTTTTCCGGTTCAGCCAGCTTGTTTTTGCCATTGGCATTAAGCCGCTCAGCAACTTCCTCCGAAGACAAGCCGGTATCTGAGCTGCCAACCTCCAATAGAACAGTATCCTTGTCTTCACAATAGAATCTCATATTTTCACCTTATACGTTTTACCTGGGTATGCACTTGACGCCAACTGACCCAAACCCACTTCAGACAACTAAGCGATAAGGGGGTATCGACTTCGCTTCGACTGCGTACAGCGTTC
>JGI24702J35022_10000889_pt1 | contig 18539 bp, 20 predicted proteins | sample TergutTh196P4_FD_35022 | JGI IMG/M metagenome (IMG submission 35022)
ATCTCGTCAACGACGTCTGACGCGAACGTGCATTTCTCCCGGTACCGTCTGACCTTTTCGACAAGAGGGCCGGTGGCCGCGTGCAGCCCGGTGTGGCCGACCACGATCGTCATCTTCGGTATGCGTATGTCACAGACGTTCCACGAACTGCCGTTCTTCTCTATTTCCCAGAGATGTTCGCCCGCGCCGTCGGGTGCGTTCACCGCTATTCCCATGCCGTGGGTGCTCGCCGACGTGTCCAGCGGGCTCGCCCTTCCCTGTACCGCGTACTCGACGGAGAACGCATCCTCGGCGAGCTTATGATCATCCTTCTCCGTATCATTCAGTTTGCCTAAAGCTTTCAGGAACGATACGGAAAGCGCCGCCGACGATCCCAGTCCGGAACCCGACGGTATGCCGCTCTCCGTCTCGATCCTGAGCTTGCTGTCCTTTAGCATGTAACTCAGATAAGGGTGTTTTTCCTCGTCGAACGGTCTTCCGTTGACAGTGGTCTCGGATGCTTCGCTCAGTGTGCACTTTATCCTTTTGTCTATTGCCAGTGCGACAGCCGGCCTTCCGTAGACGACCGCGTGCTCTCCGAGGATTATGAGCTTTCCGGGTGCCGACGCGGTAACGGTCATTTGTTCAGTCCGTACCTGCTGAGAACTTCGGCGACGGCGTCGTTCGGGCTTCTCCCGCCGAGCAGCTGCTTGCCCGTGGTCCACCATTTCTCTTCTTTTTCGATGACAGCTTTCTCGAACTCATCGTCACTTCCGTAATCTTCGCGGTCTATCTTCGAGACAGCATCGTAATTCGCCTCGAGAAGGTCGATGCCGTACCTTTTGTTCACGGCCGCGACGCCCATCATATGGTCGAGGCAGTAAGAAAGCTCCAGGGAGACCTCATCGGGAAGGGACTCCATCACAATGTCGAGGACCGAATTCGCGGTCATCATGAAAAGAAGCTCGCGCTTCGCTTCTTCGGGCATATCCTTTTCCTCGTCAAGCTGCTCTTTGATATGATCGAACCAGATGTCCCTGAGGACCTGCGTTCTTTTGGGGTTCTTGCCCCAGAGCTGTTCCTCCAGAGTTATTTCAGGGACGTCGTCGAAGACATCGTTTATCGTCTCTTCCTTTTCTTTCTTTTTTACCATTTGCTCACGCTCATTTTATTTACGGTCCTTTCGAGGATATCCATTCCCGTACTTATCTTATGCTCATCCGCGGCGTACGAAAATCTTAAGTGTCCCTCGCCGTGCGCACCGAAAGCCGATCCCGGGACGCATATAAGGCCGTCGTTCGCAAGTTCCGTCGCAAAGTGTTCGGATGAAACGGGGAACGAGAACGACGGGAACGCATAGAAGGCGCCTTTCGGCGCGCTCATCGATAATCCCCGGATATCATTGATCCTCGAAGTGATGAGGTCCCTTCTCTTCCTGTATATTTTGCGTACGCTGTCCAGATATGCGTCGACGGACGGCATCGCGTCAAGTATGCCGTACTGCGCGGGCATGTTCGGGCATGCGCACATGTGGTACGCCATTTTCGTGATGTCGCGTATAACATCGCCGTCAGCGGTGATGAGACCCATCCTCCATCCGGGAACCGCCATCATCTTCGAGAAGCCGTTCACCACTATCGCGTTATCAAGTTCCGAGATGAACGATGTGTGTTTTCCCTCGTACACGAAGTGCTCATACACCTCGTCCGATATCACCGTCATCCCGTTATCGGCGGCCAGGTCGCGCACGGCTCTGAACGACGGTTCGCTGAGAACACCTCCGGTGGGGTTCGACGGATAATTGAGGAAAATTGCCTTCGTCCGCTTTGTTATTTTCTTCTGTATATCATCGATGTCCGGCTGGAAGTCGCCTTCCGTAAGCTTGTACTCTGTCGCCTTGCCGCCGGAGAGCGCCGTGTGCGGCCCGTATACGACGAACCCCGGGCTCGGTATGAGAGCCTCATCGCCGGGGTCGATGAGCGACTGCGTTATCATCATCAGGGCCGTCGTCCCGCTTGCCGTTATCATGACGTTCTCCGCACCGATCCCGTGATAGCGTGACGCGACCGCCTCCCTCAGAGGCATTATGCCCGCCGTCGGGCCGTACCCGTTCATTCCTTTTACGGAGGCGTCGTTCATCCCTTTCACGGCCGCCTCCGGCGGAGCGACGTCCGGCTCGCCGAGGCTCAGGTTGACCGAGCCGGGACGGGCGAGGTCGAACATCTTCCTGATCCCGGAAACGGGCGTTCTTTCAAGTCTCTCGGACATTCTCATAGCTTCACCATTCATTTACCTGCATATTACTTTTTACATCGATCACCGCGGATACGGCGCCGTGTCACGTCTTATGATCGGCATTGAGGACACGTTCCGCCGATCATGTTCCTCAGCGCCGCGTTAATGATACGGCACCATCACGGGACAGCTTTCGTGATACGGTATCGCCGTCACGGGAGGACGGTAAGAGGAATATGGAAGTTAATGAAACAGTATATCTGTTATATTTTTGATACATGCACTTTTAACGCATATGCATAAAATCTTTCACGAAACATTATAAATACACAACGGTTGCCGTATACTAACCGTTAATGGAACCGGGCATCTTAAAAGGCGCCCGAGGGCCGTTGTGAGGTGAAGAGAATGGGTAAGACTGATTGGTCGAAATACGAAGCTTACAGCATGGTAATGAAGAAGAAGGTGTGCTACAGCGGCTACGGCGACACGCCGCTCGGCAGGGCAATGGTCAAAGCGCTCGCCGCGGTCGACGCGAGAGTGGGCGCAGGCAAGATGAGCGCGGCGAACGCGGCCGGCTACAAGGGAAGGATAGACGGGCTTAAGCCCCTCATCGGCAACGACGAGCCTACCGGTCTCCTGCAGGTCTCACAGATGATAGGCGCGATAAACAGATCCGTCTGAGACATGGCAAATATCTTCGGGGCACAGCCCCTTTTACCTTTTGGATGAATGGACATGCGCAAAACAATGAACATGGACCTTATCTACAGTTTCTTCGACGCCGCCAATATGCACAGATGGAACGACCATCTCAGACCGATGGATCTTACGGAGCTTGATAAACAGGCGCACAAGATGGTCATCGCGTGGGTGCTCGCAAAGTTCGAAGGAACGGAGAAGAAGGAGAGCGTCAACTGGCGGAAGCTGATCGAGCATGCGATGTTCTCATTCATCCGAAGAACTATATTGACCGATCTGAAACCGCAGCTGTTCCACAGGATGGTCATAGAGAAAGAGAAGGAAATGAACGAATTCGTATTGCGGGAGTTCGACGCGCGCGTTCCCGATATGGAGAAGAAGTTCAGAGAGCGTTTTATCGCGTATCTTAACAAAGGGGCGATGTCCAGGGAGGACAGGATACTGAAGGCTGCTCACTATCTTGCGACGTCGTGGGAGTTCAGGCTCGTGTACAACGCGAACCCGTCAATGTACGGCATAGACAGGACCAAAGGGGATATCGAAAGGCAGATCAGAGAGTACGCCGATGTCTCCGGTGTTGTACGGCTTTTCTTTGGAAAGGACGCGTTCGATTTCATAGACCTCTGCGGTCAGCTGAGGTTCCAGCAGAGATGGGCCAGGGTGCCGAGGATACCGCAGACGACGGTCCTCGGACATATGCTTATGGTTGCGAACATGGTGTATCTGCATGACGCCGACGTCGGCGCGGATGACGCGACCGTGTACAAAAATTATTTCACGGCGCTGTTCCACGACCTTCCGGAAGTTCTTACGAAAGACGTGATATCACCGATAAAGACGAGCATAGACGGTCTTGACGAATTGCTTTCCGAATATGAGAAAGAAATGATATCGTCCTCGCTGCTGCCGCTGCTCCCGGAGGAGTGGCATGATGAATTCTTATTGCTGATCGACGATCCTTTCGGCGGCCGCGACGGTATGATGATAAAGGCGTGCGACCTGCTTGCCGCGTACGTTGAGGCGCACGTGTCAGAATGTTACGGGATATCGTCAAAAGCGCTGTCCGCGGGTAAGGAGGAATTAAGATCGAAGCTTCTCTCCCTTCGCACGGACGTCGACGTCAAAGGTCTGATAGAGAGACTGGACGCGATGCACATCTAATCTATTGTTTCCTGGTTGCGCATGTATCCTCTGAGCACCTTCGGTATTGTCACCGAACCGTCCTTATTCTGATAATTCTCAAGAATGGCCACCATCGTTCTGGGAAGCGCAAGACCGGAGCCGTTCAGCGTGTGCACGAACTCGCTCTTCAGATGAGGCTCCGGACGGAACTTTATCTTTGCGCGGCGCGCCTGGAAGTCGGTGAAGCATGAGCACGACGACACTTCGAGCCATCCTTTCCTCCCGGGCGCGTAAAGCTCGAGGTCATAGCATTTGGCGGCGTGGAAGCTCATGTCCCCGGTGCACAGCAGGAGCACGCGGTACGGAAGTTCCAGACCGCGTATAACATCCTCGGCGTTATCTCTGAGCGACTCGAGGACGTCGAACGAATTGTCCGGATGAACGAACTTTACCATTTCCACCTTATTGAACTGGTGCACGCGGGCGATGCCTCTGGTGTCCGAATGTTTTCCCGCTTCGCGCCTGAATGACGGTAAGTATGCGGCGTAAGATACAGGCAACGCGGATGCTTCGAATATCTCGTCGCGATGCAGGTTGGTGACAGGCACCTCCGCCGTGGGGTTCAGCCACATGTCATCTCTCTCAAGACAGTACATATCATCCTTCAGTTTGGGATATTGACCGGTTCCTATGACAGCGTCCCTGTTCACGACCGCCGGCGTGAACACTTCCGTGTACCCTTGGTCGCGGTGAAGATCCAACATGTAATTAACCAGCGCCCGCTCAAGCCTTGCGCCGTCGCCCTTCAGCACATAGAAGCCGCTGCCGGCGACCTTCGTACCTCTTTCAAAATCTATTATGTCAAGCGCCTCGGCGATCTCGAAGTGCTCCTTCGGTTCGAAACTGAATTTTCTTTTCTTTCCGTACTCGCCGATCACGGCGTTATCTTCCGCATCCTTCCCCACAGGAACGGTATGGTGAGGTATGTTCGGGATGTTAAGGACGCATTCCTCGCGTACGGCGTCAAGTTCGGAAAGTCTCGAATCAATGTTTTTGATGTCATCGGACACGAGCCGCATCTCATCTATCTTCTGCGTCTTTTCGCTGCCTTTGAGCTTAGGTATGAGCTGGGACACATCGTTCCTTTGCTTTCTGAGCATGTTGCCGCGTTCGGTCAGCGTCCGCCACTCGCTGTCGGCGCTGATGAACGTGTTTAACGCTTCGTCCGTGTAATTGCGGTCGGCGAGCATCTTCCTGATCCTTTCGGGCTCATTCCTTATGATATTGATGTCCAGCATTCGATCACCTCAGAACTTCTTCTGCGAAAGGGATTCCCATGTTCGTTTGTCAGCAAGAACGATAACGTTACCGCGGACGTCCGCTATGACGGACGATGTTTCGAGCGATAGCGCGGCGGCGATGTCCGCCGCCGAGGACTCGGTGCTCGGGAGAACCTTCACTTTAACTATCCGGTGCGCCTTCAGCTGTGTCCTCAGCTCTTCGAGCACCCCTTCGTCCAATCCGTCCTTGCCGACATGCAGAGTGGCGCTTATGTCCTTGGCCCTGCGCATGATCTCCTTCTTCGCTTCCTTTTCTGTCATTCTTTCTGCTCCTTAAGATAGGGCATTCTCCGGATGTGCCCGCATTCGGCGCATACCATCACCACTTTGTGGTTCCTCAGACGGACGCGGAATGTGCCGGACGCCATCGGTGTAAGGCAATTTTTGCAGTATATATGTTCTTTGGGTATTTTTGTCCTCGTCCTCATGCTTATGCGTCTCGCGATCTCAACGTAACGTCTCGCAAGGTCCGCGTCCCCGTACGACGCCTGTTCCGCGGACATTCTCATCAGTTTATCAATACGTGCGGCGGCTATCTCGGCTATCTGACGGTGAGGTATGCGTTTTGACATCTCATCACCATCCCGTCACAGATCATTCCGCTCCCGTGAGCGTCCTCAGCGTATCTTTTACTTCCTTCTCCTCTTCGGAAAGTTCGTTATCATCCTTCTCCGAGTAGTTGTCGCAGAGGAACACGAAATAATCGTGGAATTCCGCGACCGCGGTATCCCAGTCGGTGTTCGATGCCGTTATCCCGAGATCGGGATAGGTAAGTTTCCATGTCATCGTTCCGATGTCGTATGATATTTTCGATTCAACGGGCGCTGCCAGCGGTATGTCGCGGTCCGCGGATATCATGTGGCTGAACGATCTTTTCGTGAACGGTATGATGTTATCAGCGCCGGAAACATCAAGCAGTTCCCGGTCATCGGAATATCTTAACGTTCCCGTGACAACGACGGCGCCGTTGGCATGTTCCGAGGCATCGTTCTCAGCATCTTTGGAAAGGAACGTTATCTTTGCGCGGCCGGCCCCGGCGGCGAACGAGTACATCGGTATGTTCCTCTTCGACCGGGCGCTGTGCAGCACACCGTGAACAGTTCCGACGGCCATCTTTCCGTTCCCGTTCAGGAACGCCTGCGCCTTTTCAATATCCATCGGTATGAACTTACTTTCTTTGCCGTTATCATTGAGCATCAAAGAGTATCCTCTTTCTGTATCCATGTGATTCGAAAGCCGTATAAGATCGCCGAGCACGAGGCACCTGTACCTCGGGTCCCTGAAGGCATCCTCCATCCAGTACGTTCCCGAACCGGAGCCCATCTTCTCAAGTGTTGCGCTAAGCAAGGCGACCGCTTTGTCCATCAAAGTGCTCTTTCCCTTCCCGGCGGACGCTTTGAACGATATTCCTCCGCTTTCCGGGTCTATGAACAGTGTGAATCTTCCGGTGAGGGCCTCCGACGGCCTTCCGTACGATCCGAGCTCATCGGATATCAGCGATTCGCCGATGTGGGAAAGCAGAAGCTGAATGTCAGACATGACATCGGACGCAACGGCTATCGGTATCCGTTTGTCCTCTTTCTCCGACCTGACGGTTATATTTATCATGTTATCGCATACTTCATAATGCGAATGTTATATTTGTATTTCCGTGATATGTTACGTCCGCCGTATGCGCCCGCGCAGCGATAAAGCAAAAGTCCTTAAATATATCTTGAGGATTGTCTGCTCTCATCAGACTACATTTGGTGATATGAATGGCAAGAAAGCCCGCAGTGATGTATAGGCAAGTGAAGGGACAGGCGTTCACCCGCAGAGAATATATGGGCGGTGTTCCGAACAACAGGATCTCACAGTACGACATGGGCAGCTCATCGGACTTCCCGATAGTGCTCTCCCTCAAGGTGGAGAACCGCGTGCAGGTAAGGCACACGGCGCTGGAGGCGGGACGCATAGCCGCCAACAGGGTGATGAACAAGAGAGCGGGCGTTGCGAACTATCATCTGAAGGTGCGCGTATATCCGCACATAGTCCTCAGAGAGAACAAACTGGCAACGGGCGCAGGCGCAGACCGTGTCTCAAGCGGAATGAGAGGCGCGTTCGGAAAGAACGTCGGCACCGCGGCGAGAATGGAGCACGGTCAGCCGATACTGACGATAAGCTGCGGCCCGGCGCACTTCAACCTTGCGAAAGAAGCTTTGTGGAAGGCGTCAATGAAATACCCGACACCATGTTACATCGACGTGGAGAAGGGTAAAGAGCTGATCGGATAAGATGTTCGATCTCTGTCTTGACAAAGCGGCGGAATGGATACTCAGCAAAGGATTCACATCGGTCGCTATCCAAGTTCCGGAGGGACTGAGGATGACGGCGTCCGATATCGCAGATCAATTATCTTCAAGAACGAATGTTAACGTAACGATAACAGGCGACCCCTGTTACGGCGCGTGCGACGTTCCCGTGAATTACAAAGATATCGCCGAGGGGCTCATCCACTTCGGCCATTCGCCCATTCCCTCGGTCACGAATGATGATGACATCCTTTTCATCGAGGCGTTCGCCGCCGCGGACATACGGAGCGGCATATCAAAGATCGCCGATCGGTTGCCGGAGAGGATAGGGCTGCTGGCGTCGGTGCAGTACGTGAACATGCTGAAAGATGCCAAGGATGTTCTGGAAGGTTTGAGAAAGATCGTGTTCATAGGGAAAGGCGACGCACGTATGAGATACGACGGTCAGATACTCGGATGCAACTGTTCCGCCGCCGAGTCCGTAAAGGATGACGCGGATTGTTTTCTTTACATCGGCGAAGGCGACTTCCATCCGCTGGCCGCCGCATTATGTACTGATAAAGAAGTAATGGCATTCGATCCGGTGACGAATGAGCTGCGGTCAATGAACGATGTGCGCGACCGCATCATCAGGAAACGGTTCGCGGCCATAGAGAGCGCAAAGAATGCATTCACGTTCTTAGTCATCGTTTCCTCAAAGGCCGGGCAGAGAAGGGACGCCGCTGCCGACGGCATAATAAAAAAGATAACGTCCGCCGGCAAGAAGGCGTACAAAGTTGTGATGAACGAGATAACGCCGGACTCATTGCTTTCGTACAAGGTCGATGTTTACGTGAATACCGCATGCCCAAGGCTTGCGACCGACGATTCGTTACGTTACGGGAGACCTATTCTGACGATCCCGGAAGCGGAGATAGCAATAGGCGTCCGCGAATGGGACGATAACGAGTTCGACCAGATACGCGGATGACGCCGACGTTATAAAGTTAAGAACGGGTACCGTATACGGAAAGATGATGTTCACTTACGACTCACTGATGAACAATGTGCCCAAAGGCGTCACCGTAGGCATAGGAAGAGGTTCCGCCCGCGGCGATGTCGAAAGGAGCGCCGCGGCGTTCGATGACGTTCTGATATATGACGATCCTAAGGAAATGGTGAACGACCTCAGTGACGGTAATATAGACGCCGCTGTCCGCGGCGACATGTCATCGTCAAAGCTGCTGCCCTGCCTTAAGAACGTTTTTGGGCTTAGCGAGATAAGGCGGACGGTGCTTTTGGAGCCCGTCGGAAAAAAGATGATATTCCTGGCATCAGTGGGCATTGACGAGGGATGGACCGTACCTCAGAAATATGAACTGGCGATCGGGAGCGCCGCGCTCGCGAAACGCATCGGAATGAACGAGCGCATCGCCGTGATGTCCGGCGGCCGCGAGGACGACAAAGGACGCAACGCCACGGTGGACGGAACGATAGACGACGCCGCAACGCTTGTAAGAATGCTCAGAGCGGACGGATATGATGCGTACGATGCCGAGATACTGATAGAGGATGCCGCGGATAACGCGGACATCCTGATAGCGCCGGACGGGATATCAGGCAACCTGATATTCAGGTCGCTGCATTTTCTCGGCGGCGCAAAAGCATTGGGTGCGCCTGTGCTAAATATGAATAAGGTGTTCGTGGACACATCGCGTGTAAAAATTGACTATACGGACTCGATAGCGCTCGCGATAAGGCTTACGGTGATAGAATGATCATAGAGATCGACGGCGCCCATTCCGGGATACGGTTTTCCGCGTGCCATTTCATTCCCGGCCACGAGAAATGCTCAAGGCTTCATGGTCACTCGTACATAGTACGGGCACGTCTGGAAGGCGATATCGGAAGTTCCGGCATGGTAATGGACTTCGTCGACATCAAGAGGTCGCTTAAGATGATCGCGGAAGAGATGGACCATAAGACGTTACTGCCGGGAAGCAGTGACAGTGTCCGTATAACCGTATCGGAAAAAGAGGCGGAAGTGATCACATGCGGCAAACGGTACGTGTTCCCGAAAGAGGACGTTATGATATTGGACGTTAACGTGACCACCGCAGAGGAAATGAGCAGGCTGATGGCGAAGAGGCTGCTCTCCTCGGTAAGATTCCCGAACAACGTGAAAAGACTGTGGGTCGGCCTCGACGAGGAGAGAGGGCAGACCGCATGGTATTCGGAAGAACTGTGATACAATGCCGAAGGCCGTTGTCCTGTTATCGGGCGGGCTCGATTCGGCGGTGACGCTCGCGTGCTCCGTCAATGACGGCAACGAAACGGTGGCGCTGAGCTTCCGTTACGGCCAGAGGCACACCAAAGAACTGAACTCTGCCAAAGCCGTGGCGTCGCATTACAATGTGAGGCACGAGATCATTGATATTGACCTATCCGCGTTCAGGTCATCGCTCGTTGATGTTTCCGGAGAGATAAGAAAGGACGGCAAAGATATTGGTAACGATATACCCGATACGTACGTTCCCGCGAGGAATATGATTTTTCTCAGCATCGCCGCGGGTCTGTGCGAATCTCTCGGCGCTGAGATGATATACATAGGCGCCAACTCTGTCGACTATTCCGGATACCCGGACTGCAGGAAGGAGTTCTTCGATGCGTTCGCGGAAGCGATAAAAAAAGGGACGAAGGCGGGAACCGAAGGTAAGCACATCAAGATCATGACACCTATACTCGATCTTTCAAAATCACAGATAGTCATGCTCGGAAAAAGACTGAACGTGCCGTTACATCTGACGTGGTCATGCTACGCCGGTAACGATAAGGCATGCGGACGATGCGATTCCTGCATCCTGAGACTTAAAGGGTTCGCGGACGCCGGGTACAGGGATGAGGTGGAGTACGAATGAGGATATGCGAGACGTTCCGGTCCATCCAGGGTGAAGGAATAACGATGGGCTCGGTGACATTCTTCATACGGTGCACCGGATGCAATTTATCATGCGAGTGGTGCGACACCAGATATTCACGCGACGGAGGCACCGATATGACGGTCGCCGAGTTAATGAATTATGTGAAAGAGGAGAGGAACATATGCGTCACCGGCGGGGAACCGTTGCTGCAGGATGATATCTACGAACTGCTGGACGCGCTTCTTGACGCGGGAAAGAAAGTGGTCCTTGAAACGAACGGTTCCGCGGACATATCCAAAGTACCAATAAGCAAAGACATGATAATAAGCATGGACATAAAATGCCCGTCGTCGGGGATGAGCGACAGGATGCTGCTGTCCAATCTCAATTATCTGAAAGGGACGGACCAATTGAAGTTCATCATCGCGGACGGCTCCGACCTTGAGTATGCGGTATCGTTCATCTCATCGCACAAGATATCATGCGCCGTCGTGTTCACGCCCGTGGGAGGGATGGACATAGAGCCGCTTACCGAAGAGGTCATAGAACGTAACGTTAATGTGCGCGTACTTCCGCAGCTTCATAAGATCATATGGGGCGACAGGAAAGGGGTCTAATATTTTGCCATGCGCTCCAGTCGTTTTTTGACGGTGATGACGCATTCCTCCACCGTACCGTCCTCATCGTACGATACCGTTATCCCCGAATTCGTGAGCTTGTTATAACCGTGCGGGCCGATGCCGCCGGTTATCACAACGTCGACGCCGAGACCGACGATTGCGTCCGCAACTTTCATTCCCGCGCCTTCAGCGTTCACGAACTCGTTCTTCACAACTTCGTAATCCATCGTGTCCATGTCCACGATCAGAAAGTACGGCGCGCGGCCGAAATCGTCCGCGACGTACGACGACAACGAATCGCCGTCCGCCATCACGCCCGCTTTCATTTCGCCGCCCCCACCGTTCTCAGAACTTTGTCGGCGATGTCCATGAACGCTTTCGCGGACGCGGAATCAGGCATCGCGGCGACCACCGGCACACCGGAATCACCGCTTGCGGCCACCGCGGGCTCGATAGGGATGCGGCCGAGGAACTGTATGTTCATTTCCGACGCCGTTCTTTCGCCTCCGCCGGTTTTGAATATGTCGGAGCGTTCGCCGCAGTGCGGGCAGATGAAACCGCTCATGTTCTCAACGATGCCGATTATCGGCACTTTGACCTGAGCCCCGAAGACTATGGATTTTCTGCTGTCCAGCAGAGCCACATCCTGCGGCGTGGTGACGACGACCATGCCGTCCGCCTTCGGGATAAGCTGTATGATCGATATCGCCTCGTCGCCCGTCCCGGGAGGCATGTCCACCACCAAGTGATCCAATTCACCCCACGCGACATCTTCGATGAACTGTCGTATGGCGCCCATCTTTACCGGACCGCGCCACGCGACGGGGGCGTCCTTCTCAGGCAGCAGGAAGGCCATCGACATCACTTTAAGGCCATGCGCCGCCGTGACAGGCTGAAGTTTATCATCCTCGACGGTCATGACCGCATCCTCAAGGCCGAGCATCTTCGGTATGTTAGGACCATGAATATCAATGTCCATCAGTCCCGTGCGATGGCCTTTCATGGCCAGCGCCATCGCGAGGTTGGACGAAACGGTACTTTTTCCTACTCCGCCTTTGCCGCTCATCACGATTATCACATGTTTTATCTTTTCGAGGGTACCGCTCAGCTTAAAGTCGCTCTCGCTTATCATCGGCCTTCCCTTTGCCATAATGCCACCGGGTATCGGGAGGATATGCAACAGATAAATCATTATCGGAATTACCGCATCCGCGGCGCGCGAAAAAGGTATAACGGATGTTGCGCATCTGCCAACTATGCCGCTGGGCGATCCGGGAGGAGGAAATTTCGAGTACACGACGGAAGGTCTTCCGCTGTACGTTAAATTCGCGGAGATACCGGTAAGCGATATGGACAGGGCGCTGCGTTTTTATCGTGATGTTATGAGAATGAAAGTGATATCACAAAGCGATGGCGTTTCTGTTCTCGAGATGAATGAGAAATGCCGCATCGCGCTTGTCAGAAGGCCTGATGGCGTTGGAAAGGACACAGGGATATACTTAGCGGTGGACGAACCGTTCGTCTTCAACCGCAGGATGTCGGACGAAGGCGTCATCATCACAAGGCGTCCGCAAAAAGGATCGCTGGGGATGTTCGCGTCGTTCACGGACACCGAAGGCAATACGCTGCACGTCATCGGGATATCATGAACCTAAGTTCGCCTTACCGATGGCCGCGTCTATTTCATCCTTCAGCTCATCCGGCAGGCCGTTTATCCCGCCTTCCAGGAAACCGCGGACTATCATGCCCACCGCCTCATCTTCCGTGAGGCCCCGCATCATAAGGTACTCGACCTGGTCCCTCGCTATTTTACCGACGGCCGCTTCATGGGTCATCTCGACGTCCGCAACGCTGGACTCCAGTTCGGGTATCGCTAACGTAAGCCCGCCGTCCTTCAGCACAAGGCTCCTGCACTCAAGGTGCGCCTTCGCGCCCGCCGCGTTGCCTATGAGACGGCCGCGGGTTATCATGCGGCCTCCTAACGTTATACTTCTTGACACTATCTCAGCGCTGGTCCCAGGCGCGTTCATTTCCACGAGGGAACCGAAATCAATGTCGGCGCCCTCATGCGCCAAACATATGCTGCTGTACTTTGCCGATGCGCCCTCTCCGTTGAGGTACGCGGCGGGATAGCTCTGCACGGACGCCACAGGTTTCAGAAGAACGTAATTGTTAACGAACTTTGCATTCTTTCCGAGGATGGTGGCGGACCTCGGACGGACGTGCGTCGCATCGCCCCAGTTGTGTATCATCGTGAACGTTAACGAACCGCCGTCCTTGATGAACGTCTCGGAGACGCCCACGTGCAGCGATTCGTTAACATGTTTGTTGGTGGTGCATCCCGTTATCACCTCAAGGGACGCGTTCTCTTCCACGATTATTATATTGTGAACGTTCTGCATCTGCCGGCTGCGGTTTATTATCATGCATGTCTGAACGGGATCTTTAACATGCCTTCCCGCCTTCGCGCGTATGAAATATCCGTCGGAGTCCTCCAGGTACGTTTTCGATGTGTACTTATCCTTGCCGGGGTCCACGGCCTTCCACAGATATTCCGAAAGATCGTATCTTTTTGCTGCTTCCCGAATAGGCATGATCTCCACGTCATCCGATCCCCGTGACACATGCGACGGTCCGTTATCAAGGAAGAGTATCGTACCGGAACGGGATGCCCCGCATGGTACTACGCCTACGTTGGCCATTCTTTCTTTGACATCATCGGACGCGTCGCTGAGATCGCCGATCCTCTCTGGCGCGTACGTACCTACTTTGAATTCATCGATATTCACGTCCGGCCCGTACGCCGCCTTCTTTTTGAGTGAGGCACTCACATCTTTACCATTCCGCATCGGATGCACTCCCTGTACCCTCTTTCTCTGATATCCTTCAGAAGGCCCATCGGCCTTCCGGAGCATTTGATCTTCCCGTCCACCAGGATGTATGCGTCATCCGCGCCTATATGGTCCAATATCTGACCGGTATGCGTGATCACCAGCGCGGAAACGTTATTCGGTGAATTGCATTGCGGACCGCCGCAGAGAAGCTCGTGCACCTTTTTTCCTACGAGTCCTATGCTCTCAAGGTCCACTCCCGATTCCGGTTCATCAAGAAGCACGAACTTCGGCCGCTGGGCGGTGAGCTGCATCAGCTCCGATCTTTTTATCTCGCCCCCGGAGAACCCGACGTTTATGTCCCTGTCCAAAAAGCCATCCATCCTGAACTCGTCGGCCTTTTTGATCACGGCGTCGGCGTCATCCGATACGGCGTTCACAAGAGCTCTCAGTTTGACGCCCACAAGGTTGGGCGGTCTCTGCATCATCATCCCTATGCCCAGCTTCGCGCGCTCGTCGATCGGCATCCCCGTTATATCGGTGTTATCGTAAATTATGCGTCCTTTTGTTATTTTGCAGTGCCCGAGGCCCATGATCGCCGCCAGAAGCGTTGATTTGCCGGAACCGTTCGGGCCGAACAGCACGCATGTTCTCCCGTCGCCGATCTCAAGGTCGATGCCTTTCAGAATTTCCTTTCCGCCCGCCTCCGCGTGCAGGTTCTCTATCTTAAGCAAATGTATCACGACCTTAAGCGGTTTAAAATATATATTCATTACGTTATCAAATGTTATTCACTATACAACTTATCAGGCAGGCATTAATATTTCAGCGTATGATACGCACCTGTATGAAAGTGGTCGCACTGAACGGGAGCCCCAGGTTAATAGGCAATACATCGGCAGCGGTGACAATGATACTTGACGAATTGGAAAAGTACGGGTTCGAGACGGAGCACGTTCAGATCTACGGCGATATCTCGGTACCATGCAACGACTGCGGTTCGTGCGCCATACGCGGGGACGGAAGATGCATCAACGAGGACGACGGCATGAACGCATATCTTGATATGATGGCGGACGCTGACGGAATAATTCTGGCCGCACCCTCTTATTACGGAGGCATCCCGGGGCAGATGAAGATACTGCTTGAGCGCATCGGTCTCGCGTCGTCAGCGTGTGCGTCAGGCAACCGGCTTGCCAGAAAGATCGGTGCAGCGGTCGCGGTGCAGGGCCGCGACGGCGGTATGCAGACACATTCGGAGATGATCGATTTCATGCTGCGAAACGGCATGATCGTCTGCGGTTCGTCGCCCCCGGCCGTTCTTACCGGAAAGGGACCGTCAGAGGTGCTTAACGACAAAGAAGGCGCGGCGGCGCTCAGACATCTCGCCAAAGAAATGGCATGGCTGATGTCAAAGATCTCTGAACAGAGATGAATACCGAATAATTAATGGTCCGGTATATTCTCATTATCATCAGCAGTTCGTATTTTTGCGTTCCCGTCCGTTCCGCCGGACGGCGGGACGGCCGCAGACCTCCGATAAGTTTGAAAACGGTGCCGAAATGATATTATTCTGATTGTATGACAGTTTGTTTTAAATATTAAATAGTAACAATTTTTGTTTTTGAGTGACTAGTATTAAATATAACGTCTAGTATCCAATTGATATTAACGAAAAAGGCTTATAAAATGGCCTTTAGCGGTTTTGAGGAGGTAAGAGTATGGAAGAATACAAAAAAGAACAGAACAGAACAAAAAAAGAAAGGAAAGAGGACGGTGCGCGCACAAAGCGGAACGCCTTCGTATGCGCGGCAGCGATGATGTTCATCGCCGCCGCTCTGATGACGGCGTTCACGTTCGCCGCCCCGTCATCAGAGGATGCCGGCGATGATCAGACGATCGGATCGAACGGGGACACATTCGACTACACATCCGCGCCGAACCTGAAACTCACGTACATGGTAACGAGCGAGGATCCGAACACGGCGCAGGTGTACGGTTACATATCAGGAATAACACATGAGATGAGGATACCGTCAACGGTCACGAACAACGGTAAGGAATACATCGTAACATCCATCGGTGATGGTGTGTTCAACGCCAAGGAGAACGAAGAGATAAAGAAAAAATTAAATAAGGTCGTTCTTCCCGATTCCGTAACGGTCATCGGGAAAGAGGCGTTCGTCCATTGCGCCAATCTTGAGGGCATCAATCTCGATAAGATAACGTCCGTCGGTATGCTGGCGTTCATCCATTGTACATCGCTGACATCCGTCGAGTTACCGATGGCAGAGATCATCGAGGCCGGCGCGTTCACCAACTGCAACAATATGACGTACGCATTCGTAGGCGGATCGCTCACTCACCTCGGGGAATTTGCATTCTACAGTGACAGGCTGGGCGCGCTTGCGATACCGTACGGAACGATATTGGGAGAACAGCCGGTGGATCATTCTGTGACGGTCCTAGTTCATTATGAGGGCGCGCCGGCGGTCAGCGCCGTCAGGGACGGGAATGAAGTAAAACTTACGATACACGCGGAGATCCCGGCCTCGGAGCTGACCGTGGGCACGGCCCACGGCGGTAACGGCGTTACCGTAACAGGAGAAGATCACGAATGGTCGTTCGTAAAGCAATTTATTAAGAACGAATACTACGCGAAGTTCGTTCAGGCGGTCTCGTTCACCGTATCAGGTAAAGTAACGGACGGCGTGAACGGTATAGCGGGAGCGGCGATAGCATACACCGTCACCGGAACTCCCGGGATACAGGTAATTGAGACGGCAAACAACGGCACATACGCGATCGAGGCGCCTTGGGGTTCCGAGGTCTCGATAATAAGCGTCGTCAGGTCAGGTTATGTGAGCGCGCAGTCAATGCCGCTGTACTTCAGCGGCAAAGCGACGCAGAACTTCGTTATGAACGGAGGCCATGGCACAACGTACACCGTAACCGGCAGCGTCAAGCACGGAACGCACGCGCTGAACGGCGTGAATATCTCATACATCATATACGGAGGCGGCGCCGGTAATGTTAAGACGGACGCGAACGGAAAGTATGTCATATCCGGGATACCATCGGGCGCGGTCGTTCATATAAATGATGCGCAGAAAGATGGTTTCACCAACACAACGCACCTGCCGGCAGAGCTGTACGTTGACGGAAATAAAACAGCGGACATCGCTATGTCCCCCGTCCCGGGTCATCATCTCACGATATCGGGAAAGGCGGAGCTGAACGGCGCCGGCCTTGAGAATGTAACAATATCATATACAGCGGACGGCATCAACCAACCTTCGGCACTCACGGACAAGTTCGGCAATTACAAGATAACGGTGCCGGCCGGTTCCGTTGTGATAATAACGGCGGCGAAGGACACCTATGTTGTCAAAACATCGTATGCGGAATTATACATGAGCGAGAACAGGACTGGCGTTGATTTTGCGTTCGACTACGACAGGGATCACTGGGCCATAGTGATCTTCGATCCCGAGAACGGAGAGCCGCCGGCACAGGTGTGGCATGAGATCGGCACAAAACTGACGAAGCCGGACGATCCGGTGAAAAGCACATACAAATTCGCAGGATGGTCCTTCGCAGGCGCGTTATGGAACTTCGGCAGCGATATCGTGGGCGGAGATATGACGCTGACAGCGGAATACGATCACGACGAGACATATTGGGCGACAGTAATCTTCGATCCTGACAACAGTACCGGTACAACGGAGATATGGCACAGTAAAGGCACCGTATTGGCAGACCCCATCATTCCTGTGAAGGGGTCGCTGAAGTTCATCGGCTGGTTCCTCAGCGATGCGGAATGGAACTTCAATGATATCGTGACGAAAGACATCACACTGAAAGCGAAGTATGAGAACGACCCAGAATACCACTACAAGGTGACGTTCAATGCGGACAACGGCTTACCGCCGCAGGAAGTATGGACACTCAAAGGCGACACCGTCGCTGAGCCCGCTGTCCCTGTGAAGGGATCGCTGACCTTCATCGGATGGTTCCTGGGGGACAAAGAATGGGACTTCAATGATGCGATAACATTAGATATAACACTTAAGGCAAAGTATGAGAACGACCCGGAATACTACTTCAAAGTGATATTCGACGCAGACAACGGAACCGGTCCCGAAGAAGCATGGGTGCTCAAGGGCACGGTCGTTGACGAGCCAAATGTTCCGACCAAAGGATCGCTGACATTCGTCGGCTGGTTCCTCGGAGACACTGAATGGAATTTCAGCGATGCAGTGACGTCAGACATCACGCTGAAGGCAAAGTACGAGAACGACCCGGAATACCACTATAAGGTAACGTTCGACGCAGACAACGGCTCCTCAACGGAAGCATGGGTTCTCAAAGGCGAGATCGTCGCTGAGCCCGGAACTCCGGCAAAGGGTTCGCTGACGTTCATCGGATGGTTCCTCGGAGATGCGAAATGGGACTTCGCCGACGCGATAATATCAGACATCACGCTGAAGGCTAAGTACGAGAACGACCCTGAATATTA
>JGI24702J35022_10000891_pt1 | contig 18536 bp, 13 predicted proteins | sample TergutTh196P4_FD_35022 | JGI IMG/M metagenome (IMG submission 35022)
ACTCACAGCCGTTGTCTGCACTATTGCTTCGGGAATAATGCCGTAAAATGCTAATGCAGAATGCAAACTGACATAAGAAGGATTATAAATTTTATTTGACATAAAATGTTGAATATTAGGTGTTTTTAAATATTCCGGGAAACTATACCACGAATTACGCAGTTTTACAAGCAAATTTTTCTTTGTCCAACGAGTGAGATTATTTTTCTCAAAATCGGGTTGCCATGCATAAACTTGATTGATATTGAAACACACCAAGTCGTAAAATTGATTTCTTAATTGCCAAAAGTTCATATTTATTCGCTTCTATTTTTCCGCAAAATTACATAAAAAAAGAATTAAAAAAATCAGTTCGATAAATAATTGTAGCATTTTTTACTAATCAAAAAGTGTTAATTGTTTTTTTGGATGATAAATAGAATGATTAGGAAAACTAATTCGCATAAGTAATTCCTTTGTAATTACCCGTTTTGAATCAGTAAACATAAACGATTTAATAAATTCCTGTGTATCTAATTGGTTTAGCAAATTTTGGACTTCTTGGGCTTCTTCTAAAGTATCAAAACCAATAAAATAACAAGTATCATCAAGCAATAAAACCGTTCCATTGGGTTTTACAAGTGAGAACCTTGTTTGCTTGTAAAGACCTGAAATGGCAATTTTGTAGGGTTTGAACGAATAATCGCCGATACCGAAAATTGAAAACATCGGTTTTCCAATGTAAATACTTGATTTTCTATTTATAAAATGCGTTGCATGTCGGTGTAAATACGCTTTTGTTTTTGGCAATTTTTCTAATATCCGACTTGTTTCTTCGCCTATTCTTTTTTGAGTAATAATTGTAAATTTCCGCGAATCAGTTATAATATCTTCTTTTAAATCAGAACTTTTTAATATCCCATATATCAAATCTTCTTCCAATTCAAATTCTTCGCCAAGCGCGTTACGGAATCCTCCATTAATACGCTCTAATTCCATAACTTTGGCACAATCGTGTTTAATTCCCTGTCGCCATTCAAAAGGACAGATACCGTCTAAATATTGATATTTCCTGTACTTCTCAATATCAGAAGCAAATTTATTGTTTACCCATCCTAAACTTACACGTAGTTTGGATGTATAAAAATCAAATTCTTTTGCTGTAAATTCGGGCGCAGTATTGAATTTGCAAACAAATAAACTTGCATCTACTGCTGCATCAAATTCTTTTTTTGCATTTATTGTGTGTTTTTCAATGGCTGCAATTGGGTATTTATTTTTCTTTTGTTCAAAAACGATGTTTTTAACTACCGAATTTTTGATTAAAAATGCAAAATGTCCGTTTTCATTGGAAAACAAATCCAATATTTTCAAAGAAATAAACTCCCCTATATCAAAGTTTCCTTTACCTGTAATAGCGTCAATCCCTTTGACGTTTTTGAAATTTGACTTCTTTGGCAAATTTTTTGAATTAAGTGAAGATAGCGTTGTATTTGTTACCCATGGCGGATTTCCAATCACTAACAATTCCCGATTATCAATTTGGCTTTTAACCTGCTTAAAGTCAAAATCAAATATGTTACAATGATACAAATTTATTTGAGGTTTGTTTACATTCGTGTTTTTCAAAAAAAACTCCAATAATTTTTGTTTTTCAAATATTTGCAAATAGATGAAGATAGTTTTTTATTGGTTTGAAAATCGCCATATTCAATCTGGTTTTCAGCCAAGATGTTATTATTGAGTCTCAAGACTTTTTGCATTTGAACAAAATCTTCTTCTTTTTCGAAAAAATTCACAACACCTGTTTGCTCTTTTAAAACAGCGTTTGCTATTTCAAAAGAAATGAATTTTTCTTTTTCAAAAAAAGAGACTGCTTCAAAACATATATTTATGCGATCAAAATTCATTTCAGCATTTGTCAATTATTTTGGTAATTCCGGAAATTTTATCTTTGAGCATGACAATTCGCCCATATTGTAATCGCCATTGTAGCGCGTTGGAAATTGTCAAATAACCCACTTTCGGAGGTTTTTTCAAATTTTATTCCGTTTGCTCCCTTGTATCTTTCCTGTGGTTCACCTACGTTCCGATGAGAAGCCTGTAATCGGTTCATGCCGCCTCTGTACCGGCAGATATACGACCGGTAACCGAATTTCCGTAGTACTTGTCCATCACACGTTTGGTAAGTGATGTTTTGTCTTGCAAGTTAGCTTTCGATACTTTAATAGGACGATTCACTTTTGTTCATCTCTCGATTACATACCTGAGAAGTATTCCTTCCCTTTTCCACTCCCGTTCACCACCTTCGGGTTACCCCTTCAGCAGCGGGTGCCCCTTCGGAGAACGTGACCGATGGGTCAGCGATTTCTCAAAATCGTTCCATCATCTTTTCATCAGCTTGAGAGTATATCTCTCCTTGTAGCACAACCAAACCGCATTATTAGAAGCTGGCTTTCTGTTATAGTTTGGTTGTAATTTTTAGAGTTCTCAAGTCGTATATGTGAATTTCGTTTTTATCAGTCCTATCGTATTTTTTATTGTTGTTTGAATCGTAGTGTCCTGTTACGATAATTGTACCTGTCAATCTGTTAACAGTCCACGTTCTCAAAAAAAACTTGTTTTCCGTAAGTTGAGTTTTTTCTTTCCCGTCTGGTGATAAAATTATGATTTGTTCAGGGTCGTTCCAATCAATTCCTTTTTTACCATCTAAATCAACAGTCCTTGCTATCACAAGTATTAAATTTATTCCTAAACTATCAATTTTTACTTGCTCAATACCATTGATAATTGCTTCGTCGGGGAAGTCAACTTGCTTTGTTTCTCCATTTTCTGTATTAATAAATAATAAATAATAGATACCTGTTTATTGTTTTAAACATTTTACCTCTATCTTCAATATGGGCAATTACATATTCAGTCCCGACAACTTCAATTAGTTTGTTGAATTGAACATAATTGTACTTGTCTTGTCCGTATACGGTCAAAGTCAAAATTGTCAAAGCGATAGACAATGTATTTTTCATATAATTAAATCTTTTTCCCATTTGAGCCATTTCAGTAGCCTGATGTTCAATTAGCACACCCAAACCACTTATTAGACGCTGGCATTTGTTTGTGTTTTATCGTTTAAACTTCTTTTTTCCGCCAAATTCTCAATAAGGTTAATCATTTCACGATCTCTGGCAATTTCACCGTCAAATGGATAGGACAAACAGGTTTTATTGAACTTTTCCAAAATCTTCGCCACTTCAGTATCGTCGTTAAGGAAAAGTTTTGAATATGCGTACATCAGCCGTTGTCTTGCCGAATAAGTCGAGGTGGCTTTAATGTACTTCTTAATGTCTTCAGTGTATAAACGGTCTATTTCTTCTTTGCGACATTCGCCAATCAATTCAAGAAACAACAATTCACAAAGGAGTTCATTTTTTTGAATATCAAGCATTTTATTAGCTGTATGTAATAAGCGCTCGGCGAGGACTTTCGCTTCTTTGAAATCATGTCTGTCCACCAAGCGTTCAAATCGGTTGATTTCCGCCGAAATCACCAACAAATTCTTATTGTCGCTCAAGTTGAGGCTATCAAGAAAGTAAAAATGTTCAGTCGGAATATCCCTATGTCGGACGCCTTTCGTTATCATAGCGTTTATGTACAGTATTAACCAAAAAGCGCTACTTGCGATTTTATTCTTACCAAGTGTCAACACATTATAACCATCAGTCGGAAAACCTAAATTAATAGGCAAAATATTGAGAAGCCCCATGGCTGCCCCTACGATAGCGAAAAGAATAAATATCCATGAGCCCGATGTAAAAAGCGTTGAAAAAATGAAATAAAGCGCAAGAAAAAGAGCGCTAAAAATAAAATTCATCAATACTCCTCCAAGATTATATAGAATAAACGGGAACTTTCCATTTACCGGCTCCGGAGGCGACATAAGACACTGTCCGGCTGTTCCCGCTATATTATATTTTTTTCTTGTCAATTTACTGTCTTTCATTACGAACATAAGACTAAAGAAACGGATAGAAACAAAGTCGTATCCGCTGATTTTTCCCGCGACAAAATGCCCTGCTTCATGTATGAAAATATGTAAAACAAAGCCTATCACCAATAAAATAATTCCTGCCAACAAATTTAGTAGTCCTATTGAGGGCAGAATGATAACCATTAAAGCCCCGCATATACCGCCAATTATGAACCCTACTATTTGCATTACCAATTTTTTATTTTTCTTCGTCATAATACTCCCTTATTCGTGTCGGGCGCAACTTTTAATTGATTTCTTCTATAAAGTTGATTGGATAATTGCACTCAAGTATTATCCGTAGACTGTTGTATCACACTTATCGCCTGAACCGGCTCATCAGATACGAAAATACGAATAATTGCACCGCGCGTACTTGCTTCTGTATTTGGTTCAGCTGTTACAGTCACTGTGCCATTGTTAACTCCCGATAACGGAGAAATCGTAAGATACGGAGCTATATTGATGATTGTCCATTCGGTATTGGATGTAATAGTGAATGTTTGGGTTCCACCTGAAGCTGGAAAAGTTAGTGAAGATTGTGAAACAGACAAGGTCGAAGTGTCTTCCTCCTCTTCATCGGGAACAAGCGCATAATTTTCCTTGAACTTGCCCGAAAACACAACGGATGTGATAGGAGGAAACAAATCGAATGTTATATGTGGAGAAAAATTAACGACACCGAAAGCTTCATAAAAATAGAAAGTTTTTGAAAATTTCCCGTCTTTTACCGTAATATAAATTCTATCCAATACTTCTGATTTGGAATTAGTTGCAAGTAAAAAAGGATTGCTCATTACAGTCATGTTAGTATCATAGGTGCCTTTTATTGTAAAAGCGACCATATTGTTGGTCGTTTTAATATATTGTCCATTTAATGGCTGAGTAATGACTGCTCCATTACTCATGAACGGATTATCTGAGTCTGAACTGACAAATTTAAAATTTTGAATCCCTTTTATCTGAACTTCTGCATTTGTTTCAGGGTCTTTCCATCCGTAAAAATGATTTGCCCATCCGACAAGAGATTCATGGCCTACTATCATTCGATAAAACAAAATAGAGCCAACAGCTTGACCTACTACATTTTTCCCATTCCATCCCACTATGCTGCCTGAAGATTCCGCCCAAAAGTTTGACGCTTTACTCATGGTAGATTCACAACTTGCCAAATATACTAATTTACCATTTAAATGTGCGTTGTAACCTGCTATATTACTTAAAGGATAAGCTTTATAATATCTGTTGGAAAACAGTCCGTCAGCTCTAATAAATGTAGTTCCTATAAATTCTTCGTAATCGACTTGTTGTTGAGTCATTCCATTACCCCACACTTGTCCGAAAATTCCTTTATCATAATATTCGCTTGTATTAATAAAAGCATATCCTTTATCTTGTAAATAGCACCCATCTGTTGAAATATAAACCGCATTGTAATTTCCAAACAGCGCATCATTGTAATTTTTTGAAGCGCATTGCTCGTGCAGATAATAATCAACCGTACATCCTTGACTTCTTAACATGCTTACCGTATTGTCAACTAAATAATTTTGATTTTTACGGCTGTTGTCATTGGAAAAATAATTAAACACAGCTATTCTAATAGATGCATTTTCTGCCCTTAAAGATATGTTTGGTTCAGAATTTGTGTTACTCAGCGTTTCTATCAATCCTTCATCATCATCAAAAATCGAGGGCAAAGTCTCGAAAGGATAAACAAAAGTTGGTCCATTGACAGTTGTTATTATAAATTCATAATCTGTAACATAAGCATCCTCGACTGATTCGAGGTTTCTAATATCGTTTATTTTGTTAAGAAACATTTCCTGTGTGGGATGATCATTTTCTAAAATAGTTTCTGTTATATTTGTAAAGAAATCAAAATCATCTTTACGCTGTTCCATCATGAATTCTTTAAGATAAATCTTTGTATTTTCCGGATATTTTGCAATCAGAGCTTCTTCATGATTGGATTCGTCGCCTTTATATACATTTACTGAAAATTGATTGTCCTTGTCCAATTCGGTACGTATAAAGTATGGGACATTATTGTCAATTACAACTTTTGAGATTGTATTGCCTTGCTCAACCCTTAAATAGCGAGTTATATTATTCTCTGTTTGGGCATATATGTAGGTTATTGACAAATGCAAAGTTACTAAAAGAAAAGCTATCTTTTTCATATTCATTTTTATTTTATGATTTTCACTGTTTTATTATATGTTTTCACAAGATATATGCCTTTGGCAAAACCGGAGATATTAATAGTTGTTTCGGTTTCGTTGGTTGCGAAAGATTTCAGCAATTGTCCCGTTATATTGTATATGGCAATGTAACGTAAAGGTTGATTATTGGAAATATGCAAAATACCGGCATCATCCAAATATACCTGTACAGATGATGACATAAGTACTTTTTCATTTGAAGTTATCTCTATGTACTTTAATTTGAACGAAAAGTTATCTATTTCTTTATAATTGTACATGTATTGTTCATAAGGTGTAATAACTAAAAATAAATCGTCCTGCATACGTATTTCCGAATCGGCAAATAATATTTCAAGGACATTTCTATCGGTTTTTTCTATATAGAGATAAGGTACTAATTCCTGAGTTTGTTGATTTTCTTTAATCGTCCCAAAATCTTTCCATACTGGAGCAACCTGATAGAGCGCTTTAGTACCGGTAGGGACTTTTAAAGTTAGTAATGAAGTATTTACGCCATCAAATACATCATTAGGCACCTGCAATGGGGTCGTCCAATCAACCGTAACATCTGTCAGGGCAATGCAATTTTGAAAAGCAAACCATTCTATTCTCTCTATTGAATTAGACAATATTATGGATGTTAATCCCGAACAACCGGAAAAAGCGCCTTCTCCAATAACTTTCACAGATTTGGGAATAAAGATAGATGTTATACTGTTGCATTCAAGAAATGCATACCCGCCAATAGTAATTACCGTATTAGGGATATCTATTGTAGTTAGTCTGTGACAAGCCCAAAACGCATATTCCCCAATTGATGTTACCGAATTGGGAATCGTAATAGAACTAAGGTAGTTGCATGTTTCAAAAACACTATTACCAATAGATGTTACTCTGTCTTTAATTACTACCGAAAAAACTTTAGTACGTACGTCAAACCATGGCATATCCTGACTTGTAAGTGGATAGTCCGGCATCGCCTCTCCCTCGCTTTTAGTAGTAGAGATAGTTAATACTCCATTACTATCAAGCGTTGCTATCATGGTAGGAGACATATTCCATGTTTGTCCCCAAGTCTGCGTCGAGTATAGCACAACGACACAAAAAAAGAAAGGTAATCGTTTTATCATTTTCTGTCTCATAAAAAATTGAATTGTTAATATATAAGTCTTTGCTGAATGTTCAATTATCGTGATAGAAGAGGGTTTTAAGCAAACATGAATAATGATCACATTAGGCATGGCAAAACCCCGTCAGTCACATCGCGACCGCGTTAAAAAATCGCGGCAAATTTACGAAATAAGAATTGATTTTTTTATAAAAAAATGAAAAGAAATATTTTTTTTTGGCAAAATCAGGGGTGGCGTGAGGGGATCCCCTTTTTGAAAGATATGTACGACGGCATACCATTTTTACCGGTTACATCCACAGTGAACAGAATCATTGACGAAGTCTGTACGACGTTTATATTTTCATCATGCGTCAAACATTCTGCGGCGCTTATTTCAATCTGTATGGTTACAATGCCGTTTCGTTTCGTCGGTTCAGACACGGATACAAACAGTTCCGTATCGGTTTCCTTAATAAGGACGGATGACTTTCTGTCGCTCGTAACGATTCCGACTGTTTTAACCTCATCATTCCAGAAATTAATGCCGGTAATACGCAGTTTACGCTCATATACCCCATGTGCATCGTTTGAATTTTCAAGTATGGTTATATCCGGTTTTTCCGAATATTGCTTTACCTGTTCGGCGGATTTGTTGGGCAGTAGCAGATAGACGTATGAGGCGTTTGCCGGATTGTTTCCGTGTACGACATACAGTGTCAGGAAATTGGCTTTTAATATTCGGTCGTGCGACAACAGTACGCCTGAATTTACTTCGCGCCAGTTTCCGGAACGCTCGTCCCGTACGAGTTGCACATCAGCAACAGCAGGAAAATAATACCCAATATCGCTTTTTTCGGCATTTCCCGACAGGTGCATCCAGGTCGGGTTTGACAAAACCGGTGTTTTCTCAGATGCAGCAATCGTTTTGCCGTCAACGATGAAAGTGTTGTCGTTGTCGGGTTTCAATTTTCGATTTTCGATGATCGTCTCAACGGTTTTGTTGTCCGATGCACTTATTCCGCTGCCCATTGCAACGATTTCATCATCGAACATAAACCATGATTTTTTTGCAGTGAGTGTATGTCCGGCGGGTTTCAGGTACATCCCCGCGATGCCGTACAGGTCGTCAATCGAGGTCCCGCCTACCCATGAGTCGCCGTTGGGACTGTTGCCCGGCGCTGTAGAATTTTGGTTGGCGGTGGTTCCGGGCATCCGGTACGAATCAATGGCGGGCCAAAAATCATCGCTGTACTGTCCCATATCGCCGTTGTACAGATAAGTCATTCCGCTTGCCGTATGCCAACATTTCAACGCTTCGCCATTAAACAATTCAAAGTTGTTGACTTTGTCGCTGTGCATACTGACGGCAAAGGTATATTCCGGCATGGAATGTACGATACGCGCCATAGCTGCAAACTGCTTGTGAAAAACAGGTTTATCGGCAGCCTGTATTGAGGCGTCGCTCATCAGTTGTTTCAATTTATTGATGAAAAACAAATAATTGTTGTTGTTCGTCACATCTTCACCGTAGTATATACTCCTGTGCGTGGCATTGTTAATCCAGTATTTGATGAGCCTTTGCAGTTGCTGTGCATCGTTTTCAGAGATGGTTTGGGTAATCAAATATATGGAGCGCACAACCACATGACCAATCAAATGGTCACCTTCCGTTTCGCGCGACATGGAACGTCCGCGCACCATATCCATCATCAGACCGTTGTATATGACGGGGGCATACGATTCCCTAATCCATTTGACTGCCTGTGCTTTACCGGCAGGGCTAATGTCGTACACAGTACCGTTTACAAGATACATGAGTTTGGCGAGCGATTCTATTGCCGACGCGCCGTAACTGCCTGTATACGGATAAGCGCCGTGCATGATGTATGAGCCGTCAGTGTAGAAACCGTCGCGGAAACCGGTATATTTGAACCAGTTATTATCAATTCCGTCTATGACCGACCTTATGTAAACTTCGTCGTTAGTCAAAACACCAATTATCAGCCGTATGAACAGATTCCACATTGAGTTGGCGTCGCCTGCTATCGGCGTACCTGCGGATACATGAGCAAGTAACGCCTCAACGCATTTTTGGTATTGATGCTGCGTCATATCGTCTTTCATCAATACGATACAATCGATAAAGCGCAACGGGGAGCCGACTTGCCAATCCCACCAGTTACCGAATACACTTTTGTCCGGCTTGTATTTATTTTCATTCATCCAAATAACAGCATCCAATATATCTTTTCCCAACTCTTTGTTGTCGTAGAGTTCGCCGCCTTTGGTTCTGTATGCCTGACACATGACACTCAACCGCAGGAATGTGTTGGTCATATCATACGGCCCTACGAATAGACTTACCCCCTCGCCAAATTCCATTGGCAGGCTGCTCCAGATATAGATTCTTTCCGGCGTTTTTTCCATACTGTTCCAGAATGTTTTGGCAGATTCGTTGATTTCTCTCAACTTTGTCGTTATTTCGGAATCGTTTGTGTCAAGCGCCGCACCTCCGGTCAAAAAATCGTAAAATTTCTTTTCGATTTGCTCGAATGGTTTTGATGCGTCCATAACGTTACCTGTTTGCGCTTGCAAGACCCCTGAAGCGTAAATCACCATACACCATACAATTAACTTTTTCATGTTTGACATTATTTTTTATACTTTACATTTATTCATCGAAACTCTTAAGGATGTACCATCATAAAATGATTACTCAACTGTGATGCTGACGGAAAGGGTGTTACCTTCGTTGTCGACTACGGTGATGCTGTGTTTGCCGCGTGTGGGACGGAAGGTGTATTTGTGGAAGTCGCGGGTCGAGCCTAAATAGTCGGCATCGATGTGCCAGAACACGGTGGCGTTGCTGTTGCTGTGGGCTAATTCGAAGGTTAGTTCGCCGTCGCTACCATCTAATTGCTTGGGGAGGTATACGCTGGCACTGCTCTGTGGGTAAATAAAGGCCATGGGTACATGGGTGTCTTCGCCGCAACCTGTCATGTAAGGGGGTAGTGTTTTGTATTCGGGGTGATGTTGTTTGTAATACCACTCCCAGACAGGGGGTAAAATGAATCGGTTTTGGCGAATAGCCGCTTGTCCGGCTTCCAGGCAGTTTTCATATACGCGATATTTCTCGTCAGGACTTAGGGTTACGGGAGTATGATAGGGACAAGCTTCTGTTTGTAAGCCGGACGGGAGAATCAGTACCGTATCGACTTCATCGCAATAACGGCCTTTCAGGTGTCCGGATTGACGACATATCAACGTTTCGACAAACTCTCCTTCGGGACAGGTGAACCATGGTGAAGCAGGTAATATGTTGAAAATGTCAAACATGACGGGGCCAGCAGTTCGTGCACCGACAAGTTCGGGTTTGCCTTCACCGTTGGCGTTTCCTATCCATACGCCTACTGTATACCTGCTTGTAACGCCGACAGCCCAAGCATCGCGAAAACCGTAGCTGGTGCCCGTCTTCCACGCAATCGTTTGCATGGAAGGGATGTAATGCCAGTCGATTTCTTCAGGACGATTCACTTCTTTGATTGCATTGAAAACTTGCCATACAGCCCCTGGAGAAAATACCGGAGGTAAGGTTGTAACAGGCACGAGGCTTGCGGGAGTTCGGGTGTTGTTAATGGAAGTAGCTTGCGTTTTATCGGTGGATGCAAAGTTGGCGGGAGTTCGGTCGTTACTGAGTGGCACAAGAGAACCGGGGATGCGATTTTTGTTTTGAAGGGAGCGGGACATATCGCAATAGGCAAAGGAAATGTCCCAAAGTGTGGCTTCGGCGCCTCCCAGAATGAGGGATAGGCCATAGTGCGATGGGGGTTTGGTCAGGGTAGTGATGCCGACTTTTTTTAGGAAGTCGTAAAACTTGGGGACGCTGTATTCGCGCAAAAGGTATACGGAAGGGATGTTTAATGAGCGGGATATGACGCGCGAAGCGGGAACAGCGCCATCGTATTGCATGTTGAAGTTTTGTGGAACGAATCCGTTGATATTAAGGGGGATATCAGGCAGAAGAGTGTTAGGAAGTATTTGTCCGTCTTGCAAAGCGATGTAATAGAGAAACGGTTTGAGGATGCTTCCGGTGCTTCGTGGTGCGCGAATGATATCTACCTGATTAGAGGATGCTCCTGACTCAAAACTTACATTTCCGCAGTAGGCCAACACTTCGTTTGTATGTACGTCGATAACAATTGCCGCCATATTGCGGATATCGCTACGGACAAAAGTTGAATGCCAGCGTTCGAGGATGGATTCTACTTGCGTCTGGATATTTTTGTCAACGGATGAGGTGATGTGCTTTCCTTCGTTTTGTTTATAAAAACGGGTTACCAAGTGAGGTGCGGTCTGTGGCAACGGTAGTGGTTCGGACGGCAGGTTTTCGCTAAGAGCGAGGTCGTAGTCTATCGCATCAATTACTTTTTTTTCGTAAAGTCGCTTTAATAACTTGTTCCGTTTTTCTCTAAGTACAGGACGGTTTTTTGCCAAATGTATCATCGATGGAGCATTTGGAAGTACGGCGAGTGTCGCCGCTTCGGCCCATGAGAGTTCGGTGGACGGATGACCGAAATAACGCCATGCTGCGGCGTCAATTCCTATCACATTACCCCCGAAAGGGGCATGAGATGCGTATAAGGCTAATATTTGCGTTTTTGAATATCTACACTCGATTCGTGTTGCCAGTATCATTTCAATTATCTTCTCACCGACTGTTCGCTTTTCACCACGTGATAAACGGATGGTCTGCATGGTGAGGGTGCTGCCGCCGCTCACAATGTGGCGCGCCACGATGTTTTGCTTGAAAGCCCTGACAATCGCTAAGGGATTAACGCCAAAATGATAATTGTAATAATTGTCTTCAAAAGCAATGATACACCGCGCAAACTTATCTGGAACGGTATCAAGCGGCGGAAAACGCCATTGTCCGTCGCGGGCAATTCGCGCCCCAAGTAACTCGCCATTACGGTCGGTAACAACCGTCGAATAGGGAACATCGAAAAGTTTGCGAGGGAGACTAAACAAAAATAGAACAAGTAAAAGCGCTATCAACCAACGGATAACCTTTTTTCGTTGAGGTTTGTTTTTAAATCTTACTATCATCCGATTTCTTGAACTTACGTTATTCTTTCGCTTTGCATGCGGACGAGTCCGCGTACCCGGTACCGCCTGTTTGATGCTTTTATCGGATTCTACCAATGATCGACCGGGTATGCGCTACTGTTTTAAATTCCGGTACCAGGCGTAGAGGCGTTTTATTCCTTCTTCTATTTCAATCTGATGATGCCAGCCTAAAGCGTGCAGTTTGGATACATCGGTGAGTTTGCGCATGGTTCCGTCGGGTTTGGTTGCATCGAAAGCGATCTCTCCCATGTAACCGACTGTCCGGCTGATAAGATGGGCTAAGTCACGGATTGATATTTCTTTTCCCGTACCTATATTTATATGGCAATTTCGTATTTCAGGGTTTGTTCCCTTTAAGTCATTGAAATTGATGTGTTGCATGATATAAACGCAGGCATCAGCCATTTCTTCACTCCAAAGAAACTCCCTGAGCGGTTTGCCGCTTCCCCAGAGGGTTACTTTTTTTCCTGTGATACCGTATTTTCCCAAAATGTGCAGTATGTCATCCTGTCCGCTCTCACCGGTTAAACCTTCAACGGGGCGGATGCGTAAATCATGGCGTATGGCGTCCCAAATGTTTTCTTTCAGGCATTTGGCTAAGTGTATCTTACGTATCATGGCGGGAAGGACATGGCTCGTTTCCAAATGAAAGTTGTCGTTCGGACCGTACAGGTTGGTGGGCATCACGGCGATAAAATTGGTTCCGTATTGCATGTTGAAACTTTCGCACATTTTTAGTCCGGCTATCTTGGCAATGGCATAGGGTTCGTTTGTGTATTCGAGCGGGCCTGTCAGCAGGGCTTCTTCTCGCATGGGTTGTGCTGCGTCGCGCGGGTAGATACAGGTACTGCCCAGAAACAGCAGTTTTTTTACTTGTATACGGTAGCTTTCACAGAGGATGTTTTGTTGAATCTGCAGGTTACGGGAGATAAAATCAGCGCGATAGGTGTTGTTGGCCATGATTCCTCCTACATATGCTGCTGCGAGGATGACATATTCGGGGCGTTCGGCATCGAAATAGCGTCTTACAGCTACGACATCCATTAAGTCTAATTCTGTTATGGATTTTCCGATAAGCTGGGAATAGCCTTTCTCATGCAGATTCCGCCAAATAGCCGATCCTACTAACCCGAGATGACCTGCTACATAAATTTTAGATTGTTTATCCATTGTTCGGTTTATTATGCAGTTTACGTACAAAACGCATGTCATGTTCGACCATTATCTTAACCAATTGCTCAAACGGCGTTTTTTCGGGGTTCCAGCCTAACAACGTCATGGCTTTTGTGGGGTCGCCAAGCAACCGGTCGACTTCGGCTAAGCGGAAATATTTGGGGTTGACTTCCACTATCGTCTTGCCGGTTTTAATATCTATTCCTTTTTCTTGTAGTCCCTCGTCCTCCCATGTCAGTTCCATGCCTGCTTCGCGGAAAGCAAGCGTACAAAATTCGCGTACAGTATGTGTTTTGCCGGTTGCAATCACAAAATCTTCCGGCGTATGGTGCTGCAGCATCAACCACATGCATTCGATATAGTCGCGGGCATAACCCCAGTCGCGCAGTGCATTCAGGTTACCCATATACAGTTTATCCTGATAGCCTTGTACAATACGGGCTGCTGCTAAGGTAATCTTACGGGTGACAAAATTCTCGCCCCGCCTTTCGCTTTCGTGGTTAAATAAAATACCGTTTACAGCAAACATATCATAACTCTCGCGGTAATTCTTTGTGATCCAGAAACCGTACAATTTTGCTACACCATACGGGGAACGGGGATAAAACGGCGTCGTTTCTTTTTGAGGCGTCTCCTGTACCATACCGTAAAGCTCGGATGTCGACGCCTGATAAATACGTACTTTCTTTTCCATTCCGAGAATACGGACAGCCTCTAAAAGACGTAATGTCCCGACAGCATCGGCTTCGGCTGTATATTCCGGGACATCGAAACTGACTTTTACGTGGCTCTGGGCTGCCAGGTTATAAATCTCGTCGGGCTGAATTAGTTGGATGATACGGATGAGCGAACTACTATCCGTCATATCGCCATAATGAAGTTGTATCGTCTTTTGATTTTTCATATCTCGAATCCATTCATCGAGATATAGATGTTCGATACGTCCGGTATTAAAAGAGGAAGAACGGCGCAGGATGCCATGTACTTCATAGCCTTTTCCTAATAAAAACTCCGCTAAAAACGAGCCGTCCTGTCCCGTTATGCCGGTTATTAATGCAATTTTTTTCATGTGATAATCAATTGTGAACGTTCCTTAGTGTTAATAATCTTTTTATGTATTTTATTAGTCTTATGGCATTACCGATTGGAAGTGATAATGCCCCGATCCGATTTCAAACACGGCATAATCGCTTTCCATCTGCACGAACTGTACGTTTTCAGACGATGACGCTTTTTGTTTGCTTTCGGTGACTAAGGCCTCATCGGTTGCCGGGACATTCACAAGGGCAGTTGTGTTGCAGGGGACGGTGATGTCCCAATAGAAGGTTTTACCGCTTTTGTGCCAACTACTTTTGATCTGCCCGTGTATCGAGTGGTACGACGCCTTTACATCATCTAAACCTGCTACCGGATAGGGACGCATCACGATTTTTTCAAAACCGGCGCTGCCCGGCGCATTTTGGATGCCTGCAAGGTATTCGTAGAACCATACGATGAGATCACCCAACAACATCACATGGTTATGTGAGTTCATTCCCGGATTAGCAGTATCGCCATTCCAGAGTTCCCAGATAGTAGTTGCTCCGTTCTCAATCATATATCCCCAACTCGGATAATCACGATTCGTTGCGATACGGAAAGCCAGGTCGGCGCGTCCGTGCATCGTTAAACCGCGCATCAACCATTGGATACCAATCACGCCGGCGCTCACATGACTGTTCCAGTCTTTTTCCGTTTTGTCTACTATATTTTGAAATACTTTTGCTTCATAGCCATCGGGAACCATGCCGAAACTTAGTGATAACAGATTAGCTGTTACGGTGTTGTTACTATATTGTGCTGTTTCCCAGTTGAGGTAGCGGTTATAAGCGTTCTTCACTGCGATTGCTTCTTCGGCGAAATCCTTCGCATCGGCAGGTTTTTCAAGCAACGTAGCAAACTGTTCGAGCAGGGTTAAGATATGATAGTAATAAGTGGTGCCTAACACTGCCGCATTAGTGATACGTGACGGGTCTCGCGACCAAATCATTTCCGGCGCTTCGGGCGGCATACACCAGTCGCCGTACTCGTCTCTGGGCATGATATAGTCCTTCATGTATTTATCACGCATGTAGGTTATCCATTTCTTCATCGAATCATAATGCTTGACAATAGGCGCCTTGTTGCCATATTGCCGGTACAACATATTGGCAATAATGACAAACGTACCCGGCCAGGTCATATTGTCGGTATACATATTCGTCATATAATAGGTAGGCGCTACATCGGGGATACTGCCGTTCTCAAGTTGTGCATGGGCTATGTCGTCAAGCCATTTGACATACAGGTTGTGGTTATCGAACAGGAAACTTTCGCCATGCGAACCGACGGTGCGGTCGCCTAACCAGCCCATCCGTTCATCACGTTGCGGACAGTCGGTCGGCATGCCACGATAATTACTGCGGATACCCCAATAAGCATTTTTAAAAATCTGATTGAGCGTGGTGTCGGATGTCTCAAACTGCCCCGTTACGGCCATCTCGTCGTACAAAACTTTGCCTTCAAAATCGTTGAAAGTAGGTGTTCCGGGAAAACCCGTTATTTCGACATAACGGAAGCCATGATAAGTAAATACCGGTGCAAACTGTTCCGTCCCTACGCCTTTAAGTGTATAGATGTCGGTAACTAATGCGCTGAGTAAGTTATTAAGGTACAATGTGCCGTCGTCCTGTAATCGTTCGGCAAAGCGTAGCTGCACCTTGTTGCCTGCTTTGCCTTTTACTTTCATCGATACCCACCCTACCATGTTTTGCCCCATGTCTAAGATATACATGCCGGGTTTGGGCTGTGTGATGCCTACAGGACGAATGGTTTCCATTACCTTTATGTTACGGTTGAGTTGGGCTTCGAGTGTTCCTCCCGGCGCCTCTACTAACTCGGCCTGCCACCACTTGGTGTCATCATATCCTGTTTTGTTCCAGCCGGGCATCTCCATTCTGGCGTCGTATTCTTCGCCGTCATACTCATGGTTGGCGCGGATGGGGCCATTGGCTGTCACCTTCCACGAATCATCGCTAATTACTGTTTGTGTGCTGCCATCAGCGTAGGTGAGCTCCAATTGCAGTATCATCTTCGGGAAGCCGAAATGCCGGATTTCAGGCATAGTGTAACGTTGTGGTCGCATGGAGAAAAAACGACCGTTGCCTAAGGTGGCGGCAATCACGTTTGGCCCTTTCACTAACAGGTCGGTTACGTCAAACGTATTGTATTTTACCACCTTCGCGTAATCGGTTGGCGTAGGAGCCAACTCCTGATCACCAACCATTTGTCCATTGATATACAGCTTATATAATCCCAATCCGCTTATATAGGCTGTGGCTCTTACCGGCTTTTGCGAAGCATCAAATGCTTTACGGAAATAGCGGGCGGATAGCCGCGTGTTTCTTTGGTCTACTACATCTCCTTTGAAACTTTTATCCAATCCGGTCCACAAGGCGCTCCAATCGTCGGGACGCAATAACCCCATGCTCCAGAAGGCCGACTTGCTCCATTTCGAGTTTCCATCATTTGTTGTTACCATCACTTTCCAATAGCATACGGCACGGCTTTCAAGTTTTTTACCACCATACGGCACATGGATCGAAGCGCAGGATTCCACGGTCTGTGAATCCCACAGATCGCCCTCGTTGGCATTGAGTTTCTTTGGCGACGAAGCGACCAATATCCGATAGGCCTTTTGCCGTATTCCGCGTCCGTCATGAACGATTTCCCACGAAAGACGAGGAGTCGCTACATCAATCCCCAGCGGATCGACCAACCCTTCACAACGGGGATTAACGACCTGGTACGACTTGCGTTCATTACTACAAGACGCCAACAGGCACATCATGCTAATTAAGATAACAATGAACAATGAACAATGAACAATGAATTTTTTTTCCATGATTTATTGGGTGTAAGGTTATTAATACTTAATTAATTGGTTCACTTTACAATTTCACTTCATACGATTCGAAATTCAGCAGTTCGTTAGCCGCTAATTTCCCGTGTAAAAAGACTGTTATTTTGTCGTCTTTAATCAATATAATGCTTACATATTGATAGGAATATTTGTCACTTTTGTACTTTTGGCATGCTTCCTGTACAATTTTGAATAGTCTTTCGAAAGTAAGACCGGACAAATCCATTAAATAATCTTCTAAGCGAAAAGATTCCGCATCACCTCCAATGAGGTCAATCTCTAACGTTTGCGCACTGCTCCATTTACCTTCGGAGGCCCACAAAGAAACTTCCCTCAGTTTGTTTCTGTTAGTAGGGTGAATGTGCTGCAAAATAATTTGCAAATCATCATCTCCACTACGACCTCTTTCACCAGGTCGGTCAACACTTATATTCAATTTTTCAACAAATTGAATGCCATCGCCCATTTTTTTGCGGGCTTCTTCATAAATTTTCCTAAGCGCTGCTTCATCTTCCAAAATGCGATAATCTATCACTTTGGGAATACTAACACTGGAACCGGAGTTCGTCGGGTTTCCACATGAAGTCAGGAAATAACACGTGGTTACTAAAACCAAAAAAAATACTTTATTCATCTTAATTAATTTTTATGTCCTTTCGGACGGTTAATATATTTTTATTTACTCAACACAACTGTTCGACTGAAAAATACTTTTGGACTTGCGATAATTTTAAGTCCGCTTTCTTTTATCTTATCAACCATTTTTCCAAATTCTGTCTTTGATACGTGAAATTTTGGCTCAATTATATAAATCAAGCCATCAGGTTTCAGTATTGATGCCAATTCTTCCAGAAATTTTTCCTGGTTTCTAACTTCGTGAACCATCCAAAATGCGAATGCAAAATCAACTTTTTCAACGATACCAATTTTTCCAAAATCGCATTTATGCAATTCGACGGTTTGCGCTAAATT
>JGI24702J35022_10000892_pt1 | contig 18534 bp, 17 predicted proteins | sample TergutTh196P4_FD_35022 | JGI IMG/M metagenome (IMG submission 35022)
CCCCCGGCCCACCAGGAGCGAAGGGTGATAAAGGCGACAAAGGCGACCCCGGCAATACTGGCGCGACCGGCTCCCAGGGGGCGCAGGGGAATCCCGGCGCAACCGGCGCTGCCGGGGCAAAAGGCGTCGCCTTCTACGGCTGGAGCACCGCCGCCAACCTGACCAACATTTCGTCTGTCTCCGGCATGGCCGTGGGCGATTTCGTGGTCAATACCGGCACGGCAACGCGCACCATGCTTGGCCTGTCAACGGAAATTGGCGGGGTGGTCTGCGCGACATCGGCGACGGCGGGAACGGCGGCGGGCAATATCCGGGGAGCCACTGGACTAACCGGGGCGCTCATTTATGCCCACTTTTGCCCGAAAAAAGAAAGCGAACCTCATTTGCCGTATTAAGCCTGCGGTTTAAGCCGCCATTTTGCCCAGCCCGTTGATCTCCACGAACTCAAGAATCCGTTCCAGTTCATCCGGGAAGCGGAAGTCGATGGTAGACTCCCTGCCCTCATGAACATGTATCGTGTCCACCAACTCAATCAGCATTGTCCGGTCAATCTGCCGGACGTTTTTGTATTTCAGGAACGCCTCGAAGATTTCGCAGCCGCTGTCAACGCCTTGTCCCATGAGGCGCTGTTCTTCTTCCAGATTGGCAATCGCCGTGCCCAGCTGCTCTTTCTGTCCCTCGAACCGGGCTTTCATGCGCAGGTAATCCTCGCGGGTGATGTCGCCGGATTTCCAGTCCACGTACAGCCCGTCAGACAGCTGCTTCACTTTCTCCAACTCGCGGGATTTATCCTTCAGCAGCTTTACGATGCGCTGGGATTGCGTATTGGCCGTGGGAGATAGATTGATCTGATCCACGATCTCACGCAGGGATTCCAGCAGGGAAACCTGTGCCTGCACAGCGGAAAGCACCGCGCTGGTGAGTTCATCCTCGCGGATGGAGTGGCGGGTGCAGCGGCCCTTCTCATTGTAAGTGCGGCAAACATAGTAGACGTTGGCTTGGGACGGCTTGCGCCGCATTGCCTTGCCGCAGTCGCGGCATTTTAGGAAGCCCCCGAACAGGTGCACGGTGCGTGAATCGTTTGGGGTTCGGGTGTCGCGTTGGAGCAGCCGCGCCAGAGTGTCGTATTCCTCCTGCGTGAAGGTCGGTTCATGGGTGTTTTCGCAAATAAACCAATCTTCCTCGGGAACGCTCACCATATCATGCACCTTGTAGCTTACCACGCGCTGGCGGCCCTGCACCATGTGGCCCAGGTTTACGGGTTCCAATATCATGCGCCGGATGGTCGTACCAACCCACAACCCGTCATTCATCGTCCCGTGAGGGTTATGGTAATTCCAGCCCTTGCTGCGTTTGTAGGCGGATGGGTTTGGGATGCCCAGTTCATTAAGCTTCTTCGCGATCCCGTTCATGCTCATGCCGTCGTGCACCAGCCAGCAATAGATGTCGCGCTTGATGGGCACAATGTCCGGGTCTAAGATAAGGTGGTTCTTGTCTTCCGGGTCTTTGAGGTATCCATAGGGTGGAAAAGCGCCGATGAATTCCCCGTTGCGCCGCTTGGTGTCGAAGGTGCGCCGCACGTCGCCGGAGGTTTTTGCCGCGAAGCGGTCATTCATCAGGCCGTTGATGGGCACTTCCAGGCTGGTGATGGCCTCCGGGTTGGTGTAGGTGTCAACTTTCGGGTCGCCTGTGGAGATGAAGCGCACGTTCATCTGCGGAAAGTATTCCTCCAGGTAGTAGCCCTGGTCGCTGTAGTTGCGGAACGCGCGGGACAGCGTTTTGCAGATCACGCAGTTGACCTTGCCATCTTCAATATCCGCTATCATCCGCAGGAAATCCTTGCGCGTGTCGTCGGTGCCGGTCAGTCCGTCGTCAATGTAAAAATCCACCACCACATACTCGCCTACAAAAAATTTTTCGAGGTACTCCGTGAGGATTTTTTGCTGGTTGACAACGCTGTCGCTGTCGTCGCTTCTTCCGCTTTCCTTGTTTTTGTCCTCCTTGGAAAGCCGGATATAGGCCGCGACGCGCCAGAGGATTTTGGCTTTCGCCGCTTTGCCGATGTGCGCCGTGTTCATGCCGGGGGGCTGCTTTTTGATTCGTGCCATATCGGTCACACTCCTTTCAAAGCGACAATACCATATTTTTTACGATCAGGCAAATGTGCAAATCCGCGCAGCGGATTGTTTCAGCGGCCCGCCAGCGCGGCCAGGTAAGATTGCATGGCCTGCGCGAGAGGCTTCCCGCCGTGGGAAAAGCGCACGTTCACCGCGACATTGCCGCAGCGGAACGCATAGGGGTTTTTGATTTGCCGGAGATACTGTTCGGCCCGCACGGCGGCAGGCGCGTCCATGTCAAGCCGAATGGTGTTGATGTCAACCCGCTGCTCACGTGACGGGACTATGTTTTGCAGCTCGCGAAGTTGCGAAGCGGTCATAGGCTGGCCTCCTTCCATGTCTTTCATACGTCCAACTTTATGCCCGGCGGGCATAGGATAGACCATTGTCAAGCCTCCCGTTTGCGCCATCGGCGCAAGGCCCGCAGTACCTTCGGCGCGAGCACCACGCGTACCTGGCACCCGTCCAGCACGTAAACCCATTCGCGTTTTTCCTTTTTACGTTTGAAGCACATAATTTCACCTGTCCCTCTCTGTTATGATAAAGTTGTAGCCGCGCCGGACAGTGCAATAATCGCACTCGTCCAGCACAACCTGCTCATAGTCGGCCCGCCTGATGTAATGCTCCGGCGAATCGTAAAACTGCTGCGCGCAGGCAGAACAAAGGCTCAGCAGCATTTCATCGTGGGGTTTCTTTCGTGGCGGCGCGGGAACGCGCCCATTGGTTGGCTTTCTTTTTCTCATGATGTTAACCCCAGCGTGTAGCACAGGGCCTGTTCCACGCCGCTCATGTCGTTCGCGGACAAACGCCCGATATAGGCCCCTAGCCGCCGTTTATCCACTGTGCGAATTTGCTCGGTCAGTACCATGGAGCGCTCATGGAGGGGGCAGCGCCCGTCCAATATGAAATGCGCCTGCAAAAACGGGAGCTTGATTTGGCTGGTGATGGGCGCGGCAATCACCGTGGGGGAATTCTGGTTGAGCAGGTCTGCTTGCAGGATCAGCACGGGCCGAAAGCCCGCCTGCTCGCTGCCTACGGTATTGTAAAGGGCGGCATTGTAGATTTCGCCGCGCAAAATAGGTTCCATATGCACACGTCCTCTGGATGTATTGGGCCGGGCACGGCGCTTTTAAGATTGGCGAATCGTACAAAGCATCGTCATAGAATCCGCGCCGCGCCCGGCCTGTATATGAAAAGAACCATCCAACGGCGGTTAGCTGACCGCTCCACGAAGTCTGCCTGCTCCCAACTCCAAATTCTTTGGAGTATGGCAAGCGGCAGGCTCCCTCCCAATCCCTGCGAGGCACCCCCATCGGCGGCGACGGCTCACGCGCTTTCCTAACACGCTTCAACGCTCGGCCTGTGGCTGGATGCGAGTATCATTGTGCTTTCTGCCTGTTATCGCCCCTGCGGGGAGCCGCCCCGCATTCAAAGCTATGGGTGTTGTCGCTCAGGCCCGGGCCGTCGTCGCGCACCCGCTTTTGTGGCTCGCCTGGTTTCCTATGTGTCCCGGCAGCAGAAAGACCGTATTGGAGGGTTCCGATATGAAGTTTTCAAGGTGCAGGGGGGGCCGGAAATTTACCCCCTCACTTATTTCCACACTCAGAGCCGTTTTCTGAACCCTTGGCAGATAAATATTTTTTCAATTGCTCCTTGGCAGCAGCAATCGACTTCCCGACTGCACGGGCGGAACAGCCCTCAATGGCAGCGATCTGCTCATGATTCAGTCCATGCGCATTGCAGAGCAAGAATCGCCGCCTTTGTGTTTCCGATAGCAAAAGCAATGCCGCTTGTAAATCCAGCGACAGAGCAATGCTTTTGTCCATTGATTTGGGTGGAATGATGGCGCGTTCGGCAAGTTGCTCGTCCGAAAGCAGGGAACGCTCTATGTGGCGCTCGTCAGAGCGTATTTGCCTTTGTTCGTGTCTACGGCAAGCTTCCAGCGAGAGATAGACATCCTTATCTATCTCTATCTCCTGCCGGATGCCGTCGCCGCCCTCAAAAAGGGTGTAGTATTTCTGTTCCCCGCCCGTTGTATCGGTACGGAGAAGATAATTATCCTGTTGCATTGTTTCCTCCAATCGAAAATTCGGCGGTCGAACTTTCGATTGGAGGCGGCGAGCGCCCAGGATGCAGAAACCCTATACAGGGAAAACAAATGCGCCCAAGCCCATTCTTGGAATGAGCGTAGGCGCGGATAGAATATATAAAAAGCAGGACTGGAATGCAGGAAATTATTTTTAACATTTAATTTCTTCGCCCTTTACACCGCATAAAAGCCTGCGATATAAATCGTTAAAGTCGTCCTTGGCGAAAAAAATAGCGCCAAAGCGGTAAAGCCCGCTTTGGCGTTAGTCCCTGCATCCCCTATTCTGTTGTGTGTGCGTGAATCGTCAACAGCCCACAGCTATATCCCTCTGAGGGGATGGCGCTTGCGGCGCGGTTATTCACCGCAAGCGCACGGGTGCCATGGGGCTATTTTTGCGTGGGGTACATTTGCTATCTGCGTAATGACCAAGCCGGATAGTCGCGGCTAAAACAACCCTCTAAAACCATTGATGAAACCTTCAACTAGGAAGAATAGGAACCACACTGGAGCGAGAGGAATAAGAAAGCCAAAGGAGAGAAGAACAGAGGTTGCGGTTTGCTTTCCCGCATATACGAATGGCTCTACGGTGACGCTGTATACTTTCCCCAAAAAGTCTTTTTCTTTTTCTTCTGCATCTACACGAGCTTTATTGCTCGTAAGCTTACTCAAATTGCCGGTACCCTCTTCATGTGCTGTGATTTCACAGTGATATTCGTAGAACCTGTTTTCGGATGGATAGTCAGAGTCGTTGGATTTGCGGATCATGATAGCCGCTGTTTCACCATCAATTGGCTTCGGGCCTCCTCCATTCATCCATCTATACCACTGATACTCAACCTCAACCCCCGCCGGGACAGACACCTCAACGCTGAGCGTAAAACTATCCCCATGTTTAATAGTCAAATCCTGCGGCTGTTTGGTAATTTTAAACGCATCCCAATCCACCGCCGCCATCGCTGGCAAAGCCAAGCCAAGCGCCAAAGCCATTGTCAAAACCGCCGCCAGCAACCGTTTCGTAATTTTCATTGAGAGACCTCCTTCAAAATATTGGCTGTACATTCATATGCAAACGAAGGCCAGCCCTATGAAACTTAGTCGCTCCATAGGGCTTTGATCCCTCAGAACGCACCGCTTCCTAATCCATTTTCGGATTGCTGTTCATTTCCCTCCGTGCCGCATCCCGCAGCGCGGGGGATGGCGCTTGCGGCGCAGTGAAACACCGCAAGCGCACGGGTGCCATGGGGCTATTTTTGCGTGGGGTATACTTGCCATCCACGCAATGGCTAAAGTAATGATACGATTAAAATAAAGCAATGAAATTTTTGCCGTAATAGTAAATCAAAAGGCCCAAGAAAAGCACCGGAGAAACCGGCAAGAGCGTGAACCAGCTTAGCGAAAGATACACTGCGAGGCCGCCGAACGCACGTGCCCATGGCTCTAGTATGACGCTATATAATTTTTCCTGAAATGTTCTTGTTCTGGTCACTCGCACATAATTGCTCGTTATCACACGCGATGAAATGATGTTGCCGCCATTGTCTTTCTCATAGGCAGTTACCTGGCATCGATACTCAGCCCAAGTGCCTCCATGCTTGCCGCTTCCAAGCTTGTTGCTTCCAGGATAATAGGGGCTATCAGCTTCAATGGTCAACTCAGGTGATGTTGCATTTTCTATCAACCCAGTAGCAGAAAGATATGAACGGTATTCCCACTGATATTCCACCTCCTCAACCCCATCCGGCACATTCACCTCAACGCTTAGCGTGAATCTTTCCCCATGGTTGATATCTAGGTCAAGCGTTTTTTTGACAATTCGGAACTCGTTCCAGTTGACCGCCGCCATCGTGGGCAAGGCAAGCGAAAGCGCCAAGGCAAAAGTCAGCAGCGTTGCGAGCATACGTTTCGCGAATTTCATTTCGAGAAAACCCTCCTTCAAAAATATGAGCTGTACATTCATATGCAAAGTGAGCCAGCCCTATGAAACATAGTCGCTCCATAGGGCTTTGATCCCTCAGAACGCACCGCTTCCTAATCCATTTTCGGATTGCTGTTCATGCCGCATCACGGCACGGGGGATGGCGCTTGCGGCGCGGTTAATCACCGCAAGCGCACGGGTGCCATGGGGCTATTTTTGCGTGGGTGGCGCTTGCCATCCACGTAACGGCTGGAATAAATTGGTATAGCTAAAACAACCCTCTGAAACCATTGATGAAACCTACAGCAAGGAAGTAAAGGAAAAAAAGCGGGGATAAAGGAAGGGTAAAGAACATAGTTAACGAAAGCCAATATCCCGTATTAGCAGCCGCAAACGCAAACGGTTCCACAGTGACGCTATATAATTTTCCTAGAAAAGTGTGATCTTCCACAATCACGTTTGTTGGTTTACTTCTCAATGTTTTTGATGAAATAACGTTGTTTTCATTATCCTTTTCGAAAGCTGTGATTTTGCAATAGTAATCACTTCTTGCAGATCGACTCCAAAATTCGGAAGGATAGTTGGTATCGTTAGGGCTGAGACGTAGATTCGGACTCGTTGCATTTTCAATTATCGGGGAATTACTAGAAACTCCATGAACCCATTGATATTCAACCTCGACGCCATCGGGGATAATTACTTCAACACTAAGCGTGAAACTTTCGCCACGTTGAATTTTCATATCCTGTGTCTCTGTAGCAATCCGAAACTCATCCCAATTGACCGTTGCTGTTGCAGGTAGGGCAAGCGTAAGCGCCAGAGCAAGAGTAATGACCACCGCAAGAATACGTTTCGTAAGTTTCATTGAGATAACCCTCCTTCAAAATATTGGCTGTACATTCATATGCCAAGGGCAGTAGCCCTATGAAACATAGTCGTTCCATAGGGCTTTGATCCCTCAGAACGCATCGCTTCCTAATCCATTTTCGGATTGCTGTTCATGCCGCATCACGGCACGGGGGATGGCGCTTGCGGCGCGGTAAATCACCGCAAGCGCACGGGTGTCATGGGGCTATTTTCGCGTGGAGTACACTTGCCATCCACGTAATGGCTGAAACCGGATTGGTTTTTTGAAGCGATGACGATTCAGACTTCGCCCGCCCTGACCTGGACTTTCTGCTCTGTCTTCATCAAAACAAACCAACGATCCACTGAATCAAGAGAATGATTGGATAAACCGGCAACAGAAGGAATGAAAGACCCGTCGGGAAAGTAAAGAGCGTTATCGGAAACATGATGGCTTCCCCGATTCTTTCCAGAAGTGTTTTATAGCCCTCCACAAGCACGGTTTCGCTGGTTACGCACAATTCAGGATTAGTAACATTATATACCTTGACATAATAAGAATGTTCCCCGGCAAAAACATTCATTCCATCCGATCTGCTATGTATACCTGACGCTTTTGAGCAAAACCACGCATACCCAATCTCATCGCCGTTAGGTATATAGGCTTGAACAGTTAGCCTGCCACTAGCTCTTACACGCCCGCCCTTTGGTTGTACCGTGATAACTGGTATGGCAGGGNTGGGTTCTTCGTCAACTGCCATCGTAGGCAGGGCAAGTGAAAGTGCCAAAGCCATTGTCAGAACCACCGCGAACAACCGTTTCGTAATTTTCATTGAGAGACCTCCTTCAAACTATTGGCTGTACATTCATATGCCAAGGGCAGTAGCCCTATGAAACATAGTCGTTTCATAGGGCTTTGATCCCTCATTTACAGTTTGCCAATGGCTCTGAACGGCCAGCTAATTGCATTCCACAGCCAGATGAACGGCTTCGCCAGCCAGCCGAAGAATGTCTTCAGCCAACGCCAGAGCCAGAACTCCTGCTTGACCACGGTCACAATGAATTGCTCCGAAAGACCGTCGTTGGTGGTCGCGGTGATGATCGTGTTGCCGGGCTTTTTCGGTGTGATTAAGCCTGTTTCCGAAATAGTCGCGACAGCCTCGTTGCTCGAAGTCCAGGTGATGGGCAGAGCGGTGGAGTTGTGCGGTACATTTGCGGTCAGCTGGTGCGGCTTGCCGACAACCAGGTCACCCGAAGGCTTGCCGGAGATGGAGAGCGTTGTCGGGACTTCGACCGTGACCATCACCTGCGCAGATTTCCCGTCTTTCGTGGTGACGGTGACCATGGCACTGCCGATTGCTTTCGAGGTCACGATGCCGTTTTCGTTGACCGTTGCGACAGCCGTGTTGCTCGAAACCCATGTGAGCGGCAACGCGGTGCTGTTTTGCGTGACGGTCGCGAACAGTTGCTCGCTCAGATTCAGCGGGATGATGCGCGTAGCGGCACCTTCGATGGAAATAGTTGTCGGTGCCTCCACTGTGACCATCACCTGCGCGGTTTTGCCGTCCTTGGTGGTGACGGTAATCATCGTGCTGCCGATTGCTTTTGGCGTGACCAAGCCGTCAGCGGACACGGTTGCGACAGCTGTGTTGCTCGAAACCCACGTCAAAGGCAACGCGGTGCTGTTCTGGGTAACATTCACGCTCAATTGCAACGACGTCCCCATTGTCGCAATGCGGTTAGCGTCGCCAGCGATGCTGATGGTCGTCGGGGCTTCGACGGTGATCATCACCTGCGCGCTGAATCCGTCATTGGTTTTGGCGGTGATGATGGCGTTGCCAGCCGCGAGAGCCGTGACCAGACCGTTTGTCGACACAGGCGCGACGGCTTCATTGCTCGAAGACCAGGTGATGGGCAACGCGGTGCTGCTATTTGTGACATCAGCCGTCAGCTGAAGCTGCTGGCTCAAGTTCAAAATCCGCGTGGGATCGCCGGGGATGCTGATGGCGGTGGTGGCTTCCACATTGATCATGACCTGCGCGGTTTTGCCGTCCTTGGTTGTCGCGGTGATCATCGCTGTGCCGAGCGACAGCGTAGATACCAGACCGTTCGTTGAAACCGTCGCAACCGCTTCGTTGTTTGAAGTCCATGTGACCGGCAACGCGCTGCTGTTCTGGGTCACGTTTGCCAGCAGCTGGCTCTGCTGACCCAGTTTCAGAATGCGGGTTGGGTCGCCGACGATGGAAATCACTGTTTCGGCTTCGACTGTGACTAGCACCTGCGCACTGAAGCCGTCGTTCGTTTTTGCCGTGATGATCGCGCTGCCAACCGATTGTGCGGTGACAAGCCCAGTTGCTGTTACGGGCGCAACGGCTGAATTGCTGGAAGTCCATGTGATGGGAAGAGCCGTGCTGTTGTTCGTGACATCAGCGGTCAGCTGAAGCTGTTGACCCTGTACCAGGATGCGCGTGGGTTCGCCGGCGATTGTAATCGCGGTGCCAGCTTCCACGGTGATCATGACCTGCGCCACGTAGCCGTCCTGCGTGGTCGCCGTGATCATCGCGCTGCCGACCGACTGCGCGGAAACGATACCATCCACGGTGACCAGAACTACAGCCGTGTTGCTGGATGTCCACGTAAGGGGCAGGGATGTGCTGTTGTTTGTGACATTTGCAAACAACTGCTGTTGCTGCCCCAGCGTCAGAATACGCGTGGGATCGCCCATGATGGTGATCGTCGTTTTACTCTCTACGTTTACAGCAACGCTGGCTGTTTTTCCGTCTTTGGTCGTTGCTGTAATGATGGCGGTTCCAAGGGAAATCCCAGTGACCATGCCGTTTGTTGAAACGACCGCAACAGCTTCGTTGCTGGAACTCCAGGAGATGGGACGTGAAACGCTGTTTATCGTAACGTCTGCTGTCAATTGGTGCTGCTGAGCAGGCGTCAGGATGATTGTCTGGTCGCCGAGGATGGAAATCTCCGTCGCGGGTTCCACGGTAATGATGCACTGCGCTTTGTAGCCGCCGTCCTGCGATGTCCCGGTGATGATCGCGCCGCCAACGGAGTGCGCCGTCACCACGCCGTCGATGTCAACTGTCGCGACGGCTTCGTTGCTGGAATCCCAGATGATTGTCCTGTTGGTGGGCAAGGTTGGGGTGTAGCTGGCAGTAACCAGCGTTGTCTGACCGACGGTCAGGGTGCGTTGGTGGTCGCCGACGATGCTGATGCCCCGCACGGGAACAGTGGTTACGCCGTCTGTCGCGACTTCGCCGATGATTACGTCGTTTTCGGTGACCATCAGACGGACATCGTCAATCGCGATGTCCTCGCTGAGGTCAACGTAGTATTCGCGGCCTTTTTCCAGGAGAATATTTTCGAATGTTTTGAGGTTGGAAGGTACTTCTTCTGCTGCATCGACCTTCGCGATCCCCATATGCATGGTGCCATTATCTCTGGCTACTACTTCGGCGTGGTCAAGCGCGGCACCATATGGTAGGAAGAAACACTTTTCGCCATCTTCTGTGACCCAAGCGAATGCTTCTCCGCTGTCCGTATTATATGCGACTTCATTTATAATCTTTGCAGCGACGTTGCCTTGACCGTCATATAAGGTGATGTCTACAGGACACTTCCAACTAATCAATCTCGGCAGGATACCCATGTCCTTCTCTGTTATTTTCGCATAGTTTCTCATGGCATCAATGTCAGAACCAAGCCAAGATAGCATATGATTAAAATAGGTAGACATCACATGGGCTTTGATAACAGAACTCACAGGTTGAACAAGCCGTGCGGTACTCATGGTGATGTTTATATCTTCGCCATATCGGTTCCAACCATCATCACACATAAGATTGGCGAGTGGGACAATCCGACGCGGGACAAGTGTAACCACATCGTTTCTGTTCAGGATGTTGTAGACATTTCCATACTTGGATTTATCGCTCAATTCAGATTTTAGACCTCTTTGCACATTAGGCGTGGCATAGGTGTAGGCGAAAATGTTTTCTTTGCCTCCCACGATGGAGTTAAATTCCGTATCAACAGCCAGTATATTAGCGATGCCAGCACCTCTGCTATGTCCTGTAACGAGTACAATGGGGCGTTTGCCCGCTAGTTCGTGATCATCTAAGTATGTTTTAAATTTCTCTTTTACGTCATCTTTTGCTATCCGAAATCCGAGATGCCACTTGTCCTTATCTCCAAGAGGAATGATGTTGCTAATCCATTCTTCTACAGGCACTGTACCACGCATGGCTACAATGATCAAAGGTCTGGTATCATATGGTTCTTCTGCATCTTCGCTTTCAAAGAATTCCAAATCCCTATGACCAATTGTATACCCGATTGAATTTAGCTTCCATTCCGGCATGGCAAAATTGAATAGGTCACCATGGGTGTCATACCTCTCCATATCTTTGCTAGTGTCAAATCCATCACGTATAAGGATAGCGTCTATCTGTTTGACCGTTGGCTGCATAAGCACTTCATATGGAAACCAAGGTATCGGATGATAAGCAGCGTAAGCTAACTCCATAGCCCAAGCTGCAAGCTCGCTATTATATTCAGAGGAATCTTTGCTAAACCAGTCTGCCAATTTATCTGCAACCGAGTCAGCTCTTATAAACTTCCATCTGCATTCATCAGGAGGATTGTCAGAGAGACTACGTTGTACAAGCTCAATTCCATCATAGCCAATACAGGACGATCTGGCTAAAAATTCTCCTGTTGTATCTATGCGTACTGCCTCATCTTCCAGTTGTGTAAAGGCAAATCGCTGTGCATTTGTGAGAGAAAGGATGGAACCTCTGCTTCGTGCGTTAATTGGTTGACCATCGCCATGATTGTTCCACAAAGCACTGAGCATCATGCCCGGTTTTCCGACGGACATAATTCGATAACCGCCATCGTACTCAACCAGCCTCCATAATTGGTTAGGACTGCCACTGGCAGGCTTTAGGACAACAGAATTTCCACTGGTGAAGTCAAAATACTCTTTGGTTCCACCAACGTCCATGTATTCGCCGGTTGCAACGTGCTGTATCAGGTAGACATACCCAGCACCGGGGGGTGCATGGATTTCTTCCTCAGCCGCGAAAGCTGTGGTTGCCATTGGGATTATGCCGATGCCAAGCACAAGGGACAACGCCAAGAACAAACCGAGTATCCTGGAAAAACCTTTCTTCATTTCGATTCAATCCTTTCAAATATTTGAGTTGCCACCTGCGTGGCGTGTTGACAGAGAGGTACGCGTCATGGGTGTTACTATCGAAAGCTTCGTTCCGTGTTTTACAGTCGCTCTTCATCTCAGGCAGCCTGTGGCCTAAATCGCTTCTCTGCAGCCGCCAGAATGAGCACCAACGATTCTATCACCAGCCCCATACATATTGCCATACCAATCGGCCTGGAGGCCCATCGGAAAACGACTACTGATAGAACAGCCAGAACACCGCATAAGATTCCCGCTATCAGCCGGTATACCTTCTTCTCCTTCGCGTTCAAGGGCTTGTTTGGGGATTCAGCCGGGGAAAGCAGAAGGATGAAGGGCAAGGGGAGAGCCAAACAAATGTAGAAGAATACGTCTGCCTGCTTCAGCAAAAACTTCGTCAACAACAACAAGGCCACATTAGTTCCGATGGAGAACAGATAACACTGCCAGGGTTTTGGTGCGTGGAAGCCACCTGCAAACTTCCGAATGACAAAGAACGAACCGAATAGCACTAAACTTTCTTTGATCATGCCTAGGGACAGACCGATCAACAGGCTCAGGAGAAAATGGAGAAATCCTGTAAGTAGAATGTTTAGCGCGTATTCGTACAGTTCGCGGTCATCCCCCTGAATAGTTCCGATTGCGCAGAGCCGGGCAATGACCTTCCGGGAAAGTTTTTCCATTACTTGATACGCTTGAATCTGTCAAGGGATTTGGGCGCTTCGGGCTGGTTGTAGAAAAAGCAGGTTGCCGAGTTCGCGTTCAGCGCAAGCACTGCCGCGAGGCACAGGGGAATCGCCGGGCCGATTTTGTGGAGCAGTTGCATGACCTTCTTCATAGCTTGTCACCTCCTTCCTGGCCGCATTATATCACACATTTTCACGCTTGTCCTGATTTTTGCAAAAACGATAGCGAAAACGACAAAAACGATGTGTTTTCAAGAATTTCGGGCAAAATGCTTGACTGTTGGATAGAATGACGGTATAATAGTTCGAGTATTCCATCTATTAGAGATTTTATTCTTTCGTGCTTTGTTCCAATGCCGCATCGCCTGTGCTACAATTAGCTGGGTGATGAATTTGACGATAGACTACAAGCAAATGGGCCTGCGAATCGGATCGCGCCGCAGGGAACTCGGAATGAAGCAGAAAGAACTCGCTGAAAAGGCTGGGTTCTCGGACAACTACATCTCCAGCATTGAAACTGGGAAATCCGTGCCGACCATTGACACGTTGGTGAGAATTTGTTTGGCTCTGGACATTACCCCGGACTATTGCCTGCTCGGTACAATGCGCCCCAACAACGTGCCGCAGAACATCACAGATAACCTGCTGCTCTGCACGGAGGATTCATTGGAGTTGATTTCCCGAATCCTTTCCGACGTTCTTCGGTACAGGGTGACACAGCGATGACCGATCAGAAGGGGCTTGCTCTTGATGCAGGTGTTTGTGAGGCACCCGTAATAAGAGGGTAACGGAGCACTAGCGCAATACACCACAAATCCCAACGTGATTATAAAGCGTTGGGATTTGTTTTCGGCAAAAAACCACGAAAAACGATACCTTGGGAAAGATTGGAATACTCTTGACTATTTGAATATTTCGGTGTAGAATAACTCAGGCGATCCAACCAACAGCATAAGGTTTTTCGGCAATCAGCGATTATTCCATTTGAAAGGCGGCTTGTCAATGAACATTGTTATTTGCGATGACGACCAAAAGATTTTGAATGAACTCAAAGGATACGTTTCCGTGTTCTTCAGCGAGAAAAAAATTTCGGCAGCCTATGGACTGTTTACCGATGGAGAGTCGGCTGTTAAAGAAAAGGCCCCTTGCGATCTGGCGTTTATCGACATTGAGTTGCCGGGCATGAATGGTTTAGCCGTTGCCAGGCGGCTGAAAGAGCATAGCCCGAGTGTGATCATTTTTATAATCACATCGTTTCAAAGTTATTTGGACGATGCGATGGGCCTCAAGGTGTTCCGCTACATTACGAAGCCCATTGAGAGGAATCGGCTATATAAGAATTTATCGTTTGCCTTGCAGCAATACTATCAGCAAAACCAAACGATTCTATTGGATGAAGCGGACGGCTCGCACTTGATTTTCACCCAGGAGATTCTCTACATATGCATTCAAGAGCGGGGAACACTAATCAAAACAAAATCCGGAGAGTTTTTGTCACACTGCTCTCTGAAGCAATGGGCAGAGCGATTGAATGCCGACCTGTTTGCACAGCCACACTACAGCTATATCGTAAATCTGCAAAATGTCTACAACCTGAGCAAAACAGATGTTACGCTGCTGGACGGTGCTGGTAAGCCGATCACCGTTGTGGTATCCCAAAGAAAATACGCATCTTTCAAAAATGCCTTTTTCGGCTATGTTGGAGGTGTCAAATGATTGATTTTATTAGCTACGCATTTATCTTTTTGTTTGAGGTTTTCGTGATCTTCATCTATTTTGAAAACGCTCTATCGACACGAAAAAAGGCGTTGTCCTACAATGCGCTTTTTGCTGTCGCCTGGGCTGTCCAGTTTGGTGTCAGCTTCATTCACTTGCCGATCTTAAACCTGATCGCTTTTGCCGTAACGACATTTGTCATTGCGTATTTTTGCTATGGGGCAAAAGCTAGGTCATGTATATTCCATATCAGTATGTTGACAGTATTCATGTTGGGCACGGAACTATTTGCAGTATACTTTTCTACATTGATCATGAAGATTCCACTTGATCCTTTTGAAAATGGTGTTGTTGTCCATATTATGCAGGCTGTTCTCAGCAAACTTCTGTTTTTCCTCGCTGCATATCTGGCTACGAAAGCGCGAAAAAAGCATGGACATGACTTGGAAAGCATTCCTATTTTGCTCTCCTTGTCTGTAGTTCCTTTTTCGTCAATTGTTTTTCTGTACATCCTGGTGTATTGGGCATTTGCTAATCCAATGGATCAAATAATCACAATGTGGTTCATCATTGGAACGATGTTACTGCTATTGACCAATGCTATTGTATTTTTTATATATGAACTAACGCGAAGGACGCATATCCAATTTACGCAGCTTCAATTAGAAAAGCAGAGAGAGAAAATCAGCGCTGAATACTATGAACTGCTCTTGAAAAAGCATGAAGATCATAAAATCCTGATTCACGATATAAAACGCCATCTGCAAGCCATACAGGAAATGGCGGCAAGAGCAGGTCAGCATGAAATCCAGCAATACACCTCTACGCTTTGTGGAGAATTTGGGTTGAGCACTGTGATTACTTACAGTGGAAACAAATATGTGGATGTGATCATTAACCGTTATGTCCATGTGTGTGAAACAAATGGCTTTTCTTTTGAATCTGATGTACGTGGTGTTTCTTTGGATTTCATGGAAGATATGGATATTACCGCGTTGCTGGATAATCTGTTGGAAAACGCTGTTGAGGCAGTCGCACAGGCCAAGCAAAAGCAGATTATCCTATCTTTCTATGAGCAGAATGATAATTTCGTGGTCATAAAAACGCAGAACAGCTGCGATCATATGCCCCGTGTAAAAAACGGAAAAATCATTTCGTCGAAAAAAGATGAGCAGGCCCACGGAATTGGGTTGAAAAGCATTCGCCGTATCGCCGCCAAGTATAATGGAAATGTTGAATGGCGATATTACGAAGAAACTGAAACTTTTGAAATGGTCATTGTGATGAATAGGACATATGGCAGGGCGGTGCATCCAACCGAGAGGTGACCAGCTTGATCGCCTTACAAGAAAACCCGTTTCATGTAAATTACATGAAGCGGATTTTTCGTCGTTCATAGAGATTACAGATGGCTAGGCCCTTTTCTTCCGCTCGTTCAACCGTATACTTCGTCCCTCCCCCGCCTCCGTCCCAATAGCAAATCAACTCGGAGGCATGGTCAATCAGGGTGCAGTTGCGCTCATGATAAATGCCGGGTCGGTAACACCCGGCTATTTTTATGCCCATATCATGCTGGCTGAATACATCCCGCGCCCGGCTGACCCAGCCGGGCGTCCAGCATTTTTCATGACTGAAAAAACCCACCCTATACGGCGCGAGGCTGATAAGACGGACAAGGGGATACTGTGCTTTCAGTAAGATGACCTGTTCCGCGCAGATGATGTCCCACCCCGCCATACAGCCATGTAACATGATTGTTTTGCCCCGGCCAACGGCGGCGACAAGCTCCTGCCGCAGGGCGGCGGCCAGAGCCTGCATTTCCGGCGCGCCCGGGTCGCCGTTGCCCGGCAAGCGGGCCGGGCGGTGGCCGGAGAAGCATAATGTATGTTCAGGCGCAATTTCGCTGAGATAGTCCAAATACACATCCACCCACTATCGTTACGGATTTCGTTTCGATTATACCACGCCCAAAACCGTAACGCAAGAATTCTTTTATCGTAACGACAAGCGTCTTACGGGCAAGCAATGAAACGGGTATACTTATCTTACACATCATGTCCGTTACATGAAGCGTATCAGATAAGGAGGGAGCGGCTCTATGGAGCAGTTCGGAAATCGGCTCAGAATGGCCAGGAAAGATCGTGGTCTGACGCTGGAACAGCTTGCGGCAGCGTGCAGTACCTCCGAAACCGTATTGCGTAACTACGAGAAGGCCCGGAAGTCGCCCAACGTGGAGATGCTGCTGCGCATTTGCGAGGCGCTGAAGGTTTCCCCGGACTATTTGTTGCAGGACGAATTGTCGTTTAACCCGTATGAGGATAAAATGGAGTTACATAGAACCATAGGTACGCTCACACCTACTTCATTGAGCCTGCTTCGGGATTTTCTGATGTCCTTGCAAAAAGACGCTTAAAATAAGGGAACCCGCGTCATCTACCACAGACGGCGCGGGCATTCTGTCATTTAGGCGTAAAATAGTTCATCGGATTGCTCACCGTGCCATCCTTGCGCACCTCAAAATGCAGGTGCGGCCCCGTGCTGTTCCCCGTGCTGCCCACATAGCCAATGACCTGCCCGGCATACACTTCCTCGTCCCTGGCTACGGCAATCCTCGAGCAGTGGGCATACAGCGTTTCATAACCGCCCTGGTGCTTGATCCTAACATAATACCCCCAGCCATAGCCCCAACTGTCTGTGCTGTTCGCGACTTCCACGATGCCGTCAGCGGCGGCCAGGATCGGCGTACCCCCGTTTGCGGCCAGGTCGACGCCTTTATGGAACTTTGTCGTGCCAGGATTTTTTGGGTCGTCCCTATAACCGTAGCCAGAGCTGATGTGGTAAACATCCGGTTGCATGGGCCAAGCAAACATGCCTGTGCCTGTCCAGGCGGTATCACTGCCGAGGATTTCGCCGCTGCCCGGAACATAGCCGCCCAGCAGCAGCGCCCACAGGTCGGCGTACTCCGGCGAAAGCAATTCCTCCAGCTGTTCCCTTTGCTCGGCGTTAAAATGATATGCCTGCGCCATGTCTGCGGCGCTTTTTGCGGTAATGCGGATGGTCAGGGTGCGCTCTGTGCCCTCGTCGGTCTGCGTGCTCTGAACGCTATGGGTAAATGAGTTCATTTCATTGAGGATTTTCCGCAGCTTGTCGGTTTTCTTCTTGTCGAAGGTCGTAACTTCCTCGGGGTCAAGGGGATCGGTTACAACTTTTACGGCATATACCGCCAATACCTGCGGCCAATCAATAGACATAGCGCCGCCCTCAAACGACAGGGCATCGTGTTCATTGCTGCGCTGCACCGCGCCTAAGCGGTCGGAGTATTCCTCGCTCAGTTCCCGCACCACCTGGGGAAGCGACTGTTCTCCGCCGCCAGAAAAGAAAATCCCGAACGGGGAGGCGATCAGGAACCCCGCCAGGCAGATCACCAGGATAATCACCACTGCAACCCAGCCGCCCGCGATGATGGCCTCCACCAGGAGCTTGGCACTCTCAACGGCGGCTTTGATCATTTTATAGACGGCTTTCACCGCGTCCTTGCCGCGCTTGACGGCCTGCTCCGCCGCCTGTTTGGTGCGCTGGGCGGTCTGCTTCGCTGTTTTGGCCGATTTCGCCGCCGCCTTTGCCGCTTGCCGTGTCTGCCGTGCGGATTGCTGCGCCGTTTTCGCGGCGTTCTTGGATCGGCCCACGGTACGGCCCGGCTTCTGCTTGGGCTTCGCCGCTTTTTTGCTTTTGCGTTTGGGCTGATTGGAATTGCCGCTCTCGCTTTTAGTCGCGCTGGACGCAGCTTTGTCCGCGCTGCCCTTACCGCGCCGCTGCGCAGCTTTTTTCTTTTGCTGCTGCGCCTTGCTGTTTTGCGCCTTGGCTCTGTCTGGCGCGGCGCTTTCAGTGGGGGCCTGACTGGTGGAAGCGCCGGAGCCGTTGGCCCCGCCAGCGGCGGCCTCCGGCACGTCGGCGGT
>JGI24702J35022_10000893_pt1 | contig 18532 bp, 16 predicted proteins | sample TergutTh196P4_FD_35022 | JGI IMG/M metagenome (IMG submission 35022)
CCGCCATACGCGCTTCTGGCTTGCGCCGCCGTTTTTGGCGCCGGAGGTAATTCGTCCGATTTCCTCGGTTGGAAATCCTCGAAATCGTCCTCGTCGTCATACGGCTTTGTTAGTTTTTTTAGTTCGCTAATAAATCCCAACTCTGGAGTCCTCCTTACCTCGATCCAAATATGGCGGAACCTATCCTTACCATATTGGAACCTGCTTGTATTGCTTCGGCATAGCTATCGCTCATTCCCATTGAGAGAAATTGCATACAGACATTATCGTATTTTTTCTTGCTTATGTCAATATAAAGCTGATACATTGCGTCAAAATAGTTACGACTTTTATCAAATTTGCCAATAATCGGAGGTATCGCCATTAAACCGAGTAGGTTTATCCCCCCTGTTATTGAAGCGTATTCGAGTATTTCACCGATTTGTTCAGGTAATATACCCGACTTTTGCGGCTCTCTGCCAATATTGATTTCAATCAGCAACTTTTGCGTGATTCCCAGCAAAACGGCCCTTTTCCCTATCAGCTCTAGTTGCCGTGCGGAGCCGACTGACTCGATGAGGTCGCAGACTCCTACGATATGGGAAATTTTATTCGTCTGGATATGCCCGATAAAATGCAGTGGGGCGCCATCGTACGCGCCTTGCATGTGTTTTTCAGTCAGTTCCTGGACACGGTTCTCACCGACAGCGCCCACCCCCGCCGCGATCGCTTCGCGGATTCTGGCGGAACTTTGCGTTTTCGTCGCCGCGACGAGCGTGATATCACCCGGCGAGCGGCCAGCCCGGGAGGCCGCCTCATCGATAGCGCCCAGGACGCGTTTGATATTTTCAGCGATACTCACGCTGTGGTCGGTATCGGTATTGTTCATGTTGCTGTCCATAGCAAAGCCTTTCTTATGAAAACCTGCCGCAATGATCAATGCGCAGCCGATTTAGTATTATACCAGATATCGCGCCCTGTGTCTGCAATGATTTTTAGTAAATGGTGAATAATAACGGGAAATAACGGGAAATGGTGGTTATTTGCTTCAGCGCTTTAAAGCGGAATTGTGCCATTTTGGCACAATTTAAAATTCTGGGTACTTCTATTACGCTATTTGCTTGGTTAATACCCTAACATAATCTGCTGATTGACAGCACATACAGATACGGTCTATAATTGATCAAGGATTGTCGCTTGGCGGCTCGGTCACTCTCTGATTAGGGGGTGATTCAAATGGTTACATATGAAGGTCTTTTTGCTTTTGTTATGTTAATCATTGCGATTGTTACTCTCTGCGTGACGTTGTTTCGCAAGAGAAAATAATCTGAGACGCCTTAATGTGAAGGCGTCTCTTTCCAAATCAACGGACTGAGCCGCCGTGCAAAAGCGGCAATCCTTTTTATGTGTACATCTTAACATTAGTGTACGATTCTGTCAACACCCAGTGTGATCGCGTTTTGCGATTTGTCATAGAGTTAGTTCCAAAATTGCTACTGATCATAGTCATCTAAAAACGTAGGCTGGTTACAGGCAATGCGCTAGTCTAGTGGTGAGAACATGTACTACTCGCCAAACTTGCGCGCAGAGCCTGTAACCGTTACGATTATTCGTCCAATAAGCCCATAATTATCTCTAAGTCCTCAGTGGACAACACTGCGCTGTATGGATGTCCGCCGGCGTTTTCGATGCTGCCTGTCGTCGAGTTCATGTAGTACTCAGCTCCATCGAACATTATAAGCAGATCAGAAAGGAAACTACCTTGTTCAAGGCTGTAATCCTGTGATTCGACTATCTCCTTGATTTTCTCTGATTGTTCTATACCGCAAAAAACGGTTCTTGTTACTGTCCCAGCCTCTAGATACGAAACGCTCACCGTCCCTTGCACCCAGTTACTTGCGTTTGTTGTACTGGCAAGCATTTGAGAGGTCATAATAATTTCAATGCTCACTATCTCCTCACTCAGTTTGTCATATTCAGCCCATGCTTCCGGCGAGTTTATGTCAATTTGAATGTCCGATGGGAGTCTAAACCGATAAGTGCTGTTTTCCGTTATGGCTATTGTAAAGGCAGGTTCAGGATAAGTGTAGTCTAGCGGATACCGCTCGTCTACGCGATCAATCCAGAACAAAACGCCCCCATACTCAAAGGATTCCCGAGTAGCGAGATGATAGACAGTTAGATTATCCCCATCCAACTCGTATCCATATTTATCTTTCCATTCATCAGGAAGTATTAGGGATATGCCAGAGTCGCCCACCTTGACAATTTCCTGTTCCTTTTCGACGTAGACAATCGTTTCCTTTGCCAACGCGATAGCGCCAACGGCAAAGCTGCCAATCATCAGTACCAATACGGCTGCTGCGAAAGCCATGCGGCGTACGCCCCGATTGCGTCTGTATTGCCCGAAGTCCGGAGCGTTCCTGGCCTGCTCCACCAATCTGTCTTCAATATTTCCTATCCTATTGGATAATTGTTCGCGTTTCATAGTTCAATACCCTCACTTTCTAAGTATTGTCTTAATTTTTGCCTGGTATGGTAAAGCATTGATGCCGCCTTGCTTTGGCTAATGCCGCAATGCTTACAGATGCTTGCAATAGGTTCAAAGTACCAGTAGCGACGAATAAACACAGTTCGTTTCTCAATGTCTTGTAGCCATAGAAAATCGCTGATTGCTTTTTCGATGCGCTTGTTTTCAACTTCGGATTCAACGCAATCCTGCCCGGAAATACATTCCTCCAATTCCGTAAGTGAAACTAATACCTCCGGATTCCTTTTCGCCGCAGTGACATATTCATACTTTTTCAAAGCTAGATTTCTTGTAATTCTGCTAATGAAAGCGGATAACCAATTGGGTTTCTGCGGCGGAATTGCGTTCCATACTCCAAAATATGTATCATTGACGCATTCTTCACTATCCTCATTGTTGCGTAGAATATTCATTGCTACNTAGCGACACAGTTTACCATATTTTTCATCANTTTCAGCAATCGCGTCTTCTGACCTNAAAAAAAACANCTCTATGATTTTGGAGTCGTCCATTAACTTTATACCTCCTTAATGCATGATGAAAGCGCCCTCACTCAATAAGTACGGTTTTTTTAATGAGTATTGCGAAAATAAGGAGAATTATTTTTTGATAAAAAAGAGCCGCTATGCTTAGCGCTCAATACAAATCCTGTCCATCCAATTTTTCAAGCCAGAGGGATTTCAAAAGCGCCAAGTCGTCATGAAATTCTTCGTCAGACTGCGTTTCGCCTTTATGGAGTTCTTCTAATACCTCAAACTCAAAGCCTTCACCTTTTTGCCCATTATAATCTTTAGCGATTTTTAAGAAAGAGTCTCCCATAAAGCTAAAACGGTTTCTTGTTGCCGCTAAGTCAGCAGCGCAGTCTACGTACCATTTATTCAGCACTGTGTTTTTGACAGCAAAGACGCCACCAATCTGGGTGCGGTTTTTATATTGGTTGACTAGGTCTTTTCGATCCATACCATTTAAATTTTTCACGTTTGATCCTCCGACTAGTTATCAGGTGTATTTTGTGTTTATCAAGAGTTTTGCAATCCGATTGTACATCTTTTATCAGCCAAAGCAAGGCAAACAAAAAAACACCATGCAGCTGTAGGGGCAGACCTATGTGTCTGCCCTCCCACGAAACCGTATAGGCAGACCTATGTGTCTGCCCTCCTACGAAATCGTAGGGACAGGCCTGTGTGTTTGATAATCCGCGAACCCGTAGGGGCAGACCTATGTGTCTGCCCTCCCACGAAACCGTATAGGCAGACCTATGTGTCTGCCCTCCTACGAAATCGTAGGGACAGGCCTGTGTGTTTGATATGATAACTGATAACCACAAACCGCGTCGAAAAAAGAACGAGGGCGAACACATAGGTTCGCCCCTACAGAATCGAAATTGTGATAAAATGAATTGCTGCGCAAAATCAACGGTTGATATAGGTCACGACGTCTCAACAGTTTTGGGAAATCACATTTCCAAGCCATACCTAAACGTTACAACCGAAAGTCGGACTATTTTTTAATTCCGAAATATTCCTTGACTTTGGTTATTATTTTATTTTGCGTCGCTACAATGGGTCTATCGGTAATATCAACATTGACCACATCTCCATTTACTGTGTATTTCCCTTTTATAGTTACCCCGTATACTACTGTAAAAGTTCCAGATTTCACGTCACCATCAAACTCTCCTCCATTATTCTTGATATCATTTTTCATCATAAATATTACTTCACTGAGGTTATTTGGGGTAGGTAACGTAAATGAAAATCCATTTGCCATTATTCAACACACTCCTTATATTTTTTACCAATTTGTTTATTGTCATCCAAAACAGAACTCAAGATGCAAATACTGCGCCTACGTAGTTTGAAATATAACAAATAACAAAAATCCAACTACGCAGGTTTCAACTTTTTAGATCTATAAAGTATTTTTAATTATGCCATAAAACCAGTAATATGTCAACCATTATTCGGGATAAACATCAGTTTATTTTTGGAATAATATTGTCCATAATTTATGAATATTATCACTATTGGCGGTATCAAGAGAAGAAATTATGCCATATTAGGCACAAATCAACGAGAACTTACATATAAATTGACAATCATATGTATTTGTAGTTTAATCATCTTATATGGCTGCTTATTTTAATTCGAGTAGCAGGTCGCTTACGGGCTGGGGACTGACAATCCTCAACATGTAGGGGGGGACGGCGTTGCGTTACACGGATTGAAAATAAGCATTGTCGTGTAATATCGCTTAAAGGAGAAATGAACATGGAAAAAAGCAAAAAGATCATAGCTTTACTCATAAGTCTGATCATGCTTCTACCGGTGTTTTCTATCGCGCCAGCATCGGTTGTAGCTGCGGAATCACCGCTCCAGGTTTTTGCGATGGATGACATGAGTGTCTCTTCGGCTGCCACAAACGTTACATTCTTTAGTAGTTTTATTGGAGGCTTAGCGCCATATACCATTGTTTGGCAGCAAAGCACGAATGGCACGGTTTGGACTGACGTTCAAACTACTAATATGTCGGAGATCGGCGACATATCGTTTACGCTCGCTACTGTGACCACAGCCATGAGTGGGTATAAATACCGTGTTTTCATAACAGACGGCGAAGGCTCGACCACATATTCATATGAAGCAACACTTACGGTTACCACCTCATCAGGAACCGCATCCGCGCCCACCTTGCTTGGCACGACCAGCCCGGCGAACAACGGTACGGTCTACAGGAATCAGGGCGTTCAGGTGACTGGATCGGTAGCGTGGAACCATAATATGAAGATTTATTATACTTGGGGTGTCGGAACAGGTACCAGCACTGAGGTTGCCAATACGGTATCGACGCCAACCATGGCTTCGCAGTTGTACACCGGTCCGGTCGTCGTCCCGTCAACCGCGACTAATGGCCAAATATTCGTGATCAAAGCTATCGCCACATCCGACAACCAGGCGCCCAGCTCCGTCGCCACGTTTACGTTCACAGTAAACACCACGGACGCGACACTGTTTGACATTAAGACTGATCCGCAGTATATCCTGTGGAGAGATAACCATTATGCGAAGGACGTACCTGGCATAACGTATAAATGGGACACTATTCCGATCAACGGCGTTACCGACGGTTTCGGCGAAGCTGACAAAGTCCCGGCGGTGGTTTACGATAAAGTAACCCAAGTTATGGCCAGGATGTCAGCATCCGACAAGACGAACCTCCTAAACGGCCTTTCCTCCAGGGCAGCCAAGCTTGGAGCGGTTTGGGGCACCCGCGCTATGTTGCAGTATGGGGTAATGGATACATGTTTCCCCGACGGCCCCGTCGGAATGGATATTACCAGCGGCGGCGGCTCCGGCACTGGTAACTACGAGCGGCGTATGACTTTCTGGCCGGCTGGCATGAATCGCGCGGCGATGTGGAATAAAGAGCTTGAACAAGAGTTCGGTGCAGCGTGGGGTACGGAAATGGCATACTTCGGCGCAGACATGATGCTTGGCCCGGGTCAGAACCTGCACAGAAGCACCCTATGCGGGCGCAACTTTGAGTACTTCTCAGAAGACCCGCTTCTTTCAGGCTTGTCTTGCGGGAACGAAGTTTTGGGTATGAGCACCCAAAACGTCAACGCGTGCATAAAGCACTTCGCCGTGAACAATCAAGAAACCGGCAGGAGCAACAGACCCACCTACGTTAGCACAAGGGCGCTGCGCGAGCTTTACCTGCGGAATTTCCAGTATACGGTTGAGCTAGCCAACCCATGGTCTATGATGAACGCTTTCAACAACGTAAACGGCCCCCACTGTGCACAGAACTATGACTTAAACACGGTGTTGGACAGATATGAATGGGGCTTCAACGGGTTCATCATGACCGACTGGGACAGCGCCGGCAGCTCCTATTACAACTACACCAACGGCGGTGGCATCAGCGCGGGTTCAAGTAGCAACTCACAAGCAACCCGCGTTAAATCAGGCAATGAGCTTATGGAAAACCCCAGCGGTACCGCGTCGGTTACCGCCGGCGCGACCTACACGACACAAACCTTATCCCAGGTTGAACAGGATCAGGCTGTCAGGCGCATGTTGTACTACGCTGTTAAGGGACTTAACTTCAACGACAAACAGCAAAGCTGGGGCGCGACCCCGCAATGGCTGCTTGACGTAACACGGCCGAAAGCTGCAGAAGTCGGCAATGAAGGCGTCGTTCTTGTACAAAACAAGGATCTGACCGGCGGCAGCCCCGCGCTTCCGATTACAAAACCAACGGGCTCACAACAGATCCTTATGGTTGGCAGCGCAAACAACACGCGCGTACATGGCGGAACTGGCAGTGGCTCGATAAACATGAACACGGCAGACAGCGCCATCACTCCGACGTTGATACGAGCCATCCAAGACCTCGTGGGATCCGCAAACGTTACCACAAACACTGGCGACACCATTGCGCAAGCCCAGTGGGATACATGGAGCAGCAACGGTACGCCATACACTGCGGTCATTATGTCAATAAGAAGGACGCAGGGTGAAAGCAGTGACGTCAACGCGACCGGCGCAACTGGAACCAACGGCTGGCTGACTTCAGCAAATGAACAGACTCTCTTCAATCAAGCCAGTGCTTTTGCCAGAGCGAAGGGTATCCCGTTTATCCTTGTGATGAACTGTTGCAACTATACGTCGCTCAACGCCTATGTCGATTTGTTCGACGCAATAATTGTAGACTGGTATCAAGGCATCAATGGCGGCGCCCCTAGCGCCAATGTTATATTCGGCGAAACAAACCCGTCGGGCAAGCTTCCGACTACATGGCCGATAGCCGTCAGTGGGAACTACGCTGGTAACGGCTCCAGGTACAATCCTTCGGAAGGTCAGTTTGGAACATCAACCGATATCTATTACTATGAAGACATTTACATGGGCTACCGTTACTATGATACATTTAATGTGCCGGTACAGTTCCCGTTCGGGCACGGTCTCAGCTTTACCACGTTCGAATATAGTAACGCGACGCTCAGTAAAGGCACATTCAGCGACGCAAGCGATAAGCTCACCGCCAGCGTGACGGTTAAGAATACCGGTTCCAGAGCAGGCAAGGAAGTTGTACAGTTTTATATCGGCGCGCCTGGTATCGAAATCAATAAGCCGGTCAAAGAACTGAAGGATTACGCGAAGACCAGAGTGCTTGAACCCGGCGAGAGCCAGACTATCACCGTGGAATTCGACGCAATGCAGCTTGCCTCGTATCACGGCGTCGGCGACACCTACAACGGCCAGTGGCGCGTTGAAGGCGGCCATTGGGTTATTTACTTCGCTTCCTCGTCTAAAGATATCAGGGCAACCAAGGCGTTCACCGTACCAGCGTCGTTTATCGCTCAGACAGTTCTAAAGCCCAACGCTATGGCGCCATACGCCACAAACCAGACCAACCTGAACAACAACGCGAGAACGCCTAGCCAGGTAATCGTAACGTTTGATCCCGGTGGAGGCAATACCACTTTCCAGAAGCGCTATACATATAACGCCGAGACCTACAGCGACAGAGCAACATACGGCTATCTTCCGGAGCTTCCTATTGGCTATTACTGGGCTGACCCAACCGCGCCTGATGTAGAGATCACTGAGGACACGGTTGTTCCAACTACAGCGCATACGTTAGTCATGATGGCTTTTGAGTTTTCAGCTAGAGTGATGCCCGCCGATCAAACTGTAACAGTGGGCGACGTAGCAACATTTAATTGTATCGCTTTTTCGGGCGAAGAGCCGTACACCTATCAATGGCAAATCAAAACAGGAGACGCAGCATGGGCTGACATTGCGGGCGAAACAGGAACCACGTATACGTTCAACGTCGCTAAGGCCATGAATGGCAACCTTTACCGCTGCGTTGTCACCGACGCTGATTTGGAAGTCGTCGTATCTAACGAAGCGGTTGTGACGCTACGGCCTCTCGCAGCAAGCGTTACACCTTCCTCTCAAACCGTATTGGCTGGCAATCCCGTAATATTTGCTTGTGGCGCCATCGGAGGCGTCCCAACATACACATATCAATGGCAGGTTAAGGCAGGTGAAGAGGATTGGGCAAACATAGCGGGCGCGACCGGCAGCGAGTATACGTTCACCGCCGCAAAGGGCTTAAACGGGAACTCTTATCGTTGCGTTGTTACTGATAGCGACACACCTTCAACATCAGTCCAAACCGATGCCGTGAGCCTTACTGTTCCACCTCTCTCAGCAAGCATTACGCCTGCCTCTGTGAGTGTAACAGTACCTAGCAGCGCGACATTCAGCGTTGTTGCTACTGATGGACTCGCGCCGTACAGTTATCAATGGCAGGTAAAAATAGGCGATGCCGCATGGACTGATATAGCGGGCGCTAACGGCGCCACGTATACATCTATTACCGCAATGGCTATGAACGGCAACTCTTACCGCTGCATAGTAACCGACGGCGAGTTGACAGTATTCGAGACAAATGACGCGGACTTGTCGGTTTCGCCGCAGGTGGGGGCTCCGCTCAAACTAAGGGAAATAAACGATACTCTGACTGCTTCCGTAACCTATGTTCCGGATATTGCTCGTAGTGCAATGCTGCTTCTGGCACAGTATGACGAGTTGGGCAGGTTAGTCGCGGTGGAGTCTCAAGCAGCGCCTACAACAGACGCTGGAATTGCCGTCTCGATTAGTGCGTCAGCGGATGTTTTGGAAAGCGCACAAACAGCTAAGGCATTCCTTTGGGAAGGCGATACCTATATTCCTCTTTGTGAGGACGTCAGGTGGGTTATCGGCCAGAAGGAATATTTTAGCAACCTAGCCTTGTATGCTCTTGTCAGATCAACAGACTACCAAGCTGAAAATCCTGTTCAAAACGCTGTCAACGGTGACCGAAACCCTGATAATAGCAATAGATGGGCGGCTTATGCAGGAGGATACCCCAGGTGGATTGAGGTTGATCTCGGCGAGGAATGCGAATTGGATACTCTTAACCTATTTTGGTTTATCAGTTCTACGCGCGCGTATCAGTACATGGTTTACGGCAGGTCAGCACCGATCACCAACTGGAATTCACCTTATGAGACTAATTATAATTTCGCAACTGACAACAACTACACTCTACTGATCGACAAAAGCAGCAACACAATACACACTGAGACAACCGACAACTTAAGCGGGAAGTCTGCGCGTTATATCTTAATTCTGGTGACTGGTACGTACCCAACCGCTAACCAGGGGAACGCCTCAATCCGTTCCATAGAGATTTCTGGGAGCAAAGCTGCGGCTGAAGAAATTGTCGTACCCAATGAACCCGGTCACCACTATATTCCCGCTCTGGAAACAAAGCAAATATGGGTAGACCAATATGCCTCGTTCGCACATACGGGAAGTTTTAGCAGTACAGCCCAGGGGCACCGTTATCCTGAAGCTTTTCAAAACGCTTCAGGCAGCTCCGTCTATACATTATACTATTTATACTTCGAGAAAGCCGGGACGTACACAATCTCTTTCCGTTACGCAAACAACACCTCCGCCTCAACCAACCAAGTTAACATATGGCTGGACGGCGCGCGGGTAGCCGGTGGTTTCAACTTCCCCGCGTCAGGCAGCTGGACGACATTCTTGAACTCAGGCATTCTTGGCGTATTCGAAGTACCGGAACCAGGAGTACATGAGTTTAGAATTGTACCTACTGCAACCTCTATCAACCTTCTCCAGTTTGCAATCAACCGTGGTATTCATACGGTTCCCGCCGAAGGCTCTGAAACGGTATGGATCGATCAATGGATTTCACACACGAGTACGGGCGCTGTAGCCTTCGCTGAAGAACATAATTACCTTGAAGCTTTCCAAAACGCATCAGGCAGCGCGGTCTATGCTTTGTATAACATTAACTTCGAGGAAGCGGGGACGTACTCGATCTCCTTCCGCTATGGAAACAATACTGCCACAACCAATAACTTAGGCAGTAACGTGAGCGTGTGGCTGGACGGCGCGCTTTCAGCGGGTCCATTCCCCAACTGGTATGGGACGGGCGGCTGGACAACATGGGCAAACTCTCCGGTAATGGGTACCTTCGTTGTACCGTCGCCGGGTATGCATGAGGTTAGAATTGTACCCAGCTCAACATCCCTCAACATCTTGAACTACACGTTAACAAAGGTCTCGTAATAAATGGCAAATTTTACTTAATGCCAGAATAATTCATGCTATGTTAAGATCGGCGCTGGTTGATGTTCCTTTTCGATCAGCGCCGATCTTAACCCTCGGTGAATTGTTCTCGGCATTATCGGGGTGGAGTCTTGATGCCAGTTTACCTATGAATATTTGGCGGGAAGATCAAGAAACCCCAAAACGTATGGGAAATGCGAATATCTTGATTTTCCATATTTTCTCAACTACATCAATATTTAGGTAGTACATCAGCAGCGAGATGGTTTGAGCGGGTATGATATTTAAACTTGCTCAAAACTTGCATCATTGAGGCAAAGATGCAGTATTAGTTAATGCTTGCAAATGCTTAATATTTGAGAGTCATACCCAGCAATTCTCGCACCGAAGATGCATAAATCTTGCACCAATAACTATATGCAATATGAGAAAACTCATCATCTTTCCAAATTCGCCAAATTCTCGATTCCGTTTTTAACAAGCAGGGTGAAAAACAGTCATCTTTTAGATTTTGACGGTTATCACGCGCTTGTTGGGGGAGACTTCCCCCAATACTCTGGGACGGAACGACGGTTTCCCCGCCGTTCCGTTAGGTCTCGTTCCGCTCATCTGCTGTCGGCTATTGCCGATGTGGAAAACGCTTCCACGTTTTCTTATAATCCGACGCCGCTTTGTGTCACAGGGATTCGTCCTGATTTTCATCTTATCTTTACAAGCATACTCTACGCATAGATTATTCTACACAAACAAACAAATAAAAACGTTTCGTAGATGAAATATTTTAGCGCCTAAAATGGTATTATTAGTGAAAAGCTTTTCACTGGAGAAAAGATCATGCAAAATAACGAACAGTTTGCTGAGTTTGCTCAAAAGTATATGGACACGGTGTTTCGTGTGGCGTTCAACTACCTAAAAAGCCGCGCGGACGCCGATGACGTTACGCAGGACGTACTGATAAAGCTCTACCGCACTGACAAGAATTTTGAAGGTGACGAACATATTAAACATTGGCTGATCAGGGTGACAATCAACGAATGTAAAAAGGCTCTTGTCTCCCCTTGGAGACGTTCGGAATCCATTGAGGATTACGCAGCCACACTATCTTTCGAAACGCCGGAATGCAGCGATTTGTTTTATGAAGTAATGGGATTGCCGAAAAAGTACCGTGTAGCGATATTCCTGTACTATTACGAGGATTACTCGACCGATGAGATTTCCCAGCTTCTCGGAATACCTAGAGCGACAGTCTTCACGCATTTGAAGCGTGGGCGGGAACAGCTCAAAAACATTCTCACTTTGGAGGTCAGCGGCGATGTATGACAAAAAAATGTATAAAGAAACCTTTTCGGCGCTAAAAGCCTCCGAGGATACACTTGCGGAGGTGCTGAAAATGACTACGAAAAATAACAGGCCATTCAGAATGACCCGCGCGGCCTTGGTAGCCGCCATAATTGTCCTGGCGTTGGCGCTAAGCACGGTGGTGTTTGCCGCAACCGGAACCCTTGGCGAATTATTCGCGGCATTATCGGGGGGAAACCTTGACAACAGTTCGCGGCAGTCCATCATTGACAATGACTTCGTAGCGGAAGTTACATCCAATCAACCTGTCTCTAAAGATGGCGCTGCGCTGGAACTTCGCGCTTATTACATTGACAGCAAAGAAATCGGGTTTGACTTCACATTNTCAGGCGTTGATAACTTGGAAGATCGGATTTTCGCAAATATAAGCGCTTTTACGATGGAAATGGTTTATNGCAATGGCGATACCGCAGTTTGGAGTTTAGAAAGCGGCATAAACTATCAGCGGCGCACATTCCCTGGAGGGCATCTCTTTAGTGANGGAACCAGGGAAAACTACGAATACGAGCCGGGGCAGGACTTCGTAATCGGCGCTACCGCTGTGAGGCTCGGCGACGGNGAGTACAACGTATCAGTTATCATCGGCTTCCATCAAACAGCAGTACCTGTTGGAGAAAGCATAAATCTCCGTATTGGAAAACTACATCTTTTTGACGGCGGTAATGAAATTACTATTGCGAGCGTGCCGGTCCTTGATGGGATAGAGGAGGATTTGCGCGATACAGTTGACTTTGGCAAGGTGGTAATGATTGAGAACATGGCGTTCGATATTGAGATTGACAGAATGTTCCAGAGCGCCGATCCGCTTATCTATAGCCCTGCCGCAGGTTTCAATGTGGACGGCATTGGGATAACAAGCGCAACCGTCTCTCCGGCGACTTGCAGAATCGAGGCGTGGATAGACTTTGCGAAGACTGGGTTAGGAGACCCAAACAGCGCGGCACAGGCAAGTGGAAGGGAAACAGACGACCTTGATATGCTGATCGCAAAACTGGATATGCTCCATCTTGACATTTATGCGCAGTCTGGCGATAAAATCTATGGTTTCCAGGTAAGCAACCACACCGATGCGACAGGCGGCATAGTGACATTTTGGGTCGAACTTGAAAGNATGTACTTCGACGCCCCGGAGAACATAACGCTACACTTTGAGAATCAAAATAATGTTGCAGTGGAGATACCATTAGCGCTGCAGAGGTAAAAAACACTCTACCACGAGAAGATACACTTGGAACAGTTCATTGAATTCGGCTATGAAAACGTAGTAAATGAGCAGGAGCGATTTAAAAAAATGCCGATGAGCTGGAGGAACTTTTTTGGAAAGAGATGGGCAAACAATGAAGTGGAACAAGAGTTTTAGTCAAATCTATGAAAATGGAGTTGTCGGAGATTGCCCCTATTGCGGTAGCGCAGATACCGATTATATTTACTGGGAGAAGAAAAATGGACGCGGCAGCTTGAACGTCTGGTGTAATTCCTGTGGCGAGTGTGTCCATGCTGATTGTGGGTTTATTCCGAAAAATCACAAATGTGTCAACTTAGGCGAAGAATTTGAGCCGCAACGGAAAGCAAGCACTCTATTGCGTACATTGCGTACATTGCGTACAAGTTGATTAGTGTCGCGTTAGTTGCAAACACAGTGAAAAACCTTGAAATTTCAGGGTTTTTCTTTTTTGAAAAGAATGAGCGCGTGTCTGGACGAGTACACCTCCTATCCTGCAGTATGTATTCTATCACATGTGGCTAGCTCCCCGTAGCTCTAGATAATGCGGTAAAATAAGCGTATTAACGAAGTTGCTCCAAGAATCGTGAAGCGAGATCAGTCTTCGAGGAGCGGGGTGCGGCGCGTAGCTGACAGCGGTCGCCTTAGGTTTTCATTTTTCAAAGAATCTTGAAAAGAAACCTTTTTTGTTCGATTTTCCGCTTGGCTTTTTATGTTTATCGTTTCGCGCAGCCATAGCCCCGGCTACTTCTGCGAGAGCGGTTTGCTGATATAAAAGCGGCCCTTGTGTATCGCAATGGTAAAGATTGGAATACGACGCGCTGTTATTCAAGTCTAAAGGGTTTGGTTCGATAACTTCTGTTGCTTCCAAAAGGCCCAATCTGTTTTCCAAACAAAATCCGAACGCCCTTAACATTACGTCTATATGACCGTTGGGAAAAATGGCGTCCATCTTCACCATAACGGCAGGAACATTCATATAATCATCATAAATCCTCCGTACTTGTTCATATGGCAAAAACACGCCGGAGCAATAGTTTTCAGTGATTTTATTCTCGGCCCAACGCGCAAAATCCGTATGGAGTATTTCTTTCCACGGCTTTGTGTATCGACTGAATTCAGGATTGCTATCAATCAGATCTGTTAGCATTGATCCTCGCAGGTAGAAATATGTTCTGAAGAATCCCTGCGCCACCGCTACATAGAAGCCGTGAGTCTTGTCAAAAGGAGCAGCTAAATCGGAATCCGCCTGTGCGCCGGTTTTTAGAACATGGATGTACTTTTCGGCATAAATGTCGTCCATATTGAAACGCTGTGTTAATGCACGGACAGATGTTAAGTCGTTTTGCCGGACTTCTTCCAGCCGGTCAAAATACCATTCCAGCATCTCGTTTTCATTTATAGGGTGGAAGCTTACGTCGAAACCCATTTGCACGCGCTCCTATTTGTTATCGTTTTGTGCCGCGAGGACGCGATTTATGCCCATGCTTATACCTATGTAAATGTTAGCGTTTCTATACTTATATACTGAATATCGGAAAAAGGAAACGTCGAAATTACCATGGCGTCAAAATTCATGTATATTGTTGCCATGAAAGTTAGTGAATGTTTCAAGTTTTCGTTGCCTTGTTCGGCTAAACGTAATATTGTTGAACAAGCAATTTTCTTTACTATAGAGTGCGCATAACAATGAGCAAATTGTGTTGCGCTGGCTTCAAAATGATAATGACGGCGTACTTTATCCGTCACAGTTGTCTGACGGCACTTTGCGCTATTTGCCTTGCGACTTTGCTTTTGCAGCCGGCATCACTACAACCAGCAATTATAATTATTGATGAACCGGAACTGGGCCTACATCCCTATGCAATTACAATTTTTGCTGAACTGGTAAAAAAAGCGGCTACTAAAACATCAACTCTTCAAACAACCTATCGGCACAATCCATACGCCGTTTTTCATTTGGAATGCGTGTTGCGTACTTGTAACTACCATTAGAAACGACGGCGCAGGCATTTTTGCAGTATCTATGTTGTTGCTGAACTTAATCAGATTCTCAGCGGCCTTTTCGATTTCTCCGGTGCCCATTTTGATTTCAACAGCTGCCCACCGTTCGTCTTTTAGCTGTATAATCGCGTCCACTTCGAAATTTAGCTGATCTCGGTAATGATAAACGGAACCGTCTATAGCATCCGCATATATTCTCAAATCGCGGATACATAACGATTCAAACAAATAGCCAAAAGCTTTGAAATCATTCATAAGCTTTCCGCTGTCTGCTCTTAAAGAAGCGGTGGCTATAGAAGGGTCAGTAAAATGCCGTTTTGCCGTGGTGCGTATTGCGCGTTTCGAGCGTAAATGCGGACTCCATGCAGGAAGATCTTCCACTACATATAGTTTTTTCAATGCGCTTATATAATCATTAATGGTTTTATCACTCAGTCCCTCGTCATTTGTAACAAGGTCTTTGAGCAAAGTTGCGGTGTTCGCCTGTGTGGAAATATTACGGGCTACTGAACGAAGTAGCGCGTACACTCGATCTGGGTTGCGCTCCACATTATCGATTCGAGACATATCCTGATTGGCGACGGCATCAACATAATTGTATACCATATGTACTGCATATTTTTCATTTTCTTCTCCAACAGCTTCAGGCCATCCGCCGCGTGTGAGGATAAAGGCGATCTTCTCAATTGACAATTCGCTTTCATCGAACATATCTGTTTTTCCGTCAAATAAATCCGTAAGCGAAACCATCCCAGTGGATTCGCCCGATTCAAACAACGACATGGTGCGCATGGTCATACGGCTGATTCGTCCCGTGCCAGTGTGCATATCAGATGTTTGAGGTGGAACAACGGATCCGGTTAAAATGAATTGCCCGCGCGCGTGTCTTTTATCTACAGCAAAACGCACGGTGTTCCAAAGAACTGGAGCTTGCTGCCATTCATCGATTAAACGCGGTGTCTCACCTTCCAGCAGCTTTGAGGGCATTGTATCGGCGAGAAGTTTATATGCTTCTGCGTGGTCGGTGTCCTGCATATACAAAATGCTGGCGGCCGCCTCTTCGGCAGTACGTGTTTTTCCGCACCATTTTGGCCCGACGATCAACACGGCGCCAGATGTAGCAAGCGAGAGCTTTAGTTTTTCATCCGCGAGACGGGGGAAATAACGATCATTCATCACGCACCTCCTGTTTCGAAAACAAGGACAGTTTATGTGATAGTTCCTGATTTGTCAATATTTTGCTTCCTGATTTGTCATAGATTCAGTTCCTGAATTGTAACAGTTGTAACATCATCGTGTACTATTCCAGATACTGGGGAGGGTTTTTATGTCTCAGCTGATATGATATATGAGGACTGGAAAGAGAATTTTGTTGACGATGCGGGTAAATCAGGTATAATAGCAATAGGTGAGGGTATGCAACGGAAAATAAGTAACGCAGGTGCTTTTCAACATTTGTCTGAGCCAATGCAGTTGCGGCATGTTAGGAGAGTAGCGGAAAAATACGGTATTGACTTACAGGATACTCATGTTAGAATAGAAAGAGATGGCAACTTAGTCAATCAAGGCTATTTTGGAGTTGCAAATAATCAGTATCGCGATAAAGGCCGAATACATTTGTATCCTGACGCTTTCAGCAGCGAGGAAGAATTAGCAAAAACACTCTACCACGAGAAGATACACTTGGAACAGTTCATTGAATTCGGCTATGAAAACGTAGTAAATGAGCGGGAGCGATTTGAAAATATTGCCGATGAGCTGGAGGAACTTTTTTGGAAAGAGAGGGGCAAGAAATGAAGTGGAACAAAAGTTTTAGTCAAATATATGAAAATGGAGTTGTCGGAGAGTGCCCTTATTGTGGTAGCGCAGATACCGATTATATTTACTGGGAGAAGAAAAATGGACGCGGCAGCTTGAACGTCTGGTGTAATTCCTGTGGCGAGTGTGTTCATGCTGATTGTGGGTTTATTCCGAAAAATCGGAAATGTGTCAACTTAGGCGAGGAATTTGAGCCACAACGGAAAGCAAGCACATTATTGCGTACATTGCGTACAGGTTGATTAGTGCCGCGTTAGTTATAAACACAATGAAAAATCTTGAAATTTCAGGGTTTTTCTTTTTTTGAAAAGAATGAAACGCGTGAACGTGGGGACGGTCCTTTTGTTCATTTTTGATGTTGAAAGGCNCAAAACTTTCCTGTACAATGAGTGAAAAAGCAGATTGCGTGATCTGNAATACAAGATAGACGCTGATATATAGGTTTATGTGTAAAAGGATCGCCCCCGCGTTAAAACAAGTACACGGAGAACGAAAATGTACAATGATTCGGTGAAAATATGTTGGAGCGGTGTTATCACTTCAATCCAGCCACGCACTCGTGTCTGGCGTTATCTGACGCATAACCGCACTCACTATCATATCGGTTATAATATTTTTCTTGACGGATGCGCTGATGGCGCGGACAAGCAGTTTGTTGTCGCAATTTCCGAAAAACAACAACAAAGCGGTGAGTATGGCATCGGTGATACTATTTCCGGCACAGCTTGGTCAAAGCAATACCCTGAAAGAGAATTTGCCGATTATTACAGAGCAGGAGCATTGAAACGCACAAAGGCTGGTAATGCTGTGATTCCAATAAGGCCCCCGCCATGGATAATGATGCCGCCGGATATGGCAACGTATGAATGGCGCGGTGCACGGATGTTAAGTAAAAGCCTATGGAAAGACAAATGCTTTCAATGTATATGGGCAACCATGTCAAATGTCGAAATCATCTGGGATTTTGACAAGAAGATCAGCAAATATCGCTTTGAGAGTTTTTGCTATGGCCCCAAATCATGCAAACTATACAAGATGGGCAAAGCACGTTCAGTTTCATATAAAAATATGGAGTCATCACTGGATGAGGGATGGATTGATGATATGTGTACAGAAAACCGTGATTGGGACGATTAGCGGCAGGATTTTTTTTATAAGTGAGCAAAAGATCCGTCTCTGTGTTCATAAATATAAGGATAAGGCAAAATGAAATGGAGCATTCAGACAAAATAACAATCGAGTCGCATGAAACTTCGACATCAATGGCCCCTAAAGTTATAGCGCAGGTTAAATTTATATGCGCACCTATCATGACTTATATTATTGCGCATTATTGCGCTAATCCCTACTGCCCCTGTAAAACCGTGACTTGAATTTCTTTACGCAAACAGTGAATCTTATAGTAGACTGTTTGAGCTTGTAGTCAACTATGAGACGTGGCAACTCGAATCATCTCAGATTTTT
>JGI24702J35022_10000894_pt1 | contig 18528 bp, 14 predicted proteins | sample TergutTh196P4_FD_35022 | JGI IMG/M metagenome (IMG submission 35022)
GGCCGGCGAACGCCGTTATGGTGTACGAACCCGCTGATGACGTCGTTGTCGTCTGCGGGGCGCCGCTGTCTATCGTGTACGTTATCGTAACGCCGGGGATGCCCGCTGATGTATCAATATCGGTAACATCACCNGTNACNGAGAANCTGTTGTGCTCCATCTCGAAGTCCGCGGTGTCCGCCGAGGTGTACGGTCCGGACGGCAGTACCGTGGATGCGTCCTGTAACGTGTAGTTCGTTAACGAAACGTTCGTGATCGTGATCGACTGGCCGGCGAACGCCGTTATGGTGTACGAACCCGCTGATGACGTCGTTGTCGTCTGCGGGGCGCCGCTGTCTATCGTGTACGTTATCGTAACGCCGGGGATGCCCGCTGATGTNTCGATATCCGTTACGTCACCGGTTACGGAGAACTGGACCACATCCGCCCTAAGCGTCAACGGGTACGAAGGCATCGTGAACGTCAAGTTCTTCGTCGATTGGTCACCGAAACTCGTCGGGTCTATCGCGGTCCACTTCGACCACGAGTATCCCAGTGTCACGTCGGCGTCTATCTCCACGGAAGCGCCGGCGAGATACGCATCGGCGCCGTACACGTCATCTATCCCTGTTCCTTTCGTAAGCGTTAACGTGAAGTAATCGAGCGTCTCGCTGTTCGCTGCGCCCGATATCGTTATCGTCTCTCCCGTATCAGCACCGTTCACCCATACCGCGTACGTACCATCCACGACACTGGCGATATACGAACCGTCGTTATCGTCGAACATGTCGGCAGCCTTTGTGCCGCCGCTGTAAAGTTCCACCGTCTGACTATCCCATGGATCGCCGTCCAATGTTAAATTAACGGTCGCGGTATACTTCGTGGGTGTGGCATTCGCAGTAAGCCCCATCGTACCGTTCACCGTTACCGATGTTGCCTTGGTGGTATCGGCGACCGCACCGGATGACGTAACGGTCCAGTTCACCCATGTGTTCCCTCCCGTAACAACAGCGTCGATGTTCGCGGTCTTGCCGCTGAGATATATGCCTCCTCCGGAAACGGACGTGATGCCCGTTCCCGCGGTAAGCGTCAGCGTGAAGTAATCGAGCGTCTCGCTGTTCGCTGCGCCCGATATCGTTATCGTCTCGCCGGTGTCCGAACCGTCACGGTATATCTTATACGCCCCATCGATCACGCTTGCGGTATACGAACCGTCGGTTTCGTCGTTCATGTCGGTGATCTTGGTTGCACCGCTGTACAGCTCCACCGCCCGACCGTCCCACGGACCGGCATCCAATGTCAAGTAAACGGTCGCAGTATACGTGGCAGGAGGCAACAAGGTGAAGTCCACATTGTCCGTATCATCAATGTGCGGGCCGTCGGGCACATTCCTCACTGATGTGTCCAGCGCGTACCCGGCCTTGGTGACGTCAGTGATCCATACGGTAAAATCTTCCGGTGCCTGTATCTCATAGTATCCGGACACGTCAGTAAGTACTGAACCGGAATCTGCCAGTGCGCTCTGATCGTCGTATATCTCATAGTACACATAGACGCCTCCCAGACCGACACCGCTGTAAGTGACCGTGCCTGAGACTGTGAACATATCTTCGACATATTCCATCTCGAAGTCCACATCCAGATATCTGTCAGGAGTTGGAGGATTGAGAGGGTTGAGAGGGTCGTCATAGAAGTAGACCTTGGACAGGTCGCACGGTATCAGCAGGTAATCGGTCTTTGTGATACTGACGATCTTTACCTTCTTGTCCGCCTCTGTGGATATCAAATAATCGCCGTTCGCGTCTGTGAGAACGGATCCCGCGCCGACCTCGTTGTCATCAAGGTCGTAAATGATGTACGTTACCGTGACATCTTCGATGATCAGTCCGGTATCATAGTCCGTTACCTTTCCTGCCACCGTGAAGTTGGGAATATGATATATCATGTCAAAATCTTGTACTGTATAGTCTGACATGACGAATGGCGGCGACAGAGGCGCCCCGTCCCATTTGTCAGCTTCCCATATCAGAATGTACCCGTCCTTTTCGACACCGAGGATCGTCACCTCGGACCCTGCGGACGCCGTTATCGTGTACCTCCCCAGGAAGTCCGTTGTAGTGTAACCCGGAGTTATTGTAATACCGTCATCTATCTCATATGTTATCATGACGAAGCTGAGAAGGGCGAGACGGTTCTCGTCGGTGGGAAGGATCGGGTCGCCATAAACATCGTTATCGGAGCGCCAAACCGTACCGCTGAGTGTGAAATCTTCGCTCGTGTTGTACTCCAGCATGAAGTCCTGCGTATCGGCGGAAAGGAATGGGCCGATGGGCAAAGCCGATTCCAGCGGATCGTACATGTTGTATCCGTGCTTCGCCACGCCGGTTATATAGACCTCATCGCCCGGTTCCGCGGATATTGCGTACATACCCAGATGGTTTGTGAACGTCGAGCCTTCAATGAAGTTTGACCCGGAATCATACCATATTATGTATGATATCTCAACCTCCGGGACACCTCCGCTGAGAGTTACGTGCGTCACCTCTCCCGTCAGGTCCCATGCGAGCGGGTCGCGCTGCATTACTATGTTCTGGGTGTGAACGGTGTCCATGATGAACGAAGGCAGCGGCGAAGGGCTGAGCACAATATGCCCGCGGAGCGAGATGCCAGTGATCTCCAGCTTATCGCCGCTCATTACTGTTATTGTGTAATTGCCATTACCGTCCGTTGTCACATAATCTGTTTTGACAGGAACGCCTCCGGACGTTATCGTGTAATCTATCCTCACTCCGGACAGAAGAGTGGTGAGGTCGTCAAGCACCACGGTACCGCTGAGGGTTGGAGGGCCGTAGACGCTGACGGTGACCCCTGCGGCTCCGCTGTTGATATCAAAACCGTAGTCAGCGGAAGTCAATCCGCCGCCGATGTAAATGTAGCTTGAACCTCCTCCGCCGCCTCCGCCCGACTGCGGACCGTTTGCTCCGCCTCCTCCTCCTGCATAACCTGTGCCGCCCCCGCCGCCTCCTGCAGACTGGCTCGGACCGCCGTTGCCTCCCGTGCCGCTTGTGACCGCTCCTGAAGCGGAGTTAAAACTACTTACAACACCCGCAGTAGCAGGTGTGCTGCCGCCTCCGCCGGATCCAATGGAACCTCCGCTATTAGATCCGCCTTGACCGTTACCACCGGAATTAGTGTAAGGAAGAGCGTGGTAAATAATATTATTTGACGTGGTGGTTGCGGTGTTGCCATATATACCGGCGTGACCGCCAGTACCGCCGGAGGCGCCGCCTCCGCCGCCGCCTCCGCCGCCGGCGATCATCAGCAGGACATATTCTGTTCCGTTGTCGTAGGACACATACGCCGAGGCGCCTCCGTCTCCGCCCATGTTACTCTGGGTGGGGCCGCCGATACCTCCTCCGATTATTCCATAATGATAAGTGACCGGACCGACGGCATCCCTCATATCAATCCATATCTCTATCTTCGTACCGTTGCCGCCCTGCGCGGTGGGGGTTGTACCTGCCATACCGCTGGATCCTTTGCCGCCGGCAACCTCGATCCTGTATGTATATCCCGGATCAAGAGTAAACTCATTGCCGCTTAATGCCATGTCCCCGAGATAAGGAAAGTCTGGATAGCTTGCTCCAAGCGTTTGATCATTCTGTTCAGACCCGTTGTCTGATAAGAACATCCCTGCCAATGCGGCTGATAACAGTACAAAAGAAACGAGAAGAACTCCTTTCCTGATCACAGAGCCAGTATGCTCCGCCCGGGTCGCTTTTTTCCCGTTGCTGCGTTCATGTTCCGCTGAACTTTTCCTTTTGCTTACGATGCTTCCTTCTGCTTCGCTCTTCATATTTACGGCGGTCGCTTCGTTATGTTTCATTCAGATCCCCATCTTGAATTTTTCTGGCGGTCACATGTTGGATGGCCGTTGGTATATGTGTGTATATAAACTTACGCGCATTTTAAACCTATGGTATAGAAAAGAAACACATCGCCGTGAAACATATTTCCGGCGTCTGGGTATCTTTTCTCTGTTAACCGATTGTTAACTCTGTGTTAACTTGATGATAAAACAGTGCTGATCTGATCATAAATCGGTGTTGATCCGATGACGAATCGGTCATGACTCGGCGATGGCTTGGTGTTAACATGATATTGCTCCGGCGTTCGCCCGCCCCGCGAAAAAAGGAATGACTGGATGCATGCTCCGGCGAACGGAATAACGGTGCGGGAACGTGAAGCATGGAAAGCGTATGCGTATGCAAAAGCAGGGAAAGTTATTAGATGCCGATGCGATACCGAGGGCATGGCGAAGAAGGGCAGGTTCCGCGGTGCGAGGCACGCGCCGAAGCGTCTTGAGGGAGAGTTCATGGCGATGGCTAAAGCTCTTTCAGACGATCCCGGTCTTTTAAGACCAAAATGCGCCGGAAATTGCAGAAAATGCCATTTCGACGGAACGTTCGCCGATATCGCCCGGCTGGAAAAATTAAAAGGGAGCGCCGAAGCGCTGAACAAAGCGGCGCAGAGGGGCGGAGACGAGATCGTCAAAGCTTACGCGGGAACGATATCCGTGTACGCATCCGGCAGTATACCGTGCCTCGCATCGGCGAAGCTCGCAGGCGAGGACGTTCCTTTCATATTGAGAGGGAGCGTCGGAAATGATAAGTTAATAGGCGTGCAGTACTACGACGATCCGAAGAAAAGACTTCTTCTTTACAACAATCTGGCAAAGAAGAAAAAATTGTACCTTTACTCGCTTAACGACCAGTTGGTATGCTCCAACGTCGCCAGGATGCCCGAGGATTATTTGCTTGATCTCTTTTACGAGACGCCGTATGATTTCGATGACGAGACCGACTGCAGGCACGTATCGGAAGGCGCTCTTATCATACGGCCCAGATCGCTGGGCCGTGCGATAAGGATATGCAGCGACTGTGCCGGCGATGTCTCAACGTTACAGTACCTGATGTCACGCATGATCGCCACCGATCCGCTTGATGATTTTGATGTTACGATCGAGCATCGCTATCATGCGTCAAAGGAAGGTGACGCCGATAAGATAACCGGCGACATCCTCAAACAGTACGCCGTCGGAAAGATAACGGACCGCGGTCTCATCGATCTCATTCTCAAAGGCAAGCGCAAGGATCTGACAAGCAGCGGCGTGTCCGCGTACATGATAGATACGAAACATTACGGTTCCGACCTTGATGCGTTCATTAACGATCTGAAAGGAACGGACAAAGAGAAGGAAGTTCTCAAAGCATATCTTTCGAAGAACAAGAAAGCCGTCATTCTGAGGACGGACAGGATGAGCGAAGCTTTGAACTCATTGTGGAGGGACGGTGCGCGTGATATCCTGATCATTGCGTCGTCCGAGGCGGTCGTCGACAAGATGGGCGACCTTTCAAGGCTTTTGCCGGCGCAGGCAATTGAGGACGCCGTCGTGGGACAGATGTCATTGTCCATAGCAGCGAAGATACCGGAGCTGAAGGGGCTTGGGCCGATAGGGAAGCTTGCCGATAAATTGGCAAGATCTGTGAAGGCGGGCGGAACGGCGCAGCTTAAAAAGGACATAGAGTCGGCGCCTTTGAAGGAAGTTCGTTCAAAAGCGCTGGCGAGGGCGTTCATACTTTCTTCGAAGACCGATGATAAATTCACATGGAAATGGAGCGATGAGGAAGAGGACCTCGCTAAATTCCTTCTTCCTTTCGTTGACAGGCTGATCGCTTCGGAAGGTAAGGAATATATCGCGGCGATGGAGAATCTACTTGCGGCGTCCGGCTCCGGGGAACGTTTATAGCGTCCACGGAAAAAGGTCCTGCCGATATCAGAGATCAGCAAACTGTCCCTCGACTCAATTGTGTCACCGCGGTGACACAAATGTGTTACGTTTAATGAGCCAGACGTCGGAAAATGAATTGTGTCAACAGTGCTGACACAAATTAACGGACAGGTCGTTCGTTTATCTTGTCCGGTCTCGATCGCCCCGCTGATCGAGCCGATATTTCTCCTCATGGACGCCGATGAAGTATAACTGTAATCGAACATCTAAAAACCAATGCCTTTCATGAAGATTACATGAATGGAACAAAGGGCTTAGAAAGAAGAGCTGCGGTGAGAACATGATATACAAACCGAGGGTCGGGGACATATTCTTTTGTGCTGTTGGCAAAAATGGACGTGCGGCAGGATTCCGATTCTTCGAGATAATAGATGTTACGCACGAGAACGTATCTCTGAAGGAGATCTCTTCAGAGATCCGTCCGTCGGCCGACCCGGAACATCCGCCGGGAACCTTCTTATCTGTGCCGCAGAATGGAAAATTCAAGGGCAAAACATACAAAGAACAGAATGTCGAGGATACTGTCCCTCCGGCCATCATGGTTGGTGGCCGGATAATGAGCGTTCTTTGGAACGGTAGATGTCTTTTCTTCAGTAGTCCCGGAACGCATATAGTCAATGCGGACGAGCGAGGAGACTTCGGATACGACGAAAAGAGCTCTAAGACCGTGGTCATCGCACTTTCTGTAATACCTCACTCCAAAGAATTCCAAAAGATCGCAAGAAAGTACCCGAAGAATACGAGAGGCAGCAGTATGGACGACGTTCTCAAATTTCACTCGTCTTCCGATGACGTTCGCGCGGCCGTCGTTAACGATATAGCGACAACGGAGGTGGAGATATACGCAACGACCTACTGGAAGGACAGAGGAAGCGGATCGGATGAAACAAAGAGCGGCTCTCAAATTTACAGAGGGCTGTTCAAAGAAATCGCAGACATATTGATGCGTGAGATTGACGCGGAGAGCCTTCTTTTTGTCATAGACGACAGTACATTCATCAGCAGAAACGCTGCCAGTAATATCGTGACCGAACTCGCTCAGAAATATGGAAAGACCATTCTTGACTGCGTTCAGGTGCGAACAAAGACTGAACTTCTTCTTCAAACACATGACTTCGTTGTCGGAGGATTGGGTGTACGTGAGGAGGACAATGTGCATTCTTACGTCAAGAGGCTCGGACCGCACATCATGGTGTGGAAGAAGAACAGACAATAAGGATGCTGCCGGCGGTCCCCGAGCCGGCGACCTTACCCGGACTTACAACATCTCAAATGTGATACATTGAGTGAATATTTATATCTTGACATGAAACCATGGTGACTTTCTCCAGGGCAAGGCACTCACGCTCTCTTGAGAACTTTATTAACATCTGATCATTACTTTGTTTGCATCTTCAAAGAAATGCGCAGTGCCTAGCTGAAAGGAAACGGCGACCCATTTTGAAGTTGTATGTTTCTCTGATGTGTGTCAGCTTTATAGGTCAACCGGGAAAGGCAATTGTGTCAGCACTGCTAACACAAATTAGTCAGCTTAATGAGCCAGACGTCGGAAAATGAATTGTGTCAGCAGTGCTGACACAAATGCACCGGCGGATAATAATTCTGATACGTTGCGAGAGCTTCAGAGCACAATTACGTCGGCCACATAGTGAGAAACTGAGGGGGCGAATGATTTCACTTCCCTTATGTTCACAATTTCGTAACCGTTCGGTCCGAACGTTTCCCCGAATATCGAATTCAGACGTTCCTGATATTCGTTGACGTAGAACGTGTCGTGATAATGTATCGTTCCGCCCGGTCTTATCATCTCTTTCGCTTTCCGAAGGAACTCCGACGTTCTTTGTACGTATCCCATTATTATCCTGTCCGCGCCTTTGATATCGAGGTCCCTGTTGTCGCCCAGTATCGGTGTGACGATATTTTCAACACCGTTCATGTGTATGTTCTCCTGTAAATAGTAAAAGGAATCGGGATTCTTCTCGCATGCTATCACGCGTGCGGGACCGGTGAACTTTGCTATCGGCAGCGTAAAATATCCTATACCGGCGAACATATCGATCACTACCTCGTTCTTACAGTCAAGGTGTGACATACGGTTCCGTTCGTCCGTATTGCCTGATGCGAACATTATCTTCGTAACGTCGAATTTGTATCTGATTCCGTTCTCAAGTCTTACGGACTCGGCATTATCGCCGAATATCATCTCTATGTTCGGTTTACGAAGCTCTCCTGATACGGCACCGACGTCGGCGCAAACCGTTCTTGCGTTGAGCTCGCCGGCGTATGCCTCGCCTATCTCCTTCCTGTATCGTTCAGCGCTCTCCTGAAGCTTAAGTATCACGATATCGCCGACGAACTCCCATCTCATCGGCAATTCGTTTGTAACGTGATCGGGAAGATACGCCAGCCTTTCCTTTATCCTGTTCTGCGGACTTTCCGCCGATCTTGTGAATGCTTGACCGTTAACCACCGTGAGGCCCATTTTTGTAACGTCATTCTCGCGTCCGTCGTATATCGGAACGTACCTTACCCCTTTCCCTTTGGATATCTTGGCGCCGGGATCTGCGATGCCGTTCGATATCAGTAACGGTATCATGGACGACGCTTTATCATTGGGAACTTTTGCGAGCTTCAGCGTACGCACCTCATGTTCGCCTTTATCATGAGCGGCGCGAGACGGAGCATTGTTATCGGGTGCCTCATCATCCCGAATAGAAGATCGCTTGGATGGTCTATGTCGCCGCCGTTGAGCATTCTTATGATACTGTCTTTGCCGATGATATCTGATACGTGATCGAGTTCGGTATCGCTCATCGATGTGTACATCTTTCTGAGACGGTATCCGCGCTTCAGTTCTTTACCGACGTCGCGTTTCCATCTCTTTTCGTACACGGAAAGGAATTTTTCTGAAAAATTAAGTTCGTCAAATGCTTCGCTTATTGTTTCCGCCAGCGCGTAAACGGACCTGAATGCCGGCTGTAACCCGCCGCCCGATATCGGTTTCACGTGACACGCGGCGTCGCCTATTAATAACAAATTATCGGCGTATGTTCTTCTTCTGCCTCCTAACGGTATCTTACCGCAGTATTTGCTTACGATCTCGTTCTCATCCGCTCCGATCCTTTTCAGAAAGCTTTTGAGATATGCGGACGGAGGACCTGCCTCGTGCGACGTACACAGTCCAACACGTAACATATCATCGAACGGTATCGCCCACGCGAAGAACCCGGGTGCGATATTCGAACCGATGTGAATGTCTATCATCTCCGGATCGTCCGCCTTATATCGTACGTCGGCCTGTATCCCTCTTAAATACTCCGCCGCTTCGTTGTCTGGTATTGTCCTTGCCACCGCCGAATTATGGCCGTCGGCGCCGATGATCATTGATGATGATAATTCACCGCCGCTTGTTGTTATTTTTACTTTACCGTCGGATATGCGGTGTGTGATGTAGCGCGTCGAATACATATGCTTGGCGCCGTCATCCTCTGCTTTCCCGGCCATTTTTGCATCGAGTTCCGCACGGTCTATGAGCACCGCCTTATGCTCCTTCGAACGTACTGATATTTTCTGACCTGACGGGAAGAACACGTTAGCGCCGTAAAGCCTGTTCAGTATCGTTGGTCTTACTCCTGACAGTTTGATAACTTCGTCAGATACGAGACCTGTGCACTGCACCGGTCTTCCCGGTATATCGTGATCTTCGACCACAAGCACATCATGATCTTTTGCCAGGATCGATGCGGCCTTATTACCGACGGGCCCGCCTCCGATCACGATGACATCATGCACGGTCTCACGCTCCGGTCACGGTGATGCGACGCATGATCTCACATCTCTGTCGCGGCGGCAATCATTTTTTCTTCGATTTCTCGTGGTCGGCGAGGAAGAATTTTATTCCCTCGTCCGTTTTCGGATGCAATACCATTTTTTTGAGGACGTCGTACGGTATCGTCGCTATATCGGCGCCCAGCAGCGCCGCGTCCAGCGCGTGCATCGGATGTCTGATGCTCGCAGCTATTATCTCCGTATCGAAATCATAATTCCTGAACACCGCGACTATCTGCGATAACATCTCGGTACCGTTCTGGCCGATGTCGTCGAGACGCCCTACGAACGGTGATACGTACCTTGCGCCGGCCTTCGCCGCGAGAAGCGCCTGATGCGGTGAAAAGATCAATGTCATGTTGACGTCGATCCCTTCCGACGACAATGCTTTCGTTGCCTTCAGCGCCTCGGTGCACATTGGTAATTTTACATTAATGTTCTCATGAATGGCGGAAAGCTCTCTTCCCTCCTTCACCATCTCTTCGGCGGTCATTGATACCGCTTCCGCGGATATCGGACCGTCAACTATCTCCGAGATCTTTTTGACGCACGTCCTGAGATCTGTCTTTTCTTTAGCGATAAGGCTGGGATTCGTCGTCACGCCGTCGAGTATCCCCCAGCTGTTGATCTCCTTTATCATGTCTATGTTCGCCGTGTCTATGAATATCTTCATTTCCTCACCTTCTTCCTTTTTATCACGTTCTCTGCCGCATTCACAACGTCATCCGTTGTAAGACCGTACTTTTTCATCAGTTCGTTCGGTTCGCCTGATTCGCCGAACGTATCGTTCACGCCCACCCTTTCCAGCGGTGTTGGTCTGCGATCTGCGAGACACTCGGCAACCGCGGAACCGAGTCCTCCGATGATACTGTGCTCCTCCGCCGTCACGGCGCATTTTGTTTTTGATACCGACGTTATTATCGCTTCGGCGTCCAGCGGCTTTATTGTTGAAACGTTGATCACTTCCGCCGATATTCCTTTTTCGCCTAGCGCATCGGCCGCCTCCAAGCACGACGTCACCATCTGGCCTGTTCCTATTAACGTAACATCTTTGCCTTCTCTCATCACCGTCGCTTTGCCTATCTCAAATTTAACGTTCTCCGGCGTTATTATAGGAAAGTCCGCGCGTCCCATCCTCATGTAGCACGGTCCTTCGTGATCGGCTATCGCCATCGTCGCGGCGTACGCTTCGTTGGCGTCCGCCGGCGATATTACGGTCATATTGGGAAGAGCTCTCATTATCGCGATGTCCTCAAGCGCCTGATGCGACGCCCCGTCGCCTCCGACGCTTATGCCGCAATGTGTTGCCACAATTTTGACGTTCAGTTTGGGATATGCGACGGCTTGTCTTATCTGCTCCCAGCAGCGTCCGGTCGCGAACACCGCGAACGTTGACGCGAACACCGTCTTTCCTGCTGCGGCGAGACCCGCGGCGACGCCTATCATATTCTGCTCCGCTATGCCTATCTGAATGAATCTTTCTTTCGCCACTTTCGCAAAATCCGACGTCCTTGTGGACCAGCCGAGGTCCGCGTCAAGAACAACGATATCATTCCTTGATGCTAATTCGGTGAGCGCCTTTCCGTAATATATGCGCTGGGCCGCCTTTTTCATTGCGCACCACCCAGCTCTCTCATTGCTTTTTCCTTCTCGTCGGGCTTGCATGAACGCCCGTGGAAATCAATATTGTTTTCCATGAACGAGACGCCTTTTCCTTTCACCGTGTTTAAAATTATCGCTGTCGGCGCCGTTAACGATACTTTTCTGCACGCGGCCATTATCTTCTTTACGTTGTGGCCGTCCGTTGATATCACCTTGAGACCGAACGCCTTCAGTTTTGCGGCAAGCGGGTCTATTGATAACGTCTCTTCGGTGCAGCCCATTATCTGTAAACGGTTGCGGTCAACGAACACTGTAAGATTATTAAGTTTGTAGTGCGCCGCTAACATAAGAGCTTCCCAGTTCTGGCCTTCCTGCAGTTCGCCGTCGCCCACCAGACAAAATATTCTCGTATCCTTCTTATCAAGCTTCGCCGCTAATGCCAGACCGCAGCTCATGCTCAGCCCCTGTCCCAAAGAACCGGTTGATACTTCGATCCCCGGTAACTTTCCTTTGGCAGGGTGGCCCTGCAATCTTGAACCCATCTTTCTTAACGTGAGCAATTCGTCAACGGGAAAATAACCGGCCTCCGCCAATGCTGCGTATAACCCGGGAGCCACGTGACCTTTTGATAATACAAATTTATCCCTTTCGGGCCAGTCCGGATCTTTCGGGTCATGTCTCATCACGTTGAAATAAAGTACAGCGAACAGTTCGGCGGACGACATCGAACCTCCCGGATGACCGGAACCGGCTTCGGATGTCATCTCTATGACGTGCATCCGTATCCTGTTGGCCATCCTTTTCAGTCCGTTCGCGTCCAAACCGTTCGGAGATCCCATGAACATCAGCTCAGTCGTTCTCTATCCTCGGAGCAAGCAGATATCCGACGTTACCGTTACCGTCGGCGAAACTGAAGCTCAGTTTCACCGGATAATCGCTGCCCAGCGATATTTTAACGATGGTGTCGGAAGGTATCGCCTTCACGAGGTTCGAGAAGTAATCAAGCGGGAACAGACTGCGCACTTTTGACGTCGCCGTGATGCCCGAAAGCTTTGTCTTATCCAGTTTAAGACTTACAGAATCTGTGTCGCCTTCGCAGAACAGCTCGAACGATTCGGAATCTGCCGAAAGCGCTATGTGATCCGAAACGGACTCGGCCGCCTTCATTCCCCTCTGCAATTCCGATACGGCAACGTCAACGTTCGCCGGAAGCGATAACTGCGGAACTTTGGGGTCATTCATTCCTGCGGTGTCAACAAGATTCATCCGCCTTGTTATGTTGCCTACCCTTATCACAAGCCTTCCCTGGGACTCGTCCTGCTCCATCGCGATGATGTCGCCGGAGCCCGCGAGCTTGAGCATCTCTTTCATCTTATCCAGGTCTACACCCATTTCCACGCTGTCAGCGGAGAACGATTCGAACGCCCCCTTGCTTACCGTGAGGTCGACCATGGCCACGTGCGCCGGGTCAACCGCCTTAAGGTTCACCCCTTCCTCGCTTATGCTGAACTTGGCCTCGTCAACTAATGTGGATATCACGTTGACGATGCCTTTGAGCGTGTCGGACTTTATCTCTGCCTTGAACATATCATCATCCTCCTGCTGATTGCTTTGAGCCTATATCAATACTCTCTCCAAGAGTGGCCGCATTTGCAGCATCTGTATATCCTTGTCTCCGGTTCGTCCGCGGCGCGCGTCTGTCTGAGCACGAAATATGCCTCCTTGTGACCGCATTCGACGCAGAGTATCCTTGTCTTCGGCAGCGTCGCGGATGATTCCGCGATCACCGTCGTCTCCTTCTCCTTGGAATCGGTGGTGAAATACTGTGCCTTTTCGGCATCTTTTACCGAGCCGCACACATTGCACACATAACGCCCTTCCTTGGGGAACATCATCGAACCGCACGAACAGAACAAACTCATCAGCCTCTGTTAACCTGCACCTTATTTTAGGTATAAAAAGGGCACACGTCATGCGCGCCGGTGCCCGCGCCGGTGCGGGTACGCTGACGCAGGCGTCCCGGCCGGCGGGCGCTGTCATGTCCTGCCTGGACGGAATCAGCACCTATATAGGCATCCGCGCCCATTCCTGTGCACGGGGCGCGGGACGCAATGATGTACAAGAAGGGGCTGGCCATAAGCTGCAGGCTGCTCAGATATCTTATGTATTCGTTCGCCGCAGGCATGCTGCTGGCGCTGCCGTCCGTCCTTTTTATCGATAACGGCCTCGTTCCGATATACCTGTTCGCCGTCTGTCTCCTGCCGGCCTGTGCCACCATGTTCACCGCCCGGTCCTCGGCGGCGGTAAGGAAAGCGGCAGCAACGTCACCGCGCGAAAGCGTCACGGTCGCCGTGAAGTTCGCGATGGACACGCTGCAGGTCCTTGAACTGCAGGATGTCGGAAGATGCGATGAGTGCGGGCACGTCTTCAAAGGATTCGTTCCGCGCCACTGCCCGAAGTGCGGCAATAAGAACGCCGGCGCGAACAAGAAGGACGATCCGCTGACCGGAACGCGGACATTCTGCGTTATGTCGGTGTCCATGATGTACTACAACATGATCGTCTACACCGCGATCATACTCTCCATGCCCCTCGCCGGCATCTTTTTCATCACCGAGGACGCCGGCATCCTCTCTGCGGCACTGGTGCTCATATTCACGGCGGTGTTCTCGTTCGCGTTCTGGGGCGAATACTACACGTGCTGCAAAAGGGCCTACCGTCAGACCCTGGATATCGAGGAGGTCTCGGTAGTGAGAGGGAAATGGGTATCGTACATAGAGACGAAACAATAAAGGGGGCATTGCGGCAGGCCGGTATGTTCCGCTGAGAGCGCGGCTGCGAGACATTAATAACGTTGATCCCTTTATGAACACTGATATTACGGGGTGCGCAGCATGGTCCGAGGGAACAGCACGGATACAGACGAATACGAGGTCCGCATCTTTCAGGACAAGGACATACGCTCGGTCTGGGACAGCAAAGGGCAGAGGTGGCTGTATTCCGTCGTCGACGTCATCGGCGTTCTTACAGAAAGCGAGAACCCCCGCCATTACTGGACGGTCCTTAAACAGCGGCTGAAAGAAGACGGGAACGAAACGGTCACAGATTGTGAGCGTTTGAGACTCCCGGCCGCTGACGGCAAGATGCGCATGACCGATGTCGCCGACACCGAACGGATATTGCGTATCGTGCGATATGTTCCTGGCAAACGTGCCGAGCCGTTCAGACGGTGGATGGCCATGAACGAACAGGACACGATCGACAGGCAGAGCAAACGAAAGGCAAAACAGCTTTTCGACACCGGGACGATAAACGATATCGAGGCGGGCACCGTCAGCGGTCTTCTGCAAATTCACAGATACATTTTCGGCGGCCTTTATTCATTTGCCGGAAAGGTGCGGGAACAGAACATAAGCAAGGGCGGGTTCAAATTCGCCAATGCGCTGTATCTTCACGACATTCTGGCCGGGATAGAGAACATGCCCGATTCCACATTCGACGAGATCATTTCGAAATACATCGAAATGAACATAGCCCACCCGTTCATGGAGGGCAACGGCAGAAGTATGCGCATATGGCTTGACATCATGCTGAAAAAGAACATCGGGAAATGTGTTGACTGGCAATTGATAAACAAGCACGATTATCTTTCCGCGATGCAGAAAAGCGCTGTCACGGACAGCGTTATACGGGATCTTCTGCGAACGGCGCTGACCGACAGGACGGACGACCGCGAGACCTTCATGAAAGGGATCGAGCGCTCATACTATTACGAAGAGCCGGACAGCGACGTTTGAACAATAAGAGCATTATAGCGCGAAAACCGATCGGCACTGTAGGCTGGCGTCGCCGGCGCATATCGATCGCTCAGACGTATTCCATATCTTCCGCCGCGTCATGCCTGACGCGTTCCCTTTCGGGGTCGTTCTTCTCCGCGCGGTGAATAAGCCCTGCGAAAGGACTTTCGCGCTGCTCAGCCTCCTGAACTGCGACCGTCTCGGCAACTGCGGCGGAGGCGGCCGCGGGTATCGCCTTCTCTGACCTTGCCGCCGCCCCTCTCACGAGCGACCTGTGAACTGTTACGATCTTCTGCTGTTCCGGTATCTTGCTTTGCTGTATCGACAGCCTGTCGTCAAAGTTCTCAAAACCAAGTTTCTTTCCTTTGACGTACGCGGCCAGCGATCTCGGGATGAACACGCGCCCGCCGTCCTCCGGCATGTTGCGTACTGCCTCCTTTGCGTGAAGGTCCGCCAGCGTCCCGCCGGCGAGGCCGAAGACCACGGTTATTATGTAAATGTTGAGTTTCATGGACGTCGTTCCGGTTATTATCCCGAACGCGTTCTGCAGGAACCACATTATCCCCCCGAACAGCGAGCCGAGCAGCGGGAAGTCCATCTTCAGCGACGTCACCAGTTCCGCGGGCTCCGTGTTCAGGAAATCGAATCCGGCGATGATGCCTGAGCTTATGACCATCGCAACGCCCATCAACGCCAATACCGCTACCAGCGTCGCCGCCATTCCCCTGGCCGGCGTCCCTGCCTTCCGGCCGCCGACGTAGCCGGCAACGGCCTGCCCGAGAAGAGGGATCCACCACAGAAGCATTGAAAGAAGCAGCGTGTAACGTATCGCCGCCCCTATGTTGCCGAATATGCTCTCTTTCTTTTCCTCAGCGCATGCGCCTACCTTCCTGTTGCCTCCGAGGAACGATAGAATGCCTGCGCTGTCCCCTGGATCTTTTCCCACGTGCATCCCTTTTGTCAGACATATGGCTGACAGTTCGCATTGGAGTTATCAGTATATAAGAATTTCTTCGGAACGCGGGTGCTGCCGAGCGCGGGCATTCATAACGCCGGCACGCAGCACAGGCGTCCGGGGGCGCACGCATTGCTTTATTAACATGGAGAAGATACGGATTTGAAAAGACACGGAAAAGATGCGGGCGCACGGATGCGCCCGGTATATCACAGTACAAGAGGCCGTCAGACCTCTTTTCACAAAGTCCTTCACAGAAGGCAAAATAACGGAAACAAGGAGAGATATTCAAATGGATATGAGATTCAGATTCCTGGGCGGAGCAGATTCCATCGGCCGCATGGGAATGACAATGGAGGGCAACGGTAAGACCTCGTTGTTCGAATACGGCATGAGCCCGACGAAACCGCCGGAGTACCCGCTGGAGTGCTCGCGCGTAGGTCACGTCTTTCTGACGCACTGCCACCTGGACCACTGCGGCATGATACCGAGGATATGCGGGCGCGACAACTGCGAACTGTTCACGACGCCGCTCACCGCCGAAGTGAGCGAGATAATGATGAACGACAGCCTTAAGATAGCGAAAGCGGAAAATTACCCGTTACCGTATACGAAAGGCGATATAGACAGGACGATGAAGAACGTCGTTCCGTTAACGTTCGGCGATACGATAGAATTGAACGGTCTTGACATAACGATGCATACCGCCGGTCACATACCGGGAGCGGCGATGTTCGAGATCGCCGGCGACACCACCACTGTGTATTCAGGAGACATACACACGATAAGCACAAGGCTTGTCGGTCCCGCCCGCCCGGTGGACTGCGAGAACCTGTTCATCGAAGGCACGTACGGCGGCCGTATCCACACGCCCCGGAAAACGGTCGAGGACGCATTCCTTGACAAGATAGCCGAAGTGACCGACCGAGGAGGACGCGTTCTGATACCGTGCTTCGCAACCGGAAGGACACAGGAGATGATGCTCCTTCTCCGCAATACAGGGTATGATATGTGGGTCGACGGCATGGGACGTTCTGTCTCGCGGCTGTACATGAACTATCCGGAATATCTTCTGGACCACAAAAAATTCAAAGGCGCCAGAAGGGTGTTCCAGGAAGTGAGGAACCCTAACATGAGGTCGCTCTCGGGAAAAGGCGAAGTTATCGTTACGACGGGCGGGATGCTTGACGGCGGTCCCGTTCTCGGATATCTGCGCGAATTAGGTAAGAATCCGAAGAATGCCGTTCTTCTCGTGGGCTATCAGGCGGAGGACACGAACGGAAGGATGCTCATGGAAACCGGAAGCGTAATGATGGACGGCGTTCCGTTCAAGGTTGAATGCGAAATTCACAAATATGATTTTTCGGCGCACGCGGATCATGAACAAATAGTTGATTTTGTGCGGAGATGCGATCCCGATAATGTGATACTGATGCATTCCGAGACACGCGAACTTTTTGAGAAGGATCTGAAAGATGATTATAACGTATTACTTCCGAAGCTCGGCGAGGAGTTCACGCTGGACGTGTGACCATGGAAATATTCGATAAATTCCTTGAGGAAGATATCGGATACGGCGATATCACAACTGATATACTTGTTCCGGACACCGATGGTGACGCTGAGATAACATGTGAAGAGGACGCGGTGATCGCCGGTCTCGAGGAAGCTGTCACAATATTCGATATGCACGGTATTGAATGCGAACCGAGCGTCAACGACGGCGACCGCGTAAAAAAAGGAACCGTCGTTATGCGCGTCTCCGGTCCGCTGAGAAATATCATAACACTGGAAAGAACGGTGCTGAACATAATGATGAGGATGAGCGGGATCGCGACGGCAACGGATGATGCGCTCACGTTATGCCGGAAATACAACAAAAATATCAGGATAGCCGGCACAAGGAAGACAACGCCCGGTTTCAGGGAGTTCGAGAAGAAGGCGATCGTCATCGGCGGAGGCGACCCTCACAGGTACGGGCTTGATGATATGATCCTGGTGAAAGATAACCACATCAAAGCGGCCGGCGGCATGAAGAATGTTGTAGATTCGCTTAAAAGAGCGCCGTTCACCAAAAAAGTTGAGATAGAGGTCGAGAACATCGACGACGCCGTGATCGCGGCCGGATGCGCGGACATCATCATGATAGATAACGCCGACCCGGCGAAAGCGAAAGAGATAGCGGACGCCGTGAGAAAGGTCAGCAGCGCCGTTATAGAAATTTCCGGTAATATGACCATTGATAAGATCGCCGATTTCGCAAATATCGCCGACGTGATATCGATGGGCTCGCTCACGCACTCGGTCCGCGCAATTCACTTTTCGATGAATGTGAAATGACCGCGCCGGTCATTTCGTCCGGTGGTGGCGGTGAGCGTCCTCCTGCCATCCCATCCCCGACGCCACGAGCTCCGTGATATGAAGCGTTGTCTGCCTTCCTATCATGTCGAACTGTAAGAAACAGAAAGGGCACGACGTCACCACCGCTATTGCGCCCGCTTTCTTTATTGACGATA
>JGI24702J35022_10000895_pt1 | contig 18523 bp, 13 predicted proteins | sample TergutTh196P4_FD_35022 | JGI IMG/M metagenome (IMG submission 35022)
TTTTCCATTTTCCATTTTCCATTTTCCATTTTCCATTTTCCATTTTCCATTTTCCATTTTCCATTTTCCATTTTCCATTTTCCAAGTATAACGGAAGAAACCCTTCAATTTTAGCCTTTTTTCTCCTTGTTCTTTCACTTATGTTTTCCGCTTGCGGTGGAGGAGGTAGCGATAACGCCGAAATTTCGGACATTGCTATAAATATCAAAGCCATACAGGGTGTAACTCCACCTGCGTTCGGAGAAACCCCTGTCACAAACATTGAAAATGAACAGTACACAGGAGTAGTAGAATGGTCGCCTGCCGTGTCCGGAACCTTTGCAGATTCCACTATATATACAGCAACCATTACCATGACGCCTAAATACGACTACACTCTGGAAGGCGTAGCAGCGGACTTCTTCACAGTTGCAGGAGCAACATCGGTAAACAACAACGCAAACTCAGGCGTGATTATTGCCGTATTCCCGACAACAGGAACAACAGCCTCAACAACCGTCAATATTGCAGCCATACAGGGTATAACTGCTCCGGCATCCGGAAAACAACCTATAACAACCATTACGGAAACGGCACAGTACACAGGAACAGTAACATGGTCGCCAACTGTTGTTGGAACCTTTGCTCCTTCCACAGAATACACGGCAACCATTTTCTTGACGGCTAAACCAGGTTATACCTTACAAGGCGTAGCAGCGAACTTCTTTACAGTTGCAGGAGCAATATCGGTAAGTAACTCAGCAGACTTAGGCGTGATTACTGCGATATTCCAAACAACAGGATCCACCGGCGCCACAGTTATCAATATAGCGACAATACAGGGTGTAACTACGCCTGCATATGGAGAAACCCCTGTTACAACTATTACAGAAACAACACAATACACAGGAACAGTAACATGGTCGCCAACCGTGCCAGGAACCTTTGCAGCTTCCACAGATTATACTGCAATCATTATTTTAACGCCTAAATCCGGCTATACATTGCAAGGCGTAGGAGATAATTTTTTCACAGTTACAGGGGCAATATCGGTAAACAATTCCGCAAATTCCGGCGTGATTATCGCCGTATTTCCAACAACAGAAACAATAATCATTCCCCCTACAGTCATCAATATAGCAGCCATACAAGGCGTAACAGTTCCGGTAACCGGAGTAACTCGTATTACAGCCATTACAGAAACAACACAGTACACAGGAACAGTAACATGGTCACCAACAGTAATTTCAACCTTTGCACCTTCCACTGTGTACACAGCAACTATTACACTGACATCTAAAACAGGCTATACCCTGGAAGGCGTAGGGGCAAACTTCTTTACAGTTGCAGGAGCTACAACTGTAAGTAACTTAGCAAACTCCGGTGTTATTACTGCGGTATTTCCTGCTACGGAAGATGCAGTCATCAATATAGCAGCCATACAGGGTGTAACAGTTCCGGTAACCGGAGAAACCCGTATTACAGCCATTACAGAAACAACACAGTACACAGGAACAGTAACATGGTCGCCCAATGACACAACCTTTGCACCTACCACTATGTACACAGCAACCATTACTTTGACGCCTAGATCCGGCTATACCTTGCAAAGTGTAGGGGCGAACTTTTTTACAGTTGCAGGAGCTACAACTGTAAGTAATAGTGCAAACTCAGGCGTGATTACTGCTGTATTCCCGACAACAGGAGCTACTGCCCCAACAACAGTTAATATTTCAGCCATACAGGGTGTAACAGTTCCGGTAACCGGAGCAACCCGTGTTACAGCCATTACAGAAACAACACAGTACACCGGAACAGTAACATGGTCGCCCAATGACACAACCTTTGCACCTACCACTATGTACACAGCAACTATTACTCTGATACCTAAAACAGGCTACACACTGGAAGGCGTAGGGGTAAACTTCTTTACAGTTGCAGGTGCAACATCGGTAAGTAACAACGCAAACTCCGGCGTGATTACAGCGGTATTCCCACCAACAGAAGCAATAATCATTCCCCCTACAGTCATCAATATAGCAGCCATACAGGGTGTAACAGTTCCTGTCACCGGAGCAACCCGTATTACAGCCATTACAGAAACAACTCAGTACACCGGAACAGTAACATGGTCGCCCAATGACACAACCTTTGCACCTACTACTGTGTACACAGCAACTATTACACTGACACCTAAAACAGACTATACCTTGCAAGGCGTAGGGACAAACTTCTTTACAATTGCAGGTGCAACATCGGTAAGTAACAACGCAAACTCCGGTGTTATTACCGCTGTATTCCCGAAAACCGTTATATCTAGCGCTTCCTGGGGCAGTAGAGCAGTCGCAGGAGACAAGGTAGTCATGGGACGAGGTAACAACGGCACTTCAATACTCATAGTTGATACTACAACAGGAACTGTTACTGAAAAAGGCGGACTGTCTAGCGCTTACTGGGGCTTGAACAGTAGTACAGCAGTCGCAGGAGACAAGGTAGTCATGGGACGAGGCGGCAGCAGCCCCGGCACTTCAATACTCATAGTTGATACTACAACCGGAACTGTTACTGAAAAAGGCGGACTCTCTAGCACTTCCTGGGGCTCAGGCAGTATAGCAGTCGCAGGAGACAAGGTCGTCATGGGCGGCAGCACTTCAATACTCATAGTTGATACTACAACCGGAGATGTTACTGAAAAAGGCGGACTGTCTAGCGCTCAGTGGGGGGGCTACAACAGTACAGCAGTCGCAGGAGACAAGGTAGTCATGGGACGAGGTAACAACGGCACTTCAATACTCATAGTTGATACTACAACCGGAACTGTTACTGAAAAAGGCGGACTCTCTAGCACTCGGTGGGGCTACAACAGTACAGCAGTCGCAGGAGACAAGGTAGTCATGGGACCCGGTGGCTACAGCGGCACTTCAATACTCATTGTTGATACTACAACCGGAACTGTTACCGAAAAAGGCGGACTCTCTAGCACTTCCTGGGGCTACAACAGTACAGCAGTCGCAGGAGACAAGGTAGTCATGGGACCCGGTGGCTACGCCAATACCGTCACTTCAATACTCATAGTTGATACTACAACAGGAACTGTTACTGAAAAAGGCGGACTGTTTTACGCTTCGGGCTACTGCAGTACAGCAGTCGCAGGAGACAAGGTAGTCATGGGACGCGGTGACTTCAGCGGCACTTCAATACTCATTGTTGATACTACAACAGGAACTGTTACTGTAAAAGGCGGACTGTCTACTAGCACTAACTGGGGCTACTACAGTACAGCAGTCGCAGGAGACAAGGTCGTCATGGGACCCGGCGACATCTGGACCAGCACTTCAATACTCATTGTTGATACAGCAACAGGAACTGTTACTGTAAAAGGCGGACTGTCTAGCAATTTCTGGGGCTACCTAAGTACAGCAGTCGCAGGGGACAAGGTCGTCATGGGACCCGACTACAACAGCGGCAGTTCAATACTCATTGTTGATACTACAACCGGAACTGTTACTGAAAAGGGCGGACTGTCTAGCGCTAACTGGGGCAACCAAAGTACAGCAGTCGCAGGAGACAAGGTAGTCATGGGACGAGGTAACAGCGGCACTTCAATACTCATTGTTGATACTACAACAGGAACTGTTACTGAAAAAGGTGGACTGTCTAGCGCTAACTGGGGCAGTACAGCAGTCGCAGGGGACAAGGTCGTCATGGGACCCGGCAGCAGCGGCAGTTCAATACTCATTGTTGATACAACAACTGGAACTGTTACCGAACTAAAATAGACGACCTGTCGGCGTTCATTAGGGTTACTGATGAACTGCCATAGCAGGAAACCGATACAAGTAGCAATAAAGACTTATACGCAGGCGGGCTTTAAGCCCGCCTTTGTTTTTGTGTTGAGGAATAGGGATTTTTGTTTTAAAATCCGCAATCGTCTTTTCATGCCGTTCTTCAGCAGCTTCAAGGATTATGTCACTCGTTGGGCGAATATGCTTTCAGGGAGTTTCTTTTACTCTACTGTATTGCATCATCAGTGTTCATAAATTATTTTCCCTTTTTGGGAAATAGTTTTTTCAAAAATATTCTTCATCTTTCGCGCATTAAAAACACTTTCACTGCTAAATAGCAGATCTATAAAAAATATTTTTTTTATCAGTTAAATCGCCTGTTATTTTTGTATATAATTCTGTAAAATTATTTATACTATCAGGTGTTACAATATATATCTATATCGCTTTCTTCTGTTGGGTCTCCATAAGCGTAAGAACCGAATAAATATATATATTTTGCCGGCACAAATTTTAAAACAGAGTCTTTAATGCTGTCTATTTGTTTTACAAAATCATCCATATTTTAATTCGACTTAACTTAAATTTTTTTGTCAAACATATTTTTTAGTCATATTTCTACTGTAGCTTCAAATAATTTTATGCCGCAAATATTTATTAATCCCATATCCAAATTATTTAAGTAATCAACTAATGTTGATATTTTTATATCTTTCCCCCATTCAAGCCTCGAAACAAATGTTTAGCTAAATTTTTTTTTAAAATTTTACTTTTTTTATCAAAATACATTGACAATCATAGTATTATACTCATTTATGTAATAAATGAGTCAATAATGGAGGCATAAATGGAAGCGAAAACATCTGCCGATTTGTTGCGCGGGCATACAGATACTGTTGTTTTGAGCGTATTACTAAAAGGCGACAGTTACGGTTATAAAATCCATAAAAGCATAATCGACAAGCTTGGCGGAGAATACGAATTAAAGGAAGCTACGCTGTATTCCAGCTACAAAAGGCTCGAATCTGACGGCTATATTATTTCGTATTGGGGCGACGAAACCCTTGGAAGCCGGCGGAAATATTATAGCATTACAGACAGCGGTAAAGAACTTTTCCGGCAAAGCAAGGCGGATTGGGTCAAAACACAAATCATACTCAACAAATTATTGGAGGTATAACAATGAAAGAAAAAGTTTATGTTGATCGTTTATTTATGAATTACGAAGATACGCCGGAAATCAGAGATTTCAAAGAGGAAATTGCCGACAACCTTAAAGAGCGTATTAAAGAACTTATCTCAAAAGGTCTTGGCGAAGAGAAAGCCTTTGACAAAGCTACAACAGAACTCGGCGATATTACAGCTATTGCCGACGATGTGGGAAAGAAAAAACGAAATGAAACTATCGGTCAGATGTATATGGGAGCAAGAGTATCACTTACAAAAAAGACTGCAACTGGATTAGCGCTTGCTTCGGGACTGCTATTGCTTGGTATAGGATTAGCGCTCATTACATTTTTTAATAAAACAAGTAGTGTATCTTTTTATTATATTTCAGCAGCTTTGTTGGCGCTTGCCTGTACTTTGTACACCTATTTCGGCTTAACGCAGGAAACTACTGCGCATTATGCTATGAAAAGCGGGCGGGCATTAGCATATGGAATTATTTGTTTTATAGGCATTTTAGGAGTCGGGTTTGCGGGCATATCGTTTTTGTTTGGCGGATTGGAACTCTCGGTTGTTTTGGGAATAAAGATAGCGTTGGTACTCTTTGCTGCCTGTGCTTTGATTTTTCTTCTTGCAACCGAAAGCAGACGACAAAAGCCGTGGCTAAAAACTATGGTTGAACGTGAAATAGAAAACTCTATGCAGGATATGGTCGATCCTGTTAAAGCCGCAAGATTTGGTGTAGCAAGCATTGGACTATGGATTTTGGCGACAGCGTTATTTATCACGCTTGGTTTCATTATAGGCTGGTACTATTCATGGCTTGTGTTTCTTTTTGGTCTTGCAATTCAGGTATTTATGGTAACGATGATATTTAAAAAAAATTTTTAATAAATTACAAAAAATCTATTGACAATACAAGGCTATAATTATAATGGTTGAATAGTTGCTCAATTATTAAACCGGATTTATTTGAATGAAAAAGAATGAACAATACACTTGTGATTGCGATGTTATCCATGAGGAAGTAGTAGCCAGAGTTCGCATAGCTATGCCTGATGGAAGGAACTTTTATAATCTTGCGAACCTTTACAAGATGTTTGCGGATAATACCCGTGTAAAAATTCTATGGGCGCTCTCTTGCGAAAATATGTGCGTTTGTGATTTGGCTGTACTTCTGGGCATGACTAAATCTGCAATATCTCATCAGCTTAAATCTCTGCGGCTTGCTAATCTTGTTAAGTACAATAAGCAAGGAAAAGTTGTCTATTATTCACTTTCAGACAGCCATGTAAGGGACATTTTTGAAAAGGGTTTTGAGCATATTGTGGAATAAAAATTTTTTCGCAAAACAGTTGAGTAGTTGTTCAATTATTGAATTTATAGGAGGACCTCCAAATGATAAAAGAATTTACTTTGCAAGGATTAAACTGTGCTAATTGCGCTGCTAAGATAGAGAATTCGGCCAAGGCTTTGGACGGAGTGTCACATGCGTCGGTAAATTTTATAACCACGACGTTGCAAATAAAAATTGGTGAGGATTATCCAAAGGATATACATAAAGAGATAGAGCGAATTGTACATAAGCATGAGCCTGATATTTGTGTTCTTGAAAAAACAAATCTGAAACAGATTGAAAGCGGCAATTACAGCAAAGCAAAAATCATCCGCTTAATTATCGGAGCTTTAATACTTGGAGCAGGCATTGTATTTGAACGAGTCTTTGAAATGGATGAATATATTACACTTGCTGTGTTTATTTTTGGCTATCTCCTGCTGGGTGCTGAGATTATCTTACTGGCATTTAGGAATATTGTGCAGGTCAAAATTTTCGATGAAAATTTCCTTATGACAATTGCTACAATCGGAGCATTTGCTATTGGCGAATATGCCGAGGGTGTAGGCGTTATGCTGTTTTATCAAGTGGGTGTGTTTTTTCAGGATTTGGCTGTGCAAAGATCAAAAAAAACTATTTCCAAACTTATGGAGATCAGACCGGATTATGCAAATATTCAAGTAGACGGTCAAATAAACAGGGTTAGCCCTGAAACAGTTCAAATCAATGATATAATTATCGTAAAACCGGGTGAGAAAATCCCGCTTGACGGCGTAGTCATAGAGGGCGAAGCTATGTTGGATACAACGGCTCTGACAGGGGAATCTGTTCCGCGAAAAGTTTCAGTGTCGGATACGGTTTTGTCAGGTTGCGTAAATCAAAACGCTGTGTTGACTATAAAAGTTACGCAAACTTTCGGAGAATCTACTGCATCAAAAATTATTGACCTTGCCTTAAACGCAGCTAATAAAAAAGCGCCTACTGAAAACTTTATTACAAAATTTGCGCTGTATTACACTCCTATTATTGTAGGACTTGCAGCGCTGATAGCTGTTATACCGCCCTTGATGTATGGCGGAGAATGGTCTGAATGGTTAAGGCGGGGACTGATTTTTCTTGTGATCTCATGCCCTTGCGCTTTGGTGATTTCTATTCCGTTAGGTTTCTTTGGAGGGATTGGCGCTGCATCAAAAAATGGTATTTTAGTAAAAGGCGGCAATTATTTAGAGGCTCTTAATAGTCTTGATTTTGTAGTGTTCGACAAGACTGGTACATTGACAAAAGGCGTATTCAAAGTAACAACAATACAGCCGGTAAACGGTTTCAGCGAGGCCGAATTATTAGAAGCAGCAGCGAGCGCAGAAGCATTTTCAAATCATCCCATTGCATTGTCCATCCTGAAAGAGTACGGCAAAGACATTAATAAAAATCAATTCTCCGAATATAGCGAGATTGCAGGCCATGGAGTGAGTGTTAATGCAAGCGGTAAGACGTTTTTGGCCGGAAATAAAAAACTAATGGAAATGATGGGAGTTGCTTTCGAGGAAGTGCAAAATATAGGCACAAAGGTTTATGTTGCAATAGATGGCGTTTATGCAGGCTGTATTATTATCTCTGACGAAATAAGGCATGACAGCTACGATGCTATTGCTGCATTGAAAGCATTGGGTGTAAGAAAGACTGTTATGCTGACAGGTGATAACCCTCAGATTGCCGAAACAATAGCAAATGAACTAAAACTTGATGAAGTACACGCAGGATTATTGCCGGGCCAGAAAGTTGAAAAAGTAGAAATGCTGAATAAACAGAAAAGAACAAAGGGAAAATTAGCTTTTGTAGGCGATGGCATAAATGACGCGCCTGTGCTTGCAATGGCTGATGTAGGCGTGGCCATGGGCGGCCTCGGCTCAGATGCGGCAATTGAGGCCGCTGATATAGTATTAATGACTGATGAGCCTCTAAAAATGGCAGAGGCTGTAGAAATAGCACGATTTACAAAACGCATAGTTTGGCAAAACATTATCTTTGCGTTGGGTGTTAAATCTTTGTTTCTCCTGCTTGGCGCAATGGGTGTAGCTAACATGTTGGAAGCTGTTTTTGCAGATGTAGGCGTGGCGATATTAGCTATCTTTAATTCCATGCGTGTGATGAATAAATAATCAGATGTTAAATCTAAATATTATACACCCATAAAGGTTGATCCGGTAAAGATGATAATGTAACAATTTTAAATGATAATCTTATTCAAGACTATTCCCTTCATCAGGCTCTATCTTAATCTTAAAATTGAGATTTGTCATCTTTTTATCTTTTTTTATACCGCTCATTACTAATTTAAATAGAGGATCTACATTGTTTATAGGTTGAGATTTATCATTAGGGCAACCATACATTAACCATCTGATTACAATAAATTCAATACTGCCAATGATTACAGATCTAACAAAGTATGGATTTATATCATTTTTTAACTCTTCGCCTTGGATACCTTTTTCAATTACATTTATTATTATCTTATAATATTCTATAAGATCTTTATAAATGTCGGTCTCCATAAACTTTTTGTTGGTTTTGAGAGTCATTAAAGTTACAGATGCAAAGTACGGATTGTCTTGATAAAATTTGCACAGATGAAAAATAATCGCTCTCAACTGATTACTTGCCCCATTTATATAATTTAAATGGATATCTAACATCTCCTTACCTGATTCAATACCCTCTCGCGGAATTGAAAAAAGAAGTTCCTCTTTTGATGAGAAATATTCATAGATTGTTGTATCCGAAACGCCTGTTTCTTGTGCAACATCAGATATAGTTGAATTAAGAAAACCCTTTTCTGAAAAGACTTTCTCTGCTGATTTAAGAATCAGATCCCTTCTTGTTTCTTTTAAAGATTTTACAGTCACTTTACTTTCCTTCTTTAATAAATTATAGATAAACAATACTTTTTTGAACAACCTTTTGAGTCAAGTTTTTTAGTGATTAATTATACAATATTTTAAAAATACCTATAAATTTAAAAATAAGATATTTATAAACAACTGTATAATGTTTCACTATATTATAGTTAATTAATTTAAATTTATGAAACAACTTTTTTCAATTGAATTGTCACGCTGTCACAGGCGGCGTGACAATTCAATTGTTTAAGTTAATTAACTCTATTTTTAGATTAAGAAAAAAATCATGTAGAAATGTTACAGGAGACAAAGAAGAAAGATTACTGAATATTAATATTCATAAAGAGAGTATCTAATGTTTTAGCGAGATGCTTGTACAGATCAGTACTTGTTTCGCCTGAGAATATTATTATATGCCCATTCTTTGCAATCATATAAGATTCCATAATTCTATTATATCTGTTCTTTGCAGTACTCTTTATATATTCACAGTTATCTTTTTTGCCCCAATTTTTTTCTGTCATTGTAAAACCTTTGTTTTTCGGCCATATTCCTGCAAGGTCTTGAAGTTTATTATCCTCTTCACTAATTGAAGTTATTTTGATTAACGCCTTCATATCTGGACTTTCAAAACATAGGTCTTTATTGCTATCATTACTATCTTTACCTGATATTTTATTCCACCCTGAGGGAGGAGCGAATGTAATTTTAATTCCTTCTTTGTCTTCAATAGTAAACTCCTCCTGTATTATACTTTCTGTTTTATTATTCCATGCATTTTTATTCTGCACTTTCCTTAATTCGGTAGATATATTTGTATCGATCTGTTTAAAATTTTTACCATTCATACGCCAGGATGATACAATAATCTCAGGTGATTGCATAAATCTGCTCTTCATTGAATTTATCTCTTCATTTGAAGGTATAAAATCTATGGGCGATCCCTTTCTTTTGTAATACTGTACAAGTGTGATAGCGCCGCTCAATGCCTCCATTCCCTCTTTTGCTATTAATTCTCTTGTAAGAGTCTCTCTTTCTATTAATTCGGAATTAAAATTTGAGATTGTTGACGAGAATACCGCGCTATTGTCCTGATTAAAAAGGATTTCATTTTTTTCGCCGCGCTTTAATTCTTCGCTGGTTTTCAGATATTCATCTCTATATTTTTTTAAGGCCTCTTCTGTGTAATTCATAGCAGCAATGGTATCCGAGCATTTTTTTGCAAACTCCCATAATCTCTCTGTCTCGTCCTGACCTATTCTGCTTTCGGATGTAATATATGATTCTTTCTTCAGCGCTGTAGAGCGAGTAAATCCTGCTACGCTTTCATTATAATTTTTTCTTATATCGGTTATAAGCTGTGACCCCATAGATCTATAACCGGCATTGATAGCAGCATAATCTTTAAGATGTTCCTTATTTAATACTTCTCTCTCCTCAATAGAAATTGCTTCTGGTTTAAATAGATTTTTACAAAAATTAAGAATTTTGGGTATTACCCCTTTATATATAGGCAGGAGTTTTTCGGAACCGGATTCGGAGAGATGTATTGCATCGACTGTAAGCTGCTCAAAAAATGAAATATAATGAATATATCTATCAGTCTTATATTGGTGTAGTTCTGTATATTTTTTAGGATTATTTTTACCGGATGAGCACATAGCATTTAAAAATTCCGATGATAAATCCGCATATTGATAAATACTGTCTCTTATATCGAGAAAATGTTTTTTTGATGCATTGAAAATCTCTTCATTATAAATAATGATTTCACCCTTTGCTTTCTTTAATTTGTCAATGCGAATCTCTTCTCTTTTAAACTGCGCCTCAATGCGGTTAATCTCCTTATTTGCTATTCCTCTATTATTGTTTTTAATCTTTTCGGGAAAATTTTTATCTTCACTCCCATTTATATTCTGCATTGTGGTTCTTCTATATTTGTCTATTTCATCAATAGATGTTTTTAGCTTCTTTAAATCAGGAATCTCATAGAGCGGATTATTTCCCTGCGCTCCGTTGCTTTGATTAGTATTTTCAAGCATGGTGAGAATTCTGTTTCTATCATCATTAAATAAGGCTTTTTCAATACTGCCCGTATCCTTTACTTTGTCATTATCTTTCAGAGACGGGTCGCAGGTTTTTGCAAAATTCAGTAAGGCTTTATTTCTCTCTTCAATATTGGAAAGCCTTAATTCAATAAGTTTCCACTGAGGAATAGGTATAAGGTATGTTTCATTAAATTGGGAGTATTCAAAAAAATTTTTTGCAGACAGCAAATCTTCAATATTTTTTTGAATGATTTTATTAACATCAATGTCATTTGAAGTATAATCAACCCGGCTCAATTCATAAGCTGATTTGCTTAAAATTTCCGAAGTAACTTCATTTGATACGGCTTGGAATTCAACTGCAGCTTTTTCAAATATATATTGTTCTACCATTAGATTTATTTCATTTGTGGGAATTTTTGTATCTTCATCGAATCTTCTCTTTGCGTATTGAATAATGTGATTTGAAATTCTCTCCTTTTCTATGGGATTTGTAGCAGCCTTATACATATCATACATATAGTATAATGATATTGCCGGTATTGAAAGATCCGTAACCCTTTTTTCTATCTCTTGGGTAGTATATTTTTTTGTTTCACATTTTAGCGATCCGTCTTCCTTCATATATCTATCAAGTATATTCAGGAACTCCTCAGAGGATTTTATTCCATTTTCAGTAATCTCTTTGATAATATCCTTATTGATTTTTCCTGAAGCAGTATCTTCCTGAAGTTTTTTTAGTCTGTCTATTCTAAGATTCCATCTTTCAACTCTGGCATCTTTAGCAAATAGAGGTGCAGTAGAAAAAATTATTAATAGCGCCGGAATTAATCTAAACATATTACTTTTCCGAAAATGTGATTTTAAATGTGCCATAAATTATTCTCCGTATTTTCATGTTTATTATCGGAATAAGTAAGAATAAATATTTGACATTATTTATATAAGATAAACTCTTTTAAAAGCTGTTGAATATAGATTTTTTGTTGACTAAACCATATCTATTAAAGATAAATTATATAATTTGTACGGTTGTATAATATGGATAGCGAAGATAACAAAAAACGTCTTGAACGTCATGCAAGATCTCTTATATTATCAAAAGAAATATCCCTTGAAGATAGAGATACTATTAATGCCTTTATGCGGAATCAGGATTTGTCTTATGAGGATAGGTATGCAAAGATTATAAGGATTTTAAAAAAGTTACCTGATAAAGAAATTAATGATATTGAAGAACAAAAAAGTCACGATATAAAGAAACCCCAAATAGAAGATGATGAAAAGCAAAAAGATAGTAAACAGAAAGATAGTAAAAATGGTGAACCATACATACCAAGAGCAAAGAGAAAAAGTTCGGTAGGGCCGACTAAATCAAAGCTTTACATAAATGATATCTATCAAAATTTCAAAGAGTACAAATTTTTTAAAATCAGGTATCTTGTAAGAAGAGATAACAAATTAGGATATGGCTTGAACAAAAGACTCATTCCAACAAAAAAATTTCTTGTTTTAATGGCTGATATTAAATCGTTTCAAGATACTATACTCTCCCGCTTAACACAGATACTCGAAATAATTCTAAAAGACGAATCAATCATAACGCCTTTGGAATATAATTATTTGCGCCAATTGAAAAGATGGATGAGGATTACTCCATTTTCAAATATTCAATATGAGAAAATAAAATGGATGGAACAGCCTAATTTTGAACGTGAACTAAAATCATATATTATATATTTTCATTCTTTTATGAGAATGGCTGTGGAGACAAGAGAAGTTGTCATTACACTTGTGGAAAAAATAATAAGAAAAGAACCTGATCTTATAAAGGAAGAAATACTCGGAAATGAAGAGAAGAGTGTTTTAACCCAGAAAGAGAACAACAACTATCAAAAGGAGAAATATATTTCCGAGTATATAGGCGCAGTCCGTTCATTTATAGCTATACATAAAGAATCAGACAGCCTTCTTGCAGAATTTCTAAAGGAAAAATATGATGTGCCGACTCTTGAGGAAGCGCTTAATATTGTACTTGAGGCGCTTGTGTTTCATAAACCATTCACTATCAACGAGTTACTGGAGTATTTTGAAATACAACCCTTACCTGTAAGTTCTATTATATGGGATCTAAACAACGAACGGTTAAAATTATACGGCAAAGACGCTGAATCTATGAAAAAGAAGAGACTTGAAAAGCTTAAAAATGATTTATTCTGGTATGATACTCTCTATCAGGCAGTTAAGATTGATGATAATGGAAAAAATATATTAATTAAATCTGTTGAAGACCTATGGAAGAACATTGATCGTATTAATAGAGATGCAGAGGAATCTTTAAAAACTAACTTTATTGTTTTTCTTGAAGGTTTGGTAAGTTATTTTAAGAATTTACTAATCCCGCTGCTTAATGGTAAGCCAATATTATTTGATCTCTATGGCAATACATCAGAAGGGATAATTTTTTCTCAAAGTTTTTTTTTCGATGATATAATTGAAGTAGAGTCCTTGTCGACTGAGATATATAATTTCAGAAATGAGAATCCCACATTAAAAGTAACCGAAGATGAAATTAATAAAATTATTACAAAGAAAATATCTTCAATGAGTCATGTGGAGGGAATTGTTTATAAAATCGGCGGTGTTTTTTATACAATAGGGAATAAACTCCAAGATGTTTATAATAACCATGTTAAGGCGGCAAAAGAGAAAAAAAGTATTGAATTAAGAACTGTTCCTCTTGAGTTAGAAGATAAAGATATAGAAACATTTGTACCATATAGCATATGCGTATTTAAAGGTTTTGAACCGCACACCCCTCTTGTTAAGAGAATAGAAGGTAGAAAGATATTAAATGATTCAATGAAGGGTGGATTAATGATCTTCTTGATGGCATACTGCTATCAAACTGCCTTTATATGCGGCAATCCTCAGATAAAGAATATTCTTACAAAAAGGGATATAATAAGAAGAGAAATTGATAGTTTAAAGGAGGAAGTTGATGATACTAAAGAATAATAAAGTTGTTCTTACCGGCAGGGACGGTTCAATAGAAATAAAGAGAGATGAGCATGGAGTGCCAAGAATTAAAGCATCCTCATATAGGGATAGCGCTTATGGACTCGGTTGGGTCCATTGTAATGACAGGCAGCTCCAGCTATTTTTAACAAGAGTAATTTTAGAAGGGAGAGCGGCAGAGAAGATCGCAGCATCTAAAGAACTTATAGAGGCTGATAAGTATATGAGATCGCTGAATCTCTATCCGGATCTACTTGAACAGAAAAAATTTATTAATAAGGATGTGTTAGAGTGCGTAGAATCATATTCGGACGGAATCAATGCTTGCTTTAAAGATAGCGGTACGGTTTTTGAATTTAAACTTCTAAAGTTTGTTCCTGAAACTTGGAAGCTTGAAGATACAATGATGCTTTCCAAGGTATTTACATTTTTTGGATTAACAGATGTGCAGGGTAATATGGAGAAACTCATTGTGCAGATGATCCAAAACGGCATAGACGAATTGAGAATAAAAGAACTGTTCCCATATATTACTGATAAAATCGATATGGAACTTCTAAAAAAGGTTAAACTGGCGCCTCCCATAATCCCGGAGGTTATAGAGTGGCTGTCTAAAATTCCAAGATTCATAGGGAGCAATAATTGGGCTATCTCCGGAAAATTAACAGAGAGCGGTAAGCCCATACTCTGCGGCGATCCTCATCTTGAGGTGAACAGAATGCCTGCAATATGGCATGAAGTAGTTATTGATTTGCCTGAAGATACAATTATGGGATTTTCACTTCCGGGTACACCAATGATTGTCATTGGCAGAAACAGGAATATTGCATTTTCTCCCACATATACATTTATGGATATGATAGATTTTCGCGTTGAAGAATGTAAGGATGGCAAATACAGGCGCGGCAATAAATGGCATTCTTTTGAAGTAAGAAGTGAGACTATTAAGACAAAAAAAGGCAGCGAGGAAAAGGTAGACTTTTATGAGAATGAGCTTGGAATACTAGAGGGTGATCCCTTTGTTGAAGGATTCTATCTTATACGTTCATGGTCTGCCTGGAAAGGTTGCGGAGCGCAGGAAATCAACTCAACATATAATATAATGAAAGCAAAGACCGTAAAAGAAGGGATGAAGCATTATAAAGGGCTTGATGCGGCTTCATTTAATTTTGTTATGGCTGATACTGCGGGGAATATCGGCTATCAAATGAGCGGAAGGATGTTTGACAGACCAAAGGGTGTAAGCGGATTAATTCCTGTTCCTGCATGGGATGCAAAATATAATAACAAGGGTTTTGTTTCAAAGGATAAATTGCCGTCACTATACAATCCTGCTAATGGAATTATTGCAACTGCAAATCAAGACCTGAATCACTTGGGAAGCGCAAAACCTATAAATTTGGCAATGGCTCCTTACAGAGTTGAGAGAATTGAACAGTTGCTCAAAGAAAAAAAGAAACTTGATATAGATTATATGAAAAAGATTCATTACGATCTCTACTCCATACAAGGAGAGAGAATAATGAAAGTAATAAATCCTCTCTTACAAAACAGCGACAAAGAAAATATTTTAAAGGATTGGGATTACAGGTACACATCAGATTCTGTCGGAGCTGCAATTTTTGAAAATGTCTACTCATCTATTATTGAGACGCTGTTTGGAGATTATGGTTTTGGAAGAGATACGGTAAAATATCTTTTGAACGAAACAAGTATATTTAATGATTATTTCGGTAATTTTGATAATATCATCTTAAATAAGAAATCACACTGGTTTAAAACAATCTCAAGAGATGATATTCTAAAAGCCGCGCTTTCGGATGGTTTAAAAAAGAAGGCTATTGAATATGGGAAGACAAGAAAAATTTATTTTAAGCACCTTTTATTTGCAGATAAGCTGCCATCTTTCATTGGATTTGATTACGGCCCGATTGAACTCCCGGGCAATAGGGCAACCGTACTGCAGGGACAGATCTATAAAGCAGGAGGCCGCACAACTACATTCAGCCCATCTGGCAGGATAATTGCCGATATGTCTGATAAATATATGCTCACTAATGTTCCAGGCGGAAATTGTGATCGCCCGTTTACAAAATGGTATAAGAACAATAACAGTGATTGGCTTAATGGTGTGTATAAAAAGATGTCATAATATGCCGGAGGATATATGCGTTTTTTAAATTATTTATCAGTAGAGACACAATGCATTGTGTCTTTACTGACATTTTCATTGCTGCTGTTCGGATGCAGTTTGCCTAATACAACGATAGATACTCCTGCAAATACTGTTGCGAATAAGACTATGACCCTTGAAGATTATCTAAAAATAGAATCCGAACTGAACATCCCAGACCCTGAATTGGACCCTGCAAAGGTAGAATCTGTTGCATCTAAATATGGCTATACATACCAACAGTATAAAGATTTTTATGATAGTATCCAAAGAGATATTAAAATGAAGGATAAACTTGGAGAGTCATTTAAGAGGAGAGATAACCCATGAAATGATAAGGTCTATGCAGGTCCGCCCTATGATTTTTTCTCAAAAATATATGCTGCCAAACCCGTTATTGATACAATTAGCAGAAACAATGATGTCTTTATCCCCAGATTAGATCCAGATTCTCTTCTGTTTAGAATTTCATTTAAATATCTTTTGTCATCCTTAGTCAATTCAGCTTCATTATATAATTGATTATCATAATATCTGATGGATTTTCTGACAATGTCTCCGTCTATGTCCCAGTGATTGTGTTTGCCGAAGAGTCCGCCTTTGCGCAGCATAATATAGCCCTCTTTCATAGATTTTGATACTTCGGAATCTATTAAGGCTCTGGCTTTTGATTCAACAACAATTATTGAATATAGAGATATTCCGCTTATAATGACTGCTATTATGAGCGGAACTATAAATATTGTAAGATATATTTTTGAGTCATCTATTTTTTTCATTATTTATATTTTACCTCTTAAAAGTTCAATTATGTCATTTTTTTTAAGATTTAAGTCTTTAAACTCAATGTTCTTTTCATCTATATATTTTTTCCCGATATTTTCACCGGATTTGATATGCTCCTTATCTAAACCTAATAATGTCAGGAGAGGAGTTATTGCATCATCTGACAGTTCAAGAGTTTCATTTATATTTGCTGTTGCAAACGGGAGTATGACAGGAATATCAAAGTGTATCTCTAACAGAGTTGAGCCATTGTTATTTTTAATGTTAATAACTCCGTCTACATTTGTGAATGCTGTGCTTTCATTTTCATTTATTACACCGCAGGTGAAGTTTACTAAGAATATATCCTGCTCCATAGTGATAATCACTGTAGGATGCAGCGGCGTTTCGGGTCTTTTAGCACATGAGATTAATAAAAGTAGCGATAAAAAAACTATAAGTTTATTGTAGAAAGATTTTGTCATTAATCGGTGTCTCCAATTTTCATTAAAAATAATTATAACGTTGATAATCTGTTCTATGCTATAAAGTCAAGAAAATTATAGATTAATATATATTTAGCATTTATTTTGTTGATTTTTATTATAACAACTATTTATTAGATATATATTGTATTTCCCGCCCGCCGAAGGCGGGCGGGAAATATTTATTGACACAGCCGTTGAAAGTGAATGAGAAATACTTATTGACATGGCTGCTGATTAAGGATTAAATTTATGATAAGCGATACACTTATATATAAGGGTGGGATTATAATGATCCCCATTATCCTCGGTTCAATAATAGCCTTAGCTATTGTGATAAACAGGATAAACTACTTTTTATCTATAAGGATGGATGTTGATTCCTTTATAGAAAAGATATACTCGCTATTAAGAAAGAATGATATAACTCAAGCAATGAAGGAGTGTTATAAAATTAAGCATCCCATTGGAAAGGTTTTTAATGCAGGAATTGAGAATATTAATAAAGAACATACAAGTATAGAGAAAGCCATGGAGAGGGCAGGTATCTTAGCTATGGCTGATGCAGAAAAGTATATGCTGCTCCTTGTTATAATAATAGGAGTAGAGCCAATGCTTGGATTTCTTGGTACAATTATNGGACTTATAANTTCATTCATGGCATGGGAAAAGGCNGCTGCTACTGTTACTGTTGATTTTCTTGCAGGCGGGATTTATCAGGCCATGATTACAACAGCAAGCGGGCTTATTGTTGCAATACCGTATTATATTATATATCATATAATGCTTGGAAGAATTAATGATATAGCAAAAGACATGAATCTCTATGGAGAAGAACTCCTTGAAGTAATCAAAGATACGCGTGAA
>JGI24702J35022_10000896_pt1 | contig 18523 bp, 17 predicted proteins | sample TergutTh196P4_FD_35022 | JGI IMG/M metagenome (IMG submission 35022)
AAACTTATAAGATTCCCTGCTTTTTAATGAATATATCCTTTTCACATCATAATTATAAAATGTATAATTCCTTATTTAGGCATCCTTTTTTCATCTGAAACCGTCAACTTTCTTCTGCCTTTTTTTCTTCTTCTCATAAGCACTTTTCTTCCATCTGATGATTCCATTCGTGCCATGAAACCATGCTTTCTAACCCTTTTCAACTTACTTGGCTGAAATGTCCTTTTCATTTAAAGTACCTCTCTTACAATAAAATTTATTGTTTATTTATGTGTTATTTGCAAATTTTCCTAAATAATAAAGAATAAACGTTCAATGGATCAACCTAAAATCAGCTAAAGTTTTGTCAATATAATTTTATAAAACTTGACATGACGTATTTTTGATTTTTTATGCAAAATAACCAAAAAAGAGGATACTATAAGGGGTAAGGTACACTTACCCCTTATTGCAAAATAACCAAAAGAAGGATATAATAATGCCAAGAGTGTACAATTTTTCATCAGGACCTGCAACTTTGCCTGAAATAGTGCTTAAAAAAGCAGCAGGTGAGATGTTAGAATATGGTAAATCCGGCATGTCTGTCATGGAAATGAGCCACAGATCATCGGATTTTGAAGATATAATTGCAGAAACAAAAGCACTTTTAATAGATATTATGAATATCCCACCAGATTATGAGGTTCTTTTTCTTCAAGGCGGAGCATCAACTCAATTTACAATGGTACCTATGAATTTAGCGGCAAATAATAAGTCATTTGACGTTATTCACACAGGCATATGGACGGAAAAAGCAATTAAAGAGGGGGAAAAATTAGCAAAAGTAAATATTATTGCATCATCGGAAGATAAGAAATTTACATATATACCGTCTGTTGAAAATCTACACTATAATAAAGATTCGGACTATATTCATATTTGCTATAATAATACTGTTTGCGGCACAAAGTATAATGCACTCCCAAATATAGATAATATTCCTATAGTTGCAGATATGTCATCATGTATTTTATCGGAAGAATATGATGTCAGCAAATTCGGCGTTATCTTTGCCGGAGCGCAAAAGAATATAGGTCCTGCCGGACTTACAGTCGTAATTATAAAAAAAGATTTAATGAAAAGAGCTGATAAAAATTTACCGTCAATGTTTAACTTTAATGTTCAGGCGGAAAATAAATCCATGTTTAATACGCCTCCTACTTATGCAATTTATATATCAAAGCTTGTCTTTCAATGGATTAAAGACCTTGGAGGAGTTAAAGAAATAGAAAAAATTAACAGGCATAAATCAGCGCTTGTTTATGATTTTATTGATAACTCAAAGTTATTTAAAAATAATGTTGATAAAAAATTTAGATCTATGATGAACATTCCATTTACTACAGGTTCAAAGGAGATGGACAATCTCTTTGTAAAAGAGGCAGAGAAAAATTCCCTTGCAAACCTCCAGGGACATAAAACAGCCGGCGGCATGAGAGCAAGTATTTATAATGCAATGCCTGTTGAGGGTGTGGAGAGTTTAATAAAGTTCATGGAGAAGTTTGAGTTGGAGCATGGTTAATTGATGTAGGGGCGAATTGCATTCGCCAGATAAATGGTTAATCCGTAGGGCAAATTGCATTCGCCAGATTAATGGCTATGTGTCTATCTTAACAATTGTATTCCCTTAAACTTCAAATTTCCCAATGCTTTTTCTGAATGAAACGAAAGTTGGTCAAAAAGACTATGTGCTTTCAGTTGTTCAATTGCTGCATCGGCAGAGATAACATTCTGCTCATAAAGTAAAATGGTAGCAAACAAAGCATCATTAGCAACCGGCCCCATAACTAAATCGAAAGTTTCAGTATTTATACCGCGTCTGTTGCTTATCACAAATTCCAACCATTCTTTAGTGGCTTTTTCAAAATGACGAACTTTATAATTAGCTGAATACAAAAGTCCTTCATCAAATTCAAATTCGGTAACATTTGCAGTTTTAACTTTTGAGCGCTTTTGTTTAATCTTTGCCCATTTTTCTGCCTGTTCAAAACTCGTGGTGGTATAAAATCCCTGCCCAAAATCAGTTGCAAGACGGCATTTTTGCAAATCCGGCTTTTCTACTCCAACTATTGAACCGTGATAGAGTTTCATTTTTTTCGTGCTTGAATAAACATATCAATCTCACTCACAATATAACTTTCGCCTTGTGTGTGCAATACTTCAAAACCATCCCGCAAATAGTCAAAAACATGATACTTACGAAAATTAAACAATGTTTCTTCTGCAGAAAGGTTTGAAAAATCCTTATATCTCTCTAAACAAAAAGCATAAAACAGCAAAAGCTTAGGATTGTCAGGGGCTCCACCCTTTTTTTCTTCTTCGAGTAGTTCTAAAATTCCTAATGCGCTCATATACCATAGCTTAGTATCTTCCTGTAAAAGCAATTGATAACAGTCGGAAGTATAAAGATAATAAAAGGCGTCTTCAACACATAATTGCTTTTTTTCCATAATTAGAGATACTAATTGTTGCAACTTGAAAGGCATTATTGATGTTTCTATATTTGCTTTTTGCTCTAACATATTTGTCACTTCTCGACAAGCGTAACTACGCCATCCCAGCCATCAGGCGGAGGTGAAGCGGCAAATTCAATGGAGCGCTCCAGATAGAGCCATGAAAGATAGTCCTTTGCATTATTTGCCAGCGCTTTTGTAAAATATTCCTGCGCCGGTTTCCATTCACGCATATAGAAGAGTTGTAATCCCTTGTTGTAATTATCAAGCATTTCCCGATTAATCAGCAAGAAAGGCAGGATCGGAATATCAAGCATTTCGTCTGATCGCAGCAGATTGTCCTCGCCATTTTCAAAGCCGGTATAAATTGCGTAAATGCCGACCGGTTCTTGCTTGCCCTTTACACGGACATTATCAACCTTGCGAAACAAAAAAAAATCTTTTGTTGTGTTGTATATATATTCGGAAACAATAAGAGGGTGGCGGTAGAGTTTGGTAACTCCTTCAAGCCGCGATGCCAGATTAACGGGATCGCCTATGATGGTATAGTCCATCTTGTTCTGAAAACCAATGTTACCAAAAATGCATTGACCGTAATTAATTCCAATCCCCATTTCCAAACGACCTTGTGGAAGTGCAAGAGATGAAGCATCCATTCTTTCATTAACTGCGAGCATATTTAGCGCAGCGCGTATCGCTCTTACCGGTGAATTTTCAACATTTCCTAAAGCGCCGAAAACAGCCATGATCGCATCGCCGATGAATTTGTCAATGTGACCGCCTTCGGAAATTATTTCGTTGCCCATTTTTTCAAAATAGGAGTTCAAAAAATCAACAATATCCTGCGCATTTAAATGTTCCGAGAAAGAAGTAAAATTCCTGATGTCGGAGAAAAGAATCGTTACGTTTCTGCTTTCACTTTGAGTCGCCGATTTTGACGACTTATTGATTATCTCATCCATAACTTCGGCAGGCACATAACGGGCAAAAGCTATCCGTGTGTTTTTCTGGAGTTCGGCCAATTCATGCATCGAAAGAGCGTTTGCAATAATCGGAGCTGCAGCGCTAAGGAATACATTGATATTCTCCATAATCCCCGGCGAAAAATATTCGCCTATGGAATTGGCAATATGCACAGAAGCAAATTTTTCTCCCCCAATGGAGAGCGGAATCGTAATATACGATGTTATCTTTTTTTGATTTTTCCCTTCAGGAAAAAAAACCTGCGTGTTTTTTGCTTCAACCTTAAAATCCGGAAAAAGGTTGTTGAAATCAGATATGCATATTCCGGAAAAATCATCTGCAATTTCCGCAGAAAACTCTGCAAAATTTGCAGTATAGTCGTACAACACGCCTTTAGCGCCGCATATTATCATTGATGTAATTTCCGCTTCGCAAATTGTATTAAGCAAATTAAAAATCCCCTTTGCAATCATCCCCAGAGAATTGGTCTTATCCGACAACTCAGTAAGCATACCGATAACCGTTGTCTGAAAAAGCTTGTTATCCAAAAGATTATTCACCGTTTCAATAATCGCATTATCGTTGACCTTTTTACCTTCCCTTTCTAATGCGACAAAATCAATGCTTTGCGGATTGGAAAGAATTTGGACAACAACATCATGCAATGCTTTAAAATTATCCGGCGATTTTTCAATATACATATCCGCACCGGCGTTGTTTCCCCAAAATTTGTCTTTTGTTTCTCCCAGCGCAGTGAACATTATCACAGGAATCGCTTTGGTATTTTTTCGAGATTTCAGCAGACGAGTTACCTGATACCCTTTAAAAATCGGCATTTCAACATCAGTAATAATAATGTGTGGCATGAAACTATAAACTTTTTTGATCCCCTCAAAACCGTTAACCGCGCGTTCCAGCATGTAATTCGGAGCAGCCAAAAACTCCATGAGCATATCGGCAAAAATATCAGAATCTTCAATAATCAGAATGCGTTTTTTGTCTTCACTCATTGCTTCCTCCAACAAGATCCCTTACAGCCTCAAGCAGATTATGATTATTAAACGAACTTTTGATGATATACCGCGACGCGCCGAGCATGGCTGCGCGTTTCTGGTCTTCTTCGCTTGCCTTTGACGAAATAACAATAATAGGTATAGAAGAAAGCTCCTCGTTTTTTTTGATGTTTTCAACAAGCATAAAACCGTCCATAACCGGCATATTTATATCGGTACAGATCAAGTCGTAATGTTTATTTTTAGCGGCCTTCAATGCGTCCGCGCCATTTGATGCAGTATCCACGAAGTATCCTTCCGCCTGGAGAATATCTCTTTCAATTTCACGAGTAGGAAGTGAATCGTCAACAACCAAAATCGACTTGCGGAGTTTTTCAAATTCCACATTGCGCTTCTTCATCTCTATGGTTTTTATTCGCTTTGCCATTTTTATCACAGTAGGTATGTGCAGGACACTTATCATTTCAAAATCTTCATTGAGTACTATTCCTGATAATACCGGCATGTTCTTCATAAACGCCGGCATGGTTTTTAGAATAACCGAACGCATACTGGATATATTGTCCACAGCCAAAGCCACTACATCGTCGTAAACGCGGATGATAACCACAAAAATAATATCTGCTGCGGCCTGGACGGAGTCTGCCTTTATCCGCAAAATCTGGCTAAGGTAATACAGTTTTATGATGCGGTCATTGTATTTAATTTCCGGCCGGTCAACTACTGTAATAATGTCATCACTGTCTACTATCAGTATTGTATCGACAAAGTTTGCGGGAATAATAAATTTCATGCCGCCGCAAGATATGGGGAATCCCATCAGAGCGGCAATTGAGAGAGGCGCCGTGATAATAAAAGCAGTCCCCTTCCCCTGAACGCTGTCTATAACGATACCGCCTTTCAGGGCTTCAATACTATCGCGCACCACATCCATTCCCACGCCCCTGCCGGAAACATTACTCAGCTTGTCTGAAACCGAAAAGCCGCTCTGGAAAATAAAACTAGTCAGATCCTCTTTTGATAAGGATGCAGCGGCAGCTTCGGTAACATATCCCTCTTGCAACGCTTTCTGCCGTATCTTTTCAAGATCAATGCCGCGACCGTCATCGGCGATAATAATTTTTATGTTGCCGCTTTCGCGGGAACAGGTTATAGATAGATTCCCGATTTCGCTCTTCCCTGCGGCAAGTCGTTCTTCCGGCATTTCTATTCCATGATCTAAAGCATTACGCACCATATGCATAAATGAATCCGAGAGGGACTCAATAACGTTTTTGTCAATTTCGTTTTCTTTCCCCTCAATAGTAAACTTCACTTTTTTCCCTAGTTCTAAGGCAAGCTCATAGACATAGCGCGGGTATGTATCAAGTACCGTAGAAAGAGGAATGGTGCGCAGGGAAATCACGCTGTCATAAGCCTGGCGCATATAGTTCCCCACATCAACGGAATAATTTTTCAAACTTGAACCTATACGCGCGCTCTGTTTCTCTAACTTTGCAAAATCAGCAACCAATGGGCCGAAATTATTTTTGTCTGCCTTGAGAATCTTTGAATATTCTTTTATGAGGTCGTTTAATACTGCGCTATCTCTGGCGATGTTCTTTGTGGCAATCTCAAGAGACTGTAAGGAAGCGATACTTTTTATAATTCCGTCTATTTTATCAAGAGAAAGCCGTATGCTGTCGGATTGCACTTCACGCGCGCTCTGTGTGTATTTTGGCTGTTTGGTTTTTGCCGCGTCTTGAGCCTCTAAAACATGCGCAGTATCCCTTGCAGATTCACCCGTATCCTTTTCATTTATTCTAAGCGATTCCTCTCTAAGCGATTCCTCAAACTGCATCTTGTTTGCTTCAGGAAGAGTAAAATCCTCGTTTGACGCCAAAGCATTTAATTTTTTTACATATTCCAGAATCTCAATTGCATCACCTTTGGTGCGCTGTACAAAACCCAGTCCGGATTTGAGCAAATCAAGCGTGGCAAGGACAAGTCTTACTGCCTTTTCGGAGAGAGCGATACGCTGTTCCTTGACGGACACAAAAACGCTCTCTAATGCGTGAGTCAATTCTTCAATGCGTTTAAATTCTAACATACGCGAAGCTCCCTTGAGGGTATGCAGCGCGCGCAGCAGAGTTGCCAGATCATCCTCAACCGAAACTCCGTCATTGATATCGAAGACAAGACCTTCGGCTAAAGTGATATTTTCAAGCCCTTCATCAATATACTTGCCAATGTATTTTTCTCTGTCTAGTGCCATGAGTTTTTCCGTTTATGCGCTATTACTATCAAAGCCGGTTTTTCTTCCGGCGCTGGTATTTACATTCAACAAATTGCTTAATTCTTCAATCATCCGTGTTAGCTCCTCGGCAGAAGAAGTGGCCACTTCCGTGGAATTCAGAAAATTACTCAATCCGGCCGAAATATCCGCTATGGCGATATTGATCTGCTCAGTGGATTTTTGCTGCCTTTGGGTGGATACGGTAATCGTCTGCGCCTGGTTTGCGGTTATCTCAGCCCCTGAACGAATTTCACGGAAAATATCTTCAAGCTCCTTAATAAGATTGTTTCCTTCTGAAATTTTATCAGCGCTCTCCTCGCTGGAAATAATCAATGATGACGAAGAATTCTGGATCTCCTCAATCTGTTCACGTATCTGTCTGGTCAGTGTTGCTATATCGTCGGCAAGACGGTTTACCTCGCTTGCCACTACCGAAAATCGTTTTCCACGATCCCCGGCGCTTGCAGCCTCCAAGGCCGCGTTAAAAGCAATTACTTTTGTCTGATCTGTAATAGTATTGATCGTTTTAACAATATCGCGAATTTTAGCAATCTTGTTCCCCAGAGTAATAATTCCTGAGATAACTCCGTCGTTTTTCTTTTTGATATCTCCCATTTGATCCACGTTGCGCTCAAGAACATTAAACCCGTGGATAACATCAGTTTCCATTTTTAAGGCGATAGCGGCAACACTGCCTGTCTTTTCTGCAATCTCGTTTGCAATCTGTGTGTTTTCGTTTATCGTGCTTTCAATTTCCTGAACGCTCGCAGCCTGGTTATTCGCAGTAGAAAAAATATCTTTTGATGACAAAAATATTTCATCGGTCGATCTCCAGATTGTTTTCGCCATACCGCGGGTTTTCTCCACGGTTTTTGACGCGGCTTCGGCAGCAGCAGATTCGGATTCAATCATATTGTTAAAAAGTACAAGACGGCGTTTACTGGCCACGCCGGTAATTATGCCGGTTATAATCATTCCGGCAAACCTGAAAAGCTCAAAGTACAGCGGGAAACCCACATCTATTTGTTCGGAGTCAAAAATAAAATAGTAGGGTAAATCTAAGGCATTCCTGTTAGCTAAAACGACTACCATATAAGCAAATCCTGCATATATGCCTGAAAAATATGCGCAAGCAGTATTGTATCTGAAAGAGCCTGCCAGAATGAGAATCATGTAGAATAAGGCCTGTATCGAAAGGTATGTAATCGGCGGAGCTATTTTCAGATAGGTACATGTGACCCAAATGCCTGCACTGACGATAGTCATATCAAGAACAACACAAATATATTTAAATGAGTTATCAAGGGTTTTCTTTTTACGCACATAAAATAATAAAAAAACGGAATACAACAAAAAAATGCACGTACAAATATTGGCGCGCCAGGGAATATGGCCGTAGCCGTCCAGATACCTGAGTATAGAAACAACAGGCATACTCCCTACATAAATAAGAGCAAGGGCAAGCCTGATATTGCTTATCAGTTTTTCTCCCTCATGTTCGTCAATGTTGAGCCGTTCTTTAATTCTATTGCTTGTCATACAATTCTCCTATTCTGAGCCGATCTTTTCTCCGGTGTCGATACTTATATTCAAGATAGCATCCAATTCCTGAATCATCTGCGTAAGTTCTTCAGCGGAAGAAGTGGCTATTTCGGTTGAGTTTATAAAATTGCTCAAGCCGGTGGAAATATCCGCTATGGCGATATTGATCTGCTCGGTTGATTTTCGCTGCTTTTGAGTGGATACTGTAATTGTTTGCGCCTGGTTTGCAGTTATTTCAGCTCCTGAACGAACTTCGCGGAAAATATCTTCAAGTTCCTTAATAAGATTGTTTCCTTCGGCAATTTTATCAGCGCTCTCCTCGCTGGAAATAATCAATGATGACGAAGAATTTTGAATCTCCTCAACCTGTTCACGTATCTGTTTGGTCAGTGCTGCTATATCGTCGGCAAGACGGTTTACCTCGCTTGCCACTACAGAGAAACGTTTGCCCCGATCACCGGCGCTTGCAGCCTCAAGGGCAGCATTAAAGGCAATTACTTTGGTCTGATCTGTAATAGTATTAATCGTTTTAATAATATCGCGAATTTTGGTAATCTTATTTCCCAATGCAATGATGCCGGAGATAACTCCGTCATTTTTCTTTTTTATGTCTTCCATTTGATTAACATTGTGTTCAAGAACATTAAACCCGTGCATGACATCAGTTTCCATCTTAGAGGCGATAGTGGCAACGCTGCCTGTCTTTTCTGCGATTTCAACGGCAATCTGTGCATTCTCGTTTATCGTGCTTTCAATTTCCTGAACGCTCGCAGCCTGGTTATTCGCAGTAGAAAAAATATCTTTTGACGACAGGAATATTTCATCGGTCGATTTCCGGATTGTTTTTGCCATACTGCGAGTTTGCTCCACGGTTTTCGACGCGGCTTCGGCCGCTGCGGCTTCAGATACAATCATGCTGTTAAATAGCACAAGGCGGCGTTTACTGGCCATACCTGTAATTACTCCTGTTATTATCATTCCAAAGAACTTAAAAACTTCATTGTACAACGGGAACTTTACGTGAATTGTTTTGTCGCCAAGTATAAAATAATAGGGTAAATCCAAGGCATCTTTGTTTATGATAACGACTAAAAGAAAACAAATAGCTGCGTATATACCGGAAAAATATGCACAACGTGTACTATATCTGAAAGACCCTGCCAGAATGAGGATACTGTAGAATAGAACCCGGGAAGAAAGGAATGGCAGCGGCGAAGATACTTCTAAATAAGTACAACTAACCCAAATGGTCACGCTAAGAATAGTCATATCAAGAACAACGCAGATATACTTGAATGATTTATGAAGTATATCTGCTTTACGCACATAAACAAACAAAAAAATAGAATACAGCAAAAAAATACTTGTCCAAACATGGGCGCGCATTGGTATATAGTCGGAACCTTGTATATGCCTGACCACAGCAACAGCCGCTGTACTGACTATATAAATGAGCGCCATTACAAATCTGACATTGCTTATCAGCTTCTCACCTTCGTGTTCATCGGTTAGGATTCTCTCTTTAACTTTACTGCTAACCATACTATTCCTCCTATTCTGTAATCCTATATTTTGCAAGAGTCTCTTTCAGCTCTATCGACATGCTGTTCAGGTTACTCAGCATTGCCGATGTCGAAGTCGTAGCGAGTACAAACTGTTTAACCCCTGCAGAAATTTCCTTTAACGCGGTAAAAATCTGAGCGGAAGCCAATTCCTGCTGCTTGCTCAGATTGGATATTTCCAGCGAACGGCTTGCCGTACTTTGTGAAATATCAACAATTTTTTCAAAAACTTCTTTCTGTTCAACCATTCGATTATATCCTTCACTAATTGCTCGGGAACCGTTATTAGCTTCGGAAATAAGGTCATGGGAAGCATTTTGTAGCTCAAAAATTTTCCCCTTTATTTCAAGCGCAGATTCCATTACATTATCTGCAAAACGCCGTATTTCGCTTGCCACTACTGAAAAACGCGCTCCTTCCTCCCCTGCCCCGGATGACGATGCTTCAAGGGCCGCGTTAAATGCAATGAGCTTTGTCTGGTCTGCAATCGTATCAATAACTTCTACCGTCTCGTCAATGCGGGAAAGCATATCTGCCAAATTCCTGATCTCTTCAACAATTTTGGCATTTTGATCCCTTATACCCATCATCATATCTTCATTGGCATCCCGTAACTCGGCGCCACGCAAGCTTAGTTCCTCTGTACGCGCAGCCAGGTCAGCTACCTCAACGGTTTTTGCCGTAACCTGAGCGGATAGGTTTTTGTTGTTTTCCATAGTGCTGACAATTTCTGCCACGCTTGCGGACTGTTCGTTGGCAGTAGTGGAAATCTCTTGCGATGAAGAGGAAAGATCTTGCACAGCAGTGAAAATCATTGAAGCATCCTGATTGAACGAGGAAAAAACCAACCTAAGTCTTCTAAGAAAACCGTCTAACGCCGCCATTAATTCGCCCAATTCGTCCTGCGAAATAATCTCTACCTTTACCGACAGATCGTTAGTTCTCAGGACCTTAAAAACGCTGCTTATGGCATCGGCAGATTTGCGGATACCTAATGCAATAACGATGTTGATCGCAAAGCCTGTAAGCATTAGTACAGCACAAATAATCAGGGAGATCAACACTTCGTACTCTATTTCGTTTTTCTGGTTAAGTAAAAGCAAAATTATCAGAAAAAATATTATCAGCAGCGATATCATAAAGGCCGCTGCCGAAAGAATCAATTTAGTCCTTATCTTCAGATTTTTCAAATTCATACGCTTCTCTCGCTTATACTAATTTCTTTTCTAATATTCTGATAAAATAATCAGGTGAAAATCCTCCCATAAAGCACTCGTATTGGAGATCTCTGCCCAATTCAAGGCTTTCACAGGCTTTTTTGATTCTGTATTCATGTCTGGTCCGGTTTCCTTCTGCAGTCAGCGAAGCGATTCGATAAAATGCAGGCCAAAAGGTCATGTCTTTGGCTGCAGCTTCGGCAAAATAATGCTCCGCCTCTTTGACACTGCCTCTGAGAAAATAATACTCACCCCGTAAAAATCTAATAACCGCTCCGGTATTGCGTTTTTCTAAATACGACAAGACTATATCAATAGAATCAAAATCCTGAACGTCCAAAAAAAATACTGCGGCAGCGGCAAGCTCAGCGCCGTTTAAAGAATCGGCGCTTTCGTAATCGGAGGTTTTTTTCCCGTTCGCAAGAATTTCTAACATCCTTTTCGCATTTGCTTGTCCCTCTTCTGTTTGGAGAATTGTCTTTACTTCCCTGCAGTCCACCGGCAATTCCGCAGTTTTCGGTAGCACAGGTTTTTTTCTGTCAGTGTGAACAGTCTTTCCCGCACGAGCAGTGCTGCGCTTACCATTACTGTCGGCATACTCATTTTTTTGCAAAAACGTATTGTTCTGTTTCTCCTCCGATTTATCAGGGTAAGACGCTCCTCTCGCTTTTTGAAAATAAAAGACATCTGAAAAATACCGGCTAGCAAGCAGCGAATGCTTTACTGAGGATGTTTCCGAAACTCCCAAAAAAAGTACTCCATTATCATAAAGAGATTCGGCAATATCATTAATGACTATAAGCCGGTTTCTGGATGAAAAATAAATCAGCGCATTTCGAAAAAAAATAACATCATACTGTTTCTTAAAGCCCCGCATAATGTTGTGTGGGGAAAAACGCACCTTTCGCCTTATATTTTGCGAAACAACATATTCGCCGCCTTCCGGAGTAAGGTATAAATCCAAAATATATTTCCATTCGGCTCCGTCGACGCGCAGAGTATTTGCCGTATAGCGTGCATTATTTGCTATTTTAATTGCCTCAGAGTTAATATCAAAGGCATCTATCTCAAAATCAAAATCCATCCCATTATTCATGTGATAATCAAGCAGCATGGCAATACTGTAGGCTTCGCAGCCTATTGAAGTTGCTGCCGAACAAATTTTTATTGGGCGGTTCAATTTAACTAATTGGGGCAGAAAATGACGCGCAAGCAGATCAAAATGCACTCCTTCTCTGAAAAAATAAGTCTCGTTGACAGTCAAGAGTTTTGAGATTTCAAAAATCTGCTCACGGGAAGTAAGCATATATTCATAGGCTGCAGGATATTCTATAAAGGAAGTTCCGCAGCATTTTTCAAGGTATTCATTTAGTTTGATAAGGGCTTCGCTTGACGATTTTATGCCTAATATCTGCTCAACCCGATGGTACAGGAACAATAGCGCCGGGGTTGAGAGTACCTCAATTGGAATATCTGTTATTTCCTCAGAGTAGTTCATATCTTATCAATCCTTAGTCAAAAGTACTAACCGATGCGCGATGATGTCTAAAGGCAGAATCATATCCACGCAGCCTGTTTCGGCAGCAGCCCTGGGCATGCCGTAAATCATTGACGATGATTCATCCTGAGCGATGGTTATACCGCCTGCCATCTTTACATGTCGCGTTCCTTCGGCGCCGTCGCTGCCCATACCTGTAAGCACCACAGACACTAACGATTCCCCATATAACTCCGCCACGCTTTTAAACAGCGCATCCGCCGCAGGTTTTTGATTGTGAATCGGTTCTCCGTCGTCAAGCACAAAACCGGTTTTAATCAGCAAGAGATGCTTGTCAATCGGCGCAACGTATATGATGCCTTTGCTGGGGATTGTCTTTGCTGTCGCAAGACACACTTTAAGCGGCGTGTAGCTATCAAGCCATTGCACAAAGCCCCTGTCGAATCCCGATATATTGTGCTGCACTAATATTATGGGAACGGAGAAATCTTCCGGAAACTCAGCAACTAACCGGCTGAGAGCCTGAGGACCTCCTGTAGAGGAGGCAATTACAATCGCCTCAATCCTTCGACTCAATGCGATTTTCGCGATGTCCGGCAAAGACTCTCTGTCCGCCTGAGATGATAAAGCAGCACTTTGTCTAAGCGCAGGAATTTTTCTCTTAATTCTCACTATTTGCTTGAGAGTATTCAATATTTTTTCCCGCTGCTGTTCGCTCATCTGTGAAGTGAAAACATCCTTGGCGAAAAATTCAAGTGCGCCCTTGACTACGCTCTCATAGGCCATTTTTGCCGTATCTAGGGTACTGATGACAACAATGGCGCTTGAAACGGTTTTTTTGATCTCGGTTATGGCCTCTAACCCGTTCATTATCGGCATTTCTATATCCATTGTAATCAAATCCGGATTTAGAAACTGTGCATGCTTCACACCGTCCAGACCGTTTCCTGCTTCGCCGACTATTTCAAATAAACCGTCGCTTTCCAAAAAATCTTTGATAATTGATCGCACTAAAGGGCTGTCGTCTACAATCAATGTTTTTATCATAATGCTTCTTCCTTTTGAGCATACCGGCTCAGTTCTTCGTAATTCAACAAAAAAACCAGACCGCCTGCAGTATCCGAAAGCTGATGGGAATTAAATTGAATACCGCTAAATAGTATGGAAAAACGCGTAGCGCTTAACGCTTTCGGCAGAGGAAATATTTGCTCATCGGGAATATCGATTTCACGTTCAATTTCAGTAGTGAACAGTGTTATATTTTTTTCATCAGTATAGTTAGTTTCGCTGCCCGGTTTTTTCAGGACAATTATGTGTCGGATAAGTTCCTCGGAAAGATTAAACAGCCGGGGAAGGGAAATTGTTACTTTTCCTTCCCCACCGTAATCGGTTGATTCGCTTGCATGAAGCGCCACGTAAGCAACAGAGACCATAGGAATTGCTATAGAGAACCCTTCGAAAGCGCAAAGAAATACCCGCATCACTAGGCCTCCGCCTCTGCCGAAATACGCGCCAAAATGCGTAGTATATCAAGAACAAACACATCGCCGTCGTTCCACTTAAATGAGGCCGAGATAATATCAGATACGTCGGCTGATTCCGCTCTTCGTTCTATGAGGAAGAGCTGATCTTGAGATATATCGGTAATGTCAACAATATCATCAATCAGGAAAGCAATCCGATCAATATTGTCTTTCAGGACAAGTACTTTATCGCGGGGACTCGGAGTCTTGTACAGTAATAAGCCAATGTCTAAAAGCGCGTAGGGAATTGAGTAGCGGTTGATGATTCCCGGCATATAATCAGGAACTAACGGCAAGGGGTAGACGGCTTCAAAAACAGCAAGTTCGCTGATAAACCGTGATGGAATAGCATAACGCTTATCCAAGATAGAAAAAATCAGGTATTTTTCATCATTTACATTTTCTATAGTTTCCGACGCAAGGTCTGCAGCAGTTCCCATTGATTCCGACATAGGCCCTCATCTAAATATTTTCAAGTAATTTTACTCTTTTTTATTTATTATTATTAAATTTTATAGATAAAAATCAATTTAATAATAAATCATTATAATAAGATGTCAACTTTTTTTCGTTTTATTAATAATTTAATTTTCATAAAAATATTAACGCTTTTTTCTAAAAACACCCTGTAAAACTTAAATTAAAATACATTGACATAAATTATCCGATTAAAACTAAATAAAAAATAAAGGTCTTCGGAATAATTCATGAGTAAAAAATTAAGGATAGGAACAAGAGGGAGCGAATTAGCCCTATGGCAGGCAAAGCATATAGCAGATTTATTAGGCGAGGATAAGACAGAACTTGTTATAATAAAAACAGAAGGTGATAAAATACAGAATGTATCTTTCAACAAAATGGAAGGTAAAGGTTTCTTTACAAAAGAATTGGAAGAGTCTCTTCTTAATAAAAGAATTGATTTAGCTGTTCACTCTCTAAAAGATCTCCCCACTGATGAAATCAAAGGATTAAGGCTTGCTGCAATTCCCGAAAGGGGCGACCACCATGATGTGATAATAATGCGTAAAGATTTCTTCATAGAGAGAAATGGTATAAATATAAAAAAAGAATCAATAATCGGAACAAGTTCAGTTAGGAGAATGGCGCAGTTAAAGGCTTTTGACAGTACATTCAAGATTGAAGCGCTAAGAGGAAATGTCAATACAAGGCTCAGAAAACTTAAAGAAAATAAATTTGATGCGATTATAATGGCGAAGGCTGCCATAGACAGAATAGATCTTGATACGAGAGATTTCATCACACAGATACTTGATGAAGATATATTTCTTCCTGCTCCTGCTCAAGGAGCTCTTGGTATTCAAATTAGGGTAAATGATGAAGATATATATAATACTATTAGAAAACTCAATCATACAAAAACCGAAATCTTAGTAACGGCAGAGAGAACATTCCTTAAACATTTTGGTGGTGGATGTCATGTTCCCTTAGGCGCTTATGCTATGTACAATGAAGATAATATTATACTAAAGGGAGTCATCGCCTCTCCTGATGGTTCTTTTATTATAAAAGAATCGGCAACCGGAAAAGACCCTGAAAGTGTCGGAGCTGAACTTTCATTAAAAATTAAATCACAAGGAGCTGAAAAATATTTATGAAGAAGGGAGTTGTCTATCTTGTCGGAGCAGGTCCCGGTGATCCGGGACTAATATCCGTAAAAGGTAAAGAGATATTAAACTATGCGGATTGTATAATATATGACTATCTGGCTGAGAAGAGTCTGTTAGATGAACTCAATTGTGAATTAATCTATGTCGGCAAAGAAGGAAGCAATCATACACTCAAACAGGATGAAATCAATGAACTTATTGCAAGCAAGGCGCTTGAGGGCAAAACCGTTGTAAGACTCAAAGGAGGCGATCCTTTTATCTTTGGCCGCGGAGGAGAAGAGGCTGAAATTTTATCCAGGCAGGGAATCCCGTTTGTTATTATTCCGGGAATTTCATCAATCTACTCTGCTCCTGCATATGCGGGGATTCCGCTTACGCACAGAGACTTTGCGAATGCCTTTGAAGTAATAAGCGGACATAGAAGATCCGACTCTGATGATACGGAAGATGTAAACTTCCCTGACTATAATCCTGAAAAGACATTTGTTTTTTTAATGGGCATGATGAATCTAAAACATATATGTAAAACATTAATTGAAGAGAAGAGCTTCCCGCCAGATACGCCTGTAGGAATTATATCATGGGGTACAAGACCTGAGCAGAGAGTAGTAACATCAACCCTTTCAAAAATTCATGAAGCTGTTAATAAAGAAAAACTAACACCACCTGCGATAATTATTATAGGTGGTGTAGTAAGTTTAAGGGAAAAACTCAGATGGTTTGATTCACAGCCGCTTTTTGGGAAAAAGATAGTTGTAACACGCACAAGAAGTCAATCATCGAAGTTATTAAAAATGCTCTCATCCCTTGGAGCTAAAGGTATAGAGTTCCCGACAATTGAAATAAAAAAGATTGAGGATATGTCTCCCTTGCGCAACTCTCTCTCTGATATTGAAAAATATAATTGGATCATATTCACATCTCAAAATGCAATTAATATTTTTTTTGAAGAACTCTTTGCATTCGGAAAAGATTCCAGAGCGCTCAGGAATACAAAGATTGCAGTTATCGGAAGAGCCTCAGGTGATGAATTAAAACAATACGGACTTATCCCTGATATAATGCCAAAAAAATTTGTAGCCGAATCTCTCCTTGAAGAATTTGAAAAGCATAATATTGCAAACCAAAAAATACTAATCCCATGTTCGACAGATGCAAGAACGACTCTTAAAGACGGCTTAACTAAAATGGGAGCAGTTGTTGACAGGATACATATATATAATGCCGCAAAGCCTTCCTACGAAGATGAGACTCTGATGAAAAATATTAAAGATGCGGATATGATTACATTTACCAGTTCATCAACAGTAACAAATTTTTTCTCTATCTGCTCCGGGACAAATGCAGCTATTGCAAGTATAGGACCTGTTACAACAGATACAATTATCAAGCATGGATTTGCGCCGAGTATTACGGCAGAGGAATATACTATAGAAGGACTTGTTGATGCTATAGTTGGGTTTTATTCGTGAGGTATGGGATTAGAAAAATTGTATGAAAAATCATACAGAAACCTAAATTAAGCAATTGACAAGAAATTGTTTAGAATGTATAATTAAATTAGAGCCAACAAAATGAAAACCAACATACAAGATGAAATAGACACCATCATTCAGGCAATCTCCTCAAATACAAAAATTGAAGATATTTTTCTATTTGGTTCATGGGCATATGGCGAGCCAAAACCGGATAGCGATCTGGACATTTACCTTGTCATACCAGACAGCGATATTGATATTTGTGAATTAAACGCAGAAATACGTTTCGCACTCTATAAAAAATTACCTTTCCCGCTTGATCTGGTTATTGCAAAAAAAAGCGTCTTTGACCGAAGAAATAAAGCTATGACCCTTGAAAATACTATTGCAAAAAAAGGAGTGCGCATTTATGGAAACTAAAACAGTCCTTGCAAAGGATTGTGCATATTTATCACCATTTGCTGTTCATGCTCGATACCCGCTTGAAATAGAAATCACTATTACAAACACAGCAAAAGCTTTGGAAATTGTCCAAAAAATAAAGGATTTTCCCCCGTTGGTTGAATTAAAGGCAAAATTGCTTGGTGAGAGTGAGAATGAGAATTAATAATAAAAAAATCAGGAGAAATAAATGAGCGAAAAAATCAAGATGAGCACACCTCTTGTAGAAATGGATGGAGATGAAATGACCAGAATTATCTGGCAGATGATAAAGGATATCCTGCTGACTCCATACATTGACCTTAAAACAGAATACTATGACCTTGGACTTGTACATAGAGACAAAACAGATGATCAGGTTACAATTGATTCTGCAATAGCTACGAAGAAATATGGCGTAGCAGTAAAATGCGCGACTATTACCGCAAATGCTGAAAGAGTAAAAGAATACAATCTTAAAGAAATGTGGAAAAGCCCAAACGGAACAATACGAGCCATCCTTGACGGAACAGTGTTCAGAGCCCCAATAATAGTAAACAGAATTAAACCGTTTATTCCAGCATGGAAGAAACCGATTATTATAGCCCGTCATGCATACGGCGATGTTTATAAAAATGTTGAAGGCCACATAAAAAATAAAGGGAAAGCGGAATTAGTATTTACATCAGAATCAGGAGAGATAACAAAACAAACTATCCACGATTTTGACGGACCCGGCGTTATCATGGGAATGCACAATACTGACAGCTCAATTTATAGTTTCGCCCGTTCATGTTTTAACTATGCAATAGATCAAAAGCAAGACCTTTGGTTTGCCACTAAGGATACTATATCAAAACAATATGATCATAGATTTAAAGATATATTTCAGGAAGTTTATGATAATGAATA
>JGI24702J35022_10000897_pt1 | contig 18517 bp, 14 predicted proteins | sample TergutTh196P4_FD_35022 | JGI IMG/M metagenome (IMG submission 35022)
AATAAAGGCCAAAGGAATTTCATTGAAAGTCAAATCAAGATATATTGTCTTATTTCTCTTTCCAACGGTATCGCTGTTTATTTTGATATATGCATTACCGCTTGGAACTGTTTTTGTAACATCCCTTACAAATTACCACCTAATGAACCTGAAAACAGAATTTGTCGGGTTTGTAAATTATGTGCAATTGTTCCATGACCATGCTTTTTATCAGTCAATAACCAATACATTTGTTTGGATTATCCTTCAATGCTCGCTCCATGTGGGGTTGGGCGTCCTCGTTGCCCTGCTATTATACAAGAAACCATTGGGCTGGAAGTTCATCCGTACAGTCTACATGATACCGAATATCATTTCCAATGCAGCCATCGCGATAATTTTTTTGAATATTTTTAATCCAACTTTTGGCGTCATCAATTCACTGTTAAGGGCGATTGGCCTTGAATCCTTAACGCGCAACTGGCTAATGGATATGAAAACTGCCTTTCCATCGGTCACCATTACATGGTTTGTTTTTGCGGGATACACCACAACCATTATACTTGCCTATGCAATAAGCATTGATGAAGGGATTATCGAAGCGGCCAGGGTTGATGGGGCTTCGAATTTTCAACTGGATATGCTTATCATGCTGCCCCTGCTTAAAAAAATAATCGGTACAACATCCATAATGGCAGGTGCCTATATGCTGCAGATGTTTGATTTAATTTACCTAACCACCCTTGGAGGGCCGGGGAGAACGACAACCAATTTGCCGCTTTTCCTTTACAGCACATACAAAACGGAAAACAACTATGCCTATGCAAATACCGTGGGGGTCGTTATTATCCTTGTGGGCATATTTGTAATAGCAGTGCTCAATAGAATATTCAGGGTAAACAAAAGTGACTATTAAAAAAACATCTTTTACTAAAATATTTTTCACATTTATCAAATATACTTTTTTCCTGCTGTGTATTATTATCGCCGTCTTCCCCATTATTTGGGTTATCATGTCTTCATTTAAAACCAATGCCGAGATCCTGACAAATGGAATCGCACTGCCAACGAAATATAACTTTAATGGCTATATCGCCGCCCTTAGAATTTCCCCAATACCGACATTTTTTATTAACAGTATTATTATTTCCGGTATGGCTACAATTCTGAATGTGCTGTTTTTGGCAATGGCCGCTTATGTTTTTGCCCGGTTTAGCTTCCCGCTTAAAAACCTTTTGTATTTTATACTTTCACTTTCGCTTGTTTTGCCCATGACGGCCCTCTTGCATCCGGTTTATTTGACTATAAACACGCTGAAATTGGCAAACACAAGAAGCGGGCTGGTATTGGTCTATATGGCGCTTAACCTGCCAATGTCCCTTCTTATCTTACGCAGTACTTTTCAGGCAATACCCAAGGGCCTTGAAGANGCGGCTNANGTTGACGGCGCAGGTTTTATTCGTATTTTCTTTCAGGTAATGATGCCCGTTGCCAAAGGGGGCCTTACAAGCGCAGGGGTTTTGTCATTTCTGTATTGTTGGAACGAGTTTACCTTTGCACTAATTTTGACCAGCTCCCAAAGGGTGCGTACCATACCGCTTTCTTTTAGCTATTTTGTTTCGCAGTTCAGCAAGAATTATACCGCAATGTTTGCCGCAATCACCATNGCCGTACTGCCAAGCATTATTGTGTTCGCCATATTCCAGGAACAGGTTGTAAACAGCCTTGTTGCCGGCGCCATGAAAGAATAAAAAAAATGAAAGCCGGAATTATAGGGTTAGGCGAAGTTGCCCAATTAATGCATATACCTATTTTAAGCGATATGCGTGAAGATTTTACCATTACCGCAGTTTCCGATGTCTCTGCTTCGCTTACCGATTTTATCGCCAAAAAATACGGGGTAAAGGATACTTTTCTCAATGCAGATGACCTAATCGAAAAGTCAGACACCGATATCATTTTTGTGCTGTCGCCGGATCAATACCATTGCAGCTATGCCGAAAAGGCCCTGAAAGCGGGTAAGCATGTTTTCGTTGAGAAACCTGCGGCGCTCTTTTCCGGCGAACTTGAAGGGCTGGTAGAAATTAAAAAAAACTACCCCTCGCAGCTTGTCATGGTCGGCTATATGCGCCGTTATTCTGATATTTTTCTTGAGGCAAAACAAATACTTACCCAAATCCCGCAAAAAACAGAGTATCTGCGTTTCCGTGATATTATCTGCGAAGCCCCTTTCTTCATAAGGCAGACCCGTCCGGTTTTCTATCCAAAAGATGTTCCTGCTTCAATTATTGAAGAAGGGAATGCCCGCCGCTCTCAGCATCTTGATCTGGCCTTAGGTAAAGATTCCAGCCCAGCGGCACGTACCGCTTATCAGATGCTTACCGGCCTTGGCTGCCACAGTTTTTCCGCTGTCCGGGAATTGTTTGGAATACCGAAAATTCTTTCGGTGACAACCTCACCCAATGGGGAGCATCTTATCGTGGTTATGGAATTTGACGGTTTCCTTGGCGTTTATGAACTGGTTAATAATCAGGATATTGTGCAGTTTGATGCGGCGGTTGAAATTTTCCAAAAAACCCGCAAGATTACCATTAAATATGAAACGCCGTATGTGCGCCACCAGCCAATGTCGCTGGAAGTGATAGAGTCTTCGTTAAACGAAACAAAAACAACTTTGTATGGCCCTTCATGGAGAGATCCTTTTCGCAATGAACTGGAAGAATTCGCAGCTTGTATCAGGGAGGGCCGTGAACCAAAAACCACCCTGAAAGACGCAAATGAAGATTTGTTTTTGTTTAAAAAAATTATTGAAGTTATGGAAAGGTGAAGTTTATGGCTGCGAAAATTACTATAGCAACCGCCCCATGCTCATGGGGAGTGTGGTATGCAGATGGCCGGCCTTCGGGTACTGCCTGGCAGGTGTTTCTTGATGGCGCTTTTAAAGCAGGTTATAAATCCCTGGAGTTGGGGCCGGACGGATATCTCCCAAAAGACAATAAAGAGCTTACTGCGGAATTATTATCCCGCAATATGAGCGTGTGTGCAGGAACAGCCTGTGTAAAACTTGACCAATGCCGGAGTTTTGAAGAACTCAAGATGCAGATAGAAGGCCTTTGCTCACGAATTGCAGCCCTTAATGTACAATACCTGGTGGCGATGGATGAATCGGATGTCGGAGACTATAGCGAGAAAAAAGCTTCTTTTGATGCAAATACCTGGCGGACATATTTTACAATGATAAAAGACATGCGGCATTGGACAAAGGATTGCTGGAATATTGAAACAGTATTTCATCCTCATATAAAGACTCTTATAGAAACGGAGGAAGAAATTCTAAATCTGCTTGATTTTTGCGATATTCAGCTTTGTTTTGATACCGGCCATCATGTTTATGTTAATGGCGACAGTTCGGCGATTGATTTTATAAAAAAATATTCTTCCCGTATTGCATATTATCATTTTAAAAATGTTGATGCCGTAATCCGGAAAAAAGTTAGGGACGAAAATCTTTCATCAGATGCGGCCTTTGGNCTTGATGTTATGTGCGGGCTTGACAAGGGAATTATTGATTTTTCCGAATTAAAGCAGATACTGGATGAAAAACAATTTGAGGGAATAGGCGTAATAGAGATGGACATGCCCAACGCTCAGGCAGATGCGGCTTTTGAAGCAGCAAAACAAAACCTTAATTTTCTGCGCCACATCGGGATGATACAATGAATCTTGTTGTATGCAGGGATTATAAAGAAATGTCAAAAAAGGCAGCGGTTATGGCTGCCGAAAGCATTTCTGCAACGGAAAAACATCTTATCAGTTTTCCAGGAGGAGATACGCCGCTGGGCATGGTAGAAGAATTTGTTTCCATGGTAAATAATAAAGCAGTAGACATTTCGCATACTCGTTATGTGCAGCTTGACGAATGGGTTGGCCTTGGCGGGCAGGACAAAGGCTCATGCGCAAATTTCAACAGGATAAACCTGCTTGACAGGCTTCAACACCCGTTTCTCGGGGTTTTTCTGATAAACGGCCTGGCTCCGGATATGCAGCATGAATGCAGGGCGCTCAACTCCTTTATTGAAAGTTTTGGCCCCCTTGATCTTAGTGTTCTTGGCATTGGGTTAAACGGACATCTTGGCTTTAACGAAGAAGGAGTTGACTTTAACAATGACGCACATATTATTCCGTTAAGCGCTACTACCAAGAAGATAATGGGGAAATATTTTGATCGCGAACTTCAGCTTNAATACGGAATTACGCAGGGTCTTAAGCAAATTATGGCGGCAAAAAAAGTAATTTTAATCGCAAACGGCAGCCATAAAGCTTCTATATTAAAAAAAGCTTTTACCGGTTCTATTACCAATGCTGTCCCGGCAAGCATTCTGCAGCGCCATAATAATTGCGCGATTATTGCAGATGCCGAAGCTGCACGGGAATTGTAATGCCAGTAACCTCTGCACGTTCACTGGATAAAATAATTGATTTTTTATGCAATAACGCATCTTTTCTTGAAAACAGGCAAATTATTGCNGGNTTTGATGGTTTTATTGACACCATAGTAAAACCAGTGCGAATATCCGGCTCAGACGGAGAATATGAATATTTTAATACTATTGCCGAATTTGGCACATTTATTAGCGAACACTCTCATAAAAGCACAAGCATTCAATACGAGGAGTTATACCGAAGGCCGGGCGGGAATTTACCAAATTTTGTAACAGCACTTGATGCGCTTTCCCTGCCATCTACAGTTATCGGTATGCTTTCAAATGAAGCAGGTATAATCGATCCTTTTTTTACAAACCTTGGGNAAAAACAATATTCATATCTTGCAGCGGGTTCTGCCATAGCCATGGAGTTTAATGATGGAAAAATTTTCCTTTCACGGGCTGACATACCGGGTATCCGGCATAATGAAAAAATGTTTTTGCGTATTGAAAATGTATTTCCTCAATTTAGAAATGCTGTTGACAGCGCAGACATAATAGCCTTATTAAACTGGAGTGAGCTGCCTTTTGCCCAGGACTTATGGAATGATATATATATTAACGTTATAAATTCATCTGAAATTGCCAAAAACCGTTATGTCTTTTTTGATCTTTGCGATACTGCCGCAAAAAACCATTCGGAAATTGAAACAGTAATTTCATTGATTAGAAAAACCGGCGAACGCCGCGGAACAATACTCAGCCTAAATAAAAATGAAGCGCTGGATATAAGCAGGAAAATAGGCTGCCGAAACAATACCCTGGAAGAAACAGCGGAATGTCTTTTTCAGCGTTTTTGCCTTGATGAGCTTATTATACATCAGCATACTGAAAGTATTGCCATTACCAGAGCAGAAGGTATTATNACNGAACCGTGTATTTTAAATGAAAATCCTAAAATATCCACTGGCGCAGGNGATAATTTTAACGCTGCTTATTGTTATGCAACCCTTGCTGCCCTGCCCNTTGTTGAAAAACTCCGGTTTGCCAATGCTTATTCTGCCGCTTATGTTGCCGAAGGTTCCAGCCAAAGCCTGCGGTATTTTTCAAAGATACGCAATAACTCCGGTTCGGTTACATAAGCTGTTAGGGCGCCTTTTGCTGTTACGCAGATCCCTCCCGTAATGTTACCTATCAGTACGGCCTCTTCTATTGGCCGCTTGTGATATAAGCCATAAATAAGGCCGGCCAGAAAAGCGTCCCCTGCGCCGGTTGAATCTATGCGTTTAAACTCAGATATTGCAGGAATTATATGCTCCCCGTCTTTATAAANNAGGCAGCCTGCTGCATCAAGCTTTATGATCGGTATTTTTAGCCAATTGCACAGGGAACGGGCTGCATCTGAAATATTTTTGCATCCGGTGAATTTAAGCGCTTCCTGCCGGTTTGCCGTCCAGTAATCAGCAAGTTCAATGTAGGATTCGTAAACCTTCCTTGGAATGGCATCTTCCCAGGTTGTATCAAAAATCAGTATCGTTCCTTCTTCTTTGAGCTTTCTGCACACTTCAATATATCCCATCTGCATATCGACAATTAACGCGCCCCGGCAAATTTCATAAACAGCCTGCAATTCATTGTCATCGGGGTTTCTCTTGTCTGTATATGAAATAAATGTTCTGTCGTTTGCTGTAATTGCTGCCACGCTAATGTTAAGTGGAATTGAACCATGCTTGGCATGGTAGAGATTTGTAATTGATACTGGCAGCTTTTCAAGCTCTGTATTTATGTAGCGTGAAAAAATATCGTCGCCAAGATAAGTTCCGGCACAAACAGGAATGCCAANGCGCGACACATTGATAAGTGTTGCAAGCGGCCCGCCGCCGATGTGCATTGAAAATTCTTCTGCATAAAGTTCTTCTCCCTCGGTTGGTATGCGCGGAAGGCCCAGAAACATGAGGTCAATATTTGCAGGGCCTGCTCCTGCAACAAAGGGAACCATCTATTCTCCGTTAATGGCAGCGTTTGCCTTAAAAAACCTTCGCGCCAATACCTTTGCCGCTGAATATGAACCAACAAGCGGATTCAACATAAGCGCATCAACTGCACAGTTAATATCTTTACTGATTATTGCCTGCACAGCAAGACGTTCATAACTTTTCATGCGGCGGATAAGCTCAAGCCGCCCTTTTTCTATAGCGTCGAAGCGGTGTGGTACAGGTTTGCCATTTTTTATTGTACAGCTAATCTCAACTATGTCATCGTCAGCCAGGCCGGAAATTGCCCCTTCATTTGGAATACAAAGAACCATATCGTTGCGGGATGTTCTCCCGGTTTCAATATCAATAAACTTTAACGCAACACCTGCATAGCCGGCTTCACCATGATTTAAAGTCCACTTGAAATTGCGGCTAATGCCCGTCTCCTGCGACATATAGGTGTTTTCGCGTTTGCCGTACCATTTTTCAAAAATTCCAAGGCATTCATCCAGCTCGGCTTCTGATGCCTCCTGGATATTTTTTGATGAGAGTTCATGCATCATCCCGTTATTTATTTCACATATTGTTTCTCCGCGGGTCATGTATGAACAGCGAATGTTTATTAGGGCTTTTTCGGGGTAATAATAATAGTAGAGGTATTCATTGGGAATACAGCCAAGATGATTTACCAGTTCCGGTTCAAAAAAGCGCAGGTCTGTTTGTGTGTATGCGCGCTCATCTTTAATAATTTTTTGAGTTATATCTTCGCCATCAAGAGTTATCTTTTCAAAAAATGACAGATGGTTAAGGCCATACACTTTCATAGTCATCGCGTCTGGNCTTTCCGGTGAATATATTTTTGCAAGCTGCTGCAGCATCCCGCTTGGNGCATCGCAGACGCCATAACAGAAGTCAAAACCCATGTTATGCATTGCCTGGGAAACAAGCCCCGCAGGATTTGTAAAATTAAAAACNTTTGCTGTTTTTTTTGAATATTCCTGCACAAGCCGGCAATAATGTTCAAGCACAGGGATTGTATTCATCGCAAAGGCAAAACCTGCGGCGCCTGTGGTTTCCTGGGCAATTAAGCCGCTGGAAAGGGCAATCTGTTCATTTATAATACGTGCCTCATCCCCTCCAGGCCGTATAGTTGTGATAATATAATCTGCGTCTTTCAACGCCGCCTCTTTTTCACTGGTAATTAGAATATCAAGCGCCGGTTCAATCCGTTTTGCTGCACGGCAGGCAAGGGCGCCGAAAATTTTAAGTTTTTCTTTGTTGGTATCCATCAAGACAACTTGCTTAATGCCAAGTTCATTGGATCGTCGCGCTATACTTGAGGCAAGAAATAAAGATCTAACTCCGCCGCCGCCAATGACAGTTATCTTCACATGGAAACATTATCATGCATGGTAAAGGCTGTCAATAAAACAGGTTAATGCATACATATAATAAATAATGATGAGCCATATCAAAATGATTAGTTTTGGAACTGCTTCAAATTTTATACTATTATACGTTATTTGAAAAAAGCGAGCTTATAGCTTCTTTTATGTTTTTAAAAGAAAAAAATCCATTAAACCCCAGATTTTCAGCGGTTTTGATCCTGTTGTTAATACGACGGACAGAATATATATCCCCCGAAAGGGAAAGCTCTCCGGCAATGGCAGCTTTTACAGGCACGGGGATGCCTGTCCGTGCAGAATAGAGGGCAGATGCAAGCGCCAATTCTGCTCCAACTTCGTTAATTCTTATCCCGCCAGATACATTAACATATATATCCTGATCCGAGAGCCGGAGGCCAAGGTGCTTTTCGAGCACAGCCGCAACCCTTGAAACACGGGCACTGTCAATTCTGTCAGAAAACACCCTGCTTATGCTGCCCTTGGCCGGAACTGTCAAAGCCTGAATTTCAACCAAAAGCGTGCGGGAGCCTTCCAGGACAGCTGCAATCGCTATTCCGGGCGGCAATTCACCTTCGCGGCGTACAAGGAAAAGAAGGGATGGGTCTTCCACGGCAGAAAGCCCTTTTTCGCCCATAATAAAAATTCCGATTTCGTCTACAGAGCCGAAACGGTTTTTAGATGCCCTAAGGAAACGCGTGTCGCTGTCATTTCCGGTTTCAGCAGAGTCCTCAAAATAAAGCACCGTATCAACCATGTGCTCCAGGGACTTGGGCCCGGAAATAAGCCCATCCTTTGTTACATGGGCTGTAAGAAAAAGAGCTGCGTCATGTTCTTTTATCCACGAAACGAGTTCCCATGAACAGTATTTCATCTGGTTGACGGTTCCGGCTGTCATCCCAACTTCGGCACTGAAAAGGGTTTGTGCTGAATCCGCCATTACGAGTACCGGTTTAGCAGCTTCCATAACAGCGAGTATGTCTTCCATATTTCCGGAACATAAAACTTCTATACGATCTCCCTCAAGGCCAAGGCGGTCGGAGCGCATTTTAAGCTGCCCGGAAGATTCCTCCCCGGAAATGAAAAGGATGCGGCCTTTTGTTTCGGCGGCGGCAGCCACCTGGAGGAGCAGGGTTGATTTGCCTATTCCGGGTTCGCCTCCTACGAGGATGGCTGACTTCTTCATTATGCCGCCGCCAAGCACCCTGTCCAATTCGGCGATTCCGCTTTTAATGCGGCTTCCTTCCATGGGATCCACCGAAGAAAGGGGCAGAGACTGCGGCAGCGCTCCGGAACCAGGCAGCTTTCCTGAGCCGGAAAGCTGCCCCGGCTTAATGGGAGTTTCCGTAAGGGTATTCCATTCCCCGCATTCCGGGCAGCGGCCAAGCCACTTTGGCTCTTCATGGCCGCAGGAGGAGCATTTAAAAATAAAAGATTTTTGTTTTTTCACTGTGGTTTAAGTATAGTGAACGTAAAAATGTCTCTCTAGTACCCGGCACTAATTAACCAATGTCAGGCAAATCTTCAGGGATTATAATTTTTACTTCAGAACCATTTTTAATTTCATCCGGCATGGAAATCTCCCTGTTTATTTTTATCATAATTGGAATAACTATAATAAGGCTTGCCATGTCAGCCACCGGAGCTGCCAGCTGAATACCAAGAAGGCCAAGGAGCGGATGTAAAATAAATAAAGCGGGAAGAAGCATCAGCCCCTGCCTTGTAGCGGCAATGATACTGGCAGCAAGGGCCCTTCCCATGGTTTGGGTGATCATGTTGCTCATGATTAAAAAGCCCACAAAGGGAAGGCTTATGCAGTTTAGCCTGAGCGATCTGGCGCCTATTTCAATTACTGCAAGATCGTCTTTCCGGAAGAGGGCAATAATTTGAGGTGCAAAGGCGGCGAGTAATACGCCAATTAACAGAAGGCCGCCGCAGGCGATGCGGATACAGAAAGAAAAAGCTTTTTTAACCCGGCTATAGAGTTTCGCCCCGTAATTGAATCCGCAAATGGGCTGGAAGGCCTGTCCAAAGCCGAGCATTACAGAGTTTGCAAACATGATAAGCCTGTTCACTATGGATATGGCGGCTATTGCCGCATCGCCGTATGNCCCTGCAAAGTTATTAATGAAAATATTGGCAACGCTCATGAGCCCCTGGCGAAGGAGGGACGGGAAACCTCCCCTGAAAATCTCCACATACCTGGACAAGGAAGGTGAAAAATGCCGCAAATTAATGGAGATGTTTTCTTTTCTTGTAGTGCCATATAAAAGAAGCAGAAGAAAACTAATTATTTGGCTAATCATGGTAGCGGCTGCTGCGCCTTTTACCCCCATGTGGAAAACAAAAATAAAAAGAGGATCCAGAAAGATGTTTAAAATTGCGCCCGACAGCATGCCCACCATTGCTATTGAAGCACTGCCCTGAAAACGAAGCTGCTGGTTTAATACCATTGCCGCCGTCATCCAGGGAGAAGCGAGCAGGATGTAAAAGATATATTCTTCTGCATGGGGCCTGATGGTCTCGGTTGCACCAAGCAGATTAATTAGAGGATCAAGGCCGATAATCCCCAGGACTGCAAGGATCGCCGTAAAGATAATACCGCTAACAAGGCTTGTGGCAGCCATTTTTGAAGCATTTTCGTTGTCCTCGGCGCCCAAAGCGCGTGCCATATAATTACCGGAACCCTGGCCGAAAAAAAAGCCTATAGCCTGGATTATCGTCATAAGGGGGAAAGCAATTCCAACGCCTGCAACTGCGCTGGTTCCAATTGAACTTACAAAATAAGTATCGGCCATATTATAGAGAGCGGAAATCAGCATTATGGCAATACTCGGCGCTGCCAGGGAAAGCACAAGCTTTTCTACAGGCGCCGTAGTCATTTTAATGAATTTTTCTTTTTTTTGCGCTGAAACATCTGCCATTTATTGAGTATATCTATTTTCCACGGCAGTAGTAAGTCTTTGGAATTTATTTATGCGTTGANAAAGGTTTTGTTTCCCTATACACTGATAAAATGAACGATGCAAAACTGCCCGCTCTTTTTTTTATTTCCGCTGCAGGCATTTCCTTTGAACTTTATGTAATGAGGATTTTCTCTGTCGGGAGCTGGTCGAATTTCGGCGCTTTGGTTATAACCGTTGCCCTTTTGGGGATCGGCCTTGCTGGGATTATTCTTACTTTTCTGGATGAATGGGTTCGCCGTAATGTAGAGGCGATCATGTCAATAATTGCCATTCTTCTTCCCTTCTGCATGGCTGCTGCGCTTGTTGTTGCCCAGAAAGTTCCCTTTAACCCGGTCTTTCTTGCATCGGATTCCAGGCAGTTCTGGTTCATCAGCGCTTATTATATTATTTATGGAGTTCCTTTTTTCCTTATTGCCGCTTTTGTCGGTGCCGCTTTCATAGCACTTCATGAAAAAATAATGAAAGTATATTTCTGGAACATGATCGGTTCCGGAATCGGCGGCATATTTATCATTGCCTTTATGTTCCTTCTTCCTCCCCAATACCTTATCCTTCCCATTTTAGGCCTTACTGTTGCTGGAGCGCTGCTTAGTTCATATAACGGCGATGGCGGATCTTTCCCGCTTGTTAATTTAATTTGCATAGGCCTAAGCGCGGTTTTTTCTGTTATTATGGTTCTTTTCTGGGGCAACATAAGGGTGTCCGATTATAAAGATATCAGTTATGTCCGGAAATACGCCGATGCAAATCTGGTGCATCATTCNTACGGGCCGGGCGGGGAATTCCATGTCTATAATTCAAGGTATTTTCACTTTGCGCCCGGGCTTTCCGATAACGCTGTTTTAAAAATACCGCATAACCTTTCCCAGCTTTATTGGGGGCTTTTTATNGACGGCTCGGGGCCCATTGGAATAATGGGGACTTTGAAAGAAGATGAGCAGATTTATATGGATTACCTTCCAATGGCTGCCCCCTATACCATGACTTCCAGGCCGGATGTGCTTCTTGTAAATCTTAATGGCGGCATCAACGTGAATATGGCTCTTTATAACGGAGCGAAATCCATTGACATTGCAGAACCATCATCCGAGATGATCCGGCTTTTAAGAGATGACGAAAATGTTTCATGGTTTACCGGCAATCTTCTTAATACCGAAAATGTCCGGCTTATCCATGGAGAAGGCCGGTCTGTTTGTGTAGACAATAAAGAGAAATACGACCTTATAGAAATAAGCCTTGTGGATTCTGTCGGCCTTACCGATTCAGGCGGATATGCCGTACACGAGGATTTTAAATATACAGTGGAAGCTTTTAGGGAATATTTCGACGGGCTTAAGGAAGGGGGAGTACTTTCGGTTACAGTCTGGGACCGGCTTAATCCTCCGCGGCATGTTTTGCGGCTTCTTAATACAATTATACTTGCCATGCAGGAAACCGGTTTTAAAAAACCTGAACAAAGCCTTTATTCATTTGGGCTCCTGCGATCCACAACTACAATCCTCGTAAAAAAAGGAAATTTCAATGCCAGGGACATTAACGACTTAAATACCTTTGTAAAGAACTGCTCTTTTGAACTCTTCTATGCACCGGACACAGATCTGCCGCTCCGTGACATTGATATACTGCTTACAAATTACCGCCATCAATTTGAAAATATGGATAATGTGCAGGCAGAGAGCATAACCAACGCCGACATGTACCGTACTGTTATTCCCCGTTTTTTTGCAGGGGAATCGGCAAAGCTTGAATCCGGATATATTTTTGATATTCGCCCGATTAAAGATTCACGGCCCTATTATACCGGCTTTTTAAAAACTGACAGTATGGCTCTATATCTGGATCAGTTAAAGGATATTTCCGAAGAATGGGGTTACCTGCTTCTGTTTGCCATGCTGATTCAGGCCTGTATATTTGGCTTTNTGGTAATTGTAATTCCCGTGATAGTCCGCCGCAAGTCGCTGTTCCAGAGAAGGCGCGGAACCCTTGGGGTAATTTTTTATTATGCAGGCCTTGGCCTTGGGTATATGCTGATAGAAATATACCTTATTCAGCGTTTATCAATATTTCTTTCCAATCCCACTTATTCATCCAGCATTGTAATTACAATTATGTTAATCTTCTCCGCCCTTGGAAATATTACAAGCAGTTNCCTAAAACGTTTCCGTGTTTTTGTAGTGCCCGGTGCCTGTGCTTTTATTGTTATATGCTATCTTTTTTATATTTTCGGGCTTGACGGATTCCTCGCCTCATTCCGTTCCGCATCATTTATGACAAGGGTATTAACATCTATTCTGATTATTGCTCCTGCGGCCTTCTTTATGGGCATTCCCTATCCAAACGGCCTGGATACCCTTCAGGAAAACAAGCCGCATCTCCTCCCCTGGGCATGGGGAATGAATGGCGGCCTCTCCCTTGTGGGCGGTGCCATGGCCCGGCTGCTTTCTGTATCCAGCGGCTTCCCCGTGCTGTTAAGGGTAGGGATCATTACATACATAATTGTTGGCTGCCTTTTTCCGATTAATTTAAAATTGACGAGGGATTAAATTTACTGCAAAGTGTTTTAGCTGTCTCTGCCCTGTTTAATAACAATCATGTCTGCCCTGCGCAGGGAATGGAGCAGCTCGGTTGTGGAATAATAGCGGTTTCGGCCTATCATGCTGATATCATCCCCGTAACGGAAACTGTTGGCACCCCAATCACTTGGAATGGGATCATGTACCACTAAATATTCGCCGTTCAGGGAATAGCCCTTTATAACAAGGTAATGACCAACCGAATCATTATAATACTTGCCAAAAAGATCATTTGCCGGATCCTGCCTTGTGGATTTAATTCCGCTTGTATGGAACAGAATAATGGCGATGCTGCCCGAATCAATTACGTCCCGGATATTTTGAAAAGAGCGGAGAGGCTCAATGGAGGCCGGAACCCCCTGTCCCCTTATAACCCCCATAAGCTCTTCAAAACTGGTACCGCCTTCTCCCTGCCAGCCTACAGATTGACGTACAGAAGAAACAGGGAAATATTTGGATGCACCCCAGCCAATAGCCATGGATGCTGCAGCAGGGCCGCAGTTGGAAGAGGTTCCGGTATTAAACTGGGTTCTATACCAGTTAAAATTTTCGTGGCTTACATCGGCATGCATGCTTGCAATGGGGCTTACAAAAATTGAGTAGTATTGCTCACGCCCGCCTTCTTTGCGCACATTAATTCCGTAGTACCCTGGCTTTAGGAAACGTACTTTTGTAAGGAACTGATCCGACTCGCTTAAATCAAAAGGCGCCGCTTCTACGCTTGAGTACCTTAATACTGAACTGATTGTTCCGTCTACAACGAAATATTCATCGGGAGAAGAAAGGGTTATAAATTTTACAGTGCTGTATTCTTCCATTGATGCCGGATAGGGAATATCAATATACAAAGGGTTGGATTTATAAATTACTTCGTTATTGTCCTGGGCTGTAAGCCGGACAACGTAAGTTTTTGGAGTTGAATATTCGTAACTGGGGCTTTCGCGGAAGCTCCGCCGGCCGTCTCCAAGATCCCATTCAAAAGAACGAAGCTCAGCCGGAGGGTTTACAATGGAAAAATGTACAGTTACCCCCGGTCCATTTAAATTACCGCTGGCCCGGCTTTCATAAGTAATTTCTATGTTTTTTACATTTCTTACCGCTGTTGCNGCCNGCTTTAGTTTTGCCTGCTGCTGTAAAAAATCCTGTTCGGTTTTTTTAACATTTTCCAAAGAAGGAATTATTATTACTGTACCTACCCTTATACGGTTTGCGTTATTTATTTTGTTATACCAGGCCAAAAAGTCGTATGGAATGCCGTAGGCATACGCTATTTCCGAAAGCGTTTCGCCGGGCCGGACAGGGTACTCAATGTCTGCGCTTCTGTCGTAAATCTCCGTGCCGGCACCCAATTCCTGGCCTTCAAATGCGTAAAGAATATCCCAGTCTTCTTCGGAATTTAATACAGCGATCTGGGACCCGGAGTTTTCCGGAGACGTGTAATAGGAAGAAACATCTTTTAACGTCGAAAACATGTTGCCGGGCGGCATTTCCGGGGAAAAAACAGCAAAAAACACCAGGAAGGCAGCGCCTGCAATAAAAATGGAAAGAAAACTTATGCCAATAATTTTTGGAAGTTGTGGATTATTCTGAACTATATCCAAAAAACATGAAATAACATTTTTTATGGATTTAAATGAAATTTCTGCAAGAGAAGAGAAAAATCTGCCAATCCGGCCCCTCCTGTAATTGGAGACAAACAACGGGCTTCTGCGTTTTACCGGTTTTTGATTAATTAAAAAGTCAATCATGGAACTCTATCCAAATTATCGGAATTAGAACCATCATATTATATCCCCTCACGTTCATTATATACCGCAAGAGGAAAAAATGTCCAGTTTATTGTTCACTTCGCAGAACTTCTTCCAATGGAGTACTGTAGGAAGTGCCTTCTTCGTCACGGAAGGGAATAAATTGCACTCCCTGGCCGTTATAAACGTCCCGGCGGCTTAAGGTGACTGTGCCGTCTTCATCGACGAGTTTTTTAATCTCCATTATGTACTGGCGGCCGGGTGGCCCTAAAGGCAATACCATAATGCCGCCGGGGTTCAACTGCTTTAAAAGCGGCGGCGGAATGTGATCCACAGCACAGGTAACAATAATTTTATCGAAGGGGGCGAATTCTTCCCATCCATAGTAGCCGTCGCCCAGTTTACGGTTTATTACCGAATATGACGGGAAAGCGGTCTCCCATTTACGGTAAAGCGCATCTGTTTCTATAAAAAGAGGCTTAATTATCTCTATCGTATATACATCTTTTGTTAAATAAGAAAGCAGCGCCGACTGATAGCCGGAACCTGTCCCGATTTCCAGAACTTTTTCTCCGGGATTAAGGTTTAGGGTGGTTGTCATCATGGAAACGACATCGGGATCGGTGATGGTTGCGCCATAACCTATGGGAAGCCAGGTATCGGCATATTCAAGGCCCCTGTTTTGCTCCCTGACAAAATGCTCCCGGGGGGTAAGAAGAAAGGCCCGTACATCTTCCGGGCGCTTTAATTCCGATGAATTGGCCAGCCTTTCGGCCCAATCCCAGCGTTCTTCCAGAAAAACAGGGTCGTCGTTACGGTTTTTCCTCATCCAGGATATCCACGCTTCCTTGGTTTCTATGGGCATGGTTCCGGCTAGCCGGGGACCGTCGTACTTCTGAATACCCGGAAGAGATATATATGAAAATCCCGGTTCTTCGTCTTTTTCCATGGAGGCAAGGCGCATGGCATCATCGGCCAATGCATGAGCCCTTAATTCCTCATTGGAAGCAATCCGTTCAGACCGGGACGAGATAAAATCAGGGAAAAAAAGGCCAAAAGCTATTCCCATTCCAAGCCCAACACAAAGAATTATTATGGAACGTGATAAAATTGACCTTGAAAGAAAATTAAAAAGCAAAGATATATTCATTTTTTAAAATGTATCTATATTGGAATTGTCTGTCAATTATGATACTATGCCAATGTATCATGATTTTTGAGGATGAGATTGGAAGCACTGGAACTGTTGCGGCTGGAAGGCATTAAAAAAAGTTTTGGGATTGTCGAAGTATTGCGGGGAATAGATCTGGCCGTTAATAAGGGAGAATTTATAACAATTCTGGGGCCTTCGGGGTGCGGGAAGACAACCTTATTAAGGGTAATTGCCGGGCTTGAAGAAATCGAAGAAGGCCGGATTTTTTTTAATAACCTGGACATAAGCGCTGTTGAACCGCATAAGCGAAATGTCCGGATGGTTTTTCAGAACTACGCCCTCTTCCCGCACATGAATGTAGAAAGCAATGTGGGATACAGTCTCCGCATTAAACGCACCGGCAAAGAAGAGATAAAAAAAGCAGTAACCGAAGTTTTGGATTTGGTTCAGCTCCGCGGATACGAAAAGCGCATGCCATCTGAACTTTCCGGCGGGCAAAAACAGCGTGTTGCCGTTGCAAGGGCCCTTGTAAACAGGCCTCCCATTCTTCTTTTGGATGAGCCTTTGGGGGCCCTTGATCTTCAGCTTCGCCGGCAGATGCAGATTGAACTAAAACGCATTCAGGAACGTGTTGGAATTACCTTTATCTATATTACCCACGATCAGGAAGAAGCCCTTACAATGTCCGATCGCATTGCTGTTATGCGAAATGGGCTCTTTGAACAAATAGGTTCCGCCCAGGACATTTACAGCCGCCCTGCAACAAGTTATGTTGCCCGTTTCGTGGGAAACGCAAACATACTTAAGCTGGACGGTCAATGCTTTGCAATAAGATCTGAGCATGTGGTTTTTTTACCGCCGGGCGAAACCACAAGTACGGCTTTAATGGCAAAACTAAGCGCCCGTATTATTGCCCGCAGTTTTACAGGCGGCCAAACACGGCTAACAGCAGAATTACAGAGCGGAGAAGAAATAAGTTCATGCTGTCAGGGAATAAATTCCGCATTGCAAAACGGTATGAATGTGCTTGCATGCTGGGAGCCTCCAAATGCGATCCCTGTAATAGATACGGATAAATGAAAAAGCTGCCAGGCCTTTTAAAAAACAAAGAGGCATCGGTTCTTGTGCTTCCTCTTTATATTTTTACCATTGGGCTTGTCCTGCTCCCGCTTCTTTACATGTTTGCCTTAAGTTTTATGAGCCGCAGCGGTGCCTGGGGAATAACCGCAAAATTTACCCTGCGAAATTATCTTCGAATAGGTGAAAAAGCGTATCTTGCCACATTTGGCCAGTCTCTCAGGCTTGCCTTTTTCAGCACATTGCTCACCGTACTTTTTGGATATCCTTTTGGCTACTTTATGTCCCGGCTCAAGAGCGCCTGGAAAAACCGTGTCATGCTTCTCCTTATCATCCCCTTCTGGACAAGCTCGCTTATGAGGCTCTACGGCTGGATCATTATCTTCCGGGCCAATGGGGTGTTAGATGTTATCCTTATGCGTTTGGGCCTTTCCAGGGAACCCCTCAGGCTTCTCTACAGTTATCCTGCGGTAATTACGGGCATGGTATATGTACTTCTTCCTTTTATGATTTACTCGGTATATTCAAGCGCCGAAAAACTCGACCGCGGCCTTGTAGAGGCTGCAAGGAATATGGGCGCTTCTTCCGCAAAAGCTTTTCTTACCGTCAGCTTCCCTCTTACAATGCCGGGGCTTTTTTCGGGTTTTGTCCTTGTCTTTATTCCATCCATGGGCCTCTTTTTTCTTGCAGATATTTTGGGGGGCAACAAGGTTGTTCTTGTAGGAAACCTGATCCAGGAGCAGCTAATTAAAGCCCACGACTGGCCATTTGCCGCAGCATTAAGCGCCGCCCTTATGGCGCTTACAGGTTTATTTATCTGGCTCTACCGCAGGCTTACCCGCTCCGAAGAACTCGAGGGCCTCGTATGAAACAAAGATTTCATATTCGATTTAGAGGTGCAGCCATGCGGCTGCACAATAATAAGGTTAGTATGAAGCGCGCCTATATCGCTTTTCTTCTTGTCTTAATGTATGTTCCCATAGCTGTTGTAATTATTTTTTCGTTTAACGCAAGCAGGCTTAATTCCGTGTGGAGCGGCTTTAGCCTTTCCTGGTACAGCGAATTGTTCCGCGACAGGGCCATTTTTTCAGCACTGAGAAACAGCCTTGTGCTCGCCGCCCTGTCGAGTTTGTCTGCGGCAGTTATAGGAACCATGGGTGCAGTCGGCATGGAATGGGGAAGGGCAAAATTTATATCAAGAAATACCCGGAATTATCC
>JGI24702J35022_10000898_pt1 | contig 18507 bp, 8 predicted proteins | sample TergutTh196P4_FD_35022 | JGI IMG/M metagenome (IMG submission 35022)
CTTTCGCGTCCGGCTTGCGACATGCGCCGATAGAGCTCTTTGTCCCCTAAAACAGTTTCTACCGCTTTTGCAAGGTCTCCCGGAGTTGGCGGAACCAGAAGCTCCGAGTCCCCCAGTAATTTTTTTTGTATGAATTTCCCTTTTTCCTCTATCGAAATTATTGGTACTCCATAGCCTGCACAAACCTGGTTTGCGGTTCCTCCAAGTCCTAAAACAATTTTCGCTATTTGAGCGGCTTCCGCAATTGGCATTCTTGATAATTCTATCTTTGGATAATCCTCGTTTATATATGAGAGTATTCCTGACTCGTCAAGCGTTGGAGCTAATATCATTAAGAAACGATACGCGTACGCCTGTTCACTTGCCAATATCTTAACTGCGTCAATCAAAAGCTTCACATCGGTGTAAGCCCGCTCGCGGCTTCCCGGAAGCAGGACCACTGTAATTAAATCATTTCCGGAAATATTTTTTTCAATTATTTCGTTTTTGGTATTGTTTTTAGTTGCTATGCCCAGGTCCATGATAGGGTTACCATCGTATCTGGCGTTCACTCCGCTTCCAATTAATTCTTCGGCTGTTTTTTCGTCCCGGGTCCATGACATTCTGCTTCGATGCCGGAGTATAAAACGTTCAATACGCCAGTGTCCGCTAAGGTATACGGTCTTTGCGGTAGCCATAATCAACGGCATTTTCCCCTGTCCCAGGATGGTATTGATAAGAAGGTAAACATCGCCGACACAAAGCGGAGTCCTAATTTTCCCACGAAGACTTCCCCACGAGATCATTTGCGAGTATATGTGTTTAAGCAATCCTGATCGTACGTCCTTCCACAGGTCTGTAAAATGGTATTTAAGAATTCCGCCGGAAGGAGTTATTGATGGCTCAGGGTATATGTCGAAACCTGCTTGTACGTAAGCTTGCCCTTTTCCTACAAGCGGGAAAATTGATATGTCGGATTCCGGATATTTTTCTCTGATACTTTGCGCTAACAGCACTCCAACAGCGTCTTCCCCATATCCGTTTGATGCAATGACGATATGTGGTTTTAAACACGATAAGAGTTTGCTGTAGAACCTGCCGGGCTCATTTATTTCGGTTGTAACCAGTGGCACCCATAACGGAATTGGAGAGACCCATTTAAACGGAAGGTTATATATATCTTTTTCAGTACAAACCAGTTCAGCTTCATTACTTTTTGCAATTTTGAGTATTGAATCCATTTCAGATTTTGAATAGCGGTGATGATCTCTGAAAACTTGCGCTTTATCAATCAGTGCATTAACTTCTGCTGATTCAAGGGTGCGGTGAAAGCTCTCCGGATTTCCTATTGCTGAAAATGGAAGAAGTTTTGTATTTATTGTTTTAGGGGAAGAAACTTCGGTGAATGTTGACCCATTCCACTGAACCCAGCGATTAGTCACTATTCTTGATGTGAAAATTGTCTCTTTCGGGACAAAAGCCGCAAGTTTTTCGCGCAGGCTTTCTAATTCTTTTTCCGTCACCTGGTCGCTTTTTGTTATAACAACCAAATGAGCGCGCTTTAGGGAGGACGGAGGCTCCCTTAGAATTCCTGAAGGAAGAAGCGTTTCATTCCCAAATGGGCATATTGCATCTATCAAAACAATATCTGCATCCCTGTCAAGNCTGCGGTGCTGAAACGCGTCATCCGCAACAATAATTTCAACTCCTAAAGACGACAGGCTTTTGACGTCATTGAGCCTGTCATGAGATACAGCGATAGGTATATCAGGCAATCTTGAAGAAAGTAGCAGCGGTTCGTCTCCGACAATTGAGCGTTCTCCTTTTCCGCTGATTAATATTACCGGAGAAAGGTTTTTTTTGCCGCTGTATCCGCGGCTTATAATTCCAACTTTAAGCGATTGGCTGAGGTTTCTGCAAAGCATTTCGACAAATGGAGTTTTATTCGTTCCGCCTGTTGAAATATTTCCAACGCTGATAACGGGAATTTCCGGCTCTATGCTTTTTGCCCCGCCATGATTAAACCAGAAATTCCGCAAGGCGATACCGGCAGAAAAGATATAGGCAAAAGGTACAAGCAACCAACAGAGAGTTATCTTCTTTTCCCCCCGCGCAAACGCAATAACGTGTGAAAATATTTTCTGTTTTATACTTGAAATGTAAAACACTTTTATTTACCTTCAAACTGCAGTCTGTAAAGACTTGAATAAAGATTTCCCTGAAGCATAAGGGTTTCATGGGTCCCTTCTTCAATTATTCTCCCCTCGTCGATAACAATTATCCTATCGGAATTGTGGACAGTAGTCAGCCGGTGAGCTATTACAATTGAAGTGCGTCCTTTCATCGCGGCGTTCATAGCCTCCTGAACCTGGCGCTCAACATTCAGGTCTAAGGACGAAGTTGCCTCATCAAGTATCAAAATACGAGGGTTCCTGATTATCGCGCGCGCTATAGCTATACGTTGGCGTTGCCCGCCCGATAACGTCACGCCCCGCTCTCCCACTAAAGAGTCATATTTTTCGGGAAGAGTTTGTATGAACTCATGTATTCCCGCTATCTTAGCCGCTTCCTCAATCATAGAATAAAGTTCTTCCTGTGATTCAATTCCCACAAGTCCATACGCTATATTTGCGCGGAGGTCGCCTTTCATAAGAACCGGGTCCTGCGGGACAATTCCTATTTGCTTTCTGAAATCCCTGATTGACAGGTCCTTCAAGTCATACCCGTCAATTGCTACCGAGCCTTCAGTGGGGTCGTAAAAACGCAGTATGAGTTCCGCAATCGTGGATTTGCCCGACCCTGTGGGGCCTACAATTGCCAGTTTTTCGCCCCTTTGTATCTCAAGGTTAATATTATTCAACACCTGCAAGTCCGGTCTGTATGAGAAACATACATTTCTGAATGAAATTGCTCCTTCAAGCTTTTTTATTGCTATTGGACACTTAGGTTCGGTTATATCAATTTCTATAGCTAAAGTTTCAAATATCCTTTCAGTTGCCGCAAATCCGGTTTGAAGCCCATTAAGGCTGCTCATAAATGTGCGTATGGGTTGAACTAAAAAACCCAAATAGCCCAGGAAAGCAATAAGCTCGCCCGGAGTCAGTCCGCTGTCTATGACCGTTCTTGCGCCAAACCATACAACAAGCGCAAGAGCCGCTATTAGAAGGACCTCGACAACTCCCGTCAGAATTGCCTGAATCCTTACCCCTTTGATAAGCGCTGCAAAATTTTCAGCGTTTCCTGTACGGAAACGTTCAAGTTCCTGCTCTTCGGTTGCAAAAGCCCGGACTATTTTTATAGCCGAGAAAGCTTCTTGCACAATTGCAGTCAGGTTGGCTATTCTGTCTTGCACGATATGGCCGGTTTGCCTCAGTTTTTTTGATGCGTATAATAAAAGCCATGCTACAGGAGGAAGCATGAGAATTGTTGTCACAGACAACTTCCAATTCAGCCAGAATATGGCGCATAACATGCCTACGAATGTAACGCCGTTTACTATGAGGTTCACTATCGTATTTGTCATAAGGGTCTGGAGTATGCCAACGTCGTTTGTTATCCGGGACATCATTTCTCCTATCCTCGTTCCATGGATAGAACGCAGGGACATTCTTTGCGTATGGTCATAAAGGGCTATCCTCAGGTCCATTATGATATGCTGCCCGGCCCAGTTTATCAGCACTTGATGAGCGTANGACGCTATGCCTTTGAAAACGAATATCAATACTGCTAAAATACATATTATTGTNAGTGCAACTCTATCCTTGTTAATGAGGACATCGTCTATTATTGATTTAAAAAGCCAGGCGGGCAGAACGTTCAAAATAGACGCTACCACCATGCATACCAGCGCGATTATAATTGTTTTCTTATATGGCAAAATCCATGGAGATATTTCGGACATCAGGCTTTTTGAGCTTTTCAGGTTTTCATGGTTTTTCATTATTTGTACGCTTCTTTCTTAGATTCATTATCCGCTTCCTGTTCCTTATTACTCTTTTTCTGGCTGACAGTCAATTCTTCGGACCTGAATAAATGTTTTATAGCTTTTATAAGAGCTTCCCCTATTGAAATGTTGGATTTAGCGAGTGGCTCCGGCCGCCCTTCAACATCAAGAAAAGCCGATAGGGAAGTCAAAAACTCATCCCTTTCCTTTGCAAATGAATCTCCTGTCGGAGCACAAAGCCTGAAAAAGAAATCACGGAGCAGCATCCTGTCCTCCNNNTGCAGACAATTCTGAAAGCTTACCGCCAGGCTCTGCGGGTCAGTTTTTTCGTGTTCGAATATTTTCAAAAGCACGGACATACTGTTTTGTTCCTCTTTTGTCAGCTCAAAATGTACGGTAAGGCGTTCGAGTATATCGGTTAGTTTACTCTTNCGTTCGGACGGTTTACGGCTTAANAATTTNCGTTCGGATACTTCCACATCTCCTCCTGAGAGAGATGAAGCAAATTCAAAAAGTATTGCCGCAGTGCGGTAAGCATCCGAAACACGTTCTCCAATCTCTATCCATACGGGCGAAACTAGGTCCTCCCAGTGATATATTTTTCCAAATACTGCAAGATCGGGTATTAAGAGCCTTCCTCCTGCTCTTGTAATTTCCGATATTCCCCTTCTTTGCGCTCCCGTGGGGCGTTCGCCAACCTCAAGCTCAATGAGATCCGACAGTTCCAATAAAGGAATTATAAGGGGCTCATGCTGGTTTTGAAGTTTTTCATGAATAAACGAATCAAGGTCGGCGCGCATTTGTTGGTCAAGCGTTGCCGGAACAGTATCAACAGTACCCGGATAATCGTTATCAATTGCGTTATTTGCTGATTCCGGCTTTTTTTCGTCAACTGTACTCTCAGCCAGTTTTCGTCTTTTTCTCGGCGGAGGAGTCGGGTTTTGCAGCTTCAGATTGCGCACGTAATCCCAAATTTGAGTTAAAACAGAAAATTGCGAGGGGGCTTTGAAAAAATCAGGCGCCTCAACGCTCGTAAGCGGTTTTGGTCCTGATAAAACAGGATTTGTAGGAAAATATGATACGTATGCGATGGCTTTTGGACGCGTAAGAGAAATTCCCATATCGGTAACTTCGGTATACGTCGAGGCAAATATTGAAAGCTGTTCGTTGTTGTGCATAACGGGTGAATCGCCGGAGTAAGCGTTTCGCATCACCGTATAAGCTATAAGCGGCGGTAAACGTACTTCTGATCCGGCATAAGGCGCCAGCAGGACGTTCAGGATTTCCGGAGGTAAATTCGTTATATGGCGTAAGTCAAGAGCTAATCTTTCCGTAGGATACTTTATCATTACCGCAACGCATATCAGGAATCTCAGTATCACAGGCAAGGATGGGTTTTCGAGTAATGACGGCAACCGGGAAGAAATCTCGCTGATACAAAGAGCCGCATCTTTTCTTTCGTATAGCGCGCGTCTTTCCATCCCAAAAAACCATAACCTGAAATAGGACGAACTTGCTACGCCCATCCTTCCTCTCGATAACCAGCGAAGATAAGCAGCTCTTTGTTCCGGACTCATCGCTTCATAAGAGCCGGGTATTTCCGGCTGTCCGATGCTTTCGTCAATTTTAACTGGTAAAGTTATGTCTATACTTGAGGGTTCTTTAATTTTTGAACCTCCGTTAGACCAATATACCATTGGTCCGGGAAGAGGAATGCCTTTTACTTCAATTCTGCTTCCCTTTCCAGCCCATAAAAGGTCTGCCGTTCCGCTTTGCGGTTGTTGCGGAGCTTGAGTGACTGTAACTTTTTCCTCCTGCTGTGGTACTACATTCTCATCTTTGGGAGAGTAACTTCCACCTTCGGTGTTTTGCGAGCTGTGTATATATTCACCATGTTGATGCCCATCGTCGGTGATATGAAGAGAGTCCTTAACTTTTCCGGCAGCTTTGAGAGCAGGATCTGCGGGATTGTTGCCGCTTTTGTTTATCATTGTTACAACAATAACAACTGCTACTCCAACTCCAAGCATAATATAAAGCATATTCAACCGCCTTTCTATTTACATTGAGTATGATTTAATTTAAACAATCATAACAGAAGTTGTCTTTTCGGCAAATTAATATTCATATAATACTTTAAACTTTTATACCGTAATATCGTATATAATATAAAAGAGTAGTAGCTTTTGTAAAAAGATTGACTAACACAACATTTTTTCTTTTACTTAAAAAGTAATTAATATCCCGAAAATAACGACAAAATTGCCATGAGGAGGAGTATATATGAATATTTTCGAAAAATGTAAAATTGGTAATGTAGAACTCTCCAACCATTTAGTTCGTTCGGCGACCTGGGAGGGCTTGGCAACAGAAAACGGCGAAGTTACGGATAAACTGGTTTCATATATTGAAACCCTTGCAAAAGGCGGCGTAGGGTTNATAATGACGAGCCACGCGTACATTGAAAGAAGCGGGCAAGCTTCACCAAGGCAGTTGGGAATTTATGACGACTCGCTTATTCCGGGGCTGACAAAATTAACTGAAGCTGTGCACAAGCAGAAAACGAAAATTTTTGCACAGCTGAACCACGGAGGATGTCACGCGCTTCCGGAATTAACCAATATGCCTACGTTTGGGGTTTCAGAAATTAGTACGGCTCGTGGAGGACAAGCTCTTGCAATGAGCAGCACAGCGGTTAAAAATAGAATAATACTGTACGCAAACTCTGCTGCGAGAGCCATTCAAGCTGGATTTGACGGAATACAGATTCATTGCGCGCATGGTTATCTTATAAGCCAGTTTTTATCTTCTTTCTATAATAAACGCAACGATGAATGGGGAGGGGAAATTGGTAAACGCGTCAATTTTCTGCTTGAAACTATAATTGCTGTCAGGATTCGCATAGGCGACCACCCATTGATTATAAAATTAAATGTTTCAGATTTCATAGAAGGCGGTAATACGCCTGAACAAATGCTTGAAATTGTTGGATTATTGAGTAATTCCGGTATCGACGCCATTGAACTGAGCAGCGGCACTGTTCACCCAAATGGAAAGTATTCGAGCACCCGCACTTTCGACCCTTCTTCACCGGAAGAAGAAGGATACTACGTGAATGAGGCAAAAAGATACAAGGCAATTTCTAAGATCCCTTTGATACTTGTCGGAGGTTTCCGTTCATATGAACGTGTATCACAAGTTTTAAACGATGGGATAGCCGACTTTGTTTCTATGGCGCGTCCACTTATACGCGAACCTAATTTACCGGAACGCTGGAAATCCGGAGATAAACGAAGAGCCGAATGTATATCATGTGATAAGTGCAGAGCAAAGGCGATGTCCGGAGAAGGATTGAAGTGCGCAATAAAAGAGAATGCATGATGGGAGTGTAAATTGATGAATACAAATACAAAGATAATTGAAGCTATGAAAATTCGCCTTGAGTTTCCGGCGGGACTGCCGGAACATCCGGGGTTTTTGCCCGAATACAGACGCGCCCCCGATAGAGTTTACACTTTATCGAAAAATGAAACCGTCCTGGCTTTGAAAAACGCGCTCCGTTATATTCCCGAAGAATTTCACCAGACAATTGCCCCCGAATTTCTTGAAGAACTCCGTTCNACCGGAAGGATATACGGATACCGTTTCCGCCCGGCGGGGGCTATTTATGGCANACCAATAGATGAATACAAGGGCAAATGCGTCGAAGGCAAAGCTTTTCAGGTTATGATAGATAACAATCTGTCTTTTGAAACAGCCCTTTACCCATACGAGCTTGTAACTTACGGAGAGACGGGGCAGACATTTCAAAATTGGATGCAGTATTTACTTGTAAGAAAATATTTGGAAGCGTTAACTCATGATCTGACTCTTGTTGTTGAATCCGGTCATCCGCTTGGTTTTTTCCGTTCGCGTCCTGAAGCCCCTCGTGTGATAGTAACAAATGCTTTGATGGTAGGACTTTTTGATAATATGAAAGAATGGCATAGGGCAATGCAACTGGGCGTNGCNAATTATGGGCAAATGACTGCCGGTGGCTGGATGTATATCGGACCGCAGGGAATAGTTCACGGTACGTACAATACAATCCTTAACGCCGGTAGGATTAAACTTGGCGCCGGCGGAGACGAAATGCTTGCGGGGAACCTGTTTGTCACTTCGGGTTTGGGAGGAATGAGCGGCGCTCAGCCAAAGGCGGCAAAAATCGCACGCGCAACCTCAATAACCGCCGAAGTGGATTATTCGCGAATAATGACGCGCCATTCACAAGGTTGGGTTGAAGTAATAACGGCGGATCTAAAAGAGGCTTTTGAATTGGCGGATGAGTCCGTCAAAGCGAAAAATCCGGTTTCGATAGCTTATTACGGTAACATTGTCGATTTGCTTGAGTATGCGGTAAAGAATAATATTAAAATTGGGCTTTTATCCGACCAAACCTCTTGCCATGCTCAGCATGAAGGAGGGTATTGCCCGCAGGGATTGACTTTTGAAGAAAGAACAAAAATGTTGAAAGACAATCCGGTTGAATTCTGCAAAAAAGTGGACGAGTCATTGATAAAACACTTTCACTTAATTAAAACTCTTTGTGAACGCGGGACATATTTCTTTGACTATGGAAACGCTTTCCTCCGGGCAGTATATGACGCCGGATGCAAAGAGGTAGCAAAGAACGGCGAAGACACGCATGATGGATTCATATTTCCTTCATATGTGGAGGATATACTAGGACCACTATGCTTTGATTTCGGTTATGGTCCGTTTCGTTGGGTGTGCTTATCCGGAAACCCGGAAGATCTCCGCAAAACGGACCGTGCAGCCATGGAGTGTATAGACCCTAACCGCAGGTTTCAGGACAAGGACAACTGGATATGGATACGGGACGCAGAGAAGAATGGGCTGGTGGTTGGGACACAAGCGCGTATCCTTTACCAGGATGCTGAAGGACGCATGAAAATAGCGCTAAAATTCAACGAAATGATCCGACGAGGAAAGATAGGTCCGGTAATGCTTGGACGGGACCATCATGACGTATCAGGTACTGATTCCCCCTACAGAGAGACTTCAAATATTAAAGACGGGAGCAACGTCATGGCGGATATGGCTACTCAATGCTTTGCAGGCAATGCTGCCCGCGGGATGAGTATGGTTGCGTTGCATAACGGCGGTGGGGTAGGGATAGGAAAGGCAATAAACGGTGGATTTGGTATGGTCCTTGACGGCAGTTATCGCGTTGATGAAATTATTAAGTCGGCGATGAGCTGGGACGTAATGGGCGGAGTTGCGAGAAGAGCCTGGGCGCGTAATGAGAATGCCTTAAGCGTTGGAATAGAATTTAATGAAAATAAAGCCGACCTCGGTGAACATATAACTTTACCATATATTGCTGACGAAGTTTATTTAAAAAAATTAGTGGAGTGAAAGAATTGGACAGGATAGGTTAATTGTTATATAATTGTAGAAAGTTTCTTTTTACTGATTTTGTAGTTATAATTAATGATAAGTTTTGTTATTTTATTTGTTTTTAATTATTCATACTATTATATTATTATAATTATTGTTATTTTAATTATTGTATATTTGAAAATTGGATGCTTAACTTTATGTTCGATGAAATATCAAATGAAAGAAAATTATTCTACTTAATCAGAATGGAGTTGTGGTAATATGCGCAATAAAGGAATTTTAGTTTTTTGTGTGTTGTCTTCAATTCTTCTTATTCATATGTTGTTAACAAGCTCCGCGATTGCATGGGTCAGGGATTCCGAATTTCTTGAAATATGCAAAAGCGGCACTTTGCAGGAAGTAAATGACGCTATTATAGAAGGAGCAAATGTGAACGCAAGAAGTGAAGAACGAGATATTACGCCACTTATAGTGGCAGCTGGGAGTAATACCAATTCGCAGGTGATTACGGCTCTTATCCAAGCCGGAGCGGACATAACCAAGAAGAGTAATAGAAATGAAACTCCGCTTATGTATGCTGCGCATTATAACTTGGATCAAAAAGCAGTAGCGGCAATGATAAAAACTCTTTATCAAGCGGGAGATGATGTCAATGCCAAAGATTTAGACGGGAGAACTCCGCTTTTGTTTGCGGTAAATTCTACCAACTTGCAAGCGGTGTTATCTCTTTTGGAATATGGCGCCGATGCTACAGTGCGGGATCATTTTGGCATGAGACCATTGGATATTGCAGTAACAAAAAAAGCATTTGCTGGTACAGAAGCAATGCGAAAATTACGAGAGGCGACTAGCGTAAAGATAATTGGATATTAAGAGTTATTCCGAACATAGAGTTAAGCATTCGTTTTATCATCATATTCGATAAGCCAGTCTTTTATATTTGATAAAAGGCTGGCTGTTTCTTTCAGGAAATCTTCATTATGGGCTAAAATTCCAGTAATATCGCCGTTTTTTCCCATTAATTCCAGGTTTGCAGCCGCTTCTCTTATTTTTTCAGCTCCTATAATAGCGCTGGAGCCTTTAATTCCATGTACCGTGGTAGTATAGACAGATAATGTGTCCTCGCTGACATCACGGATTCTATCTAAAACATCAAAAATGTCATCAACGTAGGCGCGAAGAACAGACAAATAAATGCTGTAATCTCCGTTACATGACGCAATGCCTTTATTTGTGTCTAAGCCTGGTATTTCGATATTTTGTTCTTCCAGAAGTGAATCGGAGGCAGGAGTATCTGAAATGCTCATACTATCTGGCGTTGTGTACAGTAAGTTATCATTTTGATTATTTTTTATCCAGCGTTGGATTATGGAATCTAGTCGCATTATATCAATAGGTTTAGCAATATATGCTTGAAACCCGTGTTCATAAAACATATCTTCTGTTCCCGCGATAACATTGGCGGTGAGGGCGATAATCGGTATCGTCTTTGCATACTCAGTACCGAGCGCGCGGATTTTAGCAGTTGCTTCAATACCATCCATCCCCGGCATCATATGATCCATAAAAATTGCATTGTAAACCGGTTCTGCACGCTTGACGCTATCTACAGCGGCCTGTCCGCTTGTAACGCAATCCACCTGCATTTTATACTTGCGCATCAAACCTGCCGAGACATTTAAATTTGTCTGCATATCATCAACTACCAACACTTTTGCGTAACTTAAATCAGGTCGTATGAGATGGCTGACAAAATTACGTTTGTTTTCGCCATAGCGGAGGTTACGCAAATTTTGCACAACTATCGGACCTATAGGCGGCGCGTCTTCAACAAAGCCCTGCCTTATCCGCACCCTAAAAGCGCTTCCAACGCCATAAATACTCTCAACTGTAATAGTTCCGTCCATGCTTTCTACAAGCTTTTTAGTTATAGCCAATCCCAAACCCGTACCCTCAACTTTACGGTTTGCCTGGGTATCAACCTGATTATAATCGGAAAAGAGCTTTTTTAAGTCCTCAGAGTTTATTCCGATACCGGTATCTTTTACTGTGATTTCCATCCATACATCGCTGTCGCCTTCTCGTACACAATTTACGCACAGTTCAATGAATCCGCTATTCGTGTATTTTATTGAGTTGCTGAGCAAGTTTAATAATATTTGTTTTACGCGAAGGTCGTCGCCATAAAGCCTACTGGGCAAGTCCTCCTTGATGTCAAGATTAAAAATAACTGGCTTCACGCCGATTCGTGAAGTAATGAGGATGGCGGTATCGTTCAGTAAGCTTGCCATGTGGTACTCTACAGGCGCTAATGTGAATTTTCCTGACTCTATCTTTGATATATCCAGAATGTCATTTATAATGCTTAATAAAGTGGCGCTTGCGCTGTTTATTTTATGCAGATTCTCTTTAACGCTCTCAGGAGTGTCATCGTCCTCCAATTGAAGATTAGCGAGACCAATTATTACATTCAGCGACGTTCTGAATTCGTGGCTCATATTAGCAAGAAAACCAGACTTTGCTTTTGAAGCTGCTTCCGCCACTTCCGTCGCTTCCAGGGCGTCAACCAATTGTTCCTGGGTCCTCTTTTTTTCGGTAACGTCACTGAAAGTTTGAAAATACACCAAAGAACCGTCTATCCAACGTATAATCGCTGCTCTGCCGCCAAGCCACATCCCAAAAGTATCATCATACAGGTAATCATAATCCTGGTATGGGAGCTCTTCCNTNTTGTCCATCATATCNGGTAAAAGACAAATTGGACATGGTTCATCCAAATTTCTTATAACCTTATGACATTTTTTCCCTTTACATTCTTCAATATTCAGATCAAAAGTTTTTGCCAAACTCGGGTTTACAAAAATTAAATTAAAGTCAAGGTCGACAGCTATCGACATGACCTGCATATTATCCATGTTGGTCAACACTTTATGCATCGAAGAAATTCCATTGCACAAAGCACCTATATTGTCGACTATTTCTTTATAAGCGCCGCAGTATCTGCTTGAATCAATCCGGTAATTCATTTCACTGTTAATGCTCAAGTTACGATTAAGCTGCGACAAGTCGCAAGCCATTGAGCTTATTATGTCGTTAAGCAAGTAAATATTAGATGCCAGCGCGCCAATTTCATCTTTAACGATAATGGGTCTATTCACATCAGTATTTATATTGCCATTGGCAACCTCCGATACAAGGGAATTAAGTTTAATTACAGGCTTTGTGATATTTGTTATGATGAATAATAAAACTGACGCTAAACATATAAGTCCCAAAGAACCTATTATGAATCCACCAAATAATACGGCGGATCTTTTTTCAATAAACTCTGCGTTTGAACTCTCCGCGCAGATAATGGCAAAAGCTTCGCCTTTAGAATTTAAGAGCGGCATAATGTAAACGAACTTGTTCTCGCCCATGATGTCCGTATATCCCATAAACTCTTTATTGTCCTGCAACACAGCGCTTGCTGTTTGCTGATCAATAAGCCTGTCTGTCAATCGTTTACCATCCTTCATAATGACCGTGGTCAATACCTCGTCACCTAAATAAACAGTAAAATCAGCGCCCCTACGCTCTTTTAATCTGAGGAGCGAATCACTTGAGTCAAGTCTGATACCTGAGGTGATAATACCTATCAGCGAACCGTCCGTGTCAAAAATCGGCGCGTAACTACACGCAGCAACTTTTGTTACATTATCCAGTACATAATTCGTGGAAATTAAGCCATTCAAAGCATCTGCTATATTTTCATCCGACGGGATTGAAAAGTCAGAATTATCAGGGTCATGTGTCTGGGCCAATACATTTCCTTCTGTATCGGTTACAGTGTAAAAATCAACGCCATATAATTCAAGCATGGGGATCAAATGTCTGACGATTTCTTTTGTATCACGTTCTTTGGTTGCCTTGATAATATCTGGGGTTACTGACCCGGAAACCGCAGCCGCTCTGGTTGCCCGGTCACATATATTCAGATAATCCCGGATGCTGTTTGCAACCAGAATATTTTTGTCGTGATAATGCTTTTTAAAATAATCTGTGTACATGATTGAAGGATATGCGATCATTGTTATTATTAATATGACTAGAATAATGATTGTTGGTGAAATGATCCTCTTTTTTAGGCTTAGTTCATGCATGTCATATCTCCCAATTGTTTTTTCGATAAATAGCATTATAGCTGACGTCATTGAATAATAAAACTGCCTGAAACTTACTAAATTGTTATTCGGATGTGTTTTTTACTTTCTTGACAAATTCTGCCGTTAAAAAAATATCCCTTGCAACGTTTTTATCTCCTCCCGTTTACGGAGCTGCCACAAGCGTCTTTGCGCCCTCGTCATACGTAAGTTTGCTCAAATCCACCCACACGGCAGGCCGAACCCAACCTAATAAATTTCGTGTATATGCCGGAATACTGCCCCCATGCTCCCCGTCCGGGCTTATTAACTGTACTGTGTCATCGCTTCCGGGAGTTCGCGTAAGCCATTGTTTGTCATCGAAGTACCGCATGTTAGCATCAGTCATATAGCTGAACACTTCATCAACTGAAAGAAGAAAAACGGAGTCACCGGTGGCTGACGCCGAGGCGTCTATTGCGGTTGTTTCAGCGACGGTGAAGTTGGTTTCATGCAGAAAACCTCCTGCGGTGTTGAAGACGCTTTCCTGCCGGAAACCTTCCGCTTTATTGCTGTTCATATAGTCGCGCAGTGAAGAGTTTGCCCATATGTTGCTTCCCTCTTTCGTATCAAAGTTCATTGGAAACAACGCTCCAGCAAAAAGAAGAGCTCTTCCGTTCACTATATCCAACACATTCCATTCGATAGGAGCGCCGTTATATTTACCGAATCTCACTTTGTCAGGTATAGCGGCCCGGTCAGTTTCAAGAGATATTGTTGGTAGCGCCGGAACGATTATGTTTTCGGACTTCGTTAAATACCCGGTTTTAGAAACCGTGATGGTATACTCCCCAGGCGCAACATTCGTAAAATGTGTTATACCAACGGAATTAGAGTAGTATTTCGTGCCTTGCGTCTTCCCCGGAGAAAATAGAGTAACTTTTGCGCCGGGAACAGGGTAGTTCTCATCGTCAACTTTTAAAGTCAGCCTGTATGTAACGGGCGCATCAATAAAGGCGGAAGGCGGCGAAAGTTTTATTTTTATAGCCGGGCGAATACCTATAGATCCAAACACAAAAGGGCCGTTCCTCGCTATGTCGCCAAAATAAAGAACTGACGACGCAGTATCATTTTCGAGACCGGGCGATCTGAGCCACCATGAGCCAACGCTCGCGCGATCAGATTCATTCTCAAAATAGTTTTTATTTTCANCTTCTTCCGCGCTCAACAAAAAGATTTTTGACGTATCGCGCGATATACCGCCCAACCATATGCGCATACCGTTTCCGGGGCGGTATGTTGTGTCCAATATATCAGCCTGATAATTTCCGAGTCGCGCCATGAATCCGTTTTCGCCGTCATTCAGCCATTCTTTTATTACGCTGTCGGGGAAGCTGTTTGTTGAACCAAATTCTGACGTTTTAACGTCACCGTTTATTTCTTGCAGTAAATTGTCCAGCAGCAAAAAAGCCGTTTTCATGCCGTCGGAACCCGGGTCGCTGTCTTTTACCTCCAGTACTCTCCACACCAACGGGTGGTCGTTGTAGTCGCCGAAGGTTACGTAGCGAGGATTGCTTGACCATGAACCGGCTTCCATTTCGCCTGCTTTGTCCGTCGCCGCCTGTACGGGTTGTAGAACAAGAAAAAGCAGTATAACTGTGTATGCTGCTATATGTGTTTTTTTCATCTTCGTTTATCTCCGTTCTTTACAAAGCAAAAGTGGGGATGAATCCCCATACACAACCTTTGGAAACTGCCGCGCAACTACAAATTCGGTGGGGGAGTGCAAAAGACCCCCACCGAATCCACTAGCGAAGCGAGTTCGCGCAGCAATTAGCTATCCTATTTTCCCTTTCTTCTTATAAACGGCAAAACGCCAATTAACACAAGAGCAAGGTAACTGTAGCTTACGGCGTCACAGCCGATATCATCTATAATCTCTGACAAGGTCTTCTTTGATTCCTTAAATGAAAGCGCGCCTTTAGTCAGCGTGCCGTAACCAAAGATATCTCCTCCATCGTTGCTGTAATGAATGAAGTATTTCTTTCCAGGCTTAAGACCTGCGTCAGTGAGTTCTGAGTATTCGAAAACCACTTCGTACGTTCCGGGCGTGGCGCCTTCGAATACCTGACCAATGACATCAATGTACGTTCCCGTGGCCTCTTCATAGAAGAAGAATGTCAGCCACTGTTCATCGTACAGACATGCGTCATTTATGGTAACGGTGACTTTTCCCGTCTTGCTGTCCTGATTGGCGCCGCTCACGGTGGCGCCCGCATCGGTTAGGCTTGAGAAGTCTCCATCCAAGTCAAGGAATGGAGGAGCAAAAGGATACTCCGGCTTGTCGTTCCGGTCTTCCGTAAAAATTATCCGCTCAAGTGCAGAGGCGGGAATGGCCGTATAGTCGAAGGTTTTAACCAGATCCAAGTCAAATTTATCTACGATTGTGTAGTCATTACCCCTTGAATTTCCTCCGACGGCGGAATCCCAGTGCGCCCAAAAAAGCAGACCGCAATTTGATCTTGGTTCCATCTGGAAGCCCGCGTATTTCCCCCACTTCTGCGCTGTTGGGATAACGTAGTGCCCTGCCTTGAGGACGTGATGTTCAGGTCGGGCCGGCATCCAGTCTCCGCCGCCCATAACGGGAGCATCCTCTTCGGTTGGAGTCTGAGCAGTTGTGAGCGGAACCCATGGTACCCCTTCAAGGAAACCGGTTGAGCCATAATTTGGGGATACCAGATTTGCCGCCGTCGAATAATTATCGATGACCTCAGCTCTCGGTCGCGGTAGTTTAGTAGTGAAAACGTTTATATATTCCGACCTGTTTTTAGTTATGCCCCAATTCGCATTATAGTCCGTTCCATAAACCTTATAAGCCGTACCGGAAGGAAGCGTGACGTCATTTTTCAGCCTGTAAATCTCGATTCCCTGCCTCATAAGTATTGTGGCGGCTTCGGTAGCTCTTGGGTCCATGATGTAGAACGCGCCCATTTTTATCGGGTACTGGGCTAAATTCTGGTTTACGATTCTCGGGTAGTGCGTATGGTCAACCCATCTCTGGACGGTTGAGGCATTTGTCATATGATACCCGTCATATTTGAAAATTTCCGGTCCCCATCCATGGTCATAGCCATCCAACACTTTTACCTTTCTGAATTGCGAGTTTGCGAAGGTTGTATTATAGTTTTCGTTGCCGCCGGCGGAGTTGCCTGTGTTCCTGTAATCGATGTTGCCCTGATATACCGTGGTGAGATTTTCAGGACTGTTGTTGTTGAGACCCACAAAATCAGCGTTTATCGTATCGAAAAAGTTAAAAATATCGTTCTTTCGCTGATTACACAGATCTATCGTGCTGACGACCGAGGCGTGCATCGCCCAAACCTTAAGCCATGTGTGATGGCTGGTCACAATCTCCATGAGAATGGAAAACCTGTTTTTTGAAGGCGGCATCGCTGCGCTTGAGCGCACGGAATCGCTTCCCGGGTTAAGCATACTGATGACTTCCCAATTTGTTTCACCGCCGCGCGTAACCTCTCCTGTCGCTAAGAAGCCCGGTTCCATATAGGGCATTGAAACAAGGGACAGTGTATTATTTCTCGACGGGCTGAAGGAATTGTTGTCAGATGAAGCGAAACTGTGGCTGAGCGAGTAAACCGGGTTGCCTTTAGTATTGCCGGGCGAGTAATCATCAATGAACTCCCTCAGGAATTTTTTGTAGTGTGAATTGTCATTTCTGTATTTACCGATTCCGTCCCCAAAAAGTCCCTCTGCGAAAGAGGTGTTTTCATATTCAATTCTTATGTCGTTATTTCCCCAGTGCCCCATTGTGTAGGTGACGATGTGACGCTGATATAACGTTCCGCTGACGCCGATGTTGTGATGGTCGATTATTACATGCGGATCCCACTTGCGGTAGAGTTTAAGGGCAGCCTGAACCTCTACGGCATGCGCCTTGCTCCATACCCGGTTGGGGTCCGCTCCGGTTCCTGTGCCGCCAGGTCCCGTGCCGGTGTAAGGGTTCACGAGCTCGCGCGTCTGGTAGTCCTTACCATCAGGGTTGGCTGCGGGGGTAACAAGCAACACCACGTCCCCCAGAATACTATCCCATTTGCCTTGAGCAACCTCGCGAAGGAAGATGAGCGCTGCTTCCGCACCATCGTTCTCGCCACCGTGAATACTGCATTGCCAGCGAATCACTATGCGATTACCAACTTCTTCTGGATTTTTGGGCGCTTTTGGGTAGCCCACTATTGCAAGTGGTATTGGTCGGCCGCGATAGCTGTAGCCCATAGTCTCGTAACGTATGCGACCGCCGCTGTTGTTAGCAACTATTTTCATAAAAGGAAGGATTTCGCCGTTTGGGTCGTAACCGTTAGGCAGTGCTGTCGCGCTTGCTGAATTTGCAAACTCCTTTCTTTGCATTCTGGTCCAAACAGTACCGCTGGAACTCGGATTTTCACGTTGAACCTGCGTCATCCTTTCGATCGACTGCTCCCAAGTGGTCTTCAGCGTATCCAATGGACTTGCCGCACATGCTAAAGACGCCATCAACGCAACTAACATTAAAGCTAATAGAAACTTCTTCACTCTCTTAACCTCCTCAAATTTTGATGTTCCTTTCTCCATGTCGCACAACTATTTTCAACGCAGCGTAGGTTCAAAATTCAGCTGCTTCCATAATGAAATCCCAACAACAATAAGCCGGTTACGTTTAAATTCCATTATGGTTCAATAATTTTACCATATAGTATTATTCTGGCATATAATTGTCAGAGTTCAATTAAAAATATAAATTTCAGAAAGATAAAGACAGTTGACAGTGGTTAAGTTGTAGGGGCGGCAACCTGCCGCCCGTGTTAGGTTAACGCTAAAAGACAGTTGACAGTTGACAGTAGACAGTAGACAGTTGACAGTTGACAGAAAAGGCAAAGGCAAAAGCAAAGACAAAGACAAAGACAAAGGCAAAAGCAAAGGCAAAAGCAAAGACAAAAGCAAAACAGAGGCACAGAGAGGATACAGAGGAAACAGGGACGACCGCCCCCGGTCGTCCGAGTAGGGGCG
>JGI24702J35022_10000900_pt1 | contig 18492 bp, 19 predicted proteins | sample TergutTh196P4_FD_35022 | JGI IMG/M metagenome (IMG submission 35022)
AAATAAACTCGATACTACTGTGAAATTTATAAAGGGGAGTGAGTAGCAATACTTTATTTGGAAAAATTATTTTCGCTTCTATCAAAAAAAAAACTCTTGACAAAAAAATCCTATTTAAATCTTTAGGTATTCGTATAAATTTTAATATTAATAAAGCATGCATAAAAGTTCCTGAAATTTTGTAATGTTGTTATTATGTGAGCTATATAATATTATAATAATTTATTGCCCAAAAGAAAGTTTCACTAAAAATGCAAAAAACAGCAAAAATGACAGAAAAGTTCCATTAAAAATTAATTTTATAGAACTATCTACATTACAAAGTGTTATCTAATATAAATGTCAGTTTTTTTATAAAACTTTTCCGTTGATATATGACAACACTGCCATATTTATAACACCATAATTTTCAATAAAATACTGAGGCATTGACAAAAATTTCTGGAACTTTCTTGCGCCTTTTATTTATATATATAAGTGACATGACCGGAGAGACTTGGGGTGTCTGAAGCCCCAAATGTGTGGAACTTTACTTCGGATTTTCTCAAACATTATCGTAAAATATCCCCCTTTTTACCATTTCTATCGAACTTTACTTCTGCTCTATATCGGTATAACGCTTTATATATTAACTACATACGATATTTTTTATATCTCTCATACTTTAGATGACCCCCTTTAACAATCATCTTTCTTATCATTTTTTTATTACACCGATAAATTATTCTTGACAGAAAAAGTGGATTTCAAATAATGACTATGAAAAAGTATCGAATTATTGATAATTCACTATCATCAGGGAGGATATTGATGACATTATATGAATTGGTCAAACAGCTTGATTTTGAGAAAGTGGCTGGCAGTGAAGGAGAGAAGAAAGCACGTAATATATTTAAAGAATATTTAAGAGAATATGGTCTCAAAGGGGTTGAACACCCTTTTTCGATGAATTGTTTTACACCTGGGAAAGCAGTGATTACTTATAAAAGAAAGACCATCAAAGCGTTACCTTTTGGTTTGGTTAAATCTGGCAACGAAAAGGGCGAACTAGTTTTTTTAGAAAATTCGGAAGAACTTTTTTATCAACGTGGAATGTATAAAAATAAAATTATTCTCACGAATTCTCGCTCAGCCAAACTTACAGAGCGCTTAAAAGAAGAAGAAATACAAGCGATAATATATGTCAGCCCCCCATATCGCGAAATAATGTCTCTAAATTTACGCCAAACAGCATATGAAAATGGGGCAGTACCCGCTTTCAGTATTTCCTATCAAGATGCTAAAGAACTTGCTAAATACAGTAAGGAAATAATAAATATCAAAACAGAACAAAGTACTAAAAAGAAAAAGGCGACAAATCTTATTGTGGATATTCCTGGTACGGGAATTGACAAAACTTTAACTATTATTTGTGCTCATTATGATTCAGTTGCGACTTCGCATGGTTCTAATGATAATAGTGCTGGTTCAGCAATTTTGTTAAAAATTGCTGAACATTTTTCTCTCCACAGACCTCTTCGAGATTTAAGAATTATTTTTTTTTCTGGTGAAGAAATGGGACTGCTTGGTAGTTTTGCATATGCTCGTGATTTCAAAGAAGAGTTAAAAAATAGGATGGGTCTATTAATCAATGTCGATTTATCAGGTGATGACATAGGATTCAATTCCTTCGTCACTCTTGGAACTAATGAAATGATCGGCTATATTGATGGAGTATTAAAAGAGAATGGGCTTGTTTTTAAGAGTTCTCTTGATATATTTAGTAGTGATTGTATGCCTTTTTCAGTCTATGAAATTCCTTCGGTTAATATTTACCGTGCGGGAGGTGATTCAGGATTTCATGTTCACACCTGCCAAGATACAGCTGATAGAATAACTCAAAGAGGTTTAGAACCGACTTTTCAAGCCTCTCTTATCTTATGCGAAAGATTATTAAATGCTAAGGTTTATCCCGTAAAAACATCTTGCATAGATTCATCTTTGAGAGATAAAATAGAAGAATATATCTTTAATTCCACGCAATCCGAACCCAAATTAGAATGGAAGAAAAAATACGAAAAATAAGTATAACAGTAAGTAATTAATAATGGAGGGATCACCAAAAATGAAGACATATAAAATACTAAAAGCTATTTTTATACATGGAGCTTATCAATTTAGAAAGAATGATATATATTTTGGATTATTGGTTATTTGCTTAGTGTTAGCATCATGTAAACCAAAGAATAATACTCCTAATTTTAACCAAAGACCTGCTACTATGCAAGAAATTCCTAATACTCCTCCTCCTCCCCCCCCACCACCATCTAATACCCCATCACAGATGGCATCTTCAACACCAGAAGGAGCTATACCTGTTTATGTGTATGACGGAAAACCAATAACTGAAAAACCAACCGGTGTTAGACAACAAAATGAAAAATCGAATCAAACTCCGAATAAACAATCTTCTTCTCCCTCGGTGCAAGGGGGGACTAGTTTAGCCCCAGTACCATTTGCAGCAGGGGAATTTACGGCGCAATTGATTTCTTCAAAAAACCGTAATAGTGTCGAGGCAATTAAAGCTAAGCTTGATGTTGCTCGCTACGAGACCGAAATACTTGAGGCATATGTAAATGGTGAACGAATGTATAGGTTAAGATTATCTGGCTCTTATTCTAGGGAATATGCTGAATATTTAGCAAAAGAGATCCAAGGTAAATACAGTGAAATAACAAGTTTTTGGGTAACAAAAAAAGAATAAACGAATTAACCCTAAATTCTTTATTGGTAGATCTGGAATATGTTAATGACCATGATTTTTTTTTAATTGACCTTCAATTTTAGATGGTGTTACATAACATAAGAATCATTAAGTGCCTGTTTTTTTTGTTAGACAGTGGTTAGTAACCTGTGTGAGATCATCTCCTTTGGGGGTGAAATGATTGATGAGTAACCTTGTTCTAGATGTTTATACTTTCCCAATACTTCTTAATGAATTTAGTATAAATAGCTATTATCACCAAAGTGTCTAATTGTGTATACAATTTTTCCCGAAAAGTTTATTGCTTTATTTGAGGATAAAGAAATTTTTCAGTTTTAGAGCTTATACTATTCCTCGTTTAAAATGTACCTCGTCTTTGCGAGCTCCGCAAAGTAGTCCAGAAAAAATAATATTTCATTTTCAACGAGGGATAGTATTAGAACAATAATTTATAATGTTTTTATCAAAGGTTTTCACTCTATATAGCAAGGGAATTTAGGTTGATTCCTTAGGTTAAAATAGCATGTAGTTGCTATTTAGTAACTAATTTTTATATTCTGATTAATCCTTAATCATATCATTTTCAACCATTGCTGAAAAAACAGTTGACAAGATTATCAGGGTTTAATATTTAAACGCGATTTCATTAAAGGATCTAATGATGTATAAAATTAATGTGATTTCTTCTTTTTCGGGCGCCCATTGTTTGCTTGGTTACCGTGGAGCATGTCAAAATTTACATGGTCATAATTGGCAGGTCCGTGTGCAATTGATAACAGAAAAAACAGATGAAATAGGGATGGCTCTAGATTATAAAGTGATAAAATCAAAATTAGAATTATTATTAAATCAATTTGATCATCAATATCTAAACCAATTATCATGGTTCAAGTCGCAAAATCCTACTTCAGAGAATATTGCTCGGGTTATCTATCAAGAAATGACAACTGTTTTCGAACTCGAGAATATCAGAGTAAATGAGGTAGAAGTTTGGGAAAGTTCTCAAACTTCCATAATATACTATGAATAATAAGAGAAAACTTTTGAGCATTCCAAAAGATTTTTTATGAGGTTAAAAATAGGTATTGGAGATGATTGATATCATTGAGTCACGGTATATTACAAGTGCAGTAAACAAAAATAGTTATCCAGATCTACTCTTCCCAGAATTTGCTTTTGTGGGGAAATCGAATGTCGGAAAATCCTCAATGATTAATACTTTGACGAACCGAAAATTACTTGCCAAAATAGCAAATAAACCGGGAAAAACAAGGATGATCAATTTTTTTGCCATCAAATATCGTCTTCCACATTTATCAGCGTCATGTGTGCTACCTGAAGTAGGTAACACATTTAATTTTTTTACGTTAGTAGATTTACCTGGATATGGGTTTGCGAAGGTTAGTATAAGCGAACGTGCTAGTTGGCAAAAAATGATTAACGATTTCTTTTTGTTTCGTAAACAGTTACGCGGGGTCATTTTATTGGTTGACATTCGACATGATGCTGATATGAAAGATTTAGTAATGATTCGATTATTACAAGAATTACAAATAAACTTTATGATAATTGCTACCAAAAGCGATAAGGTTCCTTCAACCAAAATAAAAAGTTTCCTGAACAATTTGGAAAGAGGTTTTGGATTGAATATGAAGTCTAAAGAGAATGACACTCTTATTCATAGTACATCGAATAAGTTTGTTAGTTTCGAAAAAAAAGTTATTTTAAGTGCTTTTTCCTCATTAAAGAAGACTGGGCAAAAAGAGATTTTGGAATGGATAGAAATGCGATTGCGGGAAGAACGGGATTATCTACAATCCCAATAAAGAAAAAACAGTAGGTAATAAATGCTAGAAAGAATAACTAAACCAGAGCAAGTTAAGCAATTGAATTTTGAAGAGTTATCAGTCTTAGCCGCAGAGGTGAGAGAGCGAATCATTGAGGTTACCTCCATAAATGGCGGGCATGTAGCTTCCAGTCTTGGAGCAACAGACTTTATTATTGCCTTGCTCAAAGTCTTTGATCCCTTGGTAGATCAAATAGTTTTTGATGTTGGGCATCAGACATATGCTTATAAAATATTAACAGAAAGAAATAATCATTTTGACACTTTACGGACTTTTGGTGGGATTAGTGGTTTTCCGAATATATTTGAGAGTCCATTTGATGCTTTCTCGGTGGGTCATGCAAGTACTTCCATTTCAGCGGCATTAGGCATAACAGTTTCTAAGGCACTCCAGGGAATCCATGGTCAGGTAATTGCCGTTCTTGGAGATGGCGCTTTAACGGGCGGTTTAGCTTTTGAAGCTCTTAACCATGCCGGACATTTACAAAAAGATTTGATTGTGATTCTCAATGATAATAAAATGTCTATTTCACGTAATGTAGGGGCTTTACATCGCTACATGTCGAATGTTTTAACTAGTAAATCTTACAATGTAGTTAAAAATCAAATTTGGGATAAAACCCAAAGGTTATCCGATAAATATAAAAAACCAATTATTTACGGAGCTAGGAAAATTGAAGAAAGTATCATGAATGTATTTGTCCCCAATATCATTTTTGAAGATTTAGGATTTAAATATATTGGTCCAATTGATGGCCATGATATTCCATATTTATGTAAGATTTTTATGAGTGTCAAAGAAAATTTGCGGGGTCCTGTATTCATTCATTTAGTAACAAAAAAGGGAAAAGGCTTAGCATATGCTGAAAATAATGCACTTAAATTTCACGGAATAGCTTCTTATAGCTATTTAACAGGAGAAACAGATGCTGTTCATGGAGCGAGTTGGTCAACGGTATTTGGGGAAAAAATAAATGCTTTAGCTGAACAAGACAATAAGATAGTAGCAATCACCGCGGCAATGGCTGACGGCACTGGATTAAGCAAATATTCCGAAAAATATGAGGAGAGGTTTTTTGATGTGGGAATAGCAGAGGCTCATGCTGTAACTCTTGCAGCAGGTTTAGCGATTAAGGGTTTAAAACCTTTTGTGGCAGTTTATTCAACTTTTTTACAAAGAGCTTTTGACCAAATACTCCATGATGTTGCTTTACAAAAACTACCAGTAATATTTTGTATCGATCGCGCAGGCATAGTTGGAGAGGATGGAGCAACTCATCACGGAGTTTTTGATCTTTCATATTTGCAGTTAGTTCCTGGTTTGGTTATAATTGCTCCGGCTTTTGCAGAAGAATTGGAACAAGCCATGGAATGGGCCTCACTCTATTCCGAAGGTCCAGTTGTACTTCGCTATCCAAGAGGATTTGCTCCTTTGAAGAAAGCATCCACAATGGCTTTACCGAATACATTTTCTATTAGTCTTGGGGTTGGTGAAGTTTGGCGAGAAGGTAATTTTATTGCAATATCAGGAGTTGGGCATTCCTTTAGTATTGCCTGTGAATTATTTACAATGATCCACGCTAAATACCCAGACCTTTCGATTCAACTAATCAACCCATTGTTTATTAAACCATATGATCGAGTAGTTTATGATAAAGTTTATTCGAAGTGTAAATATCATCTTGTGATCGAGGAAAATTCTCAAATTGGGGGGTTTGCAAGTCGTCTTTGTTTAGATTATCATCTTTCAGACTGTAAAACAATACCTTTTGGAATTCCAGATATTTTTCTTTCTCACGGAAAAACAGAGCTCTTGAGAGAACAGATTGCGCTTAGTGGGGAGCTTATTTTTGCTAAAATAGGAAATATTTTGGAGTCTAATCCTGAAATATGAATTGACACTAATGAAGAATAATGCAAGACCAAACAATAAGTAAATTTCTACATTTCAAAATGTTAGAGAGAGGCAAAATTCACCAAACAGCTTTAATCATTCTATGGCCCAGTAATATATTGGTGTTTTCTTGTAGCAGAAATAAAAATGAAAATAAATTTAGTGTGGGTATTGAAAATCAAAATTCTTCATAAAGAAATAATTTTTCAATTTACCCCCACCCTTATAATTGAATAATAATTTATAGGATAATAGTAAGGATAACAAATGACAATTGAAGAACAACTAAAAATCATTAAGAAAGGAGTGGAAGAGATAGTTCCGGAAGATGAACTGATTCAGAAACTTCACAAAGCAGAACGAACAGGAAAACCTTTGCGGGTTAAATATGGTATCGACCCTACCAATTATGAAGTCCATATTGGTCATCTTGTACCGATTCGTAAAATGAGAGAATTTCAAGATTTAGGCCACGTAGGGATTATTATTATCGGTAATTGTACAGCTCAAATTGGAGACCCCACAGGCAGAGATGAATCTCGCCCCTCTCTAACCATGGAAAAAGTGATGGAGAATGCAGAAAAATACATGGAGCAACTATATACCGTCCTTGATAAAACAAAAACAGAAGTTCGTTATCAAACAGAATGGTTTCCACAATTAACCATGATGGATGTCGTAAGAATAATGGGTAAATATACTCTTGCCCAATTTATGGCTCATGATACTTTTCGGAAACGTTGGGAATCTGGGCAGCCACTGTTTATGCATGAAATAATGTATCCTATCTTACAAGGTTACGATTCGGTGGCTATTCAAGCTGATGTGGAGCTGGGTGCTACAGAACAAAAATTTAATCTTTTAAACGGGCGTGAAATGCAAAAGATTTTTGGACAAGAACAACAAATTGCTATTCTTTCACCTATTCTTATGGGTACTGATGGTATTCACAAAATGAGTAAGAGTTTAGGAAATTACATTGCTATTTTTGATACTCCACAAGATAAATATGGCAAGGTAATGTCAATACCAGATAAATTGATCATTAACTATTTTAATTATGCCACTAAAGTACATCCTGATGAGATTATTTGCCTCAAAAAAGAGCTCGATCTTGGTGTTAATCCGAAATTAATAAAGCACCGATTAGCAAGAGAGATTGTTGGGTTGTATCATGGTGAACAAGCCGGGATAGAAGCAGAAGAAGAATTTCATCGTGTGTTTAGTAACAAAGATATTCCTACAGAAATTGGGGTTTATGAGCTCAATGAAAAAAGAATCTGGCTTGTTAAGCTACTAACAGATAGCGGTTTAACAGAGTCTAATGGAGAAGCTCGACGAATGATTAGGCAAGGAGCAGTGTCCATTGACAACGAAAAAATAATGGATGAGAATTTCCAGTATGATTTTTCTGGAGAAAGAGTAATCAAGGTTGGAAAAAGAAAGTTTATCAAAATAAAATCGTAAGGGATATATGCAGATTTTTCTTCTTTATTTATGATGGAGGCGAACCTTTTACAGTTTTGATAGAACACGAAGATGAATAGTATTACCCACAGTAAATTACTAAACTAAATAAAAATCGAAATGGTAGATACAGGAGTATTTTTATGCCCGTCAACAGACTAATTCTGGGTGATAACCTCAAAATACTAAAAGAGCTTGAAAAAGAAAGCGTGGACTTGATCTACCTCGACCCTCCTTTTTTTAGTAACCGAAACTACGAAGTAATCTGGGGAGACAAGGGTGAAATTCGCAGTTTCCAAGACCGCTGGTCAGGTGGCGTGGAAAACTACATAGCTTGGCTGAAAGAAAGAGTAGCTCAGATGTATCGCGTGCTTAAAGATACCGGCAGTTTGTATTTGCACTGCGACTGGCACGCAAATGCGTATATTCGCGTGCATATTTTGGATGCGATCTTTGGGTATCCCTGCTTTAGAAATGAGATCGTGTGGAAGAGGACGACTACTCATAATGACTCTAAACAAGGTGCAAAACATTATGGGCGGGTTATTGATACTATTTTTTACTATGTCAAGCAACCTAAAGGCGGCACTTTTAACCCTCAATTTGAGCTTTATGCTAGTGATTATATTACTTCTACATATAGTAGGGTTGAAACAGATGGCAGGCGCTTTAAAGCATCTGATCTTTCTGCAGCAAAACCTGGCGGTGACACTAGCTATGAATGGAAAGGGAAATACCCACCGAAAGGTAGGTTTTGGGCATATTCCAAAGAAAACATGGAGCAATTTGAGCAAGAGAAGAGGATTTTTTATTCTGCCACAGGTAAACCTTATCTAAAACACTATCTCGATGATATGCCGGGCGTTAGCGTTGATAATTTATGGAATAATTGTGTTTATCATAATAAAAAAGAACGAATCGGCTACCCCACACAAAAACCAGAGGCCTTGTTAGAGCGGATTATCAAAACAAGCAGCAACGAGGGCGACATCGTCCTTGATCCCTTTTTAGGTGGCGGCACCACTGTTGCCGTAGCTGATAAATTAAACAGAAGGTGGATCGGTATTGACCAGTCCGTTTCTGCGCTTCGCGTGTCGGAGATGCGCTTAAATAAACAGGCTGGGCTGTGGAGTCCGCCGTTTACAGTGCAACTGCACAAATACGACTATGATACTTTACGGAGTTCGAATGCTTTTGAATTTGAGAACTGGGTCATTGAAAGATTTGGCGGTGTGGGCAACACATCGCAACGCAGCGATTTTGGCATCGATGGGAAAATGCCTGATCACACACCGATTCAAGTGAAACGGAGTGACCATGTAGGGCGTAATGTGATTGATAATTTTAAGTCGGCGATCCAGCGAGCGGATAAAAAGATTTATGACCAGAACATTAGTATGAAAAAGCCCATTGGTCATATCATTGCTTTTTCCTTTAATAAAGGAGCAGTGGAAGAAGTTGCACGGTTAAAAAACCAAGAAAATATCATCATTAATCTGGTAAAGGTAGAAGACATCGTCCCGATTGCGAAAAAACCGAGTTTGAAAATCATCGTCAACGCCATTACCCGAAACGGTGATTTCCAATCATCAGAAGAATTTACGGAGCTGGAATTTATTGCGACAGCGGAAAGCGAAACCGGGATTGAGTTTTATGCTTGGGATTTTGAGTATGATGCGGAAAAAGGCTTTCATCCTACTGTTTTTCGGGACTTACAAGGTAAACAAAAACAAAAATTTCCGCCCGGAGAATACCATATTGCGGTAAAAGTTTATGATGGTAATGGGTTAGAAAGTATAGAAATTGTGAAATTAAAAATTAACGGTGGGGTTAAGGTAGTATAATTGAGGAGAAAAGATGAACATCCCCGACGAAATCCAAGAATATGTCACCTACATCGCCCAGTGCATCAAAGATGCCATGCCGGTGACGGCAATTTATCTGTTTGGCTCTTATGCCAAAGGGAATTATCGCGAAAATAGCGATCTGGATATTTATGTGGTGACGCCGGATAAATCGAAACATCGAGTCGATTGGAGTATTATTGCGGGGCGATCCTTTGAACGAAAAGTGCGGATACCGATTGAAATACTTGTCGATTATGAAGATGAGTTTGAAAGACGCAGTAAATGGTTAAACTCTGTGGAAAGGGAAGTGCTCGACACTGGGGTAAATATCAATGTTATTTAATAACGAAGCTGAAGAATTATTATTTATCGCCAATGATGATTTAGACTCTGCGAAAATATTGGCAACTCATCATAAACCCAAGAACGAGATTTCATGCTATCTTTGCCATCAATGTGCAGAAAAAGCTTTAAAAAGTTACCTATCTTTTCATGGAATAAAATTCAAGTTTATTCATAATTTAGAGCAGTTATGTATCGACTGTCAAATCATTGATCAATCCTTTGTTTTATTGACTAACGAATGCGATACTCTAAACAAATATATTACCCTGACAAGATATTCTAGAAAATATGATCTAACAGAATTTCATATGCGTCAAGCCATCATACACGCTGAAAAGATACTAGATTTTGTGAAAGAGAGGACGACATGCCAGTCAACAGACTAACCCTAAACGATAACCATTTTATCCCCGACGAAATTCAAGAATATGTCACCTACATCGCCCAGTGCATCAAAGATGCCATGCCGGTGACGGCAATTTATCTGTTTGGCTCTTATGCTAAAGGGAATTATCGGGAAAATAGCGATTTGGATATTTATGTAGTGACGCCGGATAAATCGAAACGGATGCATGATTGGTATCTCGAAGCAGCCAGTGCTTTTGAACGAAAAATAAGGATGCCAATCGAAATACTAGTTGGTTATGAAGATGATTTTGAGAGGAGAAGTAAACTAATTAATACCTTAGAAAATGAAGTGGCAGAAACAGGAGTATCGCTATATGCTAATTAACGAGGTATTTACGGAACTAATAATGATCGCAGAAGAAGATTTACGATCAGCAAAAATATTAGCCAATGATTATAAACCACCAATTGAAATATCATGCTATCACTGCCAACAGTGTGCTGAAAAATCTTTAAAAGCTTATCTTAGTTTTCATTATATCAAACATAAATTCACTCATGATCTTGATGTTTTGTGTAGCGATTGTCAGCAAATTGATCAAGGTTTTTTGCAATTATCCTCTGAATGTAAAGTATTAAATGACTATATAAAGCAAACTCGATACACCAAAAAATATGATCTGACAGAGTTTAATATGCGCCAAGCCATCGAACACGCCGAAAAGATACTAGAATTTGTAAAAGCAAAAACCGCCCCTGATGGAGAATCAAGATGAGCTATTACATCGTCCAAGGAATTTATATCTTAATCCAAGTAGCCGTGGTTTTATTATGTATCACGGTGCACGAATTTTCACATGGCTATATGGCATATCGGCTGGGTGATGATACCGCAAAACGCCAAGGTCGTTTAACTTTAAACCCGATTAAACACCTGGACCCGATCGGGGCGATCATGCTATTAGTAGCCCGGTTTGGTTGGGCGAAACCGGTACCTGTGAACCCTTATAATTTCCAAAACATGAAAACGGGTATGGCACTTACTGCGGTGGCAGGACCGGCGTCGAATTTTGTTTTTGCGATCTTGGCGGCTTTTCTTTATCGCGAGCTCGCGCAAGGAACTTTCTTCACTGCTGCGAACACAAATTTTTTCATTACTTGTACGCAATTTTTTTTGCAGATGCTGGTAGTGATTAATTGTGCTTTGGGACTATTTAATTTGTTACCGATCCCGCCATTAGATGGGTCAAAGATCATCGGTGGTTTTATGAGCGATGATCTCTATTTTCGCTGGATGGAGTGGGAAAGAAAAGGTGCTTTTGTTTTGATGGCGATTATCCTAATTAGTTTTGTGTTTAAAATACCTATTCTGGCTAGAATTATTTACCCCCCCCTGAATTTTTTGACCAATCTGTTAATCGGGGTAGAATTGTAGGGAACGGATGTATCCGTTCCGTAAATGGATAATATCATATGAGGTAAAATTATGTTCCCATTAATCGTCTTCATTGTGTTATTAATCGCGATTATCTATTATTTCGCACTGACGAAACAAGAGATTCGCAAACTCGAAGATTTGAAAAAAAACCTGCTCCGCAAAGAGAACAAAGTAGAGGTGAGCGAAGACCTCAATATGGAGATCACCGGGGCGGAGATCAAGCTGGGGGATACGGTGTTGAAAACTAAGAAGATAACTATTGTGGTGGAGAAGGAAGATTGAACACGAACCTCTTATCGATCAAACAAGCCAGCGAATGGGCAAGTAGTTACCTCGGCAAATATGTCTCCACAGCGAATATTTCTTATCTTATCCAATACGGTAGAATAAGGAAAATGGGAGATCATGGTTTTACTCAAATCGACCTCAATGATTTGATCGCCTACTATCATTCTTTTACTGGTTCGAGAGAAGCGAACTACAAAAACAGTCTGGGAGAAGATCTGAATTGGTCACTTTCCTTTGAGCAATACAAAGAAGCAGAAACGACTAAGCATGTCCACAGGTTACACCCTTATAAAGGGAAATTTATTCCACAGTTGGTAGAGTATTTTCTTGATAGCCATACCGATAAATTTAAAAAGCATGTTTTTTTTCAAAAGGGTGATATTGTGCTTGACCCCTTTTCTGGTAGCGGCACGACGATGGTTCAAGCCTGTGAATTAGGTATCCATGCCATCGGCATTGATGTGTCTGCTTTTAATACAATGATTGCTAACTGTAAAGTAACCAGATATGATTTTCAAGACATTCAAAAGGAACTAACGAGAATCACCATGCACCTTGAAAAGATGATTGTTTCTTCCCAAATAGCTAAATTTGAGGATCAACTACTCGCAGAGTTAAACGCTTTTAACAATAAGTATTTCCCAGTTCCTGATTATAAATATCGTTTGCGAAAGGATGAAATAAACGAGAAAGAATATGGAAAGCAAAAGGAAAATGAATTCTTTCCCATTTATCATTCCTTGCTGACAAGGTATCAGATCAATTTACCATCTCAAACTGCTGAAAATTTTATCGAAAAATGGTTTATGCCACAAGCTCAAGGTGAAATAAATCTTGTTTTTTCGTGCATCAAAGAAATAAAAAATCCCGCGACCAAAAAGATCATCGCTCTCATCCTCAGCAGGACTATCCGCAGCTGTAGAGCTACCACCCATGCCGACCTTGCGACCCTGCTCGAACCCATTACCACGACCTACTATTGCAGTAAACATGGAAAAGTATGTAAACCTCTCTTCTCTATCCTTAAATGGTGGAATACCTACACTAAAGATACAATCAATAGACTAAAACAGTTTGATCGATTACGGACAAATACATTTCAACACTGTTTGACAGGGGACAGTAGAAAGATCAATATTTTTGAAGAGATAAAAAAGAAAATGAGCACCGGATCTTCCGCTCTCCATAATGCTCAAACTTTAGATTTTGGCTCATTACTAGAAAAACAAAAAATAAAAGGAATCTTTTCCTCACCTCCTTATGTAGGGCTGATCGATTATCATGAACAACATGCCTACTCTTACGATCTATTTGGTTTTGAGAGAAATGACCACCTCGAAATAGGGCCACTCTTCAAAGGGCAAACGAAAGAAGCTCAAAAAAACTATATCCAAGGCATTTCTGATGTCTTGATCAATTGCAAAAAATATCTCATTGAAGATTATGATATCTTCTTGGTTGCTAACGATAAGTATAATATGTATCCGATTATTGCCGAAAATGCTGGTATGCTCATCTTAAGCCAGTATAAAAGGCCTGTCCTTAATAGGACGGAAAAGGATAAAAGAGCATACTCAGAAACGATATTTCACCTCAAAGGAAAATAAAGAATGGCACTAAATAAAACCCCAAAAGAAGAGATAAAGCAGGTAATAATCACGAGTTTGAGGAATAAATTTCATAATTATAAACCAGAATCTGATTATAAACCATTTCATTTTAGGCTACTTGGGCGAGATAGATTAGCATTATATTCATTTATCCACTCTTTAAATACAGCTTTTGGGAGCTCCATCTTTGAGCCAGTTGCGGTGGCACTAGCTAAAAATCGATTCTCAAGAGTTCAGGCACAATACTCTGTTGGGTCTTCTATTTATGAGGAATGCCAACATAGTATCCAAAAGATCATTAATCAATTATCTCTTGGTAAAAACCCAGACAAAAAGACGGAAATAGACCTAATCCGTAACTCTTTAAAGGGAAATACTGTCCCGCTAAGAACGATAAAAGTTGATTTATTCTTAGAAAACGAAAGAGGCGAACAATTTCTTTTTGACCTTAAAACCGTAAAACCAAATATTAGTAATTTTAAGGATTTTAAAAGAACATTGCTGGAATGGATAGGAATTACACTCTCCCAAGATTGTAAGACCCAAGTAAACTCTCTAATTGCGATGCCATACAACCCTTATGAACCACAACCATACCAACGATGGACGATGAAAGGTATGCTGGATCTAGATCATGAATTAAAAGTTGCAGCCGAATTCTGGGATTTCATCGGAGGTGATGGAGCTTATGACGATTTGCTTGGCTGCTTTGAGATAGCTGGTATGGAAATAAGAGACGAAATAGATGAGTATTTTAAGAAGTTTATTTAATTAATGTAGATATATAAATAAATCCGGAGGCCAAAAATGGATTTATCAGCAATTAAAAAATCGCTGATTGGTCGAGCTTGCTCCGCAAAGAGAGCAAAGTAGAGGTGAGCGAAGACCTCAATATGGAGATCACCGGGGCAGAGATCAAACTGGGTGATACAGTGCTGAAAACGAAGAAGATAACTAATGTGGTGGAGAAGGAAGAGCTATGAAAAAAAAAGAGATCGATAAAATCTACAAAACCATATCCCAATTTTATCATAAATATTTAAAGCAATATGCTGTGAAATTGCCTAAGTTGTTTGACAATAATGGTAATTATACAAAAGATGCTTTGGTTTTATGTTATCTTGCACAAGGGTATCCCAATACTAGGATTGTATCAAAGGAAGAATTAACAAAATTTATTAGGACTTTTTATCCAGATACAAATGATGTTCAACAAGCACGGCATTTAGGAGCACAAAGTGGTTGGTGGATAGTTGCTGGTGGTAGGGATAATATTGTTTTGAACATCAAGAGAGGTGAATACCAACTTTATACACTTGAGCAACCATACCCTAATTTCACTAAAGGACATAGAATTGAAGACACAGATGATTTTGAACAAATAAAAGCAAATTACAATTATCGATGTGCTACCTGTGGTTCACAGGAGGGCAAACCTCATTATCATTGGACTGGAACTAAAACAATTTTACATAAATCACACAAGGATCCCCATAAACCTTTAATTAGTGGGAATATTATCCCCCAGTGCCAGAAATGTAATAGAGCAGACAGAAATCGTTGGGTTTATGACGATAAAGGTAGAGTCATCAAGCTCGCTGATGCAAGTTTTGTGCGTAGTTTTGATGAAGATGTCAAAGAAAAAATATATCGAATCCTCTACAATGAATACAAAGGAAGAAATCCCAATGGATGATCTATTAAATAGAGTTCACACTTCTGACATTATGTCTTTTTTACCACTCATTGAGGATAACTCTATTGATGTGATTATCACAGATCCTCCCTATTTCCTCGATCGCATGGATGATCACTGGGATGATGAAAAAGTAGCTAGTAAAAAATACCTGCAAACTATTCAATCATTACCAGCTGGGATGAAGTTTGATAAAACAAAAGGTAAGGAGTTTTATGATTGGTATTTAAAAGTGTCTGAGGGATTATTTCGTGTGTTAAAACCCTGTGGTTTTTTCTTTTCTTTTTCCTCTCCACGCTTGTATCATCGAATGGCTTGTGCCGTTGATGATGCTGGTTTTGAAATTCGAGACATGTTTATGTGGCTATATACTCAAAATCAACCGAAAGCAATGAGTATCAATCATTTTATCGATAAATTGAAGATTAGTCAGCCAGAAAAGGATAAGATCAAGTATAGTTTCAATGGTTGGAAAACACCACAAATTAAATCTTGTTTTGAACCCATTGTAATGGCACAGAAACCTTCAGATGACACCTATCTGCAGAACATGCTTAAATATGAAGTTGGGCTAATGAATATCAATGTAAAGCAGGGGGATAATATGCATCCCTCTAATGTAGCCACGATAGATGAAATTTGCGAATCAATTGATAAAGCATTTTTGGTTGGAAAACCACAAAAAAAGGAAAAAGGTGCATACAACCATCATAAAACTGTAAAACCTCTCGCTATTTGTGAATACCTCATAAGTCTAACTGCTTTTTCTGAGAAAGCGATCATTTTTGACCCATTTGCGGGTAGTGGCACTACACTTGTCGCGGCTAAAAAATTAGATAAAAATTTTATCGGAGTCGATATAAACCAAAAATATGTGGAGATTACAGAAATGAGATTAAGAGAAGTAAATAGCGAAACAGTGTTTGGTCCTTTTTGTGGAAGCGGAACTACCCTACTACCAGAAAATGAACTGCAACGAAACAGAGTAGGATATGAAATCAATAATGTCAAAATAATAAAATAATAAACCTAAATCCGGAGGTCAAAAATGGATTTAACAACAATTAAAAAAATTGCCGAAGAGCAAAAGGTCTGTGCGATCGACCTGAAATACTGCGGTATCGATGGGAAGCGGTATCATGTCACCTTTCCGGTGAGCCGCCTGGAAGCAGCTATCACCGAGGGCGTCGCTTTTTCGGGTTCCAGCCTGCCCGGCATGGGCTCGATCGAGTCAGGTGATCGGATCATTAAACCCGATTTAAAAACGGCTTATGTGGAAGAGACGGAGTCGGGCAATGTCATGGAAATGCTCGGCACGATCTGTGATGCGGTCACTGGTGTGGGTTATTCTAAGGATCCCCGCAGCGTAGCAAACCGGGCACACGAATACATGAAAGCGACGGGGATTGCCGATGAGTCTTTGTGGATACCCGAGCTCGAATTTTATGTGTTTGAAGGTGCCGAGGTGAAAAATGGTAAATTTGAGGCGGGGTATAAGTTTACCTCCGCGGTGAGTAAAGAGTGCTTGGCGAAAGATAACCAAGATTTGCAAAACCTTGCCATGCAGGAAAGGGAAGTTTACCATATCTGCACGCCTTTTGACCTGTCTTTTAACATCCGCCAGATGGCGGTGAACGAAATGGAGAAAAGGGGCATCTCGGTGAAGTATCACCACCCTGAAGTCGGCATTGCGGGGCAGCACGAGATCGAAACCGAGCCAAGCCTTTTCCCGAAAATTGCCGATGATTTACTCGTGATGAAAGACATCGTGCGCCAATCCGCTTATGACTACGGCTGCACCGCGACCTTTATGCCCAAACCGATTTACAACGAGGCGGGCAGTGGGTTACACTTCCACATCATGCTCCGCAAAGAGGGGCGTAATGTCTTTTGGGAAAAAGGCAAATACGCCGATTTATCGCATGATGCCCTTTACTTTATCGGCGGCATCCTCAAACATGCACCCTCTCTCACCGCTTTCTGTAACCCCAGCACGAACTCTTTTAAAAGGCTGCTCCCCGGTTTTTATGCTCCCGTAAAATTATTCTATGGTTTAGCCAACCGCTGTGCCGCGATTCGCATTCCGAACTACCTCCACACCGAAGCCGTGAAACGCATCGAATATCGCCCCGGCGACGCCACTGCCAACCCGTATCTAGCCATGAGTGCCCTTCTCATGGCGGGCCTCGATGGCATCCAAAGCCGCATTAATCCTATTGAAGAGGGCTATGGTCCCTTTGACGATAATGTGTTTAACTGGCCCAAAAAACAACAAGACAAGCTTAAATCCTTACCTACTAGTTTACCAGAAGCTTTGCTAGCCCTAAAAAAAGACTACAGTTATCTCTTGAAAGGTCATGTGTTTACAGAAGAACTGATCAATAGTTGGATTGAGTTGAAACAAAAAGAAGCGGATGCTGTTAATAATCGACCTCATCCATATGAAATGAATTTGTATTATAATGCATAACATTATTATATAACTGGGGGAGATCATATTCTCCCCCATCTTTTGTACAAAAACTTTTGTTCTATAACCACACAACTAAAATAATTCTTTAGTCTGTTCGGTATATCTCTGACTAGGGAGGGGAGAGAAAATAAATCAAGTGTTAACGAGGTTTATTTCGATGAGGTCGAGCTTAATTTGTCATTTGGGACGGACTATATTTTTTTTAACAGCTTTTTGTTGAGTCTTGAATACAATCTTGGTTAGGTACGGTTACTAGAAAGTGATAAATTCAATGATGATATTCCTACTGATGTTGTATCGAGGACAATAGTTTTTTCGGTAGGTATATTATTAAAAAATATAGTACTTAAAAGTATAATTTTACTGATGGTTCTTACTACCAAAGGCAAAATTCTATCCTTCTAGATATTGTTATACTAAAGCCTACTCAACAACACCAATATTGACATATTTTTGGTATAAGTTCCGATATATTTTCCAAATATTTTTTTTCAAAA
>JGI24702J35022_10000901_pt1 | contig 18491 bp, 16 predicted proteins | sample TergutTh196P4_FD_35022 | JGI IMG/M metagenome (IMG submission 35022)
GCCTTTTTAAGAATTAAATTCCCGCCTGGACTGCCGCTTTCCGGGGATTCTTTTGATTTCCCGGCGTTACCGGAATCCAGGGCAAATATGCCCTTTGTATCAAGTCCATAACGGGCCCTGGCCCTTATGGTTTCAAGAAAAAGTATACCCCGGTGAAAAATCTCAATGGTTTCCCTCTGGGGTACAATGCGGCCGGTCAATTCCCTGAGTACCCGCCGGATCTCCGCATCAAGTCTGCGGTTTTCAACAAGAAGCTCGTTGTTTTTCTCTACAACTTCCTCAGGCTCCACAAACACGGTCTGCCCGCTTGAAGAAACTTCGTGGACTATGCCCCTGATGCGACTGCGGAAATTCGCCTTTACCGCCAGAACCATGCGGCCGTCACGCTGGGAGGGTATTTCCGACTGAAGCAAACGCCTGGTTTCTTCATTTTTCGCATAACGCGAACCGGCTGTTTCGATATCTCTCTGCAGCGATTGTATCCTCTTCCTTATACTGCGGAATTCCGGAAGGTCCCGGAGATTTCCTTCGTAATCAAGTATTCTGAATATCTCCTTTGCAATTCCGCCGCAGTCAGGAAGGCTGCCGGCGGACTCTGAGACAGGATCAAGGGGGGAATTATTTCCGGATTTTCCGGCATTGGGAACAATTTTCGGCAGAGGCTTCAAAAGCCATTTCTTAAGGGTCATGGCCCGGTTTATAAAAATTCCCAGCGCATAAGTCTCATCGATTTCAAGAACCGCGCCTTCAACGTCGAGCTTTGAAAAAAGAGGGGCTATGTCCGGCAGCGGTTCCCTGTTTTCTCCCTCCAGGGAAATGATTCTTTCCATGAGGGAAGCGGTGAAGTTTTTTAGTTTTGCCGCTTCGTCCCGGTTTAAACAGGGTTCCTCTCCAAGGATAATCCTGTGAGCTTCTTCACTCAGGGATCGGGAAGCTACTTCTGTCCGGATTATATCAAATTCCAGAAGTTTTAATGTTTTCTCATTCATGATTATGCCGTTCCTAATCCAGGTCCGGGTATTCCCGCTTCCCGGCAAGCTCGCTGCGAATTCGCAAAAAACTCTCGTATCTGTCTTCGTGGATCACCCCGGCATCCACAGCTTCCATGATCTTGCAACCCGGCTCTGTTTCATGAGAGCAGGAAAGCCCGTAACTGCACTTACCTGCCAGGGGGGCAAATTCCCGCATATAAAAGACAAGATCTTCGGCGGAAATTCCTGAAGGAACAAAACGCCGTATCCCCGGAGTATCAATTATTCTTGTTTGAAGGACAGCGCTGTCCGTATTCGGCACATTCAGCATAACAGACTGAGTAGTAGTATGGTTCCCGCGATCGAACTTTTCATTTATGGTTCCGGTTTTTATTTCCAGATCCGGAATCAGGGCTTTTACCAGGCTGGATTTTCCCACACCCGACTGGCCGATCAATACGGAAAATTTTCCCCTTATGTGGTTTCTAAACCCTTCCATCCCTTCACCTGTAAGGGCCGAAAGACGGAACACGGGACAGCCCAGGATTTCAAAATCAGAAAGCCTTTCTTCCACATCCGGATCCTCACCCTTTATTTGGGCAAGGTCGTATTTATTGCAGACAATGGCGGCAGGGATACCCGCCGCATCCGCCTGCAGCAGAACCCTGTCCAGGAAACGGGGCCTGAAGGGCGGCGAAGCAGGACTTGTTACTATGAGGACAAGATCCACGTTGGAGGCAAGAGCTTGTATGGAGCGTCCCTTCTGGTTAAACCGGGCAAAAATATTGCGCCTCTTTTCCAGAGACAGGATAAGGCCGTCTTCAACTTCCACCACATCTCCCGGAGCAAGAGGATTGTAATGGCCTTCCACACCTTTCAGTATCTTCCCCTTAATGCGGCAATCCATCTCCTCTTCTTCTCCGCCCCTTGAGAGCCGGACAATGAAAAAATTCCGGGAACACCGTACCACTATACCTTTGCCGCCGTTCAATTTATTATTCTCCGTAAGCAGAAGGCAGAAAGACAGGAAAACTGCCTAAACTTAAAATTTTTGGCAGTTCCCGAAAGTATTTTATCCATTGTTTCATATTATTTAAAAAGATCGTTAAAAGCCGATTTGGCGGAAGCCGCCGCGTCAAGGGATTTTTTTTCACCGGGAGTGGCCTCCCTAAAACGGGGGTTAAGGGAAAACCAGTCGCAGAAATTGGCCCTTTCAGGTTCAGAAGGCTTCTCTGTCTGGCTTTCTGCACAGCTTCCAGGAATATAATGACGGCAGTTCCGGCAGGAACGCAGATCCTTTCCGCAGTCAAGACATCTTTGGGATCTGCCCAAAGGTTCCGCGTCCATTATGGGTGAACCGCAATACCAACACATGGTTTATCATACTATTATTTGCTCTTACTACTCAATATGAAAGGAATCCTGTATACTTAACACCATGTTTAATCAAAACTTCTGTGCCGCGGGCTGTGGTCGTCCTGCATTTACCGGTTCAGCCCTCTGCGCCGTACATTCCGCCGACCCTGGAGCCGATGCCATGAAGTTAAGTGAATTAATAATCCGGCAAAGGGTAATAAAGGATATCTCCCTGCAGGGACTTCATTTTGAAGACATGGATTTTTCCTGCCGGAAATTTTTCGGCTGTAATTTTTCCGGAGCTGTTTTTACCAGATGCCTTTTTACGGGATCCTTGATGAGGCTTACATTTTTTGATTTTTCAGCCCTTTCCTGCTGCGATTTTTCCAACGGAGATTTTCAGTTCCTTTCCTTTGCTGGAGCGTCCATCCATGATTGCAGTTTTGAAGGATCGGAGCTTGTAAATATCAATTTTGGAGGTACAGTCATAAGTGATTCTACCTTCAGCAAAACCAATATGGGCAACAGCCGGTTAATATATGCCGACATTACCCATTCCGATTTTATCGACTGCAACCTTAAGCGGGCAGATTTTACAAAAACCAAAAGGGAAGAAGTTTCCTTCAAATCTTCAAATACAGCAGAGGCGCTGTTCGAAATGGAAGCTCTTAAATGAAACTATATTTCCATTACTGCCCGCAGGGTTTCAGCAACTGTTATATTTTGGGAACAGATTATCTACCCGAGGAAACGGCGGTACAGAGCGATTCTTCGTCTCCGAAAAAGGCACAGCGTTCAAGGGATGCGATAATTATCGATCCCGGAAATATGGACTGTGAGATACTGAGAATAATTGAAGAGAATGCCTATAAACTCCGGGCCGTTTTAATAACCCATGATCATCCCCATCATGTTCAGGGGTTAAAAACCATTTCCCGCATTTACGGAGCGAAAATATACGCAATGAATTCGGTAATACGGGATATCCGCACTACAGTGGTGCGGGACGGGGAGTTTATCAAGGTTGGCCCCTTCAGAGTAGAGGTAATATCAATCCCAGGACACTCATCGGATTCAGCCGTGTTCAAGACAGGCCGGCTCCTCTTCACCGGTGATGCCATGACAGCCGGCCTTGTGGGCAGTACAGCCAGCTCTTACGCGGCTGCTACCCAGGCTACGGCCCTTAGGAGCAAGCTGCTCTCCCTTCCGGGAGACTTTACGATTCTGCCGGGCCACGGCCCGCCTTCCTCCCTGGAAGCGGAACGCCGCTTTAATCTGGGTCTGAATTCCTTTAGACAGCAAAGAGTCCGCCGTCCGTCTGTCAGGTTTGATTTTTAATTTGCCGTCCCGGGCGGAATTAATGCAGAAACTACCGCTGCCGCCATACCCTTCCGGCTGCAAGACCCCAGCGCTGATTCACATAACGGGAAAAAGCCTCCGCTTCACCGGTAAAGGCTTCTGCCAGCTCCGGCCAGGAGCGTCTTCCTCCGGAAGAGACTTCTTCCTTTTCGGGCAGCGCCGAAGCGCGCCAGGGCGAGACAGAGATCATCCTGTTGGGCTGGTAGTCTCCAAAATACCAGGCTATCTGCGGCACGGGCTGCTGGAGCACATGCGCCATAAATTCGTTGATTACAAGAACGGGATCTTTTGTATCATAGGCCTGAAAGTCAAAAAAAGAAAGAAGGAACCTTTTGGCAGAAGAGGGGAAAATTTCCCAGCGGCGCCGGCAAAAATTCCTGAAATCTTCGTCAATGAAAAAAAGGCCGTGGAAACCTTCATGTGTCATGAAACGCGGACGCAGCCCCTTATCGGTTTTGTCCGATTCCCTTGAAAGGGAAACAATCGCCCCCCTGCCCGGAATTATTTCCGAAGCGGAATTCTTTTTTATGATTCCCGTTCCAAGGAGTATCGCTTCCAGCTCCCGCTCTTCACCAAGAAGCGGAAAATTGCTTTTTCTTGCCAGTTCAAAAAAAGCAGCCAGATCTTCCGCCCTGTAATCATGGGCGTTCCATCCGTGAAGAGCGGCGATCTCCGCGTCCCCCGCAAGACGCCCCCTGAACCCGGCCTTTTCCACAAAAAAGGCAAGCCTCTTAAGCAGACGATCCTGTACCGCATAGTCGGCAGTATCAAAAATGAGAATCTCCGGAAAGGCATCCCAGCGAAAAACTTCAAAACGCCTGTCGCGCCAGGATTCAACCGGATAGGAAAGAACCTTGTACGGATCCATGGAAATAGGATCAAGGGAGAAAACCTGTACTCCGGAAAAGGGAAAAAATAAAAGAAACAATACAAATAAAAAGAAAACCGGCCGGAAAGAAAAACACCTTCCGGAAATATTTTTTAATTTCCTCACAGGGACATGATCCCCCGGCAGATGAGCTGGGCCAGGGAATGCTTCCGTTCCATGGTGATTTCCGGATCCGGTTTAAGGAAACTTTCAAAATAGGCCGGGAAAGAATCGGGAAGCGCTTTGAGCTTTAAAACCTGTTTATAATATGCGCGGTGCGAAGGTTCAAAACGCCGGTTAATGCAAAAAAGCGTAAGACAGGCGCTTTTAATAAATCCCGCCGCCGAAATGAGGTAGAAAAAATCATCCCCCTGCATTAAGGCTGCCCCTAGATCGCTCAAAAAATGGACCATCTTTGATTCATGAGCATTCCTCATGCTCTGCCAGAACTCATCACCCAGGCCGGAGAGCCTCTTGCGTATATTGGAGATCCAGTTATTTCTGTCAAAAATAATCTCTCCCCGGGAAAGACGGTAAAAACTGTAAGTGCCGGAATCCTTGATAAACCAAAGGGAATCCAGTTTTGTGTCTGCGATGGCGACTAGCTCTTCGATCATACCTACCGATTTGTATTCCAGGCGTATGGGAATATCTCCGATAAGGAAGCGATCCTTGCTCTCCTTTGCCGAGGTTTCAAAGGCTATCAGGTCTTCGCCATAGAGCAGATGACGTTCTTCGGCGCATGGGATTGAATCCCTGTAGTAAATATCCATGATTAGGGCAAAATAGGGATCCAGAGTATTGGGCAGCGCAGCCTCGTTAAGGGATACGCACTCCACACCGGGCCATTGGGAAATGATGGACGCAAAACGTTCTACAAGCAGTTTGGTCTTAAACTTCATCGCGGTTCCTTGTTATAATAATGCCCTGATTATAGCATGGAATGAGATTTTTGGAAACAATAAAGAGCCATGGAAACGCAGATCATTTCATTATCCTCATTCCTCACAGGGATGTGCTTAACCATATTGCTTTATACCGCGAAAAACTTTTTGCAGCGGGATTTCACGGCGCCTTTTCTTTCCCACCGTCTGCACCCCTGGCCAGGGTTTCCGTGCCCTTTTGCAGGAACGAACTCAGGGAACTTGCCCTTAATATCCGAAGCTTTACCAGAGAAACCGGCGGAAAAATACGGAGCATGGGAACAGCACTGGTCCACTCTCAAGATAGCTTCTTCCCCATTAAAAACAAAGCGGAAGTGCAGGATGATACAGCTATGAGGGGAAAAAATTACTCTTTTTTCGGTTTAGTTCTGGATTTATCACCCATAGAGAAGCTTTTCCCCGGGACAAAAGGCAATAAGATGCAAATCATTTCACCGGCTGTACTATGCGCAGCCCTGGTAAATGCCGAAGAAAAATGTGCTAAAACTCCATTTGCTGAAGAAGTACCTTCCGTTTCGTTTCGTGCGGCTTCCCTGGCAAACCTATCAATACGCCGCATGGATGAAGGAGAAACCGGTTTTTCCCTTGAATGGAGAATCGGCGAGCCGGTCTGGCTCCCGGCCTTTAAGAAGGAATAATATGGACAACTGCTTTCGTATTACCGGGGATTTTTTGTATATAAACATAAAGGTAATTCCGGGCGCCGCAAGGTCCGGTATTATTGAGGTCAAAGACAATAAGCTTAAGATCAGGATAGCTGCAGAAGCCGAGCATGGCAAAGCCAACGAAGAACTCCGTTCCTTTATTGCAAAAACCCTGGGGATCCCAAAAAAAGACATAACCCTGGCTTCAGGAGAAAAATCCAGACAAAAAATCCTGCGTCTTCCGGTTTCGGCAAAAGTAAAGCTGGAGGAAATTATTGGATAAAAATCAACAACCCCGCCCTACCTTCGGTTCATAGGAAGGGACGGGGTATGTACCCCTCGCCACAAATCAATTCTTCAGCATAGATCCATAAATCTCCTCATAGAGCCTGTAATTCTCATCATCAAAACATACAAAGACAACGCGATCTATGCCGGGTGTTTCGTCCAGGGTTTTTAGCACCGCTTCCATAGCGATTTTGGCAGCCCTGTCTTTGGGGTAACCGTAAATGCCGGTACTGATATTGGGAAAAGCAATGCTTTTTAGCCCGGCAGCCTCCGCAAGGATAAGACTCTTTTTATAGCAGGAAGCAAGGAGTTCGGCTTCTCCGGCGTTACCGCCGTGCCAAACAGGGCCCACCGTGTGGATAACTTTTTTGCAGGGGAGCTTCCCCGCACCGGTAATTACCGCATCTCCTGCCGGGCAGGGGCCGTTGGGTATATTCCGTCTTTCTCCGGCAATGACCATACACTCTTCCAGCAGGGAAGGACCTGCTGCCCTGTGAATAGCCCCGTCTACCCCGCCCCCGCCCATAAGGCTTGAGTTGGCGGCATTCACAATGGCGTCCGTATTCATACGGGTAATATCGCCCTTAAAGAGTTCAATTTTTGCTGTGGCGCTTTTATTCATCCTTTCCATAATGGCAGTGGCCTCCGATTCCGGATATAATTATATCTACGGAGGAATTATGCAGCATAAAATCGAAATGCGGAAGGCTATAGCGGAACTTGACGGAGATGAAATGACAGGCATACTCTGGCAGCTGATAAAGGAAAAACTCATCCTCCCCTATGTGGATCTAAAAACGGAATATTTTGATCTGGGAATAAAAAACCGGGATCTTACCAATGATGAAGTTACCCTGGAATCGGCCAGAGCCATACAGCGCCTGGGGGTGGGAGTAAAATGCGCCACCATTACGAGTAACACGGAACGGCAAAAGGAATACGATCTAAAGACCCTTCACCCCAGTCCCAACGCAACCATTAGGGCAATTCTGGATGGCACGGTTTTTCGAAAACCAATTTCCGTATCCAGGATTAGGCCGACTGTTTCTACATGGAAGAAGCCCATAATAATAGGCCGCCACGCTTACGGCGATGTATATAAAAACGCAGAGATGCTGATCAGCGGCCCGGGAAAGGTAGAGCTTGTTTTTACCGGTACGGAAGACATGAACGGACAAAAGACAGAGAAGCGGATAACCGTAGCGGAAATGAAGGGAAGCGGAATTGTTCAGGGCATACACAACCTTGACGAATCCATACGGAATTTTGCAAGGGCCTGTTTTCTCTATGCCATTGATGAAAAAATTCCCCTCTGGTTTGCAGCCAAAGACACGATCTCAAAAACCTACGATGGCCGCTTTAAGGAACTTTATAATGAAATCTACGAAACCGAATTTAAGGAAAAGTGCGAAAAGGCGGGCGTAAGTTATTTCTATACCCTCATTGATGATGCAGTCGCCAGGGTGGTCAAGGGAGAAGGCGGCTTCCTTTGGGCATGCAAAAACTACGACGGCGATGTAATGAGCGACATGATCGCCAGCGCCTCCGGCAGCCTTGCCATGATGACCAGCGTGCTTGTATCTCCTTCGGGTGCATACGAATACGAAGCCGCCCACGGAACAGTGCAGCAGCATTACTACCGCTGGCAGAAAGGAGAAAAGACCAGTACAAATCCGGCAGCTCTGATCTTTGCCTGGACCGGGGCCCTTGCCAAACGCGGAGAACTGGATGGCACAACGGAGCTGACAGGTTTCGCAAGGAAACTCGAAAAGGCAGTCCTCAATACCATTGAAGAAGGAGAAATGACTGCCGACCTGGCACGAATATCAGATCCCGTTCCTGAAATATCTCTGGACTCCCGGGAATTCATAGACGCCATTGTGAAAAGGCTTGAAAAATGAAGAAGAGGCTGTTTAATAAGAAAATACTTAATCAATAACCACAGAGAACATAGAGTTTCACAGAGGAAAATGAAGAAGGGGCTGTCCAAGAAGTTGGTTACTTCTCGGCCAGCCCTTGTATTTTCTCCCGTTTCGTTGAAACGGTGCGAAAATACCGCTATAAAGAAGGTGTCCGAACAAGTTTTTCAAACTTTTCGGACACCGCCTATGGACCCCCGCCTTCCAATCAATAGCTATCTCTGTGTACCCTGTAGGCTCTGTGCAATAAAACTCAATTTTTTTTGGGTCAAGTAAGGGCTTTTAGGGCGGGGTTATAGATTTTTTGATAAAAAAATGTATTCCCGAATAGGACAAGTATAACTGCTCAATATTATGGATGGAATGCCTAACCTGACCACAACCTCCATTGGATTGAAAACAAGGAATGGAATTGTGGTTTTTCCCCAAAATATTCCCATTCTGGACCTAAAAATGTTCAAATTCCAGGTTTTTTATTCTTTATTTTTGATCACAGCATTGAAATTTTATTAAAAAAAAGATAGACTAAAATTCCTAATCCGATTGATATTGAATTGAAGGAAGAGAAAATGAAAAACCGAACCAGGACCGGTAAAGAGGCAAAGCTTGTTTTAGAGGATGGTTCCGAATATTCCGGGTACTGTTTCGGCAATGCCCGTTCCCAGGCAGGGGAAGTGGTTTTTTATACAGGCATGGGAGGTTATCCGGAAACCCTTACCGATCCAGGCTTCCGGGGGCAGATTCTTGTGTCAACCTATCCCCTTATGGGGAACTCGGGAGTTCCTGTTAATCCAAAAACAGGAGCGCCAATCCTTGATGCCCGCGGCATTCCGCTTCATCTTGAGTCCGCTTCCATTCAGATTGCGGGCCTCGTGGTTTCCGAGGTCTGCGACATTCCCAGCCATTATTCATCAGGCGCCACACTTTCGGCGTGGCTTGAAAGGAACAATATTCCCGGTATTTACGGCATAGACACCCGCTCCCTCTCCAGGCGCCTAAGGGAAAACGGCGCCATGCGGGGGAAAATAATAATTGACGGGAGAGGCGACCTGACCATGGATTCGGGTATGATTCCCAACCCTGTGGCAGAAGTATCCCAGCCTGAAGTGAAGGTCCACAGGTCTCTGCCCCCCAGCGATGGCGGAGAGGAGGCGGAAAAAAGCAAGCCTCTGCGGATTGCCCTCATTGACTGCGGAGTTAAGGCCGGTTTACTCCGTCACCTTCTTGACCGGAATACAGAAGTAACTCTCCTTCCCTGGAACCATGAGCTTAAACATATAGATTACGATGGGCTTCTGCTTTCCGGAGGCCCGGGCGACCCCAAGGCCTGCGGCAAAACAATTGCCACAGTGCGCCGGGCCTTTGACCGCAAGAAACCCATCTTCGGGACAGGTCTTGGAAACCTTATAATGGCCCTTGCTGCCGGAGCGGATACTTACAGGCTCCCATGCGGGCATCGCGGCCAGAATCAGCCATGCATGGAAACAGGTACCAGCCGCTGCTATATAACCAGCCAGAACCACGGTTACGCAATAAGGCAGGAAAGCCTTCCAAGGGGATGGCAACCCTGGTTTGTAAATGCCAATGACAATTCCATTGAAGGTATCAGATCTGAGCTGGGACCGTTCGAAGCCGTCCAATTCTACCCTGAAGGCTGTCCCGGCCCAAGGGACGCAGAGTTTCTCATAGACAGGTTCCTGGACAAGCTGCGGGAGGCGGGGAAATGAATTTGCCATTCCAAATTATTATACTCCGGAGCATATAAATGGCTGTGAAAGAAAAAGTAAACAAGGTCCTGGTTCTTGGATCAGGCGGACTTAAAATAGGCCAGGCCGGTGAATTCGATTATTCAGGTTCCCAGGCCCTGAAAGCCCTTAGGGAAGAAGGGGTAAAAACTGTCCTAATCAATCCGAATATCGCGACCATTCAAACCAGCGAGGGCATGGCGGATGCTACCTACTTTCTCCCCGTAAACCCGGAATTTGTCAGACAGGTGATCGAAAAGGAAAGACCTGACGGCATACTTTTGGCTTTCGGAGGTCAGACTGCCCTTAACTGCGGAGTGGCTCTGGACAGGGATGGAACCCTCTATAAATACGGTGTAAAAGTTCTGGGAACTCCCGTAAAAGCCATAGTAGATACCGAAGACAGGGAACTTTTCATAAAACGCCTGGATGAGATCGGAGCGAAGACGCCCCGGAGCATAGCGGTTAACGCCGGAACAGGCAAAAGCGGAACAGGCAAAACCGGCAGCGGCATTGATGTTTTAAGAGGGGGTACCGAAAGCGCGGCAGAAGCAGCCAGAAAGATAGGTTACCCGGTAATGGTCCGCGTAGCCTATGCTCTGGGAGGCGCCGGGTCCGGAATATGCCGCAATGAAACGGAATTGAGGCGAAGATGCGACAGGGCATTTGCAAAAACTTACGAAGTAAGCTCACCGCCGCAGGTTCTTGTGGAGGAGTGGCTGGGTGGCTGGAAAGAAATAGAATTCGAAGTAGTGCGTGACAGGTACGATAACTGCATCGCCGTAGCCAGCATGGAAAACATTGATCCTCTGGGGATCCATACGGGAGAAAGCATTGTAGTAGCTCCTGCCCAAACCCTTACGGATTCGGAATGTCAGAAACTAAGGCGTATTGCCATGGAAGTAATCCGGCACCTGGGCATAGTCGGAGAATGCAACATTCAATATGCCCTTGATCCGGCGTCAGAAGATTACAGAATAATCGAAGTAAATGCGAGGCTTTCACGTTCCTCGGCTCTGGCATCCAAGGCGACGGGCTATCCCCTTGCCTTCGCTGCCGCAAAACTGGCCCTGGGCTATTCCCTTACGGAAATTGAAAACCGCATTACCAGGGCTACAAAATCCTGCTTCGAGCCTGCCCTGGATTATATAATCGTAAAAGTTCCACGCTGGGATCTTTCAAAATTCAAAAACGTAGATCTCCGTATAGGCTCTGAGATGAAGTCTGTAGGCGAGGTAATGTCCATAGGACGCTGCTTTGAGGAAGCAATTCAAAAAGCCCTGCGCATGACGGGCATCGGCGCGTCCGGCCTCTCTGCGGATGATAATCTCTGCGGCAACGGAAAAAACAATATACGCGAAGCCCTAATAAAACCAACTGACAGGCGTATCTTCATCATCTACCGCGCCCTTATGGAAGGATGGTCGGTAGAAAAAATTTACCGTCTCACAAAAATTGATCGCTGGTTTCTTTATAAAATAGCCAATGCCCTGGAAACAGAAAAGCTGCTAAGAAAAACGGGGAATACAGAATGGGGAACGGGTAAAATCAGAGCCCGATCTTCATCTCCCGTTCCCAATTCCTCATTCACCATTCCTGAATTACCGCTCCCCAGAAACCTGCTTGCCAGGGCAAAACGGCTTGGTTTCTCGGATGCACAGATCGGGAGCTTTACGGGCAGGAGCGAAGCAGAGGTCCGTTCCCTCCGCGAAGAATACCGGATAAAGCCTGCAATAAAGCAGATTGATACAGTGGCCGGTGAATATGCGGCTAAGAACAACTACCTCTACATGACCTACGGAGCCGCCGAATCGCCCTCCCCCGCTCTGGACGATGTTGCTCCATCAGGCCGGGGGGTAATGGTATTGGGCAGCGGGGCCTACCGGATCGGATCCAGTGTTGAGTTTGACTGGTGCTGCGTAAATGCAGTACAGACCGTACGCAAGCTTGGCCGTCATTCAATCATGGTTAACTGCAATCCCGAAACAGTATCCACCGATTACGACATGTGCGACAGACTCTACTTTGAAGAGTTGAGCCTGGAAAGGATACTGGATATCTATGAGAGGGAAAGGCCTGACGGTCTTATCCTTTCCATGGGAGGGCAGATACCGAACAACCTGGCTACAAAACTCTACGATGCCGGTGCGGTGATTTATGGTACGAGTCCGGCTTCCATCGACATGGCCGAGGACAGGAACAAATTCTCCGCTCTCCTGGACAGCCTTGATATTGAGCAGCCCGAATGGAAGGAACTTACCGATCTTGCTTCGGCGAAGGTTTTTGCCGGGAAGGCCGGCTATCCGGTTTTAATCCGGCCCAGTTATGTCCTGTCCGGCGCCGCGATGAATGTGGCATGGGACGACCAGAGCCTTGAAAGGTTCCTCTCCCTGGCTACAGATGTCTCGCAGGAACATCCGGTTGTAATTTCAAAATTCGTTGAAAACTCCAAGGAAATAGAAATTGATGCCGTAGCCCGGCATGGGGAAATACTTTTCCATGCCATTACAGAACACATTGAAAATGCCGGGGTCCATTCCGGAGACGCCACTGTAGTACTCCCGGCTCAGCGGCTCTATATCGAAACCATACGGAAGATCCGCAGGATCAGTGAAAAGATCGCGGAGGCCCTGGATATTACCGGCCCCTTTAATATCCAGTTCCTTGCCCAGCGGAACCACGTACGCGTAATTGAATGTAACCTCCGCTCCAGCCGGAGCTTCCCGTTTTGCTCCAAGGTAAGCCGGGTAAATATGATAGACATGGCTGTCAGGGCCATGCTTGACGAGAACGCGGAAAAAGTACCGGCATCAGCACTTGATCTGGGATGGGTCGGTGTAAAGGCGGCACAGTTCAGTTTCTCGCGTCTCCATGGGGCAGATCCAGTTTCCGGTGTGGAAATGGCTTCCACAGGCGAGGTTGGCTGCATTGGTACTGATCTGAGTGATGCATTTATCAAGGCTATGCTCTCGGTGGGTTATAGGCTGCCGAAAGCTCATGGCGGTACAGTACCAAGGATCCTTCTTTCTACGGGCCCCATCGAGGACAAGCTTAACTTTCTGGATTCTGCCCGGCTTCTTGTGAGCATGGGCTGCGAACTCTGCGCCTCCCGCGGAACGGCGAAATTTCTCACCGGAAACGGTGTACCTGTCAAAGCCCTCAACTGGCCCCTTGAATCCAGGGAGCCAAACATCGCGGGTTTTATAAAACGGCGTGAAGTGGATATGATCATCAACATACCCAAGAACAACAGGGAAACGGAACTCAGGAACAACTACCTAATCCGCAGGCTGGCAGTGGATTTTGATATCCCGTTATTTACCAACATAAAGGTGGCAAAAGAATTCATTGACGCCATGGCCTGGGAAAGGGAAAGGGGCGTGGAGATAAAAGCCTGGGAAGAGTATTGAGGTAATAATATGAATAGATACGAAAAAGACCGGAAAATTCTACGTGAACTTGCAGAGCGGACTGCAGAAATCGCCGCTCTTCCGGTACAGGATGAAAAACGCCGTCTCTGGCGCGCACTAAACGGCCTAAAACCTGAACGGCCGATGGTGGCCATAGATCAGGTCTGCTGGAACGAAATGAACATCGACGGCAAACTGAGCCCTCTCTGTGAAGAAAAAGAATGCCGTATTTATGAAGAAAAACTTCGCCGCATTCTCCTTCAGTGGGAGTATTTTCCGGTTGACATGGTTGTTGAGCCATTTATCAGGGTGCCAATGGCAATCAGCAACAGCGCTTTCGGCATGTCGCTAAAGGAGCATACCCTTGCAGCCTTTGAAGGCAACGATGTGGTCAGCCACCGTTACGAAAACCAGTTCAATTCCGTTGAGGACGTGATGACCAAGATAAAGATGCCGGTGATAACGCATGACGAAGCTGAGACAAAACGCCGGATGGATTTCGCCTCCTGGCTCTTTGACGGCATCATGCCCCAGCGGAAAGAAGGGTACGATCCCTATCTTTCCGTATGGGACCCAATCAGCATGTGGATGGGTGTGGAAGGTGCCCTTTACGGCCTCGTGGATAACCCCCTTATGATGCATGCCATGGCATCCCGTATAGCGGACGGTTACCTCCTCATGCTGGATCAGCTTGAAGAACAGGGCCTCCTCTGTCATAGCCAGGCCCTGATTCACTGTACAGGCGCCTTTACCGGCGATCTGCCGGCGCCAGGTTTTAACCCGGAAAAACCCAGAACCCGGGATATATGGATGTTCGGTCTTGCCCAGATGTTTTCTACTGTTTCCCCGGCAATGTTCGATGAGTTTGAGATTAGCTATTCAATGCCCATCTTTGAACGCTTCGGTCTTGTATATTACGGCTGCTGTGATCCCATGGATGGCAAGATGAAGGAAGCCAGGAAGATCCCCAATCTAAGAAAGATCTCCATGAGCCCATGGGCAAACAAGGAAAGAGGCGCCGGAGAAATAGGCAGGGATTACGTATTTTCCAATAAACCTAACCCTGCATATCTTGCTTTTGAGACTTTTAATGGGGATATGGTAAGAAAAGACCTGAAAGAAACTATGGAAATTTGCCGCCGTTTCGGTTGTCCCCTGGAATTCATACTTAAAGACATCAGTACCGTTCATTACGAACCTCTGCGGTTAGGAAAATGGGCCGATATTGCCATGGCAGTGGCGGAAGAACGAAAAACTTTGCCCTAAAAAGGAAAATTATCCCTGGAAATATTAAGAAAATTCCTCTTAATGCATAAAATACCAGGTCAAATTTTTACCTAAAAGACAGGGTATTAAAACTTCATCACAAAAAAATGCAAAAAAATGATAAAAACAAAGGAGCTAAGGTTCTTTTCTTTTAAATAATAATACAACCGGGGATTTATTTACATTTCCGAGGATTTATACTAATATCATTAAAGGTAGTAATTTCTAAAAACATTTTAAGGAGAAAAAAATGAACAAAAGTATTGGTTTAATCGTACTTAATATTTCTGTAGCGCTCTACCTTTTGGCTACTGGCATTTTAGGTCTGACAGGAAGGAAATATTTCCCCGACGCGGAAATCCGCCGGGCAGTGACCTCTCTGTTTAAGGGAGACATTGCCGAAATACTCATCGTCATCCTGGCAATTCTTGCAATCGCGGCTGGAGCTTTTATACTCCTGAAATTCTTTGGCATTGATATCCCCGTAGCGGAAATGCTGCTGGTAATCCTCGCCATAGTTTGGATTGTATTCATCATCATGATCGATGTTGTTTACCCTCTCAACCATAAAGGATCAAATTTTGTTGACTGGCTTAGAAGCTTTGGTTCCCACCTGATGGTTCTGGGAGGAATTTTACTGGCTACCGAACGTTTCGGCGGCTGATGAAATAACCGGAAGCACCCGGAGGAGTTAATCGTGATAGAATCCCTTAAAAAGAATCCCAAATGGAAGGGGCGGAAAGGTCCCGTGGTGCTTCTGATTATGGACGGCGTAGGCTACGGCAAATATAAGGAGGGAGACGCAGTAGCGGACTCCAAAATGAATAACCTTGATGCTGTCAGGGCTAAAAGCCCAAATACCCGCCTTAAAGCCCATGGTACGGCAGTGGGCCTTCCGTCTGATGAGGATATGGGAAACAGTGAAGTTGGCCATAACGCAATGGGCTGCGGAAGGGTATTCAGCCAGGGAGCCGCCCTGGTTTCGGCTTCAATTGCCGGCGGAGCAATGTTCCGGGGACAGGCATGGAAGGAAATAGTTGCCAACGCCGGAGCTGCAGAAGCGCCGTCCACTTTGCACTTTATAGGCTTATTCTCGGACGGCAATGTCCACAGTCACATGGATCATCTCAAAGCCATGATTGTCCAGGCCAAAGCAGAAGGATTAAAAAAGGTCCGCGTTCATGTGCTTTTTGACGGCCGGGACGTTGGTGAAACCAGTGCCCTGGAGTACATAGATCCCTTTGAAGATTTCCTTAAAGGACTGAACTCTGACGGCTTTGACGCCAGAATCGCCTCGGGCGGCGGAAGAATGTGGATCACCATGGATCGTTATGGCGCAAACTGGCCCCAGGTGGAAAGGGGCTGGAAAGTCCATGTACTTGGCGAAGGACGGCAGTTCAAAAGTGCCAGGGAAGCCGTAGAAACTTACAGGAAAGAAATTCCGGGCATCATCGATCAGGACCTAAAGGAATTTGTCATTGTGGAGAACAGCCCGCCGTCAATGGAAGGCGCGCCTTCCCCTGTTGGAACCATAAATGACGGCGACTCGGTTGTTTACTTCAACTTCCGGGGAGACCGAGCCCTTGAAATTACCGCCGCTTTTGAGGAAGAAAAATTCGACAAGTTCGACCGGGTCCGTCTGCCCAAAGTCTGTTACGCCGGAATGATGGAATACGATGGTGACACCCATGTACCCAGGCGTTACCTGGTAAGCCCTCCGTCAATAGACAGGACAATGGGAGAATACCTGGCAGCCACAGGGGTAAGAACTCTGGCTATTTCAGAAACCCAGAAGTTCGGCCATGTCACATACTTCTTCAACGGTAACCGCACAGGCAAGTTCGATGATAAGCTGGAAGACTATGTGGAAATTAAAAGCGATGTGGTACCGTTTGAGGAACGTCCGTGGATGAAATGCGCCGAAATTGCCGACCGGGTGATAGAAGCCATAGGCTCAGGCAAATACGACCTCGTCCGCCTGAATTTCCCGAATGGAGACATGGTTGGCCATACGGGCATTTACCAGGCCGTGGTCTGCTCCATGGAGGCCATGGATATCCAGATAGGCCGAATAACAAAGGCGGTTGAAAAAGCAGGCGGCATCATGATAATAACCGCCGACCACGGCAATAGTGATGACATGTACGAACATGAAAAGAAAACAGGCGCCGTATCCCTTAAACCTGACGGCACACCCAGAGCCAAAACCAGCCATAGCCTTAACCCGGTACCCTGTATAATTTACGATCCGGAGTATAAGGGAGAATATTCCGCAGATAAGCCGGACGAAAGCGGCCTTAACGAGGGGTGCCTTAATGAAGGCTTGGGGATCAGTTCCATAGCAGCCACATGTATTCAGCTTTTGGGTTATTTGCCCCCTCCGGACTACGATAAAAGTGTACTTAAGCCATAGCGAAAAACACCGGGGCTTTGGCTCCTAGGCGAGGCCACGCAATGCCGCCTGCTCGTCCAAAACTTCCTGCAGGGGCAGCGGGCCTGACCGTATTGGAGCACAGGGTTTGCCTTTTTCGTCGACAATGGAAAGTCCGCCGTTGCCAATGGCTCTGGCGGCTTCCTTAATGGGAAAGAATCCATTAACCAAATATCCTTTTATAATGCCGGTAAGGGAATCGGAAGCGGCTTCCAGCGCCCCCTCATAAATTTCAGGGAAAGATCTCCTATACTCCCTTATTTCACCGGCAGGGTAATACCAGGGGTTTTTTTCCAGATTAAGAAAATCAATATGAGCAGGTAGTCTCTCGGGGTAAAGGTAGGCAACCTGGCCTTTCTGTATGGGCATTAGCCGGGAAACCCCATCAAAAGACGGCATCGGCGTATTCATCGATGCATACGCCGATACATTTGCCGGCGAGGTCAGGTGATAAAAGACGGCACAGTCCAGAAAGGTGTTTTCGACACGGCTTTCGAGTTTCTCATCTTTTCCGGCCCGTTCCGGAAAAGCCTGAACCAGAGCCCGGACAAGAAGCTCCTTTAACCCCATAGGCGGGTTATCACAAATATCCGCGAGTATACCCTCCTGATCCCAGCTTGATATTTCCGCCCCCCGCAGGCGCTTATACATCAGCACATCGATGATCCGTTCCAGAAATGCATGGGAACGGTCACGGCGTGTGGATTCGGGCGGGGGGCGATCCGACTTGTAAACTATAAATGGATGAGTCTCTCTGTCTAAAATTGCATGGGTCATATAACCCAGAGCATATGCACCAAGGGCGTTTATCCCCTTTTCCCGCCGGTGCATTCTTATATCATCCTCATCGGGAGGAGAATCCGGCAGGCCCATTTTTAATAGTCCGGCAGTAAAATTACCAGCTCCCCGGCGGTGAAGGAGGGTTCCGTATTCCAGACCCACAGGCCGCCTTCCCTGGCTATGGTAAAAAATATCAGGCCCCTGGCAGCCAAGCACAAAAGCTTTCCAGTGGTCCTCNCTTATCTTTTCAACGGCTTTTCCGGCTACAATTCCAAAGCGGCTTTCCAGGCGGAGATATATTTCATTGATAACATCCTCACCAAAAAGTGTATGGAGGAGCTGAGAAGGCATAATAATAATATATCGCATTTACGGGAAAAGACACGATAGATGGAAAAATGTTTTGTTTATGCGGGGCGCCAAAGCCAATAATCGGGCAACCCGGATTTGAACCGGGGACCCCAAGTCCCCCAGACTTGTACGCTAAACCAACTGCGCTATTGCCCGATT
>JGI24702J35022_10000902_pt1 | contig 18485 bp, 14 predicted proteins | sample TergutTh196P4_FD_35022 | JGI IMG/M metagenome (IMG submission 35022)
AAAGGCTACACCGTGAACGTCGATGATTTCAACAACCGTTTCAAAGAACATCAGGAAAAATCCCGCGCGGGTTCCGACCAGATATTCAAAGGCGGCTTGGCAGACGCGAGCGATCAAACCACCAGATTACACACAGCCACGCATCTCTTGAACGCGGCGCTGAAGAAGTTCGTCGATCCGAACATCAAGCAGAAAGGGTCGAACATCACAGCCGAAAGGCTAAGATTCGATTTCAATCTTGATAGGAAGGTGGAACCTGATGAGCTTAAGGCAATGGAAGACTACATCAACGATGTCATAAAGGCCGATATCCCGGTGGTTTGTGAGGAGATTCCCTACGAGGAGGCCAAAGAGAGGAACGCAGAGGGTGTTTTCCACGAAAAGTACGGAGAGCTCGTGAAGGTGTATTCGATAGGAGATGTTTCCATTGAGCTCTGCGGCGGCCCCCATGTGCGAAGCACGGGGGAGATTGGCTCATTCAAAATAACAAAAGAAGAGAGTTCTGCAGCCGGCGTAAGAAGGATAAAGGCAGTTGTAGAATGATCTGCCTGCAGAACGATTTTAGAACATAACACCCATTTCATACATAAGGCCAGTAATTCCATTCAGAGTGGGCATGGAGCCGATGACAATTTGTCAGAGTAGATAAATAAGTTAATGCCAAAAAACCATTTCTGATAATATGAGTGGACTGGACGCGATTCGAACGCGCGACTTCTTGCTTGCAAAGCAAGCGATCTACCACTGATCTACCAGCCCGTACAATCGGGAATGAAGACCCATTATTAAAGGATTATTGCATGGATCTAAGATTACCCCAATCACTTTTTGAGCGTCTTCTTAAGTGTCGTGAAGCATGCAGAAACTTATTCCACATAGAACGTATCTATTATCCGCATGCCCTCTTCGGTCAAATCATATCTTTTGTTAAAGTTATTTCTTTCGACCCATCTGTTTGAAAGCCATTTGCTCACATAATCTCTATGATAATAAACGGAATCTGATTTTTCTGCTTCCTTAGAAAGGGCTTGGTCTAGAATGAAGGTGCCTTCCGCATATCTTCTCCATAACCCCTCTTCTTTGAGTCTTCTGATTACATCCGGCCCTTTGGGCGAATGCTTGACGCAGTTTAATTCCTTGAGAATCTTAAGCCCCAGCACGAGATTCCTGTCCGGCATTGGCATGTTGTATTTCGGCACGAGGGACGGCTCATAGATAGATTCCGTAAGGCCTACTGGTGCACCGTCCACATAGTATAACTCTCTGATCTTGTCATTTTTGATCGTATAGTGTTCTGTGCTCACGGAGAACGGGATCACTTCCGGATTCATCATGGAAGCTACAACTGCCGCGGCAGTGTGTTCAGACGTTCCTGCGGAGATGTTGACATACAAATCCACCGGTTCGTCCGAGCTCAGTTCTTTTTCTATTATCCTCATAATAAGCTTGAGCATAGGTAAGAATTGGCTTACTTTCTCTGTATGTTCTTCAATCTCTGTCTTGCCCCCGGAGTCCTTTTCTATAATCTTACACACTTGGTCATAGAATTCCTGATAGATTGTGCCTTTATCGCTTTCAGGGTCTTTCACATAATGTATCAAATGGACCTTGTTGATATCATAGAATTTGACCGGTTCTGTGATCTTGATGGTCTCGAATGTTACGCAGGAGATCATTATGCGTTTTCTTTTACCAGTTGCCATGTTTGACTATTGTTATACAAATATTACTTTGTTTCGTTTAGTACAAAAATAAGTTTAAATATATAAAATACCTATCAAATTCTGTTTCTATGGAGAGCCATGAGTCAACTACAAACGCATTCGGATCTTTATCAGACCGTGCTAAAAGCCTCTGGGCAAAAGCGTCGAATGAAGAGGGTAGCGAATCATGGCTGCCGCTCGTTATCCATATGTCAGATTCTGCAAATGTTGCAAGATCACTTTGGCGAGAATGGGTTCCTTGTTCAACAAAAAAGCTGATTGTGAGAGACATAAGCGGCTTGGCAGAAGAGGATGATCTTTTTGAATATGGAGAAAAACTACTAGTATTCCTTGCAGCCTCTCACGATATAGGAAAAGCGACACCTGCGTTCCAAAACAGCCAGAGCCTGAGGCATACGAACAGTGGGTTGGCGCTAGAGCGTAGGGGTGCTATCGAAAATGCAGGATTGCGGTTTTATGATAACCTCTTGCCCCCTAACAGGATCCACCACTCCTTAGCATCTGAAATGATATTAGAAAAAAATGAATCGAATAGATTCGACCGTAGCGTAGCAATTGTCCTGGGAGGACACCATGGGAGGCCTCCAAGTAAAAGTGATCAAGAAATCATTCAGCGCACAGATTCGTATCACAGCTACACAGGTTTCAAGGACAAAGCATGGTGCAATGTTCAAGAAGAGTTGCTAGAATATGCCGCATCATTGTCTGATTCCAGTCTCAGTAAACTGCACCGTGTGAAAATACCCATTACGGCTCAGGTAATTCTCACTGGCTTAGTCATTATGGCGGATTGGATAGCGAGCGATGAATCACGGTTTCCGTATATAGAAGAACCGTACTGTACAAAGGATGCCCTTGTCGGTAGAGCGAGTCATGCATGGGAAGAGCTCAAGCTCCCAAAAAAATGGGAAGCTGGCGACTATTGGCGCTCATATGACTTGTTCAAAGAACGCTTCAATATTTCTGCACGGCCCGTACAGCGCACAGTAGAACAAGTAGCAAAGAATCTGGAAACACCTGGAATCATGATCATAGAGGCTCCCATGGGGGAGGGGAAGACCGAGGCGGCGTTGGTTGCCGCAGAAATCTTTGCAGAAAAACTAGGAATGGGGGGGTTATTCTTCGCACTGCCCACTCAAGCAACAGCAGATGGCATCTTCACAAGGATAAAAGATTGGATTGATAGCGCATCAGAATATGATGAATACAGATCATTATTCTTAGCACATGGAAAATCAGCATTTAATAAAGAATATAGTCAGATTAAACGGCATACAAACAATGTCTATGGCATCGATAACACAGGGCGTTCCAAAGACCATGTTGTCACCCGTGAGTGGTTCGAGGGAAGAAAAAAAGGATTGCTGTCCGACTTTGTCATTGGGACTGTGGATCAGGTCCTTATGTGCGGCCTCAGACAGAAACATCAGGCTATGAGGCATTTGGCTCTTGCAAACAAGGTGGTCATCGTAGATGAAGTACATGCTTACGATGCATATATGGGCAGCTATCTTGTTAAAGCCCTGCAATGGCTTGGGGCTTACAATGTTCCAGTCATACTTCTGTCTGCAACGCTTCCGCAAAGCCGGCGTGAAGACCTCATTTATGCATATCTAAACGTGAGTTTAGAAGAAGAGAATCCCCAGCCTCCAGAATCTTGGGTATCAAACCGATCATACCCCATAGTCACATTCACTGACAATAGAGACGTGAAACAGGCAAGCGCAGACATATCTAGCCGCAACCGGACAGTAGAAGTGATCAAAATCACGGATGATTCACTTTATGATATGTTGGACGATCTAACCGCCGGAGGAGGTTATGTCGGCATAATCGTAAATACTGTTAAAAAAGCGCAGATAATTGCAAAGGTGTTGGCAGAAAAGTATGGGGAAGAAAGCACCTATATTCTGCATTCGCACTTCATAAGCATAGACCGAACGCATAGGGAGAAAGAAGTCCGAGAAATACTTTCAAAGAAAAGACGGGCGCCTCCCCACAGGGCGTTCGTCGTAGGGACGCAAGTAATGGAGCAATCGCTTGACCTTGACTTCGACCTTTTGATAACTGACCTATGTCCAATGGATTTATTGCTGCAGCGTATTGGACGCCTTCACAGACATGACAGGTCAAGGCCGGAGAAATTGAAAGAGCCACGATGTTTTGTATTAGATCCAGAAGACGGCAGTTTTGATGGCGGCTCTGAAGCTATTTATCTGAAATACCACCTTATGACGGCCCGTCATCTTTTGCCCAAATCAATTTCGTTGCCTGGGGACATATGTGACCTTGTTCAGTCAGCATATTGCTCTGATGGTATTGACGTTCCATCTGAAAAATGGGGCGAGTATCAGGAAGCAAAGAAGATGATGATCAGCCGTCTAAATGAAAAAGAGGATAAAGCTACAGCTTTTCAGATCAAAGAACCAAAGCAAGGCATGTACGGCCTTATCGGCTGGCTGGATCGAGGTAAAGAAGATAATGAAAAAGTAGGCGAGGCCACAGTGCGCGACACGGATGGTTCCCTTGAAGTCATCTTTATTCAAGAACGCAATAAGAAGTTCTTTATGTTGCCATTGGATGATGAGATGGGGGGCAAAGAAATACCCAATGTACCAAGTCAGGATGTGTGTTTCACTTTGGCTGGGTGCAAGGCCGCCCTGCCGCGCACGTTGTCAGCACCATGGCAGCTGGAAAAAACAATTAGGGCGCTGGAAGAGGATAACATTGTCCGCGGCCTTCCTAAAAACTGGCAGGAGTCAAGCTGGCTTGCCGGAGAGTTATTCCTGGTGCTGGACGAGAACAATACTGCAGTCCTTTGTGGAAAAAAACTTACCTATAGTAATAAATTTGGACTTTATGCGGAGGATGTTTAATGAAGGATAAAGAATTCAATTTGCTTTATGAGCCTTGGATAGCTGTACTCGACAAGAACGGCAACTCGGAAGAGGTCGGTTTAATTGAGGTATTTGAACGGGCACATGAAATCAAAATGTTGTCAGGAGAGTTGCCGACACAAGACTTTGCAACACTTCGCTTGTTGCTTGCAATAATGTATGCCGTATTCCTCCGCAAGAATCTGAGCGGAGTTCCAGCAAAAATAAGAGAGGAGGAGGACGCCATAGAAAGGTGGAGTTCTCTTTGGAACCTCGGTCATTTTCCACCGGGCATAATTGAAGCTTACCTCAATGAATATGAAGAAAGATTCTACCTTAGACATCCAGAGAGACCCTTCTACCAAGTTCATATAGAAAAGGGAACAGAATATGGCGCCCCCAAGCTTATTGGAGATGTCTCCGAAAGCAACAATAAGGTCAGACTGTTTCCAGTAAGAAGTGGAAGTGGTAAAGAAAGTGTCACATTGGCGGAGGCCTCACGATGGTTGATCTACACAAACGCATTTGATGATACATCGGCGAAACCATCTGTCCGAGCGCAGAAAACACCATCTGCAGACGCGTCTGCAGACACGCCTGCCCCGGTACAGAAGATGCCATCGGTAGGTGCGGGCTGGCTTGGAAGGCTTGGTCTGATCTCTGCAAGGGGAAAGACTCTTTTTGAAACATTATTGATGAATTTTTTAACATGGGATGTTGACCGGGACCGCCCCTTTCCTGACGGAAAGGCCATTTGGGAGTTGGACAACCCCCGTTCCGAAGAGAGAGTAGAGATAAAAACTCCGGACAACCCCCTTAGTCTGCTTACACTCCAATCCAGAAGGCTTAGATTATTCCCGGATAAAGGGGAAATCACGGGGTACAGGTTACTAGGCGGTGATGTGTTTCCCAAAGAGAACGCATTCATCGAAAACATGACTTTGTGGCGACAAAATAAAGGCGCAAATGGCAACGAATTCGTACCGAAACGTCATGATCCGGCCAGGGCATTGTGGAGGGATTTTTCTTCTTTGGCCGCCCAAGGACCGGATGTAAAAAGGCCAGGAGTTGTGGACTGGGTATCAAAACTGAAATCTGACGGCCTTTTACCAGACGAGCTGGTTATTTTCCAAACTGCAAGCGTCAAATATGGTGATAAAGATTTCTTTGTAGATGATGTGTTCAGTGACAGCGTAGCAATGAATGCACACATGCTGACAAAGATTGGGTCTTCATGGACTCAAAGAATCATTGATATTGTCGCCATAACAGATAATTGTGTATGGAAGTTTGGTAAATTTGCAATGGATCTCGCAAAGGCAAATGGTGATGATGACGAAAATAATCTGAAAGGGGTAAGCAGAAACGCACGCGAAGAGGCATTCTTTAAGCTCGATATTCCTTTCCGCACATGGCTATTGAGCATTGATCCATATAGTGATGTTTTAGAGCCGAAACTAGAAGAGTGGACAAAAACAATGAAACATGCTCTGCTATATGACGCAAGAAAGATTGTGGAAGAGACGGGAGAGAGGGCATTTCTGGGGAAGGTTGTAAAAGAAAATGCACCGTCCGGAAAAACCATAAGGATAACCGCATTTTCCGCATACCGAAATTTTTACATTACATTGAACAAAATAATCGGCGGTGAATAAATGGATAAAGCAGATAAAATATATGAATTTGTCAACATGAAAATCTTTTTACTGCAAAAGGATTCTTCATGGTCTAGAGGCATGCTGGCAAAGTTGCGCCGAGGGGTCGGAAAAAACCCATCAGAGGCCCCAGAGATATGGGAAATAACATTGAGTGAACTTCCCGACGATCTACTATACAAAGGAAGAACGGAAAAAGCCTTCGCGACCGAAGCGGAATGGGCAGTGCACACTGCCCTCACGCTGTATGCAGTGCAGCAACAAGGGAACAGCCACACAGTAAGCGCTGGAAAAAATAGCGGTGGGCTGTCCTTTGGCTCAGCTATCAGACGGTTGATATTGCCAGACGGATCTAACGAAGAAGCAATAAAAAGAAGGTTTGATGCTATCATCACATCAAGCGACCTATCTGAACTATCTCACCATGCACGCGGCCTCATACAGCTTATGAAGGCCTCGCTAACGTCGATAACGCTAGATTACCCAGAATTCGCAAAAGACCTGTATTTCTATCAATTTAAAGAGGATAGGAATCGCGTTCGCCTGAAATGGGGGCAGGACTTCTACAATACTGGCGGAAAGAAAAAAGAAGAGGAAGTTAAAAACAAGGAGGAATAAACATGAAAAAGAACAGGATATTCGTGGACGTACACGTCATCCAGACTGTACCGCCAAGCTGTGTCAACAGAGACGACACAGGAAGCCCTAAAACCGCCATATATGGCGGAGTAAGGCGTGCCCGCATATCATCGCAGAGTTGGAAGCATGCAATGAGACTATCATTCCAAGACCAATTTGATGAAAAGGATCTGGGAGTGCGCACCAAGAAGATTATAGGCATGATTGCAGAACAAATAATGGAGATGGATCAATCCATATCCAATGCGGAGGAAAGAGCAAAAACAATTGTGAAAATAGCCGGGTTAGAAACAAAGGATGACACATCTCAGGCACTGTTCTTCCTTGGGAGGAAACAAGCGGAGAACCTTGCAAAACTTGCTGTTAAAGAAGACTATGAGAAGACTGAAAAGAAAGTTGCACAGGCTGCACTCAATAAAGACCAAGGTATCGACATAGCACTGTTTGGACGTATGGTAGCGGATGATCCATCCCTCAACGCCGATGCCTCAGCCCAAGTCGCACACAGCATATCCACACACAAGGTAGATAATGAATACGACTACTTCACCGCCATAGACGAGCTTTCTCCAAAAGATAATGCGGGTGCGGGGATGATTGGCACTGTCGAGTTCAACTCTGCAACCTTTTACCGCTACTCTACGGTTGCCGTTCACGACCTCTTCGGTCAATTGGGTAATGCCGAAGTGACGACTAAGGCCATCAAAGAGTTTGTTCGTGCATTCGTTACATCCATGCCTACAGGTAAACAGAATACCTTCGCGAACCGCACTCTGCCAGATGCGGTTATGATTGCAGTCCGGCTTGATCAGCCCGTCAACCTTGTTGGTGCATTCGAGGAACCCATTGCAATCTCCCCATCCTTTTCTGGCGGCTATGCTGAAGCTTCATCGAAGAAACTATCGACCTATGCAAAATCTGTCTATGCGACGTTCGCATCTGAGCCATATAAAACCTGGCATATTGGAAGGGGGTTTGAGCTAACAAAGGGGGAACAAAATATTTCTACGATCCTCAATGAGCTTGAGAACGTCATTGGCGAGGCTTTGGTGAAGCTATGAGCACTCTTCTGCTTAGGCTGGCAGGGCCTTTGCAGGCGTGGGGGTCATCCAGTAAGTTCAACACGAGGTATACAGACAAAGAACCAACAAAAAGCGGAGTTCTGGGAATGATTGCATCAGCGATGGGGAGAGGCAGAAATGAGGATATCAGAGACCTAAATGGACTTAGTTTTGGTGTCCGTGTGGATCAAGAGGGGGAGTTCCTTAGGGATTTTCATACCGCCCACCATCCAAAAAATACAAAACTCAGTTTCATATCGTACAGACACTACCTCTGTGATGCGCTTTTCATTGTTGGATTGGAGGGCGATGATGAGCTACTCAGAGATATTGAATTCGCTATGAAAAATCCCGCTTATCCCCTTTTTCTCGGTCGAAGGGCATGCCCGCCTGCATTGCCAATTGTGATTGGAATGCGCGATGTAGCTCTTCATGACGCCCTCAAAGATGAGCCATGGATGGCTGAAGAATGGTATCGTCATAAAACGGCTTTGCCGAGTGTTGAGCTCAGAATCAAATGTGATGCCGGCGGATCGGATACTGCATCGGCCATCGTCAGAGACCAACCTCTCTCGTTTGCGCAAACACACAGGAGATACGGCTTTCGAACGGTGATATATAGCAACACTGACCCTTTAGACAACCCTTTGAGTTCCAAAAAAATAAAAAGTGAACCTCAAACCGATCATGACCCTTTCCTAGGGCTGAAAGATTTCAATGAGGTGGAGTGAAATGTTCCTTTCTAGAGTAGAAATAAATCAATTTAGGAGAGAAACCATGCGTGCTTTAGCATCACCGCAAATCATGCACGCCGCCATAATGGCAAGTTTTCCTCCCATTGATAGCGCTGTTTCTGAAAGAGTCTTGTGGAGAGTGGATAAAGTCGCATCATCGATGTATATTTTGATCCAGAGTAGCACCAAGCCAGATTTCACGCACATCGTTGAACAGTACGGTTGGCCATCATCAGAACAAAAGTGGGTAACGCTTGACATGGATCGATTCCTTTCCTCCATAAAAAAGGGACAGAAGTGGAGATTCAGGCTACGGGCAAACCCTGTGCATAGTGTGAAAAGCTCCGATGACGACTCAAGAGGAAGAGTTTATGCGCATGTGACGATAGAGCAACAAAAAAAGTGGCTTATGTCAAGAGTTCAGAAATGTGGATTCAGCATAGTAAATCTGGACGACTCCGATGAAGAAGCTTGCATAGAAATAAAACACACAGACATTATCAGGTTCAAACGCCAGAATGCTCAGCTGACAATAAGTGCCGTTACTTTCGAGGGCATCCTTGTTATTGAGGATGAAAATAAATTCATCAGTACAATCGTAAACGGCATCGGCCGTGCCAAGGCCTATGGGTGCGGCTTGCTTACAATCGCGAGAATATAATGATTAACAAACCTTGCATAGAAAAACCCGAACTCCAACAACTCCCGCAGATGCGGGAGAGGTTTTCATTTTTGTACTTAGAAAGGTGTAAAATCAGTCGTGCAGACAGTGCAATTACTGTGACGGAGCAACGCGGCACGGTTCACATACCCGCGGCGGCGCTGAGCGTTTTATTGCTGGGGCCCGGATCTAACATCACTCACAGGGCGGTCGAGCTTCTGGGAGATGCAGGAACAAGTATAGTTTGGGTGGGGGAGCGCGGTGTCAGATACTATGCTCACGGTCGACCGCTTACTCATTCGGCAAGGCTGTTGGTTGCGCAGGCAAAAGCTGTGTCGAACACTCACTCCAAGCTTGCAGCCGCACGTAAGATGTACCAGATGCGTTTTCCAAACGAAGATGTGTCAAATATGACTATGCAACAGTTGAGGGGGAAGGAAGGGGCAAGAATACGCGCTGTGTATCGCAATTCATCAAAAGAAGCAGGCGTAGAATGGCACGGTCGCGAATATGACCCTGATGATTTTTCAACGGGCACCCCCGTGAACATGGCCCTTTCTGCTGCGCATGCTTGCCTTTACGGCTTAGCACATAGCGTGATAGTCGCAATCGGGTGCTCACCTGGCCTAGGGTTCATACATGTCGGACATGAAAAATCATTTGTATATGATGTTGCGGATCTGTATAAAGCTGAGTTTACGATACCTCTTGCGTTTAAAATTGCCGCCGAAAATCCAGAAGACATTGGCTCTGCGGTGAGACGAGCAGTAAGAGATGCCATTTCGGGCGGCAACCTTATAGAGAGGATGGTGCGGGATGTTCGAAGAATATTGTTGCAACCAGAAGATGCCATGCAGGATGAAGAGCCATTGGTGAGCATGTTAAACCTCTGGGATGAGAAAATAGGTCTGATTGCATCAGGCATATCTTATAGGTGTGTTGACGAAAATACAAACTATGACGATGCTGTTGATTATTGATGTGCTGGCAGAGGTCTGAAAATAATGATTATTATTGTCCTTACAAATTGCCCGCACGCTTTACGGGGCGATCTTACAAAATGGCTATTTGAAATCAGCACCAATGTCTTCGTTGGTAGAGTTAGTGCCCGCGTACGTGATCTGTTGTGGAAACGTGTTGAGCAGCACTGCGGAAGCGGAAGAGCGACTATGGTGTTCAACACTAACAACGAACAGCATTTTGATTTTAGAGTACACAACTCAGAATGGGAGCCAATAGATATCGACGGCTTCAAACTTATGCTTAGGCCAAATTTTATTGATGCTGATGGCACAGGACTCAAAGTAGGGTATAGCAAAGCAAGCCGTTATTTAGCCGCCAAAAGAAAAACTAGCATCAAAAAACAAAGTGTAGATAGTCCAAGTATAGTAACCCCCATGGAGGGTGGAACACCACAGATGTACACAGTAATCGACGTGGAGACAACAGGACTCTCTGTGGAGAAGGATGCTATAATTAGACTAAATGCTTTGCGTATATCGGGCGATAGAATAATTGATTCAATTTCGATACGTGTTGAACCACACACCCTCAAATTGCCGAGTAACAAAGAGCTAACGAGAATGACCGAAAAGCTACGGGAAGATGGGGGGGAGAACTTACCTACTGCGATGGGAAAGTTTTTGTCCTTTGTAAGTGACAGTGTTATTGTCGCGCATAACATCAGATTTAATATGGGATTCATAATTGCCGCTTGCGACACCTGCGGCCTCACAACTCCTACAAATAAAACCGAAGATGTAGAGGCAATTGCAAAGAAGACATTGTATAATCTAAGGAACCACTCGCTTAATAGCTTATCGGAGTATTTTGGAATAACTTCAGGGCAGGCCTCTTTCTTTGACCGTTGCTATGTCATCATGAAAATTCATAAAGAGCTTCAAAACAAAGGTTGCTGAGGCCGACATCACACTGACGTAAACAATAATGAATATTATTGTGATTTCTGACAGTGTTAACTTAAGCATTAAAATAGTTGCTGGGTGATGTATATTACCTTAGTGTGTTCCCCGCATGTGCGGGGGTGATCCCAAGGGTTGTAATAATATTGGTCGATGATATGAGTGTTCCCCGCATGTGCGGGGGTGATCCCCCATACGATCACCCCATGTATTGACATTAAGAGTGTTCCCCGCATGTGCGGGGGTGATCCCCCCAAGTGCAACAGGTATAAATGTAAGTGTAAGTGTTCCCCGCATGTGCGGGGGTGATCCTACATTGACGCTTCAATTTACATTGACGGTAAGGTGTTCCCCGCATGTGCGGGGGTGATCCTTTGGCGTTGCTGTCCAGCACGCCGGCCAACTGGTGTTCCCCGCATGTGCGGGGGTGATCCCGCCCAGGCCACAATGCTTCTCCTTGGTCATTTGTGTTCCCCGCATGTGCGGGGGTGATCCGGAGATCGTCACGACCGGCTTTGAGCCGATGTCGTGTTCCCCGCATGTGCGGGGGTGATCCTGGAGCCTACTCATCATACGTCAACAATAGAGAGTGTTCCCCGCATGTGCGGGGGTGATCCTCCTCACCCCTTGTACTGGCGGTAGCAGACCACGTGTTCCCCGCATGTGCGGGGGTGATCCTCAGATACCAAAGAACGAAAACAAAGAAATTCTGTGTTCCCCGCATGTGCGGGGGTGATCCTGCGGTGCGGAGGAACCGAACAAAAACCGAATTGTGTTCCCCGCATGTGCGGGGGTGATCCTTTAACCCATCCTCCATTAAGATGTAATCTAAAGTGTTCCCCGCATGTGCGGGGGTGATCCTACTCATCATCCTCGGAGTAACCCTCCTGGATAGTGTTCCCCGCATGTGCGGGGGTGATCCTGCCACTGCGCGCCGCTACCGCCCTCCGAAGTAGTGTTCCCCGCATGTGCGGGGGTGATCCTTAACCGCATAAGAGAGGCTAGCGAATCTATGAGTGTTCCCCGCATGTGCGGGGGTGATCCTGTTATGACCACTGGTTGAAGCTGACAAAAGAAGTGTTCCCCGCATGTGCGGGGGTGATCCCCCTTTAGGTTCGCTTCTCACATCCTCATGTAGGTGTTCCCCGCATGTGCGGGGGTGATCCTAGAAGAGAAAGAAGCATCAGATAAGGCATGACGTGTTCCCCGCATGTGCGGGGGTGATCCCCAAAGCCGGAAAAAACACTTGAAGAGTATCTTGTGTTCCCCGCATGTGCGGGGGTGATCCTTTATATCTAACATGATATGTTAACATAAGCATGTGTTCCCCGCATGTGCGGGGGTGATCCCCGTCTTCTGACTATACGACTTTCCAGGAATATGTGTTCCCCGCATGTGCGGGGGTGATCCTGTGGCATCGCTACGTTCGACCAGGTATGTTCGGTGTTCCCCGCATGTGCGGGGGTGATCCTTATCCAAGGGGGGGGGTTCTCCTCCGTTTTTGTGTTCCCCGCATGTGCGGGGGTGATCCCTGTTTGGTCGTACAAGAGTTGATTGGATGTTCGTGTTCCCCGCATGTGCGGGGGTGATCCCGATATATCTTAACGCTTGTTCACTCCAGAGATGTGTTCCCCGCATGTGCGGGGGTGATCCTTTGTACTACCTCTATGCTCTCTTGTGAGCCTGGTGTTCCCCGCATGTGCGGGGGTGATCCTCTGTCTGATGTTCCTCCACTGTTGCAAGTTCGGTGTTCCCCGCATGTGCGGGGGTGATCCACTCCGGAATGTTCACGAAGAAGGTATTAGGGTGTGTTCCCCGCATGTGCGGGGGTGATCCCATATACTGTGGACTGCGGTGATACAGCACAGTGTGTTCCCCGCATGTGCGGGGGTGATCCTCGACGGAGAAAAGAAGCTAACTCCTGAACAGGGTGTTCCCCGCATGTGCGGGGGTGATCCTGTTAAATATACTCCTGATGGGGGGACATACGGGTGTTCCCCGCATGTGCGGGGGTGATCCTCTGTCTCATGCTATTGTCGGATATCGGCTTGCGTGTTCCCCGCATGTGCGGGGGTGATCCTGTCAATATCCTTGGAAATTACAACGATCTAATGTGTTCCCCGCATGTGCGGGGGTGATCCGTCCTGTGGGGTCCCTGCGCCGTTTCCATTGAAGTGTTCCCCGCATGTGCGGGGGTGATCCTTGGTGTACGACATTTACGCCGGAGGCGGGCGTGTGTTCCCCGCATGTGCGGGGGTGATCCTCTCTCCATTGCCATCACCGATTCTGACAAATTGTGTTCCCCGCATGTGCGGGGGTGATCCTATCTTGTACTCCCGCCAGGGAATTAACGACCCGTGTTCCCCGCATGTGCGGGGGTGATCCCTGTGCAGAGGTATGAACACGAACTGCCCTGCGGTGTTCCCCGCATGTGCGGGGGTGATCCGAATTGGCAGAATATCACGAAGCCGAAGCAAAGGTGTTCCCCGCATGTGCGGGGGTGATCCTGTACTACAAAACAACAGAATCCGATGGACACTGTGTTCCCCGCATGTGCGGGGGTGATCCTCGTGAGGGCGGGCGGATCGTCGGCGCCGGCATGTGTTCCCCGCATGTGCGGGGGTGATCCTTGACAGTAGCCGACAACCTTTTTGACCGGAGCGTGTTCCCCGCATGTGCGGGGGTGATCCTGTATTATAGAACGACAGAATCCGATGGACACTGTGTTCCCCGCATGTGCGGGGGTGATCCCCTTCTTGCTGGTTGGCGCCACAGGGCGCCTCTGTGTTCCCCGCATGTGCGGGGGTGATCCCCCACTTCATCTGGCCGCACGACTTGATATCTAGTGTTCCCCGCATGTGCGGGGGTGATCCTCGACCCGACTTTCGGCGCAATGTCAGAAGTGCGTGTTCCCCGCATGTGCGGGGGTGATCCTATATAAAACACTTAAGGGACCAGAGGGACAGCGTGTTCCCCGCATGTGCGGGGGTGATCCTATTCGGGGTCACATACGCGGTTTGTGAATTGAGTGTTCCCCGCATGTGCGGGGGTGATCCTGGCCAAATGTACACAGAAAAAGACGAAAACGGGTGTTCCCCGCATGTGCGGGGGTGATCCTCTTCATGCTTTCGACCTCCGGACCCATCTTTTGTGTTCCCCGCATGTGCGGGGGTGATCCCACCATCCGCACACGTGGTTGGCTCGACGACCAGTGTTCCCCGCATGTGCGGGGGTGATCCCGTTTTGACCACGTTGCCCGTGTCGGCATCAAGGTGTTCCCCGCATGTGCGGGGGTGATCCTATGTCATAATTCCTTCTCAGAGTTTCCGAATCGTGTTCCCCGCATGTGCGGGGGTGATCCTTGCTAATCGAGCCAAAATACTGATGCATAAAAGTGTTCCCCGCATGTGCGGGGGTGATCCTACACTCAACGACTGACGATCAGGCAGATATACGTGTTCCCCGCATGTGCGGGGGTGATCCTTGATCCGCTCTACATTTCGTGGGTACCGTCCCGTGTTCCCCGCATGTGCGGGGGTGATCCTCACGTCCCTTCCTCTACCTGAAAAATATATTGGTGTTCCCCGCATGTGCGGGGGTGATCCTATAGGAGTTCTCCGAATATTCGGCTATTGTTCGTGTTCCCCGCATGTGCGGGGGTGATCCTTCTTCAATCAGGCTAAGCCGACGCTTCCGGTGGTGTTCCCCGCATGTGCGGGGGTGATCCTCCAAGATAAAAACAGCCAGTCTGCCCGTTTTGGTGTTCCCCGCATGTGCGGGGGTGATCCCCGGACATCTCCTTCCTGAATCGCCCGGGAAGCGTGTTCCCCGCATGTGCGGGGGTGATCCCGTGAAACTATTTCTGCATTTATACTTGGAGATGTGTTCCCCGCATGTGCGGGGGTGATCCTGAGTATTTTTCCGCTTTCAGCGAGACGGAGATGTGTTCCCCGCATGTGCGGGGGTGATCCCAAGCAATCCGCTACATAGTAACGCGCGGATTGGTGTTCCCCGCATGTGCGGGGGTGATCCTGGATATTGAAATCACAATGAAAATCCGGGTGCGTGTTCCCCGCATGTGCGGGGGTGATCCTTCCATCATCATATGTTAGCCACACAGACGCAGGTGTTCCCCGCATGTGCGGGGGTGATCCTAAAACATATAAGATAATGTTTCTAACTTAAGTGTGTTCCCCGCATGTGCGGGGGTGATCCTAATCACCGCACTTGCATACAGCAGCGGGAGAAGTGTTCCCCGCATGTGCGGGGGTGATCCTCTGGAGTGTATCTACTCTCACAGGCTCGCATTGTGTTCCCCGCATGTGCGGGGGTGATCCTAATGGCACTTACTCTGAGTCATATCGGGTCGGGTGTTCCCCGCATGTGCGGGGGTGATCCTTCGATATCGGCCAACGACAGAAAAAGAGATCCGTGTTCCCCGCATGTGCGGGGGTGATCCTCAACAAAGATTGACCCTGAATGACCGCTTGCGGTGTTCCCCGCATGTGCGGGGGTGATCCTTAGTGGATTTACTGGGGCGTCAGCTGTCAGCTGGTGTTCCCCGCATGTGCGGGGGTGATCCCGGAGTTCTATTCTGATGGTGTCGGTAATTGGTGTGTTCCCCGCATGTGCGGGGGTGATCCTCAATCCACGCCGAGTAGCGCAAACCTCACAATGTGTTCCCCGCATGTGCGGGGGTGATCCTTTGACGGTTATATGTATATAATGTTGGGAAGAGTGTTCCCCGCATGTGCGGGGGTGATCCTTGGCCGAGAAGGTCCTCGGTTGCAATAAAATTGTGTTCCCCGCATGTGCGGGGGTGATCCTGTATTATAGAACAACAGAATCCGATGGACACTGTGTTCCCCGCATGTGCGGGGGTGATCCTGTTAGATTGCGGCGACGCATTCGCAGGTTGGGGTGTTCCCCGCATGTGCGGGGGTGATCCTTATGTATTCTTGACAAAGGACATGGACGCATCGTGTTCCCCGCATGTGCGGGGGTGATCCTACAACCAAATGACCAATGGAGATGATGGGAAGGGTGTTCCCCGCATGTGCGGGGGTGATCCTTAGCGAATCTGAAAGGTTGGCTTAACAGAATGGTGTTCCCCGCATGTGCGGGGGTGATCCTCGACCCGACTTTCGGCGCAATGTCAGAAGTGCGTGTTCCCCGCATGTGCGGGGGTGATCCTTCGTCAAACCCCCCTCCGTGGAAGACCTATTCGTGTTCCCCGCATGTGCGGGGGTGATCCTCCTGGCCGTCGTCCTCATACTGCGTAAGAGTTGTGTTCCCCGCATGTGCGGGGGTGATCCTCCCCTATTTCACTGACTTTTTAACCTCTTTTTGTGTTCCCCGCATGTGCGGGGGTGATCCCGTTCGAGAATGTCTGTGGCGAGTTGTTTGTTAGTGTTCCCCGCATGTGCGGGGGTGATCCCCCATGCATCGGCCTTTGATGTGATGTCTATCGGTGTTCCCCGCATGTGCGGGGGTGATCCCACACGCAACACACGCACACACACAAATGTGTTCCCCGCATGTGCGGGGGTGATCCCCCTCGGAGCAGATTTCAATGAAGATTAAACCTGTGTTCCCCGCATGTGCGGGGGTGATCCCAGGATGTCTGAAATTTCCCAATATTTCCTGATGTGTTCCCCGCATGTGCGGGGGTGATCCCTGTCCTAACGAACTTAAGGATGCAACCATTGTGTGTTCCCCGCATGTGCGGGGGTGATCCCCGTGGTAGATCTTCCATCGTGGATGACGCTGAGTGTTCCCCGCATGTGCGGGGGTGATCCTATGTAGTAGGTTAACACGATGCATCAGTTAACGTGTTCCCCGCATGTGCGGGGGTGATCCCTGCTAGCCGAGATAAAACGGATAAGGCCGCCTGTGTTCCCCGCATGTGCGGGGGTGATCCTGTGATTTTCACCCCATTGTTCTATTCAAAGGAGTGTTCCCCGCATGTGCGGGGGTGATCCTTCTCTGCATCGTCGCGGCCGTCGTAAAGCCGCGTGTTCCCCGCATGTGCGGGGGTGATCCCTTGGCCAAAGCTCTCATTCTTCTTGTGATCCTGTGTTCCCCGCATGTGCGGGGGTGATCCCTGTCTCGGCGTATGCCGTTATCAGTTCGTCTTGTGTTCCCCGCATGTGCGGGGGTGATCCTTCTAGGACCTCTGTACTCACTCTCGCTATGCAGTGTTCCCCGCATGTGCGGGGGTGATCCTAGAAAAGGAACATCAGCACCGTCAGCACAAATGTGTTCCCCGCATGTGCGGGGGTGATCCTCTGCACGATAATCCTCGCAATCGTTGGGATCCGTGTTCCCCGCATGTGCGGGGGTGATCCTTCTCAGTGGCCGTAGAAGGACACTTAGATTACGTGTTCCCCGCATGTGCGGGGGTGATCCTAAAATCAAAAAAATAGAAATTACATGGAACCGGTGTTCCCCGCATGTGCGGGGGTGATCCCATGAAGAAAAATATTGAAGACAGGACGCAAAGGTGTTCCCCGCATGTGCGGGGGTGATCCTACTGATCTTCTTAGCGTTGAGGCTTTGAATGTGTGTTCCCCGCATGTGCGGGGGTGATCCTCTGTACTTGCCGCGCGGTGATCTAAGTATGCCGTGTTCCCCGCATGTGCGGGGGTGATCCTATCCTCTATCTCTGCTTTAGTTAGAAAAATAGGTGTTCCCCGCATGTGCGGGGGTGATCCTACCGAAGCGGGCGAGCAGGACCTCTAAATCACGTGTTCCCCGCATGTGCGGGGGTGATCCCTTGCACTAGGAGATATGGTTTGGGGCGAGAAAGTGTTCCCCGCATGTGCGGGGGTGATCCTTTCACATTGAGTTCCATCAGGACCACTCCACTGTGTTCCCCGCATGTGCGGGGGTGATCCTTTGACGCTGCCGCTCAAAATGTTAACATCGAGGTGTTCCCCGCATGTGCGGGGGTGATCCTTGGTATGAGTTGAGTGAAAAGGGCCGGAGAGCGTGTTCCCCGCATGTGCGGGGGTGATCCTAAGGGCAGGGATACCGACTTATCTTTATCGCGGTGTTCCCCGCATGTGCGGGGGTGATCCTAATACAGGCGGAAAGCCTGAGGTTGTTGTAAAGTGTTCCCCGCATGTGCGGGGGTGATCCTACCGAAGCGGGCGAGCAGGACCTCTAAATCACGTGTTCCCCGCATGTGCGGGGGTGATCCCTTGCACTAGGA
>JGI24702J35022_10000903_pt1 | contig 18478 bp, 8 predicted proteins | sample TergutTh196P4_FD_35022 | JGI IMG/M metagenome (IMG submission 35022)
AACAATATACTCGGCAATATCGAACCTTCAGGCAAAAAAGAAAACGTTATGCTGTATTTTTTTGCGGATCTTTTGGATAAATACGGCAAACTTGAAATTTCCGAAGACGAATTTAAATATATCATTGAAAATAAAGAACTTATTTTGAAAACTTGTTTCAAATATCTTGAAAAAAAAGATTTTTTAACGGCGTCAAAAATATTGTCCGACGGAGAAATAAAAGAATATTATGAAAATAATATCCTCAGGAACGGTATTTTTTATGAAAATATCAAAGGAGTGATCGATTCAAATGATTCCGTCAGGGAGATCGTTTTTTGCGGAAAGACGTATACAAGCGTCAGCGCTGCCGTGATAGGCGGATTTCACGCATCATTAATGTCAATGCTGAAAAACGAAAATATATCATATATTTCACTGCTTCCCGAGACTGACAATTATGAAGAAGACGTCTATAAAAACCTGATAATGATGTCGGCCGCTGCAAGAGCCGAGGCTCTTGCTCCGCCTTTGCTGAGCGCTGCGGTTAACGGAGACGAACTCGGAAATATAATTGATTTTTGGTCTTCGTTTGACGACATTTACTCGGTCCGGGCAATCAATGCCGTCAACAAACTGCTTTCTGAAAGAAATATTCCCCTGACGGTTAAAACAAACAAAAATAAGCGCATAATAATAAACGTCCGGAAATCTAAAAAAATAAATATCTTCGGAAAAATATTCGCACGCGCAAAAAGCGTAAAGATTGTCAATAATGACAAAACAAGAGAATCCGTTATTTTAAACGAGTATCTTAGAACTCTGGACTCTCTGAACGGCGACATGCCGGATATTGTGCTTGTGTGCCTCAAAAATAAAGAAGATATAAAATTTTACAGAGATACTCTGAAAAGAATGCGTTCGACGACGCCTTTGTCCAAAGTTAATTTTAAATTTATTCACGTTTCGGACGACGGCACCGGAGCGTCCTTTATAGGGATAGCCGAGTATCTTGAAACGTTAAAAAAACGCATAAGGTTTAAAAATATCAAAGACAAAAACTTTTCGGATCTTAAAATCTGCGCCGTTAATATAGACGGTCTCGATAAATCCGAAGTTTGCAGGGAACTGCCTTTTTATTTTAACGGAGAAAAAATTACCGCGCTGGAACTCAGCATATTAAACGGAATAAGGGCGTGCCGGTCATTTGGAGCAAGGGGCGGGCTTGCCCTGATGGATCCGTCAAAAATATATATCGGAGATATGAAACCGACCGGCGAAATAACGATAATTTCATCAATGGTAAGTTATAACGACATTACCGGTTACGGAATGCCATGGGTAATAAGCAACGGCGGAGATTTCGGTCAAAATACCGCAAAAAAAATATACTACAACTTTGACTTAGAGCAAATAAGCGACAAACTTGAAAAAAAGAGCATATTGGAAAAAACTTACAATCTTGATAACAGGCTGACTGAGCAGTTTGAAACTACCACGGGAAATATTTTATTCAGTTTTGACGATCCGTCGGCATATTCTTCTTTTTGGGAGCAAATTTCGCAGCTCTATAAAAACATATACCGTAATAACGATGCCGCAAAAACGTCTCCCGAGGTTGATTTTATACAGCATATACTTATTCCGTTATTGAGGATGAAAAACGGCGAAGATTCTTTGTCGTATTTTGTAAAAACCGGAATAGACAAAGAGTTCGGCGGGTTTTATGAAAATTATTCTTCTTTTTTTGACGCTTCGCTGAATAAAAATTTGCAAGACGTGATTGAAAAAATAACTATAACGTCTTACAATCAGCCGCATTCGTTCTATTCTTCCGGACATGAAAGCGAGTTGTTTGCGGGTCTGGTCGAATATTATAATTCGGAAATAAACCAAACGGTTTTCCAAGACGCAAAAACGGCTTCAAACAGCGGTTCCGGCAGCGGTTTTGCAGATTTGATGCAGTCGGAATACGGCGGACTTGTCAGAACAATCGTCAATACTAAATTTCAAAAAAGAGATTTTGACACGGAAAGAAGAAAATTAGTTTCTTTGTATAAAAACATCGTCATAAAAAGCGAAAAAAACATAGAATTGATAAATGAATTTTTACAAAACAATACGATCCCAAACGCTAATGACAGGCAGCATCTTGAAAATCTAAAAAAACTTTTTGCCGCCGCCGAATACTATTCTCTTGAATACCTTAAAACGCTTGATCATTTTGAAAATATATCCATACTCGGAGGATACATATTTCCAAAATCGTCAATATTTGAGCGGTTAAAAATTATGCCTTTTAACAGAAAAATATTTGGCATGCATTCAAACTTTCAAAAAGAAAAAATAGAGCTAAGGAAGCAGGTTTTCAAACTTTATACGCTTGGAAATGCCGTAAGCGGCTCGCTGTATGATTATGACGCGTTTTTGGGAGACGTTAACGCTTATATAGACGAAAAAGAATACCCTTCGGAGAAAACTTATCTCGGTATTGAAAAAAATTGGACTGACAGAAAAGCTATGCAGAGAATTTTGTCGATAATTTTGGCTTTTCAGTCGATTTTTTCGACTTTTGCCGTGACATTTGCGAGCGTAAACGGAAACTGGTCTCTTATAGGACAAAGCGGAGTGATAGGCGCAATTATTTTTGCTCTCTGTACTGGCCTCGGATTATCCGTTTTTCTGCACAGACTGATGATTTTTATAGGGAAACATAATTCTTTTTACGGCAAAAAAATAAAAAAGCTTGCTTTAGCCGGTAAAAATCATTTTGAAGATATGCGTTATATGTCCGATGAAGACATTCTGCTTGGCGAAATAAAAAAAGATCTGGAAGGTTTAAAAAAATCATTAGCGGGGAATGCCGATTTGCATTCCCTGTATGATAAGATACGCTCTGCGGAAAACGCCGTCCGTTTATATGCCGCAGGCGGAAATAAAGACGATCTGTATGAAATAAAGGAAAGAATTTCAGAAATATCAGATGCAATAAATCCTGATCCGGAGCTTAAGAATTTTTATTCCGGACTTAGCATAAAAAGCGCGCAAATCCCTTCTAAAAACAAAACTCAAGCCGAAAGATATGATCCAGTAAAAAAAAGCATTGCGGAAGCTTCGGGAGAATATCTGAAGAAATGGAAGAACATATTAGATTCCGGAGACTTAAACGTTAACAGGCTGGAAATAATAAGAAAATACGCTTTACAGCTGATAAAAATTACNGTGTTTTCGGAAAATGCTTTTATTCCGGAAAACAAAGAACAAATTATTTCNATAATACAGGATTTCAGCCTTTTGCATAATGCGACAATGGACAGGNTAAANATTATGCCTGCTTCGGAAAAAGAGAAAGCTTTGCTTGAAATAAAAAGTTTTGAAGGATCGGGGAGTTATGCGAGAGCGTATTACAGGGTTCTCAGCTATGCTTTGAGCGCCGATATTCTTAACAGTTACAGAGTATCAAGAAAAGGTCCTTTCTTTTTTCTTGAAAAGTTGAAAATCCTTGCCGCTGTCAGATATATAATGGGCATAAATTTCGGGATCTACGCTTCACAAAAAGGTTTTTTAAAGTCAGTGCGCGATTTGACAGGTATAGGAAATTCTCTTGTTCCGGGACTGTATAATCAAAACAAATTAATGGCATTTTCCGAAAAATATCTTCGCTCAAAGCGTAATCCGGAAAGATTTGACATAGGAATAAGCGAATTTTGGAAGCTGAGAAAAATGCTTACGAGATTATTTCCGCTGCTGTTTTTTTTAAGAAGCGTCGTCGTAAACAATCTTTATCTTGATCCGTATAAATTGTTCATAGCTTTTATAACCGGAGTAGGGATATCGGTTTTGATGCATTGGGTCCCGATAATTTTAGGATTGATGCACACAAAGTTTTACAAAATAACTTCCGCCGGAAAATCAAAGGAAAATTATCCCTATCCGCTGAGAGAAGAAATAATCAAAAATAAGGCATTGCAGCTTTTTGACGTTCCTTATGGAAAAGTTCCGGATATTATGTTTGTTTCGGTCAATTACGATAATGAAGGCATAAACGACATTAAAGACATCCTTGCCGGAATTATGCTTAACGGCAATTTAAAACATATGCGTATTGAATTTGTCATAAATAAAAACCTCGGCGACGGAAATGCTTTGATGGATATTTTTACCTACATTGATTCCGAAGAATTTAAATATAAATATCCCGAACTTGCCCAAAAAGACATATCGGAAATAGATGCGGTAATTTTAAATATTGACGGTTTAGACCACGAAAATATATTAAACGAAATACCTTTTCCTGCAATGGAAAAAAATGTGACGCCTCTTGAGATATCCGTATTGAACGCCGTAGGCCTTTTTCAAAACAGCGTTAAAAAAGGAGGCATTGTCATAGCGGATCCTTCTTATATATATATCGGAGATCTGAAACATACGGGCGACATAACGCTTTTAAGCGCAGATTCCGAATATGAGCAGATACGTTCGCAAAATCTTCCGGTATTCGTATCCGGAGAAATAGGAGAGCAGCAGCCCGGAGAAAGTCTTTTAAAAAAAATATATAAAACTTTCGATATCGCAGAGATCTCGGATTTTATGCTTAAGGCGGCTTTTGAAAATATTTTGAAGCAAAAAGGCGGAAGCGAGCAAATATCCGCTTTTTCCGGACTTTCTTCAATATCAATGGACGGCGGCAAGATGAAAGAATTTACGGCATATATGCTGGCATTAAACGATTATATAGAAAATTATCAAGGCGTAAAATTTAAAACGGATTTCCTTAACCATATTATGATACCTTACACGATGCTCAATAACGGCGAATCCATAGATGTTTATCTTTCAAAAATAATGTCCGGAATAAACGACGGGGAAATAAGAAAACAGTATTATGATTTTTTCTCCGGCATATTTGAAATACATAAAAACTTTTACGGCGCGGACAGCAGCGCGCTGAAAGTAAATATCGTAAGACCGCCGGAATCGCTTCTCGGCAAAGCCGAACCCGGAAACGAATATTATGACATGATAATGTCATTTTTTAAAAATATTCCCGAAAGCAATACCGTGGGACATAAAATAAAATCCGCAGCGCGGCATTCGGCCAAAACCTCTTTAAACGCCGTAAATTACGGGACGAATAATATTTCTTTTTCCGGAAAACTTTCAAATGCAATAACGGAGCATAATTACGGAAAAGAAAAATCATTTGTTTTTTTAATGCCGGATATGAATCCGGATTGCAAGAGGCATATTGCGGCCGCCGCTCAGGCCGGTTTCAGTTCCGTCAGCGCGGCGATAAAAAGCGATATGGAAGACGCATCCGAAGACGCTATGATCGTTAATATTCCGGTAGGCGCAAGCGTAATTTCCGCAAAAGTAATTATAAGCGAAGAGTATAAAAATTCTTATGTTTTGAAATTCGTTCCTTTGTACAGCGGTATTTTAGGAGAAAATGAATACAGAATAATCAATGCCGTGCTTTCCGACGAATATGAAGACGGCCGCGACGCTTTAATAAAGAAAATATTTTTAGGAAGAGGAATGCTGGCGGTTTTAAAAGACATTGCGTCCGGAAGAAAAGAGCTGAAGCCTCTTCAAAAGGCGCTTGGTACATCCTTAAAAAACGGTTTGATGTCTATGGTGTCTATTGACGGCGCCGGAGTTTTTGCAAATCCTAAGATATTAGACGACGTTTTTACAAATGACGAAATGCTTAACGGCATAAATTTCGGCAGTATTTACGTGAACAAGGAAATAAGCGGGGATAAAACGGCGGTTTCTGCGGAAGATGATTATCTTGTCAAATTGTCAGACGAAACTTCGGTTTTCAACGTTTTTGAAAATAACTTGCTGGATACCGGCCTTATTTCGGCATTATTTTCAGACGCGGCTTTCATTTTGAATTTTAACCGCAGCATAACCGGCGATATAGACGCCGAAGAATATAAACTTTCCAAACTTGATAAAAATATTTTTTACTCCGACGCAAAAACGTATATTAACGATCTATCTTCTTTAATCGGCTCCGCTTCGCTTAAGCAGCGCGGAGTACCGGAAGCGGAACGTCCTCCGGATAATGCCGTTGAGAAAATTATTCCTTCGCTGACGCTGAATACAATTTCCGATATGTCGTCGCTGGAAAGAGTTCTTGATCCTAAAATAATAAACACGGTGATTATTTCAAATCTTTACGCCGAAACGGAAAACGGTTCGGCGATAGGCGGCGTTTTTAATCCTATGCTTGCCGATCTGCAGGCTGAAATGGCGAGGATCGGATATAAGGATGAGAGTTTTCTTGGGCTTATGCTTGAAGAAAAAGCCGATCTTAAAACATGGAAAAACATACCGTCAAGATTTTATGCCGCAGGTATTCTTTTGGCGCATTTAAAGACAAAACGTGACGAAGCCCGCAGATTTGAAGAGTTTAAAAAAACGGACTTTATCGCCGGCGCTGAAAAAACGTTTGAATACTTTACCGCATTGGCGCTGAGCGGGAAAAAAGAAATAAGCAGGGATGAAATATCCGAAATAAAATCGCAGAACGGCAAAAAATGGGATGAAGCCGTCGAGCAGATTAAATATATGGAGTATATTGTTTTTGACCGGTTTAAGGAAGCTTGTGAAAAACTTAAATCAAATGGGATCAAAGTCATTGTGAAGGCAAATTTGATGACTTTGGCCGAGTCCGCGGATTTAGGCGAAGGTTATTTTGAAAGTTTCAATAACGGGGAAAATGTGCTTTGTCCTGAATTCGGGACAGAAGCCAAATTTTCTTCTTTTGACGGCAGAATGTCTTTCCTTGCAGAAAATATGTCAGTCGGAGGATTTCTTATAACTAATATTGACGCTTATCACGGCAAAGATCGCATTGCCGTCCGTCTGCAGACAAAATTGCAAAACGGTCTTGATAAAAAAATGGTTTTAATATTTGAAGACGATGATAATGACAAATATCCCGTGAAAGAAAACGTTTTTGTTCTTACCGCAAAAAAAGGCGAAAACGTATTGTACAAATCCGGGATCAATGCTTCTTGCGCAATACAGGAAATGCTTGATTTTTTAAAAAACGGCGGATTTGAGCGCGTAAATTTTCCGCTTTCTTTTTTCACCGACGCGGGAATAAAACTTGAAAGCATAAGGCTTGGAAAAAAAGATCTGGCAAAGCAGGTTTATGCTAATCCGCAGGAATATTATATGAAAGGGTATTATGAAGTCGGGAAAAACTCAAAACTTGCCGCCGAGGCTGAAAAACTCATTATAAACGACGAAGAAAATTCAATATATAAAATCAAAGCCAAAGGAGTGTTTGTTTTTAACGCGCTTTATTCTTACATAAAAACAAAAGGCAAAGACGGAGAAGATGTTTTAAGGTATATTTCGCAAAACAACAGTCTTTTCCCTATTGCAAGAAAGTATTTGGAAAATTTTGGGACGGAATCCGACGTTTTGCGTTATATAAACAATCTTGAACTAAAAAGCAATTCCGTATCCGAGGAAAACAGGCATCTTTACGCAATGCAGCTTATCGGGTTTATGAACGGGATCATAAACCGCAAATATAATGTTTCGGGTTCGGATTTGGCGGCAAAGGCATATGCGTTTGCCGATTCTTTTGTAATAAAAGATAATTTTATAAATTATATTCCCGAAAAAAATGAAATTATGTCTTTATACGGTTTATATTCAGGAGGCAGGGATAAAAAATCATTTGCCGCAAAATTGTATAAATATTTCAAAAATTGGGATAAAATTTCCTACGGAGAAAGCGATCCGGCCGTTCTTTTATGGCTTATCGAGCAGTTTGGCTTGTTTTACGGAGATTTGTATGCGGAAGAGAAATTGTCCTATGCTAAAAAAATAATCCCTTATTTTAGCGGCATTTTGGAACATTGTAAAAATAACAGGACAGATTCCGCGGAATACGAAGCGCTCTATCTGAACGCTTTACAAATATGCGCAGCCGTAAATAAAACCATTGATAACTCATGGCGTTCGCCGTATGTGGAATCCGAAATAAACAAGATGAAAGATTATATAAGCGAAAAATATTTTAAAAATGACGGCGATAAAAATTATACCCCCGATTTGCTGCTGTTTTTTTCATTGAGCTCTATGCTTAATTCCGGCAGTTTCGGCATATATAAAAAAGAAATCATTGAAAAATTTAAGGAGCAATCGCTTAACGGTTTCGGAGGATTGAAGTCCGGAAAAGCTTATCCGTATTATCTGTATTATTATCTGATGCTTGTTCCTTATACGGAAAGAAAAACTCTCTTGGAAAATTTGAGTTTGTATCTTGAAGACAATTTAAGCCTGCCCGAATATTTTGCCAGAAAAAGCGGATTTTCCGCCGGAGGAAATTACAGAGATCCGGTTTCAGCCGCTTATTTCGCTATGATATTTAATGCGGCGGACGATACCAAAATAAAAATAAAAATAGACGCGAAAGGTTTTGAACAATCAATGTCGGCGGTAAAAAACATATTGATTGCGGCATAATATAACGGCAATGGCGATTGGGTCTCTCTAAAAACCTATCTAAAGCGGCGTCATTCCCGTGAAAACGGGAATCCATTTTTGTCGTTATCGTCGGACACATTTAAAAGCAGCATTGATACCCGTTTTCACAGGTATGACAAAATTGGGTTTTTAGAGAAACCCGATCACGAATTGGATACCTAACAGCCGTAATTTTTCACAAATTCTTAATAATTTCTTAACTTTTGCGTATTAAAATATTTATATGATTAATATCAAATGCCAATGGCTGCCGTTAAAGGAAATAATTTCTAAAGCCGCGCGTGAAGAAAGCGCGGGTGAGGGAGATAATTTTGCGGGGGACAGGTTTTTCAACAGGGATATAAGCTGGCTTTCTTTTAACGACCGCGTTCTTGCAGAATCCGAAAATCCGAACGTTCCTTTGCTTGAAAGACTTTTTTTTATAGGTATCGTCAGTTCCAATCTGGACGAATTTTTTACCGTACGTGTATCGGAACTGTTAAGACTGCTGAAAATTTCGCCGAAAAAAAACTATCCCGACGCGCTTAATCCGGAAGCTCTTGCGCTTCATGTCAGGGAACGCGTATTGCGGCAAAAATCCAGACAGGCAAAATCATTAAACGCATTGTTAAAAGATCTGGCAAATAACGGAATACAGATATTAACTTCTTTTGAAAATGAAGANTTTGATAAAGAAATAGAAAAAAATTTGCCTGAAATAGAGATATGTTTTTCAAAACTCGGCACGCCGATCCCNGCTTTATACGGTTCGGATATTCATATATTCGTACATTTTCCGGACGAATACGCGGTAATACGGTTTAAAAAAATACAAGACAGGCTTTTGGAACTTTCTTCAGTTGACGGTGTCCGCAGATTTGCGCTGCTTGAACGCTGGATTATGTTTAAAGCGCAAAAACTTTTTAAAAACAAGCAGGTTTTGGGGACTTTTGCGTTCCGCCTGCTGCGAAATGCCGACATACCTATATATAATGCCGAAGAAAATGAAAACGATATGGAAAGAAAAGTCGTAAAAGCGGTAAACAAACGTTTCTCTTCGCGCGTTGTACGGCTTGAGATCGATTCGTCAAAATATCCGGACAGCGCGCTGCTGCTTGCCACAAGTTTAAGACTTGATTCCGCTTCCATATACAGGTTTGATTTGCCTTTAAGTTTGCGTTTTCTGACATCTTTTAAACAATTATTTACAAAAACTCACAAAAAACTTATGTATCCTCCGGTAAATCCTTTAGTCCCTGCCATACTTAAAAAAAATACGGACATTTTTTCCGTAATACGCAATCAAGACATAGTGCTTCACCATCCTTATGATTCTTTTGACATAGTCATTGATTTTTTAGATCAGGCTTCGAAAGATCCCGCGGTAACAGAGATTTTTCATACTTTGTACCGTACTAATAATATTGAATCGCCCATTATAAAAATACTTAAGAAAGCCGCAAAAAACGGAAAAAAGGTGACGGTTTACGTCGAGTTAAAAGCGCGTTTTGACGAAATGAACAACGTTATGCACGCCAAAGATTTGAGAAAAGCGGGAGTTAAAGTAATAACTCCGATAGGGAAATATAAAGTTCACAGTAAGCTGACTATGATTACGAGAACGGAAAACGAAAAAGCGGTAAGATACGTTCATATGGGAACCGGCAATTATCATGCCGAAACCGCAAAGCAATATACTGATTTGGGACTTTTAACCGCGCATGAAGGCATAACATCGGATGCGTTAAAATATTGCGAAATGCTTTATACGCGCGACGTTAAACAAAAATTTAATTATATGCTGGTTTCTCCGGTCAATCTGCACAATAAAATAATTTATATGATTGAAAATGAAATTAAAAATAAAGAAAACGGAAGAAAAGCGCACATTATCGCAAAAATGAACGCATTGTCCGACATAAAAGTTATAGAAACATTATATAAAGCTTCCAAAGCCGGAGTGAAAATAGATTTGATTGTCAGNGGAACGTGCTGCCTGANACCGCATGTTGCGGGACTTAGCGANAACATAAAAGTTACAAGCATAATAGACCGTTTTCTNGAACACAGCAGNATATATTATTTTCACGCTAACGGCGAGAAAAAAATATATTTGTCCAGCGCGGACTGGCGCCCGAGAAATTTTATAAGACGTTATGAGATAGCTTTTCCGGTATTGGATTGCGACATTAAACAGTATATTCTTGACACGATTTTGTATAACAGTTTAAAAGATAACGTTAAAGCGGCTATTTTGCAGCCGAACGGGTCGTACAGGCAGGTCTCAACGTTTAAAAATGCCGCTCCGATGCGCTCTCAGTTTGCATTTGAAGACATAGCGCGTAAATATTATAAAGACACGCATCTGTGCGGCAGGTCGAAGATCTTCGAATGAAAAATTTATATAAAAAACGAAAGGCATCTGTGGTATTTATCCTTGGACTCCGCGGGCAAAGCAAAATTTGAAATTACCCTTTCGTCAAACTTAACAAGGTGATGCAAATTTTTAAGTTTATCTTCCAAAGAATTNCTTTCCGCTTTTATTTCATTTTCATATTCGCAAAACGTCGCCATAGGATATATGCATTCGCCGCGCACGTAAAAAGANCAGATTTTATCCAGGGAAGGTTCAAGNATTATACTGCTGCGGTTTACGATAAATTTTTCTTTCTTATAAAAGCAAATAAGATTGCCGACGGATATTTTTGACAATATTTTAGGTCCGAGATGCGTTTTNATGGCTTCGGACATTTCTTCCGGCAGATGATTAAACATTATNGCGCGGAGATTCTGTTCGTTAAAACGGACAAAACGTTTATGGCTTGCTTTAAGCACGACTCCGGGCAGTTTCCCGCTGTTAAATTCCGATCTGAACAAAATTCCTTTATGTAAAAATCCGGGCCCTTTATACTGGACATAAACTTTCCCGCCGTCCTGCTTATAACGTATGCGCAGGCTTGCTCCTTTTTTTGCTATAGCCGTATCTTTTGTATCCAAATACTGGTCAAAAAAAGACGCTGTTTTTTCGTGGCTGGAACTGTTTTTTGTCAAAAAATCCCGAAGTTCTTTAAAATCTTCCAGCCTTAACTTTCTTTTGCGCTCGATTTCAATAAACCTGTCGTCTTTTATCCGAAGACTGCTGCAGATTTTTTTTATTTGCGATTGAATACTCATCGTTTTCCTTTTGAGACAATAATTTCCCGCCGCGCCGACACGCACATAATATAATACCATTTTTTCATGCTTTTGTCGCCGCAAAATTTGATAAACGGCAATATGTTTTGTACAATTAATTTCAAACTGAAACAATAAAAAAATCAAGGTTATTTTGATAATTTTGACACGGTTTTGGAGCAGAAAGTTGAAATCAGTATTGATAGAAGTATCGGGAACGGTGCAGGGGCTTGGGTTCAGGCCTTTTGTTTATAATTTGGCGGTTGAAAACAGTGTGTCGGGATTTGTCAGAAATACCGGAGATGGCGTGCAGATTATCGTTCAGGGAACAAAATCCGCGGTAGACAGTTTTATAAAAAAACTGCAAAAATCAGAATTTGACGCTAAGTACAGTATAAAAAAAATACCCTGCCGTCAGTATAATAATTTCAAAATTTTAAGAAGCAAGAAAAACGAAATCCTTTCCGAGTTTCCTCACGACTTGGCTTTGTGCGGGGAATGTAAAAAAGAACTTTTCTCCGAAAATAACAGAAGATGCCTTCATCCTTTCATAAACTGCGTTAAATGCGGGCCGCGTTTTTCAATAATTAAAAAGCTTCCGTATGACAGAAAAAATACTTCAATGTCGGAATTTGTTATGTGTAAAGAATGCCGGCAGGAGTATAAGGATCCGTCAAACCGCAGATTTCACGCCCAGCCGAATTCGTGCCGCAAATGCGGGCCGCAGCTGTCTTTGTTTTCGTCGGGGAAAAAACTTATTTCGCAAAAAGACAAAGCTTTATCCGGCGCCGTTAAACTTTTAAAAAAAGGAAAAATTCTGGCCGTTAAAAGTATCGGCGGATATCATCTTTGCTGCGACGCTTTCAATGAAAAAGCCGTCAGAAAGCTCAGAGAAAGAAAACTGCGTCCTTCAAAACCTTTTGCGATAATGTCTGATTTGCAGACGGCTGAAAGTTTGTGTCATATAAGCAAATATGAACGCGCGGAACTTCTTTCAAGCCGCGCGCCTATAGTTCTTCTAAAAAAAAGAAAATCAAAAAAATATGAAAGCGTTTTTAATGCTTTGGCTCCGGACAATTCTTCGCTGGGTATTATGATGCCGTATGCTCCTTTGCATCATCTTCTTATAAAAGCAATGCCGGCTCTTGTAATGACTTCGGGCAATAAAAGCGATGAACCCATATGTATCGATGAAAAAGAGGCTTTTGGGAATCTCTCACAAATAGCGGATTTCTTTTTAACGCATAACAGGAAAATCGAAAACAGGCTGGACGATTCCATTGTGAGATTTCTGCCCGACAGCTGCGAAAAAATAATGACCAGAAGAAGCCGCGGCTATGTGCCCGCGCCCGTGAAAACAAAAATAAAAAAAGATATTTTTGCCGCAGGCGGAGATTTGAAAAACAATTTTTGTTTTATAAGAAAAGGCAATGCATATCTCTCACAGTTTACCGGCGATTTGGAAGAAAACGCGAATTTGAAATTTTACGATGAAAGCATAAATAAAATGAAATCTTTTCTTGATATAAACCCAAAAAAAGCCGCGTGTGACGCTCATCCCGGATATCATTCTTCCCGGTATATTGAAAGCCGTTTCAAAAATGTGAACTTTGTTCACCATCATTATGCGCATATGGCCTCGGTTATGGCTGAACATGATCTTAACGGAAATATCCTCGGTTTTATTTTTGACGGCAGCGGATACGGCGAAGACGGAAATATATGGGGCGGAGAAGTTATTCTTTATTCAAAAAAGCAATTTATGCGCGTCGCGCACTTTGATTATTTTCGTCTTCCCGGAGGCGATATCTGCCAAAAAGAAAATTGGCGTACGGCGGTTTCGCTTTTGCATAAATACGGGCTTACGGATAAACTTCCCGGGCATTTGAAGAAATATAAATATAAAACAATTATTAAAATGTCGGAAAACGAAGTAAACGCTCCTTTGACTTCAAGCGTTGGAAGAGTGTTTGACGCTGTTGCCGCGCTTACCGGAATAAAAGAGATTTCTTCTTTTGAAGCGGAAGCTGCGGTTGCGCTTGAAACGGCCGCGGAAAGCTGTAAGATATCTAAACATTACGGATATAATATTAAAAACGGAGTGATCAATATGAAACCGTTATTTACGGAGCTTTTAAAAGATATTGAATTTTCTTTACCGGCATCTCATATAAGCGCTAAATTTCATAATACGATAGCGGATATTATAGCCGCGGCTGCAAAACAGGGCGGACGTAAATATAAAACCCGTAAAATTGTGCTTGGCGGGGGAGTGTTTCAGAATATATATTTACTAAATGCCGTGATTAAAAAGCTGTTGTTTTTTGGCTTTAAAATTTACTACAATAGGCAAATTCCTATGAATGACGGAGGAATTTGTCTGGGGCAGGCGTATTTGGAGGCATGAAGCGGCTGCGGCCGTTACTGCGCATGCGCGGAATTCGTGTCGACACACCCTAATGCCTGCCTTGTTGTTATATGTAACTTTTTGATATAATATGCTGTCAAATAATTAATAAATAATAAAGAGGGATAACTATGGCGGTTAAATTTAACGTTTTGTTTTTAGTGTTTTTTTGCGCATTGTTTTTATTCGGATGTCTTGAAAAAAATACTCATAAAAAAGCAAGCGCTCTTTTGAAGGAAGGTAAAGACGACGCGGCAGTGGCGGTATATGAAAATATACTTAAAAAGAAATCCGATGATTTGGTTGCTTTGAAAGCAGTGGCTGATATAAAATTTAAAAAGAAAGATTTACAGGGAGCTATGGAAGGTTATCAGAAAGTTATTGAAAAAGATCCTTCCCAGTGTATTGCGGAAATGGTGTCAATGTTTTCTTACAACAAAAACATTAGAGATATGGCTGCCGATAAAGTAAGAGGTTTGGGCAACGGCAGAACGGAAGTTATAAATGGGCTTATTGCCCAGATGGAAGCCGGAAACAATTATCTGAAAATAGATTACATGAACTCCCTTGCCAGAATCGGCGTCGGCGCTTCGTTTACCGCGGGCACTATCTCAAAATATCTTGATGACGAATATTTCGGCATGAGAAAAGCCGCGTTGGAAACCCTCGGAACGTATGATGCTAATCAATTGAAAGAAGTCGGAGCAATTGAAAAAATAGTAAAATGCCTTAATGATGACAATATTACGGTCGTCGAAGCAGCCGTGAAGAGTTTGGGAGCATTAAAATCGGGAGCTAATGAAACTGTTCCCGACCTGATTGAAATGCTTGAAAAGCAAAATACCGATGTAAGAGACGCCGCAAAGCAGGCTATTGCGGATATAGGTCCTGCGAATAAAAGCACTGTTCCCGCTTTAGTTGCGCTTATAGATTCGAAAAGGCCTGTAGTTATAAGAGTCGCCGCAATAGACGCTTTGACCGCAATAGGAAACAACGCGAATAATGCCGTTGCGGATTTAATTCCTTTGCTTCAGGACAGCAATAATATTGTGAAGACGGCCGCGGCGAATGCTTTGACAAAAATAGGAAAAGCGTCAGCTGAATCCGTTCCCGAGTTGCTGAAACTTCTTGCGCATAAAGATAATTATATAAAAACAAGGGCGATCGCCGAGCTTTCCGAAATAGGCAAGGCTGCGAGCGCCGCTTTGGTTCCGCTTGAACAGCTTTCAAAAGATGCCGGTTCAAGCAAAGAAGTCCGCGAAGAAGCAAAGAAAGCTTACGACAAAATTTCTAAAGCAAGAAGATAATATGTGTCTTGCTACAGCCGGAAAGATTTCGAAAATTATGGACGCGAATACGGCGGAAATTGATTTCGGAGGGGTGAAATCCGAAGTAAAAATAATGTTGTTGGATAATTTAAAAACCGGCGATTACGTTTTAGTGCACGCCGGTTTTGCCATTAATAAACTTTCAAAAAAAGACGCCGAGGAAATTATTTCCGCGTCGAAAGAATCGGGGTTGATTTAACGTGGAAAAAGTATGCGTATTTTGCGGGGCCAGCCTTGGCAGGAATAAAAAATTCCGCGAAACTGCCGTAGCGCTCGGCAAACTTATGGCAAAAGAAAATATTGAGCTTGTTTACGGCGGAGGAAGCGTCGGTCTCATGGGCGTTCTTGCCGATTCCGTGCTTGAAAGCGGCGGAAAAGTTACGGGCGTAATACCCGAATATTTAAAAAGACTTGAAGTCTGCCATAACGGCGTGAGCGAACTTATCATTACAAAAAACATGCACGAACGGAAAAATAAAATGTACGATCTGGCAGATTATTTTTTAGTTCTTCCCGGCGGCATAGGAACGATTGACGAGCTTGCCGAAGTTCTTACGTGGTCGCATCTGTGCATACACAAAAAAGCCTGCGCTCTTATAAACATAAACGGCTACTTTGACGATTTTATCAGATTTTTAAATAAAAGCGTTGAAGAGAATTTTTTTAAACGGGAACATATGGATATACTTATCATTACCGATTCTATTGAAGAAGCGTTTGAGAAATGCCGTTCGTTTGTACACCCCGAAGGGATAAATAAATGGGTAGACGAAATCAAGGGAAACATGTAACGGCAATTACAAATTACGAATTACAAATTACAAATTACGAATCAACGGCAATAGGGCAGCGCCCTAAAATAAAATATAACAGGGAATAGCCCTGTGTGCAGGCAGAGTTTGGAAAGTGATAATAAACGGCAAAAATAAGAAAATAAAAATAATGGAAGTGTGCGGCACGCATACTATGGCTGTTGCTAAATACGGGCTTAGAAATTATTTTGCCGGCGTTGAACTTATTTCCGGTCCGGGCTGTCCCGTCTGCGTTACTCCTTCAAGCCGTTTGGAACAGTGCATACGGCTTTCAAAAAATAAAAATATTATTATAACCGTTTTTGGTGATATGCTCAGGGTTCCGGCTTTTACGTCTTCCTTGGAAAAAGAGATTTCAAACAGCGCCGACATAAGAGTGATATATTCAGTTTATGATCCTTTGAAAATTGCATTAGAAAATCCTGAAAAAGAGATTGTATTTACCGGCGCAGGTTTTGAGACGACAGCGCCGCTTGCCGCCGAAGTTGTTGCGGAAGCATATAAAAAAAAGATAAAAAATTTTTCTTTATTGTCCATGTTTAAAAGCGTATTTCCGGCTCTGGATATTCTTGCGGGGTCTGAAGATTTTCAAATTGACGGGTTTATTCTTCCCGGAAATGTGGCTTCAATAACAGGTTCGGAAGATTTCAAATTTCTTTCGAAAAGATATCAGATTACATGCGCGGTCGCGGGATTTTCGAAGGACGATATAGTAAGATCCGTAAATTTTTTAATTGGATCGGCAAAAGAAAATAATGCGGATTTTGAAAATTTTTACACAGCCGCCGTCAGCGAAAGCGGCAATTTAAAAGCAAAAAAAATATTATCTGATATATTTGATTTAAAAGACGATGTCTGGCGGGGTTTTGGAAAAATAAAAAAAAGCGGTTACAGGCTTAAAGAAAAATATGCAGCTTTTGACGCGGATAAAAAATTTAAAATCAAACCGGTCAAAGAAAAAAAGGACTTATGCCGCTGCGGTGACATTATGAAAGGAAAAATAGATCCGCGCGGATGCGCTTTATTTGCTAAAAAATGCACTCCGTTAAATCCTTACGGCCCGTGCATGGTTTCTTCGGAAGGCGTTTGCAGCGCGTACTATAAATACGAAAAGAGTGAAGATTGAAGAGTGGAGAGTGGAGATAATGTGTTTTCGCAAAGCGAAAACCTGATTAATTCAGTTTCGGCAAAGCCGAAACACAATATTTTCACTTTTCACTCTCCACTCTTCACTCTTATAACAGAGTGTATTATGAACTTAAATGATAAAATAACTTTAGCGCACGGAGCCGGCGGAAACGCAGCGAAAGAGCTTATAAATAAACTGTTTAAAAAGCATTTTTCAAATAAAGCTTTAAACGCTTTGGACGACGGGGCGGTTTTAAAAATCGGAAATATAAAATTGGCGTTTTCTACGGACACATTTGTAATAAAGCCTGTTTTTTTTAAAGGCGGAGATATCGGAAAACTTGCCGTATGCGGGACAGTTAATGACTTGTCGATGATGGGCGCAAAACCTTTGGCAATGTCTGCGGCAGCAGTAATCGAAGAAGGGTTTCCGCTAAAAGATCTTGAAAAAATAACGGTTTCCATGTCAAAACAGGCAAAAGAAGCGGGCATAAACATAGTTACCGGAGACACCAAAGTCGTGAGAAAAGGCGAAGCCGACGGTATTTTTATTAATACGAGCGCTATAGGAGTTGTTGACAATAAAATTAATCTTTCGGGCGCAAATGCCAAAACCGGAGATACGGTAATAATAAGCGGCAATATCGCGGATCACGGCGCGGCAATAATGCTTGCCAGAAATGATTTAGGTTTTAAGTCATCCATTAAAAGCGACTGCGCGTGTTTGAACGGATTGGCGCAGAGCATTTTGAAAGCGTGTCCGTCAATACACGCAATGAGAGACCCGACCCGCGGCGGCATTGCTGCGGCTTTAAACGAAATAGCCGAAAGTTCAAATGCCGGAATAATAATTGAGCAGAATAAAATGCCTGTGGCAAAAGCGGTCGCCGCGTTTTGCGCAATATTGGGGCTTGACCCTTTATATATGCCCAATGAAGGCAAGATGATTTCAATACAAAAAGAATCCGATACAAAAAAAGTTTTGCAGGTTTACAAAAAGCATCCTCTGGGAAAAAACGCTGAAGTTATCGGAAAAATAGTAAAAAGCCCGAAAGGCGTTTGGATAAAGACCGTTTCAGGCAGTTTGAGAAGAGTATTAAATATTGACACAGAGCAACTGCCGAGAATCTGCTGAAAGACAGGTAAAAGGTAAT
>JGI24702J35022_10000904_pt1 | contig 18475 bp, 15 predicted proteins | sample TergutTh196P4_FD_35022 | JGI IMG/M metagenome (IMG submission 35022)
ACCAAAGAAATAGATTATCAGGAAATCCGGGATTATAAGAGTTCCAACATTAATTTCATACGTACCTCGCACTATCCGGTCTCGCGGCATTTACTGGACGCCTGCGACGAGCTGGGCATATATGTGGAGGAAGAAAACGCCGCGTGCTGGGGGCCTGTTGGCTGCCCTCCCGAGGAATATCTCGAAGGATTCAAAGAGGTCATTGAGCGCGACCGGAACCGCGCGTGCATCATCATGTGGTCGCTGGCAAATGAATCGTCATGGGCGCTTCCGTTCAGGATGGAATATAATTTCATCAGGGAAGAGGATCCCTCCAGGATGGTTATTTTCAGCTTTCCAAGCACGGTTCCCGCAAATGAGACCGACGTCTATTTTGACATCTACAGCGTACACTATGACGGTTGGAACTCGGGAGGGCTAGGCAATCCGAATATGCCGGTACTCCACGACGAGTACTGTCCTTCATCGGTCCACCACTACTATGAAATACAGAGGGACAACAGTTCCAAGGTATTCTACGAGCAATCGATTTACAAATTCTGGGATAACGTTCTTCGTACAGACGGCGCCTTGGGCGGCGCAATCTGGTGTGCAGATGACGAAGTATTCTTCATTCCGGAAGGAACCACAAAGAACAGGGGCGCGCAGGGGTACTACGACGGTTACGCCACGGGCGACGGCGCCTGGGGAGCAGTGCATGATTCGTACAAGCGGCTCAAGACCGAAGCCTGGCTGGTCAAGAAGGGGTATTCACCGGTGAGGCTCAATGAAAAGGTATTCGTCGCTACGGACAGCGTCCTGACCATCCCTGTGAACAGCGGTTTTGATCATACTAATTTCAATGAGATGACGATACGGTACTCCATCGACGGAGGCCCCGTTAAGACGGCTGAGGCGCCTTCCATTGCGCCGCACGCCAGGGGCAGTATCATTATCAGCGACACAGGACTTAAAGGCGCGTCTCAAGTAGCGATTGATTTCTTCACCACGTTTAACGGCGTTGAATCACTGGTGGATACTTTCCTTTTCAATCTGGCGGAGACGTCTTATACTTTCACGCCGGCCAGCGGGAACGCCCCCGGACTGTTCGAGGACGGTAACGCCATCATAGTGTCCGGCCAAGACTTCTCGGTAACCTTCAGTAAGGCAACGGGGCTTATCAGCGAAGCTAAATTTAAGAATGAAACGCTCATCACCGGCGGTCCCTATCTCTCGATTCCGGACGCGGACTTTGGAGTTCTTGACAACATATGGATACCGGCGGCGGTCGACGGCGTCACAGCGGAGATCATCGACAACTTTGCCGTCGTCTCACTCAGCGGTCAATACGCAAGAGGACAGGGAGTGGAATTTACCGTAACCATCTCTGCTAACGGTATCATCACAACCAGCTACAGACTGACTTCAGCGCCTGAGTCCAATGTACTGACCATCTTAAAATCAGTTGGCGTGAGCTATGATATACCCTCAGACGTGAGGAGCGTCAATTGGAACCGCAATACGTTCCATAACGTATATCCCGCCAACAGTATCGCGCGTCCCGTTGGCGAGGCGCTCAAGGTCCGACCGGGCTGGGAGCAGAATCCCGACGTATATGGCAAGAAACCTGATTGGGATTGGTATATGGATATGAAGGAATTCTCGTTGTTTGTCTTAGACGACCCCAGAGACGGTATCATAACAAGCGATTTTAAAACAATGCGGGAGAATATATGGTATTACGACGTCAATTTCACCGGGACAAATAACCGGATCAGCGTGGAGTCAGATACAAGCGACGCAGTACAAGTTGTAGTGTCGCCGGCGTGGGAACTCATTGATTGCCGCAATACGGACCGCATTGAATACACCGGCTCTTGGGCATGGAGGGATAACAGTACCGCGGGGTTCAGCCTCGGTAACGGGAATACGAATAACTACGCTTTCAACCGCACTGAAAGAACGACGGCCCAAGACAACGCCTCAGCGGCGCTGGTCTTTGAGGGAACCGGCGTCAGCTACATAGCAGGCAGAGAAAATGGCCTGTTGGATGTATATATTGACGGGGCTTTTATGCGAAGGATCGATTCGATCGGAAGTTGGGGAAATTCAAAGAGGCGTATCCTATACAGTATAAACGGCTTGCCTTTAGGTACACACAGTATCGAGATCAGAAAAGTCAGCGGCGCCAGTATTTCACTTGACGCTTTCGCGGTCCTGAAGGGCGCTGCTACCGACCCGGCGCATCAAAACAGCCAGTTAGTTATAAGCCAGCAGTGGTATCACCCCGATCTGAACTGGGGCAGTTACACCGGCGTCGCGCCAACCCTTGCCAACGGGACAACCGGTTCGGCCACTATACGCCTGACGGACGCCGACAATAAGATCCCCGTTGTAACCGCTCCCATCTTTGTCCCTGTCAATGACATCATAAATGTACCACAGTCGATGATGGTAGGCAGCTTGCGGCTCATCGGCACTGTAGTCCCGGCTGACGCGACAAGCACGGATATAATATGGAGCGTTAAGAATGCGGGAGGTACGGGAGCGATCGTCACAGGTAATACGCTCAGGGTTGAAACCACCGGGGCGGTTATAATAACCGCCGAGATTCTGGGAGGTCGTAACGCGGGCTCATATAAAAAAGATTTCCTCGTATACGTGTGGGAGAACGTTGCGCTGGCGTCGAACGGCGGCGTTATGTATACGGGGCCGAATACCCAAACGGAAAGCGGCAGGTATGTCACGTCCCTTAATAACGGCGTAATAGGAGGGGCTTATTGGACGGACTTCAGTATGGTCGGTTACAACGGGACGTATCCGGATGACGCTACTATTGGGGTGACGCTCTCGCAGGTCTACAATGTAAACGCGATTGAATTATACGACCTCCACGACGGGGGCGGGTGTTTCGCGCCTTCACTTATAATCGTGCAATACTGGGACGAGGCCGCTCAGGAATTCAAAAACATACAAAATCAGTCGAGAACGACCGGTTTTTCCGGTGATACAAGCGGGACTGTAGGCAACCTAATAACATTTGACCCTGTAGAAACCTCTCGTATACAGGCTGTCATGACTCATGCAAACGACAGCGAGCACGGCAGGGCGATAGCTCTTACAGAGTTCGCGGTATATAAGTATTTCGAGGTAGTACCCGTTACAGGCGTGACATTGGATAAAACCGCTATAAGTATACCGGTCGGACAGACAGCGACTCTAACCGAGACAGTTTCTCCTGCAAACGCGACGAACAGTTTGGTTGCCTGGTCGTCAAGCGATGAGAGCGTCGCGTCGGTATTTTATGGAGTTGTGACGGCGCACAGCGTCGGAACCGCTGTGATCACTGTAACAACCGAAGACGGCGATTACACCGCGACATGTCTTGTGACGGTTACGTATCCCAAAGATACACTGACCGTAAATGGCGTAGATATAATCTTTGAGGTTATAGACGGAGTCGCCGTATTGGATTTGAGGGGTTTGACGCAGGCTCAGTTAAACGCCATTTTCGGCGCCCCCGGAAGCGAGGTTGTTTTTAATCTCGAAGGATATGATTCCGTGGACTTATTAGTTGAAGCCGGATGGTTCAAAGATATTGACAAAAATGTAAAAATCATCACAAGTAAAGGCAGTTGCAGCGTCAAGACGAAAACGCTCTGGAATAATTCGGGCAAATCGAGGTACATAACCGTCCGAAATAATAATCTCAGCTTGAAGAATGTGTAGCGTCTGATTTTGTGGCGTCTAGTTTTGTGGCGTCTAGTTTTGTGGCGTCTGATTTTGTAACGTAAGATTGCGTATGCAGTTCAGACAAACCGATGTTATTATGCGGGACGCCAGGAGAGGCGTCCCGCGCCGTGTTATTCATAGGGGACAGCTTGGTCGTCCCCTATTAGCTATAGTTCTGAGGTAGTTGGCGGTTCAAGTCCGCCCAGCCGTTGGAGGATGGTACAATGACAAAGAGGGAAATAATAAAATCTGTGATCAAGGGTTCAATCTCTGATATGGCGCCGCATTCTGATATAGCGCCACATTCTGGTACTGCGCCGCATTCTGGAACTACGCGGCATTCTGATTTAGCGTCCCATTCTGGTACTGCGCCATATTTCATTGACCTCACAATGGCGGGCAAGCGTGACGTAGCGGCATATTATGACATTGATATCAGCGCTGTAAACAGAACATTAGGTAATTACCTGCTATTTCTGAAATTCACTGAACCTGAGGATTTTGTCCCGGAAAAGCTTGGCAAGGACATATTCAAGGATGAATTCGGAGTTGTTTGGGATTTTGGGAAAGGCATTGAGATTGGCGACTGGAGTTTGGTCGATCATCCGATTAAAAACCTTGAGCCGGGTGATTACGTATTCCCGGACGGAAAAGGCAAAGGCAGATTTACCGATGCGGAACAAACAGCGAATGAAAACCCGGATTGCTTTAACCTGCTTCAGATGGTTGGCATATTTGACACGGCCTGGCATACCACCGGTATGGAGGACATGCTGATGGGAATGGCTTTGGACGCTAAATTTACGGAAAAAATGTTTGACCAGGCGCTCGAATACAATCATAATATAATTGAGCAGACGCCGGATTTCATAGACGGTATAAGGTTCATTGAAGACTGGGGTGATCAAAAAGGCCTGATAATGGGCGCAGATTATTGGAGGCGATTTCTAAAGCCGTGCTTAAAAACAATGTACGACGCCTGCAGAAAGAAAGGATTTTCGGTTTTCATCCACAGTTGCGGCAACATCACCGAACTGTTTCCGGATATCATTGATATGGGAGTCGAGGTTGTAGACCCCATCCAACCGGAAGTGATGGATCTGGAATTTATAAAAAGAGAGTACGGAAAACATATTGTATTATTTGGCGGAATAGGCAGCCAAAGCACCCTGCCGTTAGGTACGCCCCGGACGGTTCTCGACGAGGCCAGACAAAGGCTTGACCTGCTGTCAAGCGGCGGTAAATACATTTTTGGGCCATCAGGCGCTATACCCACAGATACACCAATCGAGAACATAGTAACCCTGATAGATTTCTGTAAATCAATCGGTTGATTTTAACCATGTGGAAATCGAGATAAGAAAAAGCTAAGGGAATAAAAGCTATGAAGAATTATCATGAAGAATTATCATGAAGAATTATCATGAAGAATTATCATGAAGAATAATATTGAAAAGGGGCGGTAGGCAAGATGTCTTTGGAAATACTCTGCATCGGGCAATTGGTCACTGATATTATCGCAACAAATATAGACTACACGCATCTTGGCGAAGACACAAAGCGAGCGGATGAGATCACCGTAAAAAATGGCGGCGACTGTATGAACGTTGCCATAGACCTTGCAAAACTGGGATGTAAAGTGGGGTTTTCCGGCAAGGTAGGGAACGACGGCTTTGGGGAATTCCTGCGTTCGGAGTTTGATAAGCTGCAGATTGATACCCGTGGTTTGCGAGTATCTGATGACGTGTCCACATCATCTGTGATAGTTTTGGTAAACGGTCAGGGGCAGCGGATATTTCTTTACTATGGAGGCGCCAACGATTCGCTTTGTGTTGAGGATATTGATTTTTCCGTCATGGACGAATACCGCCATGTGCATATTGGCGGTACGTTCTTATTGCCCCGATTGGACGGAGAAGGCAGCAAAGAGATATTTGCGGCTGCTAAAAAGAGAGGTTTAACGACGTCGATGGATGTGACGTGGGATACAACAGGCCGATGGCTGAGCGTGATTGAACCCTGCCTCCCCTATCTCGACCTGTTCATGCCCAGCAAGGCGGAGGCGGAGCTGATAACCGGCTGCGCCGAACCGCAACAGATAGCGGCTTTTTTGCGGGCAAGAGGCGTAGGCGTCGCGGTCATAAAGCTTGGAGAGAAGGGGGCTTATGTGGAAAGCAAGGATTTAAGATTCCATCAACCGGCTTTTGCTGTGGATGTGGTAGATACGACAGGCGCGGGCGATTCTTTTGTCGCGGGATTCCTGTCCCAGTATGTCATGGGCCGCCCTCTGCGCGAGTGCGCCAGATTTGCCGCAGGAACTGCAGCCCATTGCATCGGCAGATTAGGTGCAACTAGCGGTATTCCTGATGCTGGCGCCGTTTTTGATTTTATAAAAAGTTCAGACGGGCTTGAGTAAACCCCAAATTTCATTACAGGCATAGACAGACAGGTACAGACAGAAGTGAATAAGATTTTGAATTTCATTAGAGTTATTATTAAAGGTGCATATTGACATGGATAAAATATTGAATTTCGGATCGCTAAATTATGATTATGTTTACGACGTTGAACATTTCGTAAAAGCGGGTGAAACTATAGCCTCCACAAAAAGAACTACGTTCTGCGGCGGGAAGGGCTTGAACCAATCCATTGCGTTGTCAAGGGCGCGCGCGCGCGTTTATCATGCGGGATCGGTTGGAAATGACGGCGGGGAGCTTGTCAGAACACTATCAGATAATCAGGTTGACACCTCGTTTATTAATATAGCGGATTGCGCCTCCGGTCATGCAATCATCCAAAGGGAAGCAAACGGACAAAATTGCATTCTGCTCTATGGGGGCGCCAACCAGATGATATCGGGTTCCCATATAGAAAAAGCGCTGGCTGACTTTGGGGAAGGCGACTATCTGGTCTTACAGAACGAGATCAACAATGTCGCCAGAATTTTAGAGCGGGCAAAAGCAAAAGGTATGCGCATTGCCCTTAACCCTTCGCCAATGAATGAAATAATACACGCGCTACCATTAGAACTTGTTGATATATTCGTACTAAACGAGATTGAAGCCGAAAGCCTGTGCGGGGAGGCGACCGCTGCGGCCGCTCCTGAACAAGCTATCGAACAACTGATCAGGCGGTTCCCAACCGCCGCTATAGTATTAACCCTGGGGGAGAACGGCGTAATATACCAGGACTCGTCGCTGCCAACGCCGCTAAAACATGGTATATACGATGTTCCGGTTGTGGATACTACCGCCGCCGGAGACACATTTACCGGTTTTTTTGTTGCCTGCGTATCAAAGGGCGAGTCAATCGCTTACGCTTTGAAAACAGCGTCGATCGCATCTTCACTTGCCGTTTCAAGGCCCGGAGCAGCGCCGTCCATACCTGCGATCGCCGAAGTTCTTTCATTTTGTTATTAATAATTTGCAATGGAACATTTTTGGGAATCTCTCGTCCAATATCTAAGAATATAAAAAACGAGGAGGGAGAATGTGTTATGAAAAAGTCTAAATCCCTTATATTGATTGCTCTAAGTGTACTTGTCGTTGTATTGGTTTTTGTTGTGGCGCAAACATTGTCTTCGCCGTCAGATTCGCCTTCGGGCGGAGTTACAGGCTTTCAACCGTCTAATGTCACATACGCTGCAAATGACAATGGCGATGGAAGCAGTGAGATAAGCGTCAGCGGCTCAGGCGATGCAAGCGGCGAGTTGCGCGTCAGCGGCTCAGGCGACAGAAGCGGTGAGATGGGCGTCAGCAGCGCTGGCGTTGGAAGCGGTGAGATAAGCGTAAGCGGAACCGGAGCTATAAATGTAAACCCTGATGTTGCGTATATTTCATTAGGAGTTAGTACAAAAGGCATCGACCCAAAAGCTACGCTTGAAGAAAACAACCGCTCAATAGCCGCCGTAATAAGCGCTGTTCGAGAAAAGGGAGTTGCAGAAAAGGATATCAGGACAACAGATTTCAATATGTATCCTGACTACAACTATGGTCTTAGCGAATTCAAGGATCAAATACTCGGCTATACAGTCTCAAACAATGTGAGTATTGTAGTGCGGGATATTACCGTCGTGGGAGATGTTCTCGGCGCGGCTGCGGATGCCGGGGCTAACGTATCCGGCGGTGTTCAGTTCGGTATGTTAGATAACAGCGAGGCTTACAACGAAGCTCTTGGTCTGGCAATAAAAAATGCCGTTGGCAAAGCTGAAGCAATTGCCGGGGCGTTGGGGAAATCCATCGGAAGCCCTTCGTCTGTATCTGAAGCTGTTAACTACTACTCACCGTATTATGCGGCGGCGGAGAATTTGTCTATGAATGCAGCGGTGGGGAGCGTACCTGTCCAGACAGGTAAACTTACCGTTAGCGCCAACGTACAAATGGTGTACGAGTTCACAAAGTAGTTTTGTAAACTTTTCAGAACAGAATAAGCGCGCGGGTGCGAAAACTGAAAAAGACCATCTGACAAAAATCATTATCAAGAATATCAGGGCCAAATGGTTCGCGCAGAAATCTTAGATGCATGCGTAAACGATCTATGTTCTGCGCGAGTTTGGTCATTAATATTTTAGGGGCCCATAAAACGTAACTTGAAGCGTTCAATTACATCAACTACATCCTCAGAGCAATCTGTGATTTCAGCGTCAAGTTCACAGAACGGTCAATATGACCTTGTGTTGCTTGGCATTCTTCTTCCAAAATTGGACGGTTACGGGGTCTGTGAATTGATTAGAAAAAAATCACAAGTGCCTATTATCATGCTCACGGCTTTGGATGGTGAAGAAAATCAGATAAGAGGCTTAGATTTACAGGTTGATGATTATATCACCAAGCCATTTTCCATGCCAATTTTGATTCAGAAAATTGCGGCTGTTTTATGTCGTGCGGAAAAAACAGATGTGCAAAACAGGTATATTCATTATAAAAAACTGACATTGGATTTAGACTGTGGATGAAAAAATCTATACAAAAAGATAACGTGCTTCGCTCCATTCTTGATAAATAACAAATTCTAACAAAACGCAAAAGCAACCGAAAAGCATACGGCTGGTGTAGAAGCATGAACACCTGCCTTTTTTATTGCCTGAAATAACACACAAAACACAAACTCATCACAAAGGATTCCCAAATACGTTTGCTATCCTATACTCATAAACAAATGGAAGCCGCTCTAATCTAGTGTTATCATAGCTATTGAAAACTTATGTGTTAAAAATAGTGTTAAATTTTAGGCTGTGTCAATTGAAATATATTGATAACTTTTTTATGGCGCGCTTTTTGTCACTGTCGTTTACGTGCGCATAAATTTTCGCCGTAATGTTTATGCTGCCATGTGCCATTAGCTTGGATGCCTCTAAAAGCGGCACGCCTTGACGCGCTAAAATTGTGCAATATGTATGTCACAATGAATGTACCGTGCTGCCCGCCTGAATACCCAATTTATCACACAAGCGTTTGAAGGATTTAAGGAAGTTACCCTCGAGAAGGGGGCTTTTTGTGAGAAGGTCTGCATTTAGGCAGTACTTGAAAAAAGTCTTAAAAGTTTGTTTAGTCGGTGAATATTGTCGGCAGTAGATGTTTCAATAGCGTATTGTAATATTCTTGTATGCTCGTCGCTCTGATATCGATTAGGTGCATACCGGCAAGCCCACTCTCAGCTATGTGCAGCCGGTAAAGACTTTCATACCTGACGTATGTGGAAACCGCTATCTTTTGCCGCTGGACGTGTTCCAGCCAATGCTCAAAGAATGCATTATTGGTAACCTTACCAAATACCGATGACCTGCTTCTTAATTGTTTCAATGCGTGTTCCTGTTAAGCTGTGACTAATATTAGTAAAATAAAAAGCTGCAAACTGTATTTTGTACCCGTTACCATCAAAAAAACCTGTAAAATCAAACGGCTCATAGTCACTCAATGATTTTAAATCAATATCGGCCATAAGAATATATTTACCGTTGCTATTGAGTCGGATTTTATCGAACTCGTCCGCAGTAGAGATGCCTATAAATCCATCGGGTACGATTGTCTGCCGTTCTATTGGAACAATAAAGCCATCGGATAATTTGAAGTCCTGACTTACAACATTCACAACTCTCCCCGATGGCGCCGCCGGTTTATTATTGTTTCCGTTTTGAGGCGGCGTATTGGGACTACCGGTGTTTACTGCGCCTGTACCCTTATTGTTACTAATGGAATTGTTATTGCCAGAATTTTGGGGGCTATTATTTCCACCACAGCCAGATAGTACGACAAGAGTCATAAACAAGGCAACCCCAAGTGCAACTATTCTTTTTATTATCGTTGTTCCTTTCGTTAATAGCTTAATTTTATCTTCATGCCAGTTTATAGATTTCCACCCATTTCAAAAACTCTGTATTACGAGCAGTGACTTCTGTGTTATAGGCAATAATTTCAGAGTTTTTAGCCGTTGCTTTTGCATACGATAGCGTCAACTCTGAAGTTTTTGCCAACTTCTCGATCTTTTCATCAGCAGACTTAATAGCTCTTAATAATACATGTTGATTATTTTGTAACTGACTATATATTTTGCCTAGATTTTCATTTACTAGGTCAAATCCACCTTTGATAAGGGATTCTGATTCATATTTATCGTATGCACCGCCATCTCCTTCCAATTTATTGCAACGGCCTGTATCAAAATAATCATAAAAAGAAGCGATAGCGTAAATATTGTAATGATACTTCCTGTGTAAAACATTTAAGCTGTAAAGCTTACCTAAAACTTGTTGCGTTGCGGCAAGCTGTTCTTTGGTTTTTTTAAGAAAAGCCAGTGCGTTATTCTTTGTACTTAATTCATCCGCTGCTTTAGCGTGTTCTTGGTCTCTTCTTATTCTGTATACCTGAAAATTCTTTTTATTGCGAGATTTATTTTTTAATACAACGAAGGTTAATCCTATTGAGACAGGTATAAACCCTATCACTGCACCCAACAGTATATGGAAAATATTCGGATGAAATATTCCCCAAAAGAACCCGTGAGATCTCGGTAATACCCCAGGCAAAAGCCATCCACATCCAGCGCCAGTGAAAACAGATAAAAGGGATAGCCCCCAACCTATGGAATCACTACGAAAACGAGGTTGCAGTTTTACTTTATTTGGTTCTGGAATTATTCTCTCTACCCCAAGATTTTGAATATGAATATCCATCTTTGCTACTGTTTTTTTGAGAATTAGAACATTCCTTTCGGTTTCGAGAACATATGCCAAGTATTTTTTCAGTTCAGCATTAGTCATGATCATGCTACACTCCAACAATACTTCAATCGAATGTAGGGGTCATTGTTCACTTCCCCTGTGCCTCCTGCGCATGATTATCTCTCGCGCTTGCGATGATTTTGAAGCCGTATTTGTTTGCGGCGGCTTCGCCAATTCTGTTCACGCGCTCCGCTCTTTGTGCTGGGGTCATATCCTTTGTTTCCGCGTAAATCGCAAGCCGGATTTTATTGAGGTCTTGCTCAATGGTATTAGGCGTTTTCATTGTCGTTCACCTCCATAGGCGTACAGATTTCAACAGAGCGATAGCCGTTCAAGGCGTTAATGTTTCCCGTTCCAATTTTCGTTTTACGCTTGACGATATGCTGAAAGTTCATGCTGATTATCAAATCCAAATCGTTCACGGCAGCAACTGCGATGTGAACGCCATCCGTCCGATATTTTAATGGGATTATTCCCTGTTCAACATAGGTATCAGCCAACCACTCAGCTTCGTCACTCAAGGCAAGGGCAGTAATGCCAAACTGCTCTATGAGCGCAATCATTTTGTCGCGTTTTTCGCTCGGTGCTTTTTCCAATTCGTCAACCACATAAAGCGAAGTTAACGCCGTATATTTCCCCGCCGCAATATCTTCAAACAGCGTGACAGTATCGGGATGATTTTCCCTGTCCTCGTCAAAATAGTAGTTGAACAAGGTTGTTTCGATATATATTTTTTACTTCCTCATAAGCGATTATCCTCTCGTCGTTGTCCTCGTTTTCCTCTTCGCGACTTCGGGTCAACTTGTCCTCCTTTAACGGTCCTCCTTTAACGGTCCTCCTTTAACTGACGGGCTGGAAACAAATTTCGTTGACATTACGTTCACATTGCCTTATTATGGGCTTAGCCCACACGGGACTTTACTTCCGAGAGGAGTTGCAGTTGATGTCGGTAATAAAGGTAGTTTTGGCTTAAACCGAATATAGGGCATGGCAAGGGATATTTTTTTAGCAAAGGACAACTTTCTATCACAAAGGACAGCTTTCTATCACAAAAGCATCCTTCATAAAGTCGGGTTGATTGCCCTTTGTCTTTGCTGTGCCGTCAACAGAGTAACCTTTCGTGAATAGTTGCTGAACGCTAACTGCGTTAACACAGCGGGATACGATGGAGGTCGTATCCTTTTTGATTATAACGCCGCACATCAGCAAGCTTCAAAACCAAAGCGTTTTATTGATTTGAGAGGCTGCTTATCTGCGGTATTTTTGCGCCCAAAATTAACACTATTTAACACTACTTAACACTACTTAACACTACTTAACTAATTAAGCTAATTAAACTAACTAAACTAACTAAACTAATTAACACTACTTTAGGAGAGATAGAGGAAATGAATAACTTAAAACTATACGGCTACACCGAAACTATCACACCACACGATGGACTGCTTCCCGCAAGGGTAACGGATCATCGCGGCGCGCGGTATACCGTCGCTACTGAACACGGTGAAGTGGCTGCCGTTCTGAAAGGTGCGTTTTACCACAATGCGGACGCCCAAGAGGATTTCCCATGTGTCGGAGATTATGTGCTGCTGCAACACAATGACGGCGGAGATTCTCGCATAGCTGAACTACTGCCTCGCCGCTCAAAGTTTTCCCGCGCTGACTTTTCAGGTCATGGGGCGGGGTATGCCAAGACAATTCTTGAACAGGTCGTCGCAGCGAATTTCGATTATGTTTTTATCCTGTCATCCTTGAATTGGGATTTCAATATCAACCGTATCATGCGCTATCTTACGCAGGCGCGGCGGAGCGGCGGCCAACCGGTCATTATTCTTACGAAAGCCGATTTGGTTGAAGATTTTAGCGATAAGTTATCCGTTGTCAATAACGCCGCGCCCGACGTTCCTGTACAAGTGGTGTCAGCGCATACTGGATTCGGGACGGATTCGCTTGATGAATACCTGCAACCCTGCAAAACAATGGTTTTCCTCGGTATGTCAGGCGTAGGCAAATCATCGCTGCTCAACACGCTGATGAATCAAAATGTCATGGCTGTTAATGCAATACGCGAAGACGACAGCCGAGGCCGCCATACGACGACACACCGGCAATTATTCACGCTACCTTCCGGCGCGATGGTAATCGATACGCCGGGTATGCGGGAACTTGGTTTGTTCAATGCAGATGAGGGTATTAGCGCAGGGTTTACAAATGTGGAGGAACTGTTTTCCCACTGCCGCTTTGTCGATTGCCGACATCAGACCGAACCGGGCTGTGCCGTCGTAGCTGCTCTCGCAGACGGCTCATTGCCGATCGAGCGTTGGGAGCAATACCTCTCGCAGAAACAGGAGAACAAGTTCGCGAATGATAAAATGGGTTATTTGCAAGAAAAGAAGGCGTGGCATAAGGAGATTGCCATGTGGAGCAAGCAATATAAAAAAAGTGGAGGTTTTAAGAGATGAAAAAATACACAAAAACAGAAAGGTATGACCAGAATTGGATTGCCGAAAACTGGATGGGGCCGAACCCATTGTGGTTGGTTGAGGAATTGTGCAATCACATGGATCTGCGCCCCTGCATGAAAGTGTTAGATATGGGTTGTGGCAAGGGATTGACTTCCGTGTTTCTTGCTAAAGAATTTGGGGTAACGGTATTTGCCAACGACTTGTGGATCAGCGCGACTGATAACCTTAATCGCTTTGAGGAAGCCAGAGTATCTGACTTGGTGTTCCCAATCCATGCGGAAGCTCACGCCCTGCCATATGCGGAGGGATTCTTCGATGCTGCAATCGCAATAGATAGTTATGAGTATTTCGGAGCGGATGAGATATATTTCCCTTGTACTTATTCAAAACTGGTGAAACCCGGCGGTCAGTTTGGCATTGTGGTTCCAGGTTTGGCGAGAGAATTTGAGAGAGGTTATCCCGATACGCTAAGAAAGTATTGGGTGGGCGATATGTTCAGCTTTCATAGCAAGGATTGGTGGCGGCGCCTTTGGGACAAGACGGGAATTGTAGAAATAACCGCTTGTTATGACATTGACGACCCAAAAGGAATATGGATGCCTCATGCGATTGCGACAAAGGATTGGTCAACAGAGGTACAGGGCTTCAGCGATGTAGATTTCCTAAACGCCGACACAGATAACGATGTTTCTTTGATTGTTATGGCAGCGCGAAAAAAAGAGACAGGCGACGGTTTTAAAACGATATAAGTATGGATGTTCTTTTTTCACCGCCGAAAAAAGAACCAAAAAAGGCGCCGGGGGTTCCGATCCCCCCGGACCCCTAAACGGCCAGGGGCAAGCCCCTGGCCCCCAAAAACCGTGGGTTGACGGAGGGGATCGCGGTCTGCAGTAAGAACATCCATACCGTTTTGTGCCTTCCGCAGGAAGGAATAATTATAAGTATACGCTGATAGAGCGCTTTGTATCGTTGTTCAAATCGCTTTACGACTTCTATCAGTCGTAAAGCATCCAAACTTCAGATGGAGATTGTAATCCGCCTGAATATGTTCCGCCTGAAGAGGCGGGAGTCTTAACTCAAGGCCCTCGCCTCTATTGGTGGGGGTGTAATAAATAAAGGTTTTTGTCGGTTTTTGTCGGGTTGATGCTTCAATTTGTCGGCTTGATGCTTCGATTTGTCGGTTTGATGCCTCGATTTTTTAGTTGATGCGCCTGCCACTTCGTGCTACACTTTACATGGATGTTTCTGTATGCGGACTGCGAGAAAACCGGGGGACGATCCGCCCGCTTATTCTAAGCATGTGCTATCCGATAATGAAGTGTAAGCAATATGGAAATTTACAAAAACCCAAACTGTAAAAAGGTCAGGGGCAGCCATGTCCTCGAAGTCACCTGCGCATACTGCAAATGCTTCATCGCCAACTACCAGAAGGTCGGCGAGAGTGGCTTTGTGAAGATGTACAATGAGCGAATAATCGACGGCTCCATCGACTTTTCACAATACCAGGGGGCTATATACTGCCCAAACTGTGGCGAACGGATTGCCACGCGGTACGTCACGAAGATGGACAAGAAAGAAGCGTACAGGTTTGTGCCGTCCGCTTTCAACAAGAGGAAGGTACAGACTTGATGGAGAGCAGTCATGCAGATTTTAGTTGACGCCGACGCCTGCCCGGTCAAACAGATCATTGTCCTGATGACAAAAGAGAAGAATATCCCCGTAACAAAGCTCATCGACATGTCCCATGAGCTAAACAACTTTAGGCGCGATGGAGTGGTACAAACGGATTATTATAAGCAAAAATCTTGTTGTTGGTGGGATGAAAAACTGTCAGGCGCTTGGGAGGGTATTTCTTTATTTGGGAGGGTATTTCTTTATGAGGAAGATAATAACAATAATTACGGTAATAGTAGCTTGTTTGGTTATGACGCTATGCGCCTGTTCGGGCGACAACCGGCAAAGTGGAACAGCAACGCCGGCTTCTGAATCACCGATTCAATCTGAATCATCGCAACAGGCAAATATGCCCATAACACCATCGTCAACATCGACAACAGCGCCGGCAGCGCTAACATCATCTACATCGTCAACATCACCGACAACGCAGGCAACACCAATATCATCAACATCGTCTACATCGTCAACAGCGCCGGCAACGTCATTGAGCAATTCTTCTACACAATCCGACGATGGGAGTGATTCAAGCGAACCGGTTATGCCGGGTTCCACATCCGGTCAGGTTGTTGTATCATTTGACTATGTGAGTCAATCCGGCTCGGCAAGCAATCAGTTTGCCGTGTGGATTGAGGACATAGATGGCAACTATCTGCAAACAGTATTCGCGACGCGCTGGACGGCAAACGGCGGGTTTAATACCAGACCAGATTCCATCGCTTTATGGGTTGAAAAGTCCGGAATAGCCTCCATGCCTTCGTACTATGTGGACGCCATATCCGGCGCAACTCCGAAGACCGGTGAAATCACTTTCGTATGGAACTTGACCGATATAGACGGTAACACAGTCCCACCCGGCGAATACAGGATTTTTATTGAGGGTACGTTGCGTTGGAAAAACTATGTTTTATATTCAGGCGTCATTGAGATAGGCGACTCTCCCTCAAATGTCCAGGCTGACGCAGAATATGTCTATGCAGGGTCAGGCAATCAATCCGCTTTGACGAGCGATTCGCCGGAAAACACCATGATTGGCGCTGTGACAATAAGCTATATCCCAGATAACTAAAGCGGGTTTCGCCCGCAACCCAACTTGGCTCAGCGAAGCGCGGTTCCCGTCGCCTCACGAGCGCGAGGCGCTGGCGCCGCGCTATTCGCGCGTCGATTGGCAACTTACGGTTTAAACATCTTGTTTTTTATTAGCGCTCTTCGACCGTAAGTTACCAAAACGGGATTCGCCCGTAACCCAACTTGGCTCAGCGCTTTCATATGGAGACTGTAATTATGCCGCGTACAGCAAATTATGATAAAATAGTTTTGCTCTAATGAAAATACGCTGAGAAAAGAGTGGGGAATTCAAGCGTCAATAAATGAAAAACAAAGAATGGACAGGAGATTGGCATATTGTCGAGCATTTATTCTTATGAAGACGATTACTGCCAGATAGGGTAAAATCAACTGGAAAGGAAGTGTCGCCTAATTGAAAACGATTATACTGGCAGGCGGTTTTGGCGCTCGTATAAGCGAAGAATCACATTTGCGCCCAAAGCCGATGATAGAAATCGGAGGTTCGCCTATTTTATGGCATATTTTGAAATGGTACTCTTACCACGGCGTAAATGACTTTATAATCTGTTGCGGGTATATGGGTTCAACGATAAAAGAATACTTCGCGGACTACTATCTTCACCGTTCAGACGTGACTTTCGATTTTACCGCTAACAACAAAATGATTATCCACTTCGCATCTATGAGTGCGAAGCCTATCCCTATCAGGAGGGGTTCACATTCGGTGAATGCGACGCTTTATCCCTATCAGGAGGGGTTCATATGTGGGGTGAACACGAACGAAGCCCAGCCCTATCAGGAGGGGTTCACATTCGGTGAATGCCCAGTTAAATCTGTATCAATTCGTAGTCGAGGCGTCCGATGCCCAACTTTTCCGCATGCTTAAGCTGGTCGCGCCAATCAGTCGTAGGGTGGATATTTGTTAAATGATCCGCTTGTTCGCACTCGCGCTCAGACAGGATGCTGTTCCCAAGGGCAGGCGCTTTATTCACGGCGTCTATACACGCCTTATCCAAAGCTACGGGATCAAATGCGGCAAACATTCCAATATCCGGTACTATAGCCGCGTCGTTTTCATCATGACAGTCACAAAAAGGCGACACCTGATTCACAATGTTTATATGAAATTGAGGTCTTCCATCTAACACAGCCTTAGCATATTCCGCTATCTTGTGACTGAGCGCCAGATTGCTGCCGTCATAAGGCGTATAAATGGCGTCAAAACTACAAACCCCGACGCATCTGCCGCAGCCGACGCATTTGCTGTGATCGATAGACGCTGTGTTATCCGGAGTCGAGAATCGGATAGCGTCCTGCGCGCAGTAATCTGAACATATACCGCATCCTGTGCAAATATCGCAGTCCACTTCCGGCTTTCCGTCGTTGTGCATGCTCGTCTTCCCCGCCCGACTCCCGCAGCCCATGCCTATATTTTTTATCGCGCCGCCAAAGCCGGTGCACTCATGCCCTTTAAAATGATTTAGTGAAATGAAAATATCAGCGTCCATAACGGCTCTACCAATCTTTGCCGTCTTAACATATTCTCCTCCTTTTACCGGAACCTCCACGTCGTCAGTGCCCTTTAATCCGTCGCCTATCACAATATGGCATCCTGTTGAAAACGGTGAAAACCCGTTCTCGTAAGCCGCATCAAGGTGAACCAGGGCGTTGTTACGCCGACCGACATATAGGGTGTTGCAGTCTGTCAGGAACGGCTTCCCTCCATGGGATTTTATATAGTCCGCCAATGTCTTCGCAAAATTCGGCCTCAAAAAAGACAGGTTTCCCGGTTCCCCAAAATGCATCTTTATCGCAACGAATTTCTCTTTAAAATCGATCCGTTCAATACCTGCACGAATTATCAGCCTATTTAGCTTATCAAGCAAGCTCGTTCCGACCTCACACCTCATATCAGTAAAGAATACTTGCGGTTTTCCAGTTTTGTTTGTCATATCTATTATCATCCCTTTCCACTATCATTCCTATCCACATACTGCATACTGCACGCCGCATCTACATGCTACACATAGCGCATTTCACTCTACATCTGCATGCTGCATCTTCATGTTGTGTACTGCGTACTGCGTACTGCTATGATACTAGCATAATTCTTTGAAAATGTTAATACAATTAACAATTAACAATTAGCTCAATTAACTCAAAAGCAGCAGAAAAGTTTAATCCCTTGGAGCCTTGGACAGAAGTCTGAGTGTCTGGCATATGAGCGTAATTTTTGTCAGACAAGGCAAGTTTTCGAAGGAATAATTGCTTTATTTCGAGAAAACTTAACGAAGTATGGCGGAAAATACGCCATAAGACAGGCGTTAGGGATTTTTGT
>JGI24702J35022_10000905_pt1 | contig 18471 bp, 15 predicted proteins | sample TergutTh196P4_FD_35022 | JGI IMG/M metagenome (IMG submission 35022)
TTCCTGCATCGGACGAAAAGATGCGTATCCCCAATATTTTTGTAAGATTGCCTGTATGTCCATTGACTAACTCCCTTTTTCCACCCACCTCCTTGCATTGACAAACGCCTCTATCCAAGGCGAGATTTCGTCTTTTTTTCTGTCGGCGGGATAATTTGCCCACTGCCAAGGGAAAACGGCACGTTCCAAATGCGGCATCATTGCCACGTGGCGACCATCTTCGCTGCATATTGCCGCCGTATTATAATCTGAACCGTTCGGGTTGGCGGGATAGGCGGAATAACCGTATTTCATCGGAATATGGTATGCGGTTTCATCGCAAGGCAGACGGAATTTTCCCTCGCCGTGTGCCACCCAAATACCCAAACGCAAACCCGCTAAGGACGAAAACATTATGGAATTATTGGGCAATATATCCACATTTATAAAATTGGACTCAAACTTATGCGAATCGTTGTGCAGCATCTTCGGTTTTTGGGTGTGTTGGGGATAAATCAAATCCAATTCTACCATCAATTGACAGCCGTTGCAGATGCCCAAACTGAGCGTATCTTTGCGTTTATAGAAATTTTCCAATGCCAAACGGGCTTTTTCGTTGTATTTGAGCGCCCCCGCCCAGCCTTTTGCCGAGCCAAGCACATCGGAATTGGAAAAACCGCCGACAAAAACAACCATATTCACATCTTCGAGATTTTCACGTCCCGAAATCAAATCGGTCGTATGCACATCTTTCACCTCGAAACCTGCCAAATAAAGCGAATATGCTGTTTCGCGGTCGCATTGACAGCCTTTTTCCCGAATGATAGCCGCCTTTACATTTGAATGTTTATGCTGATGCGAAATGCCGTATTGTGCCAATTTTCCTGTAAAATCGGTAGGAAATTTATATGTAAGTTCCTGATTTTTAAAGTTATGGTATCGTTCTTTGGCTTTTTCTTCTCCGCTCTGTTTGCAATCCAGCAAATAAGACGTTTCAAACCACGTATCTCTCAGTGTATCAATATCTAACAAATAAAATAAGTTATCTTTTTTCAATTGCAGTCTTTGCTGTTGCGATTGAATATCTACTTTTGCCACTTCGATACATCTAATATCCTGATTATCAAAATAATCTTCAATTTCTTGATTATTTTCCACTTGCAGCAAAATTCCTGCGTTTTCCGCAAACAAAACAGCGTGCAAATCGGCATTAACCGCCGAAATATCCACATCTAAACTCAAACGATTATCGGCAAAAGTCATTTCGAGCAGAGCCGTTATCATACCGCCTGCGGAAATATCGTGTCCTGCCAGTATTTTCTCTTCGCATATAAGTTGTTGAACGGCATTGAACGTTTTTTTGAAATAGGCGGCATCGGCAACCGTAGGCGTATCGTTTCCCAACCGATTTTTCGTTTGTGCATAACTGCTTCCGCCCAATTTCAAGGTATCGGAAGAGAAATCCACATACAAAATTTTGGTATTTTCCTTTGCCCGCAAAACAGGTGAAACGATTTTTTTGACGTCCTCCACCTCCGCAATGGCTGAAATAATCACCGTTCCCGGTGCGTAAACCGTTGTTCCATCGGGATATTTCTGCGTCATGGACAAAGAATCTTTTCCTGTGGGGATATTGATGCCCAGATTGCAGGCAAAATCGCTTGCCGCCTCCACCGCCTTATACAAACGAGCGTCTTCTCCCTTGTTTTTGCACGCCCACATCCAGTTTGCACTCAAGGAAACGGCTGACAGTCCGTCTTTTAGCGGCGCCCAAACGATATTGGTCAACGCCTCGCTGATTGCCATTACCGAACCGTGAGCCGCATTGACCAACGCTACCGCAGGAGCATGCCCAATGGAAGTTGCCATTCCCTTTTCTCCCCGAAAATCAATCGCCAGCGCCCCCAAATTGTTTAACGGCAACTGCAACGCACCGCAACATTGCTGCATGGCGACTTTCCCCGTTACGGAACGGTCAACTTTGTTGGTCAACCAATCCTTGCAAGCGACCGCCTCCAGACGCAGAACGTCTTTTATTTCTTGCTCTATATTTTCTCTCATGCTGTTATCCTTGTGAAAAATTAATACTAAATCCATTTAACGAGATATTTTTCTGGTTATTGCAGGTTTTGGGCTTGTTTCAAAAAAAACTGTATCTTTGCAAATCTTAATTTAGCGAGTGATGAATGCGGAAAAATTTGCCGTTATCGGCATTGGACATTTTGGGCGGGCTATTGCGTTGAGCCTCTCCCGCAAAGGAGCGGACGTGATGGCGATTGATACAGATTATGAACGGATAGAACAGATTAGCGACGACGTTTCATACGCCGTTACGTTAGATGCGACTGACAAAAAAGCTTTGCTGTCGCAGGATATCCGCAGTTTTGATGCGGTGATTGTCGCCATTGGAGAAAATTTTGAACATCGGCTGCTTTGCGTTGCCGTACTGATGGATTTGAATATCAAACGCATTATCTGTCGGGCGATGGGGCATAATCAGCGGATTATTTTAGAGAAAATGGGCATCACGGAAATCATTTCTCCCGAAGACGAAGTAGGAATTGCGGTTGCGCGGCGTTTGCTGAACCCCAATATGATTTCGTATTTGGAACTGTCTGATAATTACTGTGTTATGGAGATAACGGCTCCGAAAATGGTTTGCGGACAAATGGTTGGGAAAATTGATTTGCGGGATAAATACAAATTGAGTTTGATAACCATTCGCAAGGAATTTGTGGAAAATCGGAAAGGTCAGGAGACGATTGCCCAACACGTGGTAGGCGTGCCTGATACAAAAACCATTGTGGAAGAAAAAGATACGCTGATACTCTTCGGACGCAACCGCGACATTGAAAAATTTGTAGAAATAAATAATTAACCGTGGGATTTTTGTACAAAAAATTTCGAGAGCAGATAAAACTCTGGATTTGGGATTATATCGGCATTGTGAACCGCATTTTACGGATAGCATCGGTGTTTGTTTCCATGCTCACCCTGTGCGTAATCGTTTATTTTTACGGCTATCCGCAGACGGAAGAAAGTTTTTTGTTGTGCAACATCGTCATTCACGGGAGTTTGCTGTTTTATGTGTTGAAATATTTTTTGCAGTCCTTTTTCAATGTGCATTCCTTGGGTTATATCCGAAAACATTGGTTTCAGGGGATTATTACATTTTCCATAATTGCTTGGTTTATACTGTTTTACGTATTCGATTTCGGCAAAGGGCAACCGCTTTTTGCCATGAACGGAGGCAATGCGTTCAACAATATCGTTATGCTTTCGGTGCAGTTGTACTTTTTTGTGCTGATGCTCATTGAGTTGTCGCGTATCGGGGAAGTGGTGGATTGGATTAAAATTGGTCCCGGCGGTTTGCTTATCGCCTCGTTTCTGTTTTTGATTTTGATGGGTACTTTTTTGCTGCTTATGCCGGAAATGTCGGTGGTTGACATTCGTTTTTTAGATGCTTTGTTTACCGCCGCAAGTGCAAGTTGCGTAACGGGTTTGTCGGTGGTTGATATTGGAACGGTTTTTTCGTTCAAGGGGCAGTTTGTCATTATGATGCTTGTGCAGTTGGGCGGAATTAACATCATTTGCTTCGCCTCTTTTATGGCATATTTTTATAGCGGGACAAAACTTCGCTACCAATCGGTGGTAAAGGAAATGCTCAACACTACGCTGCAAGGTTCACGCAGTTTGACCCGCGAAATTATTCTATATACATTTGTGATTGAGGTAATTGGATTTATTTTGATGTTTGTTTATTTTTCCGCAAGCCGAACGTACAGTACTGCGGTTGCCGACAATGTGTTTTTTTCCGCATTTCACACCATATCGGCGTTCAACAATGCGGGATTTTGCCTGTTGAAAGAAGGAATGATGTCGCCGATGCTGCAACATAACTATTATATTCAAACGGTTATTATGTTTCTGACTTTTTTGGGCGGGATTGGTTTTTTGACCATTCACAATGTTTTCACAACGCCTGTTTGGAAAAAAGGTTGGTGGACGCATCTGCAAATTACAACCAAAGTCGTACTAAAACTGTCGGTGATGGTTATTTTGGTCGGAGCGGCAGCGTTTTTCATTTTGGAATACAACAATACAAGTGCAAACAGCAGTTTGGCGGATAGAATTTACAAGGCGTTGTTTTCTGCCGTAACCTCCCGCACAGCAGGATTTAATACGGTGGATTTTTCTTTTCTGAAAATGCCTACTTCGCTGATTTTCATTGTTTTAATGGTAATTGGAACGGCTCCCGGCTCAACGGGCGGCGGAATAAAATTGACCACTTTTTATATCCTGTTCAAATCTGCCATCGCAACCGTTTTGGACAAAAAACAGGTTACCATTTCCAACAAAGCCATTCCCTACGGCATCGTGGACAGAGCCTATCTTGTACTGTTGTTTTCGTTGTCTCTCATTTTTATAGGCACGCTTTGTCTGTCCATTTCCGACCCGCAATTTTCGCTGGCACAAATTCTTTTTGAGGTATCTTCCGCTTTCGGCACGGTGGGTTCGTCGGTTGGAGTGGTGCCGCTTTTGTCCGATTTTGGAAAATGTGTGATTATTTTTGTTATGTATATCGGACGAATTACGGTGCTGACCCTCGCACTTTCCCTGACCAGACGCGTATTTAACCGCTATTCCTTAGCAACAACAAATATCGGAATATAAGATGAAAAATAATTTCGGCTGCCTTGCTAACCTCTTTTTTGTATTTACCTTTGTTGGATACGGAATTGCAGAAGTTGAAGGTGCGATATGCGGATTTGTATTGGTTTTGCTCATCAACCGCCTGCTTCCTGAAAATAAACCGAGTTATTCAAAAGTAATTGATGAAAAAGTGCTTGGAGCAATTACCAAACTTTCGTGGATTATTATAAAGGCAGACGAAGGCGTTTCTGAATCAGAACTTTACGTTTTTCGTGATTATATGTTGCAAAACTTCGGCAATGCGGCAACGGCAGACGCGATTGATATTATGCAATATTTACAGTACGAAAAAGTTACCTCCGCAAAAGCAACGCAGACAATCAATGCAAAACTCAATTATGCTGAAAAAATGCAGATTTTGCAGTTTCTGTTTCAGTTAGCCGCCGCCGATGGCGAAATTCATTCGTCCGAACTCGAAATATTAAATCAGATTGCCGAAGAAATGCAAATCAGTTCAACCGATTTTACCTATCTGAAAAATGCGTATAACTATATGTACAACAACCGTTATTATCGGCGGAGCGATTCAGAACAAAATCAATATGCTTATTCCCCGCGGCGACCCGATGCTTTGGCAAATGCCTACGCCGTTTTGGGCGTAAAAAACACAACCAGCAACCAAGAGATAAAAGCCGCTTACCGCCGTTTAGCCATCGCCAACCACCCCGATAAAGTACAGCATTTAGGCGAAACCGCCCACAGCGAAGCCGAAAAACGCTTCAGCCAAATCAACGAAGCCTACAATCGAGTGAAAAAGGAACGGGGAATGTGATTGTTTTTTTTACCTTGCCTTCGCCGCAAATTGCAAGAATTTACACGATTTTTAACGCAAAATAATTAGACCGCACCTCAAATATTTTTTCATTTTTCTTATACTAAACCACAAATTCCGCCGTTATATTTATATGAAACAGGCAAATAGAAACATATTAGCAAGCAAGTTGGAGCGTTTTGTTCGCACCTATTATAACAGTATTGTGTTGAGAGGCAGTATTTTGTGTGTTATCACGCTGGTGGTGCTGTTCCTTTTTATCATTATTCCTGAATATTTTTTGTATTTTTCTTCGCTGGTGCGGGGATTGTTGTTTTATTGTTTTTTGGGCATCAATGCGTTTGTGCTGACTGTCTGGGTTGTGGTTCCGCTGTTGAAAAAATGGGGTTACGGCAAACGGCTTTCCTACGAAGACGCCGCCCGAATTATCGGTAAACATTTTCCCGAAATTGACGATAAACTGCTCAATGTCTTGCAGTTACAATCTATGCAGGCGACTGTAAAACCTGCTTATGTGGAGTTGTTGCTCGCTTCGATTGAAGAAAAAACGCAGTATGTAAAACCGTTTCAGTATCAGGCGGCTGTGGATTTTCGGAAGAATTTGCGTTATTTGAAAATGGCGGTAATTCCGTTGCTGATTACGCTTTTTATCGGTGTATGGAATCATCAGTTGCTGACTGCTCCAACGCAACGGATTGTGAATTACAATCAATATTACGAAAAACCTGCACCTTATCGTTTTGTATTGGAAAACAGCGAGTTAACCGCTTTTCAAAATGAAGATTTTGTTGTAAATGTCCGCATAGAGGGAGAGGAAGTCCCGCAAGAAGCCTTTATTCAAGTGGGAAAAGCGGCTTACAAATTGCAGAAAAACAGCAATACTTCTTACAGTTACGAATTTAAAAACTTGCAGCGGACGACAGAATTTTATCTGTTTACCGAAGAGGTTCGCTCGCAAGATTTTACACTTTCCGTGCAGCCCAAACCGATTATGCTCAGCTTTTCCATGCAGTTGGACTATCCGTCTTATTTAATGAGATTGCCCGAAACCATTGAAAACCGCGGGGATATTTCCGTGCCGCAGGGAACAAAAGTTACGTGGAAATTCAACACGCGCAATACCGATGAGGTTATTTTTTCGACCGAAGAAACAAAATCGGTTATTGCCGTCGCAAAAGATAAGGGAACGCACAGTCTGCGGTTGATGGAAAACCTAACTTATTCTGTTTCAAATAAAAACAAATATTTGCTCAATAGCGATTCTTTGCACTATTTTATCACGGTGATTCCCGACCAGTATCCGAGCATTGACGTGATGGTGATGAACGATTCGGCTTTCTTCGACCGTTTTTATTTCAAAGGAGTGGTTCAGGACGATTACGGATTTACCAAACTGACATTTAATTATATAATATCGGACAAAAGCGGCAAGGAAATTTCCAAAAACAACCTTTCCATTCCCATTCGCGGAAATACCACTGCACAAGAGTTTTACCATTATTTTGATGCACAGACTTTGGGCTTGGAGCCAAGTCAAACCTTGGAATATTATTTTGAAGTCTGGGACAATGACGGGGTGAACCGCCCCAAATCAACCCGTTCCACGACTTTGGTTTTTGCCCTGCCTTCTTTGGAAGAATTGGACAGACAGAGCGAAACCGCCAATGCCCAAACCCGTTCCGATTTGAGTAAATTGTTGAAAGAGAGCGAGAAAATTCTTAAAAGCATTGACGAATTGAAACGGAAATTGGTTGATAAAAGTCAGCCTACTTGGGAAGAGAAAAAGCAAATGGAGCAGTTAATCAATCAGTTGCAAAATATTGAACGGGAAATGCAAACGATTTCGGAAGAACAGCAAAAACAACTGCAAATCAACGAACAATACGATAATATAGAAGAGCAGATTTTGGAAAAACAACAGGAACTCCAACGGCGGTTTGATGAATTGTTTAGCGATGAAATGAAAATGCAAATGCAAGAACTCCAACAACTTATGGAGCAAAATATGGACAAAAACAAATTGAACCAACTCTTGGAAAACATCAAACTTTCCACCGAAGATATTAATAAGCAGTTAGACCAAAATCTGGAACTGTTTAAGCAGTTGGAAGTGGAATCGAAAATGGAAAATCTGATTTCCAAAAACAGGCGTTTGGCAGAAGAGCAGCGAAAATTGGCGGAAGAGACAGCAAAAGGAAACGCCGACCTGCAAAAACAAGAGGAAATCAATCAGGAATTTCAGCAGTTGAAGGAAGATTTGAAAGAATTGGAAAAACTCAATAAAGAGTTGGAAGACCCGTACAAAATGGACAAGGCAAAAGAGGCGGCGGAAGATGTTTCCAAGCAATTAAATCAGGCAAAAGACCAATTACAAAAAAATCAAAAATCCAAAGCGGCTGAAAGTCAGAACGATGCTGCCGATAAAATGGACGAAATGGCTGACCAAATGGAACAAAGTATGGAAGACAACGAAGAGGAAAGTTTGGGCGAAGATATTAACAGTATGCGGCAAATTCTGAACAATATTATCAAAATTTCTTTTATGCAGGAAGATTTGATGACCAAAACGGGCAAAATCAATCACCAAGACCCCGTTATGCGCGACATTATCCAGACGCAGTTTCGGCTGAAAGAACATTTGAAAATGATTGACGATTCCATTTCTGCGGTGGCGCGCCGACAAATAATGGTGCAATCGTTTGTTACTAAACAAGTTACGAAAATAAATCAGGCACAAAGCGAATTGATGGAACTGCTTGGAAATACGCAAGAACCCTCGATGCAATACATTTACGCCCGTTCCAACGCCCGAAACGCACAAGTAACTGCAAAACAACAATTTATAATGACTGCCCTGAACGATTTGGGACTGATGATAGCCGAATCAATGAAACAGATGAAAGACAAACAACAAAATGGGCAAGATAGCAAAGGGGGCAGTTGCAAAAATGGAAAATGCGGGAAAAAAAGTTGCCCAAAATGCAACGGCGGCGACGGCGACAGCGATGGCGGGAAAAAATCCAAATCGGCAAAATCAATGCGGGAAATGCAGGAAGCACTTCAAAAACAATTGGAAGCAATGCGTAAGCAAATGGGCGAAAAAGATGGCGGCGAAAAACAGGGCAATAAGAATGGGCAACAGGGCGGACAATCTATGAGCGAACAGTTTGCACGCTCGGCAGCACAACAGGCAGCCATACGGAAAATGATGCAAGATTATCAATCCGAACTCAAAAAAGAAGGCAAAGGATACGGCGGCGAGGTCGAAAAAATGATTAAAGATATGGAAGAAGTCGAAAAAGACCTTGTCAATAAGCGGATTACGCAGCAGACCATCAACCGTATGCAACAGATAGAAACACGACTTTTGGAATCGGAGAAGGCAGAAATGCAGCGTGAACGCGAAGAAAAACGGGAGTCAAAACAGGGCGTTGACCGTCCAAATCCCAATCCGCCCGCTTACATCGAGCAGCAATGGAAAAACAAAAAGGAAACCGAACTGTACAAAACCATTCCGCCGACACTGAACCACTATTACAAAAATAAAGTCAATACTTATTTCTTTCAGTTTGAGAATTGAAGAACCCGCTAACGCCTCTTTTATTCTATTGTTGATTTGCTTATTTGTTGATTTGAAAAAGAGAAAAATCACTTTTCCCTTATCTCTTATTTCCCTCATTATCAACGACTTAAAGTTTTCTTCCGAAAAATTCATAATTTATAATTCCTAATTCAAAAAAAAGTGTATCTTTGCAAATTGTTTATTTAGCATTATGTCTAACGCAAAAAATATAGAAAAAAAGAGATTATTCATTCATTAAATTAAATTCTTATGAATACGAGAAAATTTTTAAGCAGTTTAACTGCAGTAGCAGTAGTAGCCGTTTTATTTACGGCATGTAACAAAGATTCAGTAAAAAAGGAAGTCTTCAGCGGGTATGCCCAAAAAGGTCCTTTTGTAATTGGTTCTTCTGTAACCATATTCGAGTTGGATGCGAGTTTAGACCAAACAGGGAAGACGTACCTTACAACTATTTCTGGTAATTCGGGTAGTTTTGAACAAAAAAACATTGAATTGGTTTCCAATTATGTAGAGTTAAAAGCCGATGGGTATTTTTGGGAAGAAATTAGTGGGTTTACATCAATGGCACCTATCGCTCTTTATGCGTTGGTGGATGTTACGAATGCAAGTTCGGCGAATGTAAATGTACTTACCCATTTGGAAAAGCAGCGTGTGGAATATTTGGTTAAGCAGGAAAAAAAGAGTTTTTCTGCCGCAAAAAAACAAGCACAGAATGATGTTTTGGCAATATTTGGTTTCAACTCATCTCAAAATTTATCAGAAGCATTAAATTTGACGGATAATGCCATGCTCATAGCAATTTCATGTATATTGCAAGGTAATAGTTCAGTAATAGGCGATTTGGCAGAACTAATGGCAAATATTGCCGCAGATATTAAAACGGATGGCGTTTTGGATAATGTAGCATTACGTTCAAAATTGGTGAACAATGCCATTATATTAACCACAATTGATGTTAATGATAATCGTACTTGGCTCCCACGGATCCGCGAAAATTTAGAAGCCAAATACGATGAAATGGGTATTAATGTAACCATACCTGATTTTGAGAGTTATATACAGGGGTTTGTAAATAGCCACAATTAAATTTTGTCAATTATGAGGAAATTATTGATAGTGTTTTTTATCTCTCTTTTTGGTATATTCCAAACTTTTGGGCAAGCGAGCAGGTTATATACAGAAGTACAAGAAGCAAAGAGCAGGAATGTTAACTTTAAAAAGATTTCCTTTTTTCAAGCAGCAAATGCAGATACAGCGGTTTTAGAAGTCCCTTTGAGCGTTAAAACTCTACATCATCGCTGCTAATCCAACCGTAATAGAAGCAATTTTGAGCGTCTTCTACTTCTTTGGCGTGCGTAAAGCGGTTGTTGCGGATTAGCAAACCCGATTCATTGTTCATGCGGACGAAATACCAATATTTGTTCCGCCCGTCTTTTATTTCAGCGTAAATCGTTCCTGTAGCGTTGACCGAATAACTGCCTACGTGATTTCCTTCCCACGAGTGAATTCCCGCAATGCGTCTCTGTTTGTCAACGTTCGGCTCTATGCGTAAATCGGTTAAGTTGACGACCGTACATTTCACAGGCGTTTCTATACGCACGGTAGGCATATACGTTCCCCTGAAAACCAAGGATTTAGCGGCAGTATTGAAAAAACTCGCATTGTTTGTACTGATGCACGCCATTTGCGTCAAAACGCTGACAAGGTCGCCGCAACAGGCATCTTTCCAGATAGATAGATTTAAACCATTGTCCTCATTAGGCAAATTAGCCTGAATAATCGTACCTTTTTGCTCCAAAACGACCAAATAACTTTTCCCTTTTTTGAGAAAAATAAATACAAAATTCTGACTGCCGATTTTTCCGTCAAAAAGCATATCCAATTCTCCATTGTTGTCAAAATCAATGAAATGGAAAAAAGGCGTCAATGTTTCTGTTTTTGCCTCGTATTCTTTTATAACTGCTTGAAATTCAGGCAAAAGGACTGCTTTTTTGATTTCCGTTTCTAAATTCTCACCCTCTCGATACCATTTTTCGATATGCGTATTTTTTACGAAAAAACCGCTCTGAGCAAACGCCCCGCAACTGCAAAAGCAGGCGACCAATAAGAAAAATATACGTTTCATAATCTTTATATTTCTGTTTTTATTTTGTAAACTTCCGTAAAACAAGCCGATACAGTTCTGCATACGCCTCGCTTTGGTTATCCCATCTGTGTTTTGTTTTGATTGATTCCAAATAGGGAATGGCTTCATTCAGTTTATTGAAACCGTTCAATTTGTTGATTTCTTCGGTAAAAACGCTGCCGTTGCCCTTAAACAATTCTTTTACAAACAGGAATTTATTATTCATATCAATAGATTTCATCAGGTCGGAGATGTTGCCTTGCTGCATTTTCGAGCCGATGCTTTCGTCTGGTTTGTAACTGGAAACAATCTCGTTGAGCGAAGGTTTTTCGGGCTTAAAACTCTCCCCGACACTGACAGGTTTTACGGGAATGGGATTTTCTATTTCGATTTCATCTCCGTAATAGCGTGAATGAGGAATGCTTGGGATATATGGAGCGGCACTTTTTTTCGTTTCCGCTTCCTCTTCCTCTTCGCTTCCGTCTTCGTCAAACTCGATGTCGTCCAAATCAATGCCCGATTCCATTTCAGGCTCTACCGAAATACTTGGAATTGAAAAATCCATCTTTGCGTCCATTTCTATAATGGGGAGTTCGTCTTCATCTTCAAACTCCTCTTCATCATCATCTTCTTCTTCAAATTCCTCGTCTTCGTCTTCATCTTCATCGGACTCGCAATCTTCTTCTTCCTCTATTCTCTCTTCCGTAACTTCCTCAATCTCTGCAACTTCCGTAACTTCTTCTTCGTTTTCGTCAAACAAAGACAAGGTATTACAATCGGATAGCGGGGCGGTATTTTCCGTTTCCTTTTCTTCCGATTTTTCCTCAAAACGCTGTTGCGTCGGGGTAAGGTTGTACTTTATCTCCAAGTAGGCATCGTACAAATCCCGTATGCAACTCAACTGCAAATCAATGTCCAACTGCGAAATCTTCGACTGATTTTTGATGTTCTCCTCTAACTTTCCAATCTTTGCAATCAATACTTCTCTGTCCATTTCAAATATGATATGTGTTTATAATGACAATCTGCAAAGATACACTTTTTTTGTTAAAAGTTAATAGTTGTCAAATCAACAAATAACCAAATAAGCAAATCAACAAAAAAGTGTATCTTTGCGTTTCACAAAAAATAATTGAAGATGAAGAAAGGATTATTGTTGTTTGTTATGGTGTTGTTCGTGCTTGATGTTTGGGGACAAACAGATACGAATGTTGTTGAAATACAGAACGATACGAGTTCGGTTGAGAAGCAGGGCAAAAAGGACATCGTTAAAAAAGGGATTTCGTTTGGTCCGCTGCCTGTGGTGGCGTACGACCAAGACAAGGGTTTTCAGTTCGGCGGACTGCTCAATTTGTTCGATTACGGGGACGGGTCGCATTATCCCAATCCGCGTCAGCAGTGGTACATCGAGGTTTCGGCTTATACAAAAGGAACGCAGCAGTATTTTTTGACTTACGATGCCAAACATTTAATTCCGGGCGTTCGAATGTCGCTGGCAAGTACGTTCGTGTTTGATAAGGCGATGGATTTTTACGGTTACAACGGCTATCAGTCTATTTATCAACACGATAGCGTAAATTATTGGAAAAATCAGGAAGATAAAACAGGTATGCCCAGCGAATATATGACCGCCTTTTACCGTTTGAAACGATTGGCATTCACCACCAAAGCCGATTTTGTGGGAAATATTTGGAAAAAGAAACTGTTTTGGCAGGCGAGTTATTATTTCAGTTGGTATCGTTACAGCGAAATTGACACGGCGAATATAAATAAAGGTAAAAAAGAGGCGGAGCAGTTTTTAGGTCAGACGCTTTACGAAAAATATCTTGACTGGGGCATCATTCCCAAAGAGGAGAAAGACGGCGGTTTTACAAGTGCTTTGCGGTTGGGCTTAATGTACGATACCCGCGATTTCGAGGCGGCACCCTCGCGCGGCATCTGGGCGGAGGGACACATCACGCTAGCCCCGCATTTTTTGGGAACAACCCATTCTTATTCCCGTTATATGTTGATTTTTCGGCACTATGTTCCTGTTGTGAAAGAGCGGCTCGTTTTTGCCTATCGTCTTAATTATCAGGGAAGTATAGGAAATTATTTGCCCTATTACATTATGCCTGCTTTCAGCACGATTGGGCGGGAGTTCGACCGGGACGGAATTGGCGGATACCGCACCGTGCGGGGCGTGATGCGGGACAGAATACAGGGTTTGGACGTGGGTTTCCTCAATGCAGAACTCCGATGGAAATTTGTCCGTTTTCATCTCTGGAAACAGAATATTTATTTGGGTTTGAATGCGTTCTTTGATGGCGGAATGGTTACCCGAAACTACGACCTGTCTTATCGAGGAGATGAGAATAATCTTGCAATGAAGCAGGAATATGAAAAATATATCAACACAACGAAATTGGATAAATTTCACGCTGCGGCGGGCGGCGGATTCCGTATTGTAATTAATCAAAACTTCATTATTGCCGTTGATTATGCTGTGCCGCTTGATAAACAGGACGGAAAGGGCAGTCTGTACATCAATACGGGATACCTGTTTTGATTACAAATAAACAATCTCGTTCAACGCACAAAACAAGGGTTGATTGTCTTTATCAAAGAGGTGCAGCAGTCCGTTTTCGGTTACGCCCTTGATTTTTGCAACTATCGGAAATTCGGATTTTTCGGGCATTAAAAAAGTTGCGTATTCGTTTTTTTTGTATAAAAACTGCTCATATTGCTGTTCCAACAGGGCAGGGGGAAATTTCGACAAGATTTGCATACTTTTTATTAGTTCTTCCATACAGAAAAAGGGCGGAAATTCCTTGTTTGCCTCCAAAAAAATAGAGGTCGGATTGGGAAGATGTGCAGGGAAAACAGCCTGATTGACGTTCAAGCCGATGCCTGCGATGCTGTAATTTATTTTATCGCCCTGCAAAGAATGCTCTATCAAAATGCCCGCAATTTTTTTATCGCCGACATAAATATCGTTGGGATATTTGATATGCACGTTTTCAATCTGTATCCGTTTTGTCAAAAACTCAACCAAAGCGAGCGAAACATAACGGCACACATAAAATTGCTTTTGGGGCGGATATTCGGGATAAAGCAAAACGCTCATTAACAGGTTTTTACCGCATTGGCTTTCCCACGATTTGCTTTGCCTTCCCCGTCCGCTTGTTTGCTCGGCGGCAGTAATAGCAAAAAACGCATCTAATTGATTATCAGATGTTTCGACCAAATGTTTTAAACGAAACATAGTCGAATCCAAACTGTCGAAATGTAAATGATTTTGCATTTTTGAAAAAATGTTTTGTTGCAAAATGAAAAAACACCCATCTGAAAATATTCAAATGAGTGTTTTAGGTTCTAAAATTTAAGCAGATTAGCGTCCTCTTTTAGTAGGAACTGCTGGAGTTTCTTCCACTGCTTCTTTCACCTCTACTTTCACCTCTTCAATTACCTGTTTTACCTCTTCTGCAGGAGTAGAGGTAGCAGTTGTAGTTGTTGTTTTGGTTTGTTGTTTAGCAACAGGCTGAGCCTGCTGTACTTCAACTGCCGCTTCTTCAACGGGAGGTTCTTCCATTACCAATTCTTCGTCAGCAACTTCTGGTTCTGTTGCTTCAGGTTGGTTGTTACCACATGCAGCAAAAATAAGAGCTGCTGCCGCTACGAAAAATAATTTCTTCATTACTTCTTCTTTTTTAATGTTAATTACTAATTTAATTTACTACTTGTGTTTGTACGTCAATGTGAATGTGTACATTTGACCGTCTTCATCTTTCCACGTGAAATCATACTCGAAAGTATCCTCACTAAGGTCTGTAACATCAACGGTGTTATACTCTGGCTCACCGTCAATGTCTTCAAAATAATGAAGCCTAAACTTCAACTTCAATGGGTCTTCACTTGGAAAACTCCATGTTCCTGTTGTTTCCTTGCTGCCATCGCAGCCGGAAGTAAGGGAAGTCGCTTTATCCGTTTTAAAGATAAGAATGTCATCCATTTCACATGACTCAAACCAGCATTTCGTAAGGTCAACAGAAGTAACACCTTTACTGTTGGTGTACGCTGGACTTGTAACGGCTTTTGATAACTTCCAACCTTTTGAATAGGTCAGCAACTCCTCATTGGTCTTGTCTTTACCACAAGACGAAAACACTACTACAGCTAATGCAACTGCTGCTACGCTTAAAATAACTTTCTTCATTTTTCTAATTTTAATTTGTTACTAAAAATATGATTTATTAATATTATAATTTACGAACTATTATTTATCCAAGTTTCGTGCCAAAATACTGTTTTTTGAATTTTTTTTGAGATTTTTTTTTATTTTCCCCATAACACATACCTCCAACTTATTTTTTTGCCGAAATACGCATCTAAAAACGCTTTGTATTCTTTTGTAAAACGCTGTTTTTTAACGAGTTCCGTACAGGGAATATTTTTTTTCAATGTTTCACCCACTTCCGTTTGCCATTGCTTGTTTCCCTTGCCGCTGCTTACGGTGCGGAACAAACTTTTTAACGCATCTTCGCATAAATTTTGTTCTATATAATATAATGTAAGTTGCTGCAAATAGGTTTCCCGATTCGATTTTTCCACAAAATCCCGCAAATTATCGCATTGCAAGCCGTATTGTGCAATTTCATTTTCTTTGTAATAGGCATATACTTGGTTGTATTTTTCAAATCCTGCTGAAAAATAGCCCATTTCAAGCAGTTCTTTTGCGTTTTGTTCTTCTTTTTGGAAAAATGCGGGAAGTGCTATTTGTTTTGTAAGCGGCTCTGTATCAAGTTTATACGCACTTCGTTCAATAATGGGGTCGTTGTTGGTCAAAAGCGAATAGGCGGCAGAATATTGTTGTTGTTTAATCAATTCTTTTGCTTTTGCTAAACGCAGTTGCACGTCTTCGCGGGCATATTTTTGTATTCTATCTTCCAGTAAATCAGTTGTTTCGGCGTTTTTTTGTGCCAAAACAGAATCTTCCTGCAAGGCAAATCGGATAAATACGGCGTCAATTTTTTCAAGCAAACGGATTGCCTTCAACAATTCGTTGCTCCAAGCGTATTGATTGTTTTTTGAGAGGGCATCGCTCATTAATTGTTTCATTTTCAATTCGGAAAGCGAATCTTTCGTCTCTTCGGAAACCGTTTTCAAAAACGACTTCCAAACAAAAAAACTATCCAAAACCGCAAAATCGCTATCCTTAAAAACATATTCTATTATCCTGTCATACAGCGAGTTAGAGGTAAAAAATTCATTTTTTTCTTCTTTTAGAAATTCATTTTCAAAATCCTGTTCCGATAAATTATTTTCTTCCGAAGAAACCTCCTTCAAATTGTGCGTTTCATTTTTTGCGGCTATATATATAATGTATGAACTGTGTTTTTGATAAAAATCATCGGTTAAGGGATTTTCATTTTGCAGCATATCGGCATATTGCTCGGTGTAGGCGGCAGAATAGAGGTCAAAAAACAGATTATCCGCATGCGGATAGTTTACACTGTCCAAAAAAATTAGCAGCGAATCCGTTGTTGCAACGGCTTTGCGGTACTGTTTCCGCCCAATATCCATTTTGGCATTGCTGCGGTGGGCAAAAATCAGGTTTTGAATTGCCTCTGAAAAGAACAAATTTTGATTGGGTTGTTGGTTGTTTTTTTCAATCGCAAGCATCAAACCGTAAATATATTCTTTTGCAAGCGGTAACTTATTGATTTTTATTGACTTACTGATAATATCGCTGTACGAAGAATAAATTCCGTTTTGTGCCAATTCCAACAAAACAGCGTAAGTCCGCCCCTGTTTTTCTTGCGGGAGATGGTCGAGAAATATACTCATCGTGTCCAAAACTTTCAACGCATCGTAATAATTCCGATGTTCGATTAATCGGTTCGATTTTTCAATTAACGAATCAAACGCCGCATCAAACAGTTGCAACGAACAGTCTTTCAGGTGGTTATCGTAATGTAAAAAGTTCAACAATTCGATATGCTGCCTATTTTGTCCGTTTTTTGCATAGATGGCACTCAATTTTTCCACCGACAAGCAATAGGACGGATTGAAATCCAGCGAACGTTTGTAATAAAACTCCGCCTCCTGTTCATTTCCCTCTTGCTCAAACTGCAACGCTTTTGCGAAAAAAAGACTGTCAATATGCGTCAGTTTTTGTTCCAAGGCAGTTGAAATAAAATTGATTTTCCAATGCAAATCCGACAGTTTTTGCGGGTCGGTGCTGTCGGTTTTTGTGTATTGTTTCACCTCATTCCGCACTTCGTCAAGCGTAAAACGGTAAATGGGCAGCCTGTCAATATTGGACAAATGGATAGCGTCCAAACGCTGATTCCAACTGTCGAACAGACTGTCCTGCTGCGGAAAAGCACTAACCGTTAGTGCAAAAAAGACGAAAAGAACCGAAAATCGCATAGTTAAACAAAAAAAACTCCAACTTCGTTTCGTGATGAAGCAAAGTTGGAGTACAATCAAAAAAATTATTACAGTTAATAAAAAATTTACCGAACAATTTTAATTTTTTCTGTACGCACCGCACTGCCGTTTTGCATTCTAACAAAATAGATGCCGTTGGCAAGCGTACTAACGTCAACAGACGCATTTCCCGTTAGGTTGCTGTGAGCAATCATTTGTTGACCGACAAGGCTGTAAATAGCCACATCGGTATTCACCAAATTGGTCAACTGCAACTCTTCGCCTGTAACAAGCGTGGGAAAAACTCTAACCACCGCAAGGGCAGCCTCTGAAACAGCAGTATTGTTTACCAAAGTACATACCGCCGTTGTTTCCGGAAGCGGAGGGTTTTTGCTGAGCAAATCTCCATCTTTGGAAGTGTAACTGCACCTTGCTCTCGCTCCAACGAGGAACGTCCTCTCATCTATCTGCTGGTAACCATTATTGGTAACCGCCACAGGATAAGGTTCCTCGAAAACAAAAGTAGCCCCCGGAGCAATGTTCTCCGTAACATTGAACAAAAACCCTTTGTAGGTAGGAACGCCGCCAATTTCAATGGAGTCCCCATCTGAAAATGCTTCTTGAGAGAATGTTCCCCCAATAACAATGATGTCTCCTACTTCCAACTCGTTAGAGCCGTTTGTGAATTCAAAGGCAAGTTTCAACTGAACTCCAAAGACAGTGTTTTTCATGTACGTGATTGTAGCACCATCAAGATTTTCAAAATTTGCGATGCCCATGTTGCTCTTACCGAGAATTTGTGTAATCGTCTGGGAATTGGCGAACCCCAAACAACTAACTGCAACTAATAACAAAATAACTTTCTTCATTTTTTAATTAAAATTTTAG
>JGI24702J35022_10000906_pt1 | contig 18469 bp, 14 predicted proteins | sample TergutTh196P4_FD_35022 | JGI IMG/M metagenome (IMG submission 35022)
CTTGGAATAACATCATCTTTCAATACCCTGACATAGAAAATTTAGACGCCGACCTGCCTCAATGGGAAAAAAACTTCATTGATAAGCGTTTGGATATGGCAAAACAGCATCCTGAGCGATTGAAGCCGATTGAAATGCTTTTTGAAACTCTTTAGACCTTTTGAGAATGTATAATATTTTATACCTTGATGAGGTTGAAAATGATATTAATCAGGCGAAACAATGGTATGCTGAACAGCAAAATGAAACATTATCACAAATAGTCATTATTGGTATTGTTCACAATAAAAGAAAAAATGCGTTATTTATTGATCGATAATAATTTAGAAACACTGAATTTAAGTGGATTGTGATTAGACTGCTTCGCTCGCAATGACGGGTGTTATTTATTCCTTTTTATATCTCGAATTATATAAAATAAACATATATTATGTTTATTTATGATATAGTTTTGCTAAATAATTTTGTATTATCTAAAAATTGACGTACCTTTGCAGCGGATTTTAGTGTATTTTATAGAATCCGAGTGGCATCCATGGCGTTTTCGACCAACAGGTAAGGAGTAAACCGGCGGAATGTTTGACAAAAAACAGTTTATAATTAAATATATATGAAAGTAGTTTTCAGTTTTCAGTTTTCAGTTTTCAGAAAAGATGAAAGTAGTTTTCAGTTTTAAAAAAGAATAGTAAAAATGTCAATTAATCAATTAATCATAACTCAAAATTGTTTTTCGTATGAAACATTTAGTCAAAATTTTAGCCGTAGCGGCATTGATTATGATGCTGCCTACAAGTTGCGTGAACGACATGATCACGGAGACAACCATCTCACAGCCGGATTATATCCATTTTAACAGTACGACGACACGCGCCGCTCTTGTCGACCTGACGGCGTTGCAAAGCGATGTCAATGGCTTTCAGGTGTACGCCAAAGGAGGCGCCAATCCTACGGGCTGGTATACGGATACCGACTTGAACCGTATCGACGGGCTGAACCGTTACCGGTATGCTTCCGGTCGATGGGCTTTTAACATCCCCGTCGCCTGGCCGACCGACGCCGCCAACTATCCGATGGCTTTCTATGCCTTTCATCCCGCTTTGCTTGAGGGACTGTCGTCGACAGACGAACTGTCGACAGAAACGAATTTCGGCGTTGTGTATACCGTACCCGAAGCAGGAAGTCAGGTAGACCTCCTGTCTGCCAGAACGATGGCTACCACAAAACCGGCTACGGGCCATGTGACACTCTCCTTCCGCCATGCCCTTTCGCGGGTCAACTTCGGTATAATTGCGGGTAGGGGTGTTGTGCCTGTCATACAGTCGCTACAATTGAAAAATGTCGTCGACACAAAGGTATATGATTTTGCCGCCGACGACTGGGTCACGATCCCGATGGTAGATAATACCTCCTATTATTACTATGGCGCTCCCGACGGTGCAACTATTCCTGTTTTCACTCCCGCTGTCACAAACGAACAAACGGCCAATCCGATCTATACAGGCGCGCACGAAAAACACCTGTTGCTTATGCCGCAGACTACTGCAAGCTGGAAGCCGCAAAGCGGCCTGGCGCCCGATGCGACGTCAGGAGGTTATATCAGCCTTTTATACCGCATGAGTACGGGTAACGATACTAATGGCGTCGGGAATGCCCGCGAAGTGGGTTTTGCCGACGCTACACAACATCCCAACTATGGCACATCGGGTGGGGGCGTCACCGGCCCGCTCTATGTCAAGGCCGGGTTTCCGCTGCCGTCNGTTGACGGGGTCTTTACCTGGGACAAAGGNTACAGCTACCTGTATAACATNGTATTAGGCGCTCCCGGTTCGTGCAACGGTTATATCTTGGATAATTATTATTACGATGCAANAGGCGACAGGACAAACCTCCGGCTGATAGAAGTATTAGACGAGGGCAAGCANATTGGNGACAAGCTNCAGGACGGAACGATTCATGTCANGTTGGAAATAGACAACTGGGACTACCAGGACGGAGGCGACCCAACCCCCAGTTCGATCACCGTCGCCAAAGGAAATTTCATGCTTAATCACCAGGAACAGAAGCCTGCCAAACAAAATATATCCGTTATATGTACCAGAGGCGGTTCGCCTGACCCTTCGGCCAACTGGACGCTTAGCGTACCTGCTAACCAATCATGGCTACGGCTTTCGCTCGATCCGAACGCTACTTTTAATACGGCAAGCGCCTCGCTAACAAATATTACCGGTTCCCGAACCGTTTATATATACACCACCGCGAATACCTCCTCCGAAATGCGTGCCGCCCCCCTCTCCCTGAACGACGCTAAAGTAGGAAACATCCTTCAGGACCGGAATGTCTTCGATATACCTGATGACTTCGTCGGTTCTTCGGGCGCCATCAGATATGTCGGCGCTTTCTGGAGGGCAGGCGAGATGGGCGAACGCCTCATCAACGCAAGGAACATAGCCAATAACATCGGCAAATGGTACGCATCGGTCATCTGGGCTGACGACCGTTGGGACGACGGCGACATCGTATTGGCTTTAGGCGGCAGCCCACAGCTATCATCGAGCGCCGAAGCCGCTATCAACCATGTGAAAGGCGACGATACGATGGTAGAAGGAGAAGTTAAGACCGGCAACGAAGCCATCGCTTTCCGTATAGGGCTGAAATCGACCTATAAACCAACCGCAGCATACCCCGCCCGCTATGCGGTTGTCGCCCTCATCTATAACAACGGTAAAAGTGTACAGAAGATTTTCCTGCGACAGGGTGAAGGTGACGACTATGTGATGCGTCCCACAGACCCGATCAACGTCGCAGGCTACAGCAGTCCCGACCGTCCCGCTGCCCGTAAGTTCTCCCCCTACAACCTGACGGCGAAAGAAGTCACAACCGGCTCAACCGTTTCCGACCACACCCAACTGACGGTTGTATCCGGCAATACCGGCGGAGGTGTGTTCGTAAAATATCCCACACATGCGGGCGCTCTTTTTCAATGGGCGCTACATGGCATCCCTCGCATGGCTTATCACCCCGTCGCCCCCACAGGCAGCATATCCTTATATCCTGCAACAACCCTTCATGATTTCGGCCCTGATAAATGGGCGCCTTCCACGAACGAGACATGTCCTCCCGGTTATCGTCGCCCTAACGACGTAAACACTTCCGTATCGCACAATACCAAAGGCCCCATTGCCGGCTCCGAGATACGTCAGTCGCTCTGGATCAATCCCTCGACGGGCAACGACGCCAATAACAATGCCACCGCCAACAACTCCCTATTCGGCTGTTATGCCGACGGTTACTACGACCGCAACATCGTTGTCGAGAGCATAACGAAGGCGCCGTACTCAACGGTTGAGCCTAAATCCGTAGACGTCGCCTACCGCGGCAGGCTGTTCTACAACCCCGAGACCAACGCCTCCATCTTCCTGCCTGTATCGGGTTTCCGCAACGAAAAAAACGGCCAGTTAGAAATGACCGGTAACATAGGGTACTATTGGACAAGCTCATCCGTAAACTATCAGCAAGCCCTGCATCTGCGGATCACTTCTTCCGATTACAAAAACCAGGCCAATATGAGCATCGCCTACCGCAACACCGCCGGCGCTATCCGCTGCGTCAAAGCCGAATAGCCAAATTCAAGTCAGTGGGGCGGAGGAATTTACATATGTCAATTCCTCCGCCCCACTGACTTGAAAAATGAAAAAAAAATTTGCTGTTTTAAACAGATACATTATCTTTGCATCGATTTTTTGAACAAAATCGGTCTAACTGATGGAGAATACCATAGAAAATGAACTCTACAAGTTATTAGATAGTTAAAACTGAATATTGATTCAGAGAGATACTTACTTTAAATTTTATATATGAATTAAAATGGCACACGACGTATTTATTAGTTATTCATCGAATGACCGGAAAATTGTTGAAGCGGTTTCGCATTATCTTGAACAAAACCGTATTCGTTGTTTTGTTGCTTACCGCGATATACCAAAGGCTTTTGTTTGGGCAAAAGCGATAACGGAAGCTATTGAAAGCTGTCGACTAATGGTGGTTATTTTTTCTGAACATTTCAACCGCTCCGAGCAAGTGGACAGGGAAATAGAAATGTGTATGGAAGAAGGGAAACCTATCTTGACTTTCAGAATTCAAAATGCAAGTTTCACCGGCGCCAAAAAATATTATCTAAAAAATATCAACTGGATTGACGCATTTCCTGACCCCGGAAATTCTTTTGGAGAACTACTGAAGTCTATTTTAGCATTGTTACCCGACAGAGTATCTGATATTGATACCGAGAAACAGAAAAAAGCCGAAGGAAAGGCGGCCAACGAAGCACAGGCCAGAAAAGAAGCCGAAGAAAAGGCGGCCAACGAAGCACAGGCCAGAAAGGAAGCCGAAGAAAAGGCGGCCAACGAAGCACAGGCCAGAAAGGAAGCCGAAGAAAAGGCGGCCAACGAAGCACAGGCCAGAAAGGAAGCCGAAGGAAAGGCGGCCAACGAAGCACAGGCCAGAAAAGAAGCCGAAGAAAAGGCGGCCAATGAAGCACAGGCCAGAAAAGAAGCCGAGGAAAAAGCGGAAAAGGATAGAAGAAAAACTGTGGAAACAGAAGAACAGATTATTGAAGGAAACGATTCGGATTACAGTATAGGAATAAAACATTATAAAAATCAGAACTATTCGGAAGCGGTTGAATGGTTTCTGAAAGCAGCAGTACTGGGTGATGCAAACGCTCAAAACCAATTAGGGCTTATGTATGAGAAAGGCCAAGGGGTGAAAAAGGATTACTCTAAAGCCTTTGAATGGTATAGTAAATCTGCAGACCAAGGAAATACAAGCGCACAATACAATTTAGGCGTTATTTACAAGGAAGGTCGAGGTGTGAAACGGGATTATACGAAAGCTGTTGAATGGTATAGTAAATCTGCGGAACAAGGAAATGCAAATGCGCAATATGATTTAGGCATCATGTACGAGAAAGGTAGGGGAGTGACGCGGGATTATACAAAAGCAATTGAATGGTATAGTAAAGCAGGTGAACAAGGATTTATAAAGGCACAAAGCCATTTGGGGGATATGTACTACTATGGTTTTGAGGTGAATAAAGATTATTTAAAAGCTATCTATTGGTATACAAAAGTAACAAACCAAGGGGAAGGATGGACATTGGGATGGGCACAAGCAAGGGTGAAAGAACTCAATAAGAAACTCAATAAACTTAATTAAAATAGAATATATGAAAATATTGAATACATTCATCGAAAGAGTTTGTCTCTGAAAAAACAGATTTCATGAAAAGCATAGTTTTATCAGTTTTGTTATTATCAGCTTTTGTCGGATGCACGGGGGAACAACGTCGGCAGAACAGGATAACGCCGCTCATACAATACGAGTTTAGCGGCGGCGCCGGGCATTATAATTACGCGCCGAGTGCGATACAGGACAAATACGGCATCCGCTATGTGTTTGTTTGTCAAAACAAAAACCCTTTTGAAATAATAGACTATGTCTATCTGTTCAAAGGGATACCTACCCCAAAAGGGTATGTCTGGCAGCCTGGAACCGAAATAATAGCGCCGTCGGAAAGCGGATGGGACAAGATACATATCTGTGACCCCGATGTACGAGAATTCAATACGACCTATAAAGGAGAAACCTACCAATGGATAATGACCTATCTGGGTGTTGACCAATGGTTCAATCATAATCAGATAGGTTTGGCCGTATCCAAAAATATCGAAGGCCCCTATATCAAGTTCGACAAGAACCCGTTTGTTACCTATTGTGATACTACAAAATGGGGTGTCGGACAAAGTACCACCATCGTCCAGGATTCAACGACTATCCTTTTGTTTTATTCTTCTACTACTGAAAATGGACCTTTATGTGTACGTGAAATCAAGATGAATGATTTGGATAACATCATATTAGGCGAAGAAAAGAAGGTCCCCTTTTTAGGCCCAAACAGTTATCCTGCCATGAGTGATAAGAACATATACATGGTTTCCGAAACCAGGGTATCATCCATTGTTGAAATACCCACCTGGGTGGGCGATGTCTGCCGGTTGGCCTACAAACCCAGAACCGATTGTCTAAATGCTGACTTGTTTGCCGAAGCGGACGGTTGGATTAAAATAGGACAAGCAGGGCCGGAGGAAACCGGCTTCCCGAGGAATCATAACCCCGGCATCTTAACCGACGCCAAGGGGTATATGCTTAATGCCGACGAATTGGTAATGTATTTTACAGTAGCCATGACCGGCGAAAACTGGCTATGGTCATACGATTTATATTCAGCCACTTTTAGTATTGCAGATTTTGAGAAATAGCCGGGTACGCGGTCGTCCCGCCTGCATGCGGACGGGACGACCGCACCCCCAGCGCTTTAAATAAATTATATCTCAAAACATCTTAAATTGACTTTCTTAAATCTTAAATTTTAAATCTTAAATTGACTTTCTTATGAAACGTATTACATTTTATTATTTTCTTTTACCGGCAGTATTATTTTTGATAGCCGGATGTGGTAACTCTTCAACTAATAATCAACAATATCCATCAAGGATATCGCTGATTTTTGAAACGGATATGGGTAACGACACAGATGATGCGCTGGCGTTGGACATGTTGTACAAATACACTGACATGGAGCTTATCAACTTTCTGGGGGTAAGCACGAATAAAGACAGCCCTTATTCCATTGAGTTCTTGGACTTGATGAATACCTGGTATGGATACCCCAAACTGCCTATGGGTAAAATAACGAAGGGCGTCGATTGCGAAAATGATGCGATTAATTTTGCGAAGGAGACATGCTTGTATGAGGAAAAAGGCGTGTCGCCGTTTGCCAGAACCTATAAAGACTACGGCAATATCCCCGAATCACCCCAGTTTTACCGTGCGTTATTAGCAAAACAGCCCAACCAATCCGTTGTGATAGTCAGCGTTGGGTTTTCGACTAATCTATCGCGCTTGTTAGATACGCCGCCGGATCAATTTTCGCCCCTGACAGGAAAGGAGTTAGTCGCCCAAAAAGTCAAACTCCTCAGCATGATGGCAGGTCATACCCAGATGGAAAGCGGCTTTAAAGAATACAATGTAGTGAAAGACATACCGGCAGCGCAAAAAGTTTTCAACAAATGGCCGACGCCTATTGTCGTTAGTCCGTTTGAAGTCGGTATAGCAGCAATGATCCCGGCTTCTTTCTTCGAAACTCACCCTGATTATGCCACTCCCCATCCTTTAAAGATTGCTTACGACAGCTACATGCCACAGCCCTACGACCGTCCTACATGGGACTTGACATCTGTATTGTTTGCAGTGGAAGGCGCCGACAAATATTTCAATGTATCCGAAAAGGGACGTTTTGAAGTAGACGACGAAGGACAAACCCGATTCGTTCCCGATGAAAACGGCAACCATGCGTATCTGAGCGTTAACAGCGAGCAGATAGAGAACGTTAAAAATAGAATTATCACCTTGTTATCTCAAAAGCCAAAAAATCTTTAAAATAGAAAGTCAAAGTAAGGAAATTTGCCTGTTTTTAAAAAGTCATTAAATAATTGCATCGTTCATGGTATTTTAAAGTAAACAGGAGTACTTTAGCAGAAATATTTGATGTAAGGCTGAAGAAATGTTATTTTGATGAAAAATAATCGTACATTTGCAGCGTTCAAAAAAAACGAATATGACGAAAGGGGCTCGAAATATTTTACCCGGCACGATAAAAAGGTTGTACGCTTTATCGGGAAATCAGTGTGCATTCCCCGGTTGCAAGGTAACCTTTGTCAATCCTGATGACGATACAAATATTTCTATTATTTGCCACATTGAAGCAGCTAATCCGGGCGGACCGCGTTATAATCCCAATTCGACCGATGATTATCGAAGAAGCGATGAAAACTTGATTCTACTTTGTCCCAACCATCATGTAGAAACGGATAATGTATCTTTATATCCGGTTGAGGTACTGCAGGATATGAAAAGAAAACACGTAGATAAAATACGAACACTGTTATCAGAGCAAAATATTCTAATCAATTATCCTTCGGCGTTAAATAAGGTAATAATTCTTCTTGGAAAAACCTTTACCGAAACAACTGAATCAATCGAACCTAAAAATGCCCCAAATTTGGAGCAAAAAATCTCATACAACAATGTGATTCGCTATAAGCCTGTTATACAATCATATTCCGCTTATCAGGGGAAAATAAATAGAATCTATGTTGAAATTGAGAGACAAGGNTCCTCCCTGAAAGAAATCCTATTAAGAAACATCAATACGCTTTATCTCAAAGAAAAAGGAAAATATCCAACTTTTGATGAGGTCAAAGCGAATGCCGACAACATCATTGAAAGCATCGAAAAAAAATTATGGGAAATAGTAGATGACTCAAGTAACGAGCTTAATATTGAATATGAATCCATTAGCATAAGCCTGCTAACGATATTAGTTGACGCTTTTATGCGTTGTAACATTTTAGAAGAACCTGCAAAGCCATGATAATCAGTAAAAATACAAATCCTGAAAGAGACCTCTACTATCTTGGCGGAAAGGTCATCGAAGTATTGGCTGCCTCAAACAGCGATAAATACGATTATTTCGATTTATACGCCAAGGTAAATAAAGAACAGACCATCGGTCTGAACTTGTTTATTTTGACATTGGATTGGCTCTTTATTTTGGGAGTAGTGAAAAACAGTAATAACGGATGTATTGAAAGATGTTTTTAAAACGATTAATAATTCAAAGCAAGANCGAAGTCATTCGNGACATCTCTTTTCACAAGGGGATAAATCTCATTGTAGACGAGACCCCNGAAAATTCCACGCGACAGCAAACAGGGAATAACGTGGGGAAAACAACTGCCGTGCGGTTAGTAGATTACTGCTTGGGCGGAGAAGGGAAAAATATTTATCAGGATACGGAATTTAAAACGCAACCCAACACTACCATCGCAAAGTTCCTGAAAGATAAAGAAATAGTTGTTTCCGTAGAATTGGTTGATGATTTAGATAATATTACCAAAACGATTACCATAAAACGCAATTTCTTATCACGTAAAAGGAAAATACAGGAGATCAACGATAAGTCTATAGATAATGACGAATTCGATAAAAAACTAAAGGAAGAAATATTTTCTTCTTGTGTTGAAAAGCCGACATTCAGGCAAATCATATCCAAAAACATTCGGGATGAAAAAAACAAGATGTCGAATATTGTAAAGGTTTTAAACTCCTATACGAAAACTGAAGAATATGAAGCGCTTTATTTTTTTTGGTTAGGTATGGATACAAACGAACATGACGAGAAGGAACGATTGTCAAGAAATAAAACCAAAGAAGAAAATTTTCAAACACGTTTGCGTAAAGAAGGCGAACTATCTTCAATAAAGCAACGATTATCAATTATAATTGCTAAAATAGAAGAATTGGAAGCACGCAAACAAAAATTCGGTATAAATGAGCAGTACAGCGAGGATATTGATAAACTAAGCCTCCTCAAACACAACCTAAACCAACTAACTTCAAAACTTGGCGCCTTGGAGATGAGAAGAGATTTGATAATCGAAAGCAAAAATGAGTTGGAAAACGAGTATTCAAAAATAAATACGGCTCAAATAGAAGCGCTCTACAAAAAAGCAAAAACGCTCGTGCCCGCTATTCAAAAATCATTTGAGGAAACGGTTAAATTTCACAATGATTTGGTGAGTGAAAAATTGACCTTCATCGTCAAAGAGCTCCCCTATATTCAAAAAAACATAAAAGAAACAAAAGCAGAAATTGACAAATTACACAACATCGAAATCGAAATAGCCAATAGGTTGCAACAAGCAGGTATGCCGGATGATTTGGAAACGATTTACACAGAGCAGACCAAGCTTTTTGAAAAAAAAGGAGCATTGGAAGAACAAAAAAGGCTTTGGGAAAAGTCAAATGAAGAACTTCGTAAAATAGTAGTAAGATTGAACGAGATAAATCAAGGCATTACTTCAAATGATCAGCTGATTCAAAATAGACTGACATCTTTTAATAAATTCTTTTCGGAAATATCCAATGAGTTATACGGAGAGTCTTATATTTTGAGTTCTACTGTCAACGAAAAGGGATATGACTTAATCGTAACAAACCTTGAAGGAAACCCAAGCGTCGGAAAGAAAAAGGGGCAAATTGCCGCATTCGACTTCGCCTATATTCAATTTGCCGATGAGCTTGATATACAATGCCTGCATTTTGTCTTGCACGACCAACTTGAAAACGTACATGATAATCAACTGAATACACTTGTGAAAGTGGCAAATAAGATAAACGGTCAATACATAGTTCCTATACTGAGAGATAAAATGCCTGCCGACGTAGATATTGAGCAATTTGTGGTCTTGTCGCTCTCGCAAGACAATAAACTCTTTAAAATAAAATAGTTGGGCGCATCTTCAGTCGATTTAATAAAATAAATACTTTTGCCGTAAAGCAATGATAAAAAAATGGAATTGTTGATGTGTCCGTGGTTGTCGGTTAAGGGGGAAGGTCGGGCTTATTATAATATTTGGCGAAAAATATTTCAAAAAAATAATTTGGTGATTAAAAATAAATAATTAACTTTGCCGCTGATTTGAAAAACAAGCGGACATCATGAAAAATACGATTTTTATTTTTTTATGAGTGGACAGCGAGTGGATAGAATGTTAATTGTTAAAGAATAAGAATACGTTTAGATGCTTTTAAGATTGATTTATGAACAAGTGGATTTTATTTACGGCAGCAATTTTGGCTACTTCTCCTGTTTTTTCACAGACAGAGAGAGGAATTGTTTCCCCATTGTGGGAGCAGCCTGTGCGAAAGAGTTTCAAAATCTTGCCTGATCCCGATAGTACAATGCGCATAGAGCCGGAAGATACCGGTTTTTGGGAAAGCGTATCAGATGTCGGGAAAAAGAGCAAAACGGCAGTTTTTCATTTTAAGAATATAAGCGCCGAATTTGAACTCAATTATATGGATAATACCCGAATGATGGCTGTCCTCGACAGTATCTTTTCGGATTTTTCAATCCTTGATCAAGTGGATTTTATTGCAATTACCGGCGCTTCTTCTCCGGACGGCTATACTGACAGAAATGAAAATCTGGCTGCCAACCGGGCAATGATTATGAGGAACTATATTCTAACGAAGTACCCACATGTTGACAGAGAACGTATACGCTACTTTTCTGCCGGACAGTATTGGGATGGATTACTACAGTTAGTTGAGAAAGACAGCGTTACGCCGTCAAGGGAAGCGGCGCTGAGAATTATTAAATCACTTCAGTCCGGCGAAACCAGACGCAGGCAATTGCAGCAACTGTCTTCCCGAAGAACTTACAACTATCTGCTGAAAAACACGTTTCCTCTTCTGCGTGTGTGTGCTGTCCATATCATTTTATCTGATAAGGAAGCAATGATAGATCAGGAGGTGTTGACAGGCGAGGTGTTGACAGATGAGACAGTTCTTGAAGAAATTATCGATCTTCCGGAACTGAAGACCAGACAAACGGTTGTCCCTGAACCGAGTACAAGTTATACGGTTGTCCCTGAACCGAGTACAAGTTATAAGGTAGATCAGCGCTTTGAAAAGATACTGTTAGCAGTAAAAACAAACATGCTTTTCGACGTGGCGACAGCCCTAAATTTAGAATTGGAACTACCCTTTGAAGATAGATGGTCGCTGGCCGGCGAATACATCTTTCCATGGTGGTTGCTGAAGGACAAACAATATTGTTTACAACTGATAGCCGGCAGTCTGGAAATGCGCTATTGGACAGGTGATCGGACCAATCGCCCCAAAATGACAGGCTTTTTCGGAGGCTTTTTTATTGGTGGAGGTTATTATGACCTCGGATTTGGCGACAAGGGTTATCAGGGAGAAATCAATATTATGACAGGTCTGAGTGGCGGTTATGCGCACCCGGTAAGCCAAGACGGGAAGTGGAGGATGGAATATTCGTTGGGATTAGGCTATATGTCAACAGATTATCGCGAATACAAGCCGAAAATCGGTATGGACAACGAATGGCATCTTATACTCCAAAAGAGCGGCAAACAGTCCTACTTTGGCCCGTTACGCGCCAAGATATCTTTAGTAAGAACAATCAACCGTAAATAGAAGGGAGGAGATGCGTTATGAAAAAATATGGCATGATAACAACAGCTATGAAATACAGGAGGAACATCAGGAGATTTATAGGCGCAGCAATTATGTTGCCGGTGATGATGATGTTACTTTTATCTTCCTGCTATCGACGTTTGATTGAAGAAGACGAGATACGCCAGGAGGCGCTGATTCAGGTAAATATCGACTGGAACAGTTCGGGCATTGACAGCAACACCATACACAAAGTTTCGATACGTTTTTTCCCGAAGGACGATAACGGTGCGGCTTTTGATTGCTACTTGGAAGGTAATGAGAGCCAAGGAGAAATAATGGTACCCGTCGGCAGTTATTCGGTCATTGTCTTCAATGAAGCAATAAATGATGCCAATTATTGGGCAAACAGCATTGTTTTTTCGGACGAAAACAGTTACAACGATTTTGCAGCCAACGCGGTTACTCTTAGTGAAACCGCTCGTTTACAGCAGTTTCCTTACTATGTGCCGCAACAAGGGGAGCAATTCATTATCGAACCCATACGTCGTCTGGCTTCGTGGTCGTTGGACAACTTTGAAGTGACCGATAACATGATTTTAGTCACACAGGGTTATAGACCGGCATCATCGCTTACAGTTGAAGAGAACAATATGCTCAACGCCCTGAAACAAATAACGATGCGCGCCCTGATACGTCCCGTAACTATAACGGCGCAAGTTGAAAACCTTGTTTCGGCGCAAACGATGTATTTGGCAATGCAGGGTTTGTCACGCAAAGTGAATATGGCTACGGGAATCACTACGCACAGCCCGTCGACTTACCTGTTTATACTCAACGGACGACAATATGCTCTCAACCAGAGAGACGGCACGGCGAGAAACACCTTCCTGTGCTTCGGACGTACACCCGAACCTGAATCCTATATCATTACGGCTGACATACTGTTACGTTCTAATGTTCTTTATGAACCGACGACACCGTTACTGTTCAACGTGACGAACCAACTCATATCAGGCTATCAAACAAATGTTCCTGTCAACCTGAATATCAGTATTATACTCCCCTATATCGAGGGTGGTGTGGCGATTGACGACTGGGGGGATGACGAAGAACTGACAGTAATACAATAAACAATCCTTTTTCTTAATAAACTATAATAAACTTAGTGATAACAAATGATTTATGTTTAATTTAATTCTCAAAGAAATGATTAAAAAAGTAATTTTTTCGATGGCAGCAGTTGCACTTCTGACATTTAGCTGCACAAGGAGCGAGGTGGAAAATTTTAATATTACCACCCCCAATGCTATTTCTCTGAATCCAAACACAGCAAGCACCCGTGCCGCTATTATGGATTTGGACTCATTAAAACTCGATGTCTATGGCTTTGTCGTTTATGCTGATACTGTGGGCACAGCCATCTCTGACGATTGGTTTATTGATAGAGCTAACCATGTTTTCGGAACAGACGGGTGGGGCTTCTATCCGTCAATTCTATGGCCAAATACCGGCTATCCGTTGGTTTTTCTGGCGTATTACCCGGATGATAGCAATTCCGGTGTGATTACAGGGGTTACTACTCCTGCTCTTCCTTTCACATCCTCATCTCTTGAACTCGCTATTTCAATTCCACCGGAGAAAGGTCTTCAGGAAGACATATTAGTTGCTCGTGATACTCAATTGATCGAAAAACCGAGTAACGGACAATTGCAAATAGATTTCAAACACATCCTCTCAAAGGTAAACTTCACCGTTTCGACCTCTGACGGGACAAGTCTGATTACTGATCCCGACCACAAAGCCTATATATTGGCTGTCGGTTTTAGTAATCTGTTCTCAACCAACACTTTTGAAGCAGTTGATGACACTTGGGGACCTCTCGCCCCCGGCGATCCTACTGCGGATTACAACTATCACAATGCGTTTGTGGGGCTAACCGGTGCGGATATTTATGATGAAATAGAGTTCGTTAATGCCGATAAAAATCCCTTCTTTACGGGCGCTGCTGCTGATACTTCACATTTGATGTTGCTGCCGCAAGACCCGATTAAGTGGGTCGTCACCGGTACGATAGCTGCTCCTACTAATGAAGCTCATATCAAAATGCTGTACCGGTTGCAAGTTTCCGGCAATGATGATTTTATTGGCTACTTACATGCAGACGACCATGATGACTATTCAACTACTCCCAGTATCGCCGGATATACAGACCAGCTTTATGTTTTGGTAGGTTTTTCCTATGCAGGAACATGGGAATCAGGCAAGGGTTATTCGTATGACATCCCCCTACCGGGTAAAGGAGGCGGTATTTACTTAGACGTGAATTATTATGATAACCAGGGCAACAAGACAGATTTGGTAATACCCGGCGCTGTTATCGGAGGTCATGTTCTCGGTATCGACCATATTACGCTTGATCCGGATATTACCAATTGGAATAATCAAACTTCAACAGAAGTAGAAGACTGAACAAATTATTAATCATTTCAAAAGGACTGTGGCGGCTGATTACCGCCACAGTTCACAACAACGAACGCGGACATCCCGTCCGATCAATGAACAATGAACAATGAAGGACATTACATAGTGTTAAAAGTCAAAAAATGCGTCGCCTTACGAAGTGAAGCAAATTCGTGTAAATTCGTGTAATTCGTGGACGGAATTTGGAAATGTCGGAATTATTTTGTACCTTTGTAGTCACGAATTTAGTTGAATAATAATGAATAGAATATTGAGCAAATATGCATTAAAAATAGGGTTCGGTTTATGTGCAAGTTTCCTGCTCATATTCCTGCACGCCTGTATCAGTAAGGAGGTAATCGATAGAAGAACGATATTATTTTATATCGGCAGCGATTCGAATGGCTTGGATAATGGTGGTACAGGCGATGAACCAAGGACTATGATAAATGCAATGCGTGCAGGCTGGATACCCCACAGAGGCGAACTGTTGATATATACCGACCAAACGAACCGCCCCCCTTGTTTGATGCGTATAAACGGAAAAAGAAATGCAACTGACGGATTATACGGATTAGATACCGTTCATATATACAATGAGGAAAATTCGGCGGATGCGGCTGTGTTGAACCGTGTTATCCATACGGTAGTAAGTGAATATCCTGCGGATAGTTATGGAATGTTATTCTTTTCACATGCAAGCGGATGGCTTCCCGAAGGAATGCTTGTGGCGCCCCGTTCGTTAGTTATTGATAAGGGAGAAGGCATACAACGAGAGATGGAATATAATGATTTTGCCGCCGCTATTCCTGATAAACAGTTTGATTTTATGATATTTGACGCCTGTTTTATAACGGACGTTATGATGATGTACGAATTACGCAATAAAACGGAATATGTACTGGCTGCTTCTGCCGAAATCGTATCGCCGGGTTTTACGCCTGTTTATAAAGCTAATATAATGCGGTTGTACGATACTAAAAGTCCCGTATCTTCTGTAGTAACCGGTTTTGCTCAATCTTATGTGGATTATATAAAAAAAACTTTTCCTGAAGATGATGTTAATTGTTCGGTAACCTTGGGCGTAATTAAAATGAACGAAATTGAAAATTTAGCTTTGTCTGTTAAGGAGGCTTTGGGTGGGGTCAAGTTGAATGAATCAACGTTAACGGTCGATAGTATCCAACGATTTGATCGCCCTAATAAACTTATTGCAATAGATTATGTTCGCAGAAACAGATATTTCGACTTGGGCCATATATTCGAGAATTTAGTCACAGACCAGCTGATAACCGATTCGACTTATGCAGCCTTTCAGACACAAATGGAAAAAACAGTCGTATGGAAAGCCAATACCAAACGATTTCTCTTAAGAAATTATTCCGATGGCGAACCTTATTTCTCCGAATACGACGGTTTCTATATTAAACATCACAGCGGACTGTCTACTTATATCGAGCAGGACATTTATCCTGTTCTTAATGAAGCATATAAAAATTCGTCATGGTATAAAGTGATATATTAATGCAAAATGCAAACTTTTTTGGATTATTTCTGTTTTTTTCCTACCTTTGCAAAGTTTTTTTAATAAATTTGATATGAATAAAAGACGATTATACGGGATAAATAAAATGAGAAAGGCAATTACATACGTTTGGGGAGTGTTGATGATTGGCTTGTTGGTTTGTTGTAATTCAGCGGTTGTCGATCCCAAACCTGCCCCAGTAATAGAAATCGTTTCGGGATATACCATTCAACTTACTGCTACTTCCGATGGGCAATGGGGCAGTGACAATCCATCGGTAGCAACCGTTTCTTCTACCGGCTTGGTTACAGCGGTAGGCGCCGGTAATGCCACAATTTATACCTACTCATCAAAAGGTGAACAGCATATAGTGTGTTATTTGGAAGTTAATCCAAAACGGAATATCCTGTTTTATATAGCGACAGATGTAGATGATATTGATAAAGAAGCGCCTGAAAAGATAAATGAAATAAAGGCCGGATGGAAACCCGATCAGGGAGAGATGCTTATTTATGTGGATAGAAGGGTGCAAGGCGCTATGTTGCTGCGTATGAACAATACGCCGAAGAACGGTTATTTTGATGTTGATACGTTAGAAATCTATGGAGTGGAAAATTCGGCGAACTCCGCCGTATTAGCCCGTACAATCAACATCCTGTTGAATGATTATCCCGCTGACAGTTACGGGATGATATTCTTCTCGCACGGAAGCGGCTGGTTGCCGTCGGGCACTTTTAACAGTCCCCATTCGTTGGAAGCAGACCCACAAATAGCGCCATTAAATCCAAACGAGGTCAGTCTGCGCTCGTTGGTTATTGATAATGGTGAAGGAATAAGGCATGAAATGGAGTATTATGATTTTGCAGCGGCTATTCCCGACAACAAATTTGATTTCATTATTCTGGAAGCGTGCCTGATGTCGGATGTACTGTCGATGTACGAATTACGCAATAAAGCGGAATATGTCCTGGTCTCATCTGCCGAAATCGTATCGCCGGGTTTTACGCACATTTACCAAAACGAAATCATGGGGTTGTACGACACAAAAAATTCTGTCTTCTCCGTTGTTTCAGGCTTTGCACAGGCGTTTCACGATATAATTATAACACAGTTTCAGGAAAATAGCGTTTATTGTTCCTCCACATTGGGAATAATCAAAATGAGTGAAATGCAAAATCTGGCGACAACCGTCAAAGCAGCTTTAGGGGGAATAGCGATAGATGAATCAACGCTGACAATTGATAACATTCAGACATTCGACCGCCCTAATGCGCAAATCAGTAGTTTTCCACGAAGATACAGGTATTTCGATTTGGATCATGTAATGGAGAATCTGGCTTCTGCTTCACAATATACGGCATTTAATGATCAGATGGAAAAAACAGTCGTTTGGAAAGCCAATACCAAACGATTCCTTTCAGGTCAAAGCGGTTTCTTGATAAATCGCCATTGCGGTCTAACGACTTATATCCAACAATCAGTTTACCCTTTCTTAAACGATGTGTATGAAAACTCGTCGTGGTTCAAGGCGATTTACTAATTATATGAGAAAATCAAAACTTTATACAGGCGGCGGAGATAAGGGGATGACGTCCTTGATAGGGGGGTATCGCGTGCCGAAAACGCATCCGCGATTGGAGGCATACGGTACGATTGATGAATTGAACGCTTTTCTCGGACTTTTGATAACTGAGACAGACGATAGGGCGACGCAGGATTTATTGCATTTGATTCAGTCGAAACTGTTTGATGCAGGCGCTTACTTGGCAACCGATCCATCGCGAATGGGGCATAAAATTGAAAGTCGGATAACTGACGATAGTATTAAAAGGATTGAAGAGGCTATTGACAGGACGGAAAGCGGACTTCCGGAAATGAAATCGTTTGTTTTGCCCGGCGGGACGCGAGCGGTTGCCCTTGCCCATGTGTGCCGTACCATTTGCAGACGTGCCGAAAGAGCGATTTTTCGGCTCTCCGAAACGGAAGAGGTAGAAGGAAACCTTCTCGTTTTCATAAACAGACTGTCTGATTTACTGTTTGTTATCGCAAGAAGGGAATGTGTGTTAAAAAAAGGCGAAGAAATTTTTTGGAATAATAGTTGCACATAACAAATATTATTCTACTTTTGCGGCGATTTTTAAGAAGGAAACCGATCGTTTTTGGACGATCATAATATTTAATGACTATGTATTGGACCTTAGAATTGGCATCAAATTTGGAAGATGCGCCATGGCCGGCGACAAAAGATGAGCTGATTGATTATGCACAACGCTCAGGAGCGCCATTAGAAGTAATTGAGAATTTACAGGAAATGGAGGATGAAGGCGAGATTTATGAATGTATGGAGGATATTTGGCCTGATTATCCGAGTAAGGA